>Ga0105049_10011665_pt1 | contig 10072 bp, 6 predicted proteins | sample MAT06_FD_78087 | JGI IMG/M metagenome (GOLD analysis project Ga0105049, IMG submission 78087) | Freshwater microbial communities from Lake Fryxell liftoff mats and glacier meltwater in Antarctica - MAT-06 | ecosystem: Environmental > Aquatic > Freshwater > Ice > Liftoff microbial mat | place...
CGTACCGCGCCGAGGGCTTTCTCGTCCCGGCACTCGAGAGTCTGGCCTGTGGCACGCCGACGATCGTTCCCGAGATCGGACCCACGAGCGACTTCTCGACGAATCGAACATCGTTCCTGGTACGCGCGACATCGATCAGGATCCCCTACTCGCGGCGCTTCGCGATGCGTCTCGGTTTCGAGTTCGATGTCGACGCGATCAACGTGGTCGGCATCCGGCCCGACGCGCTCGCCGAGGTCATGCGGCGCGCAGAGCGAACCCCGAAGCTCCTCCTGAACGAGATGGGCGGAAATGGCGTCGCCATGGCCCACGGCCGATTCCGTTGGTCACATTCCATCGACCTCGCCGAGTCGTTCCTCACCGAGATCGTGCACCGTTGACCGTGCGGGCGACAGGACCGCTGTGTCTCTGCGACGCATCGTCCTCGCGCTCGGACCACCACCTGCTTGCCGTCGATCGTGTCGGGCACCAATCCCCCGAGTGTCTCCCCAACCACGGGCGAAGCGCCGACAGCTCGGAAGCTTGCGCCACTCGGCGCCTGCCGGGAACTGCCGGGAACTGCACCATGACCGAGCAGATCAACCACCGGGCTCGGGTCGGCATGCAGATCGAACGATCCGGATCGGTCACCACCCGACGGGTGCTCGCCGTCGCCAACGGCGATGAGCAGTTCTCCACGCTCACACCAACCGAACGAACCACAGCACATGCTCTGGTCGACGCCCGCATCTCCGAACGGACCAGCAAGCAACGATTCGGGCGAGACACCCGGGCCGCAGGCTCCACCACCGCGTCACTCGACGACGGCAACCTCATCGAGGCTCGTCTCGAGTTCTGCACCGAGACCATCTTCTCCGACGACTCGAAGGTCGACCTCGTCACGAGCGTGGCCGGTGCCGGCTACGACGTCGTCGTGCATGCCGTGATGATCCCGTCGACGCTGGCGGCGCCACGCATCGCAGCACGCGTCGCTGGCGGCGGACACGACGTGCCGGCCGACAAGCTGCGCGCACGCTACGAACGCCTCTCGCCGAACGTCGTGAGCGCCGTGCCGTACTGCTATCGCAGCGTGTTCCACGACAACGCCACCGACGACGGACCCAACGAGGTGGCCAGCTACCGCTACGGCGTCGCCGACCACCCAACCCGCTGGCCGACCTGGACCCCGGAACCACTCCAAGAACTCTGAGGCCGCCACGTCGAACGTCACGCGACCCATACGCGACCGACCCGCGACCCCTACGCAACCGGCACGCAACCGGCCCCGGCACGATCATCGACGGTCGAGCGATCGTCGAGGCTGCCGCCGATCAACGCGAAACGGAATCCTGAACCGAGCAGCTTCCTGCTCGATTCGGACGAACATGTATTCTATTCATGTGCTTTTCCCGTACACACGTGCTATAGTTCTCGCATGGCAACCGCCGTCGACGACCGGCCGATCGGATCGGGCGACATACGCGACTTCGACGCTGCGCTCAACGAAGTCGCCGGCCACCTCAACGCCCAGCACGCCCTTTTGGTCGACCTCACCATCGAAATGCTCACCGACGACACGATCTGCGTCGGCGACGGCACCCACACCCCCGAACTGTTTCTCGCATGGCGCACCGGGCTCGCCCCCAACCGGGCACGCCAGATCGTCGACATCGCCCGCCGCGCCAGCGAACTCCCCGAAACACTCGAGGCGTTCCGCCGCGGCGAACTCGCCGTCGACCAGATGGCCGCCATTGCCAACCGGGCACCCTGGTGGGCCGACCACGACGTCTGCGACCTCGCCAAGAAACTCTCCGTCAGCCAACTCCGCAGAAGCCTCGGCAAGTACCCGTTCCCCGACATCCCCTCCCCTACCGACAGCCGCACCGACAGCCCCGACGACGACGCATCCGATGCTGCGAACCCAGACGCCGAACGCGACACCGCCGCCGAACGCGACGCCGAACGCGACGCCGCCGAACGGGACGATGGAATCGACTCGGCCGACGATGACCCCACCACCACCGCCGGAGCGACTCCCGCCGGCGAGCCCGGCGCCGAGGAACCCACACCGGTCGGTGGGGCCCGCAGCGACGGCGACGCCACCAGCGGGCACCTGTGGTGGGGCATCGGCGACGACGGCGTCTTCCGCCTCCACCTCGACTGCGATCCACTCACCGGCCTCACCATCGACGCCGCCCTGCGCGAAGCCCGCGACCACCTCATCCACGATGGTCATCGCAACGTCAGCGACCTCGACGCCCTTCTCGAGATGGCCCAACGCTCACTCGACGGCATCGAATCACCCGGCCGACGCGAGCGATTCCGCACCAACATCTTCATCCACACCGACCGCACCTGCACCGACGACCACGCCAACATCATCCCCGACGCCATCCGCCAGTACATCACCTGCGACGGACTCCTCTCACCCGTGTTCGTCACCGACGACATCCCCATCTCCGTGGGACGCACCCAACGCATGATCCCACTCCGCACCCGCCGCATCGTGCTGCTGCGCGACCAAGGCTGCCGCATCCCCAGCTGCAACATCACCCACCACATCGAAGTGCACCACATCATCCATTGGGAACACGACGGCACCACCGACACCTGGAACCTCGTCGCCCTGTGCCCCAAACACCACCGCATGCACCACCGCGGCGAACTCGGCATCACCGGCAACGCCGACCAGACGGACGGCATGACCTTCACCAACCGCCACGGCCGACCCATCGCCACCACCGGAGCCAAACCCCAGCCCCCCGGGGCCCCACCGCCCACCCCCGCCGGGGTCTACGAACACCCCCTCGGCGAACGCCTCGACACACGCTGGCTCTACTTCGACCCACCACCCGAACACCGCACACGCGCCTGGAACGAACACCCCCACAACCCCCACCGCTCCAGCTGACCTGCCACGGCAGCCCCGTGCGTCCGTGAGCGCGAACGCCAGCAGCGAGATGGCAATGCCATCCAACACCTCACACGCAAGCACCATCGCATCGCTGTCGTGATGGCCGCGCTCCCGGTGAACGCCGAACACGAACCCACGTTCCTGCGCCGGAGCCACAAGCCGACGTTCGACCTGTTCGTCCACGACCAAGCCATCCGCTATGGCTTCGTCCGGACCGCGCGACTCGGCGGATGGGAGTTCGAGCGTGACGCGCTCGCACGAGCCGTTGGCCATTCCGCCGGCGTGCCCCACATGATGCACACCCCAGGCGCTCACCATGATCGACCTGCGCGACGAAGCACTCGAACACCTCGGGCTGCAACGGGCCCCGACACGACCACTTCCTCTTCGACGATCTCCTGCGAGTTGAGATCGCCGAGGTCGCGATGGTCATCGCCACCGCGACCGTCAGGAGCTTCTCGAACACGTGCGACGGCTCCCATCCCGTAGCCTCGGCGGTCATGAAGGGCATCATCCTGGCGGGCGGCACCGGCTCGCGTCTGCACCCGGTCACCCGTGGCACGTCGAAACAACTGCTGCCGGTCTACGACAAGCCGATGATCTACTACCCGCTGTCGGTCCACATGCTCGCAGGGATCCGCGAGGTGTTGATCATCACCACACCTGAGGACCGGCCCGGCTTCGAGCGGTTGCTCGGCGACGGATCGCAGTGGGGCATGCAACTCGACTACGCCACACAGGACTCGCCCGACGGCCTCGCACAAGCGTTCCTGATCGGAGCCGACTTCCTCGACGGGCACGGCGCATCGCTGGTGCTCGGCGACAACCTGTTCTACGGCGCCGGCCTCTCGAACCTCGTCTCCACCGCTGCCGCACGCCCATCGGGCGCCACCGTGTTCGGCTACAACGTGAAAGACCCGCAGCGATACGGCATCGTCGACCTCGATGCCGACGGCCGTCCCACCAAGATCGAGGAGAAGCCCGAGCGACCCACGAGCAACTGGGCGGTCACCGGGCTCTACTACTTCGACGGGCGTGTCGTCGAAGCAGCCGAACAGGTCAAGCCGTCGGCACGAGGCGAACTCGAGATCACCTCGGTCATCGACTACTTCCTCGAACGCGGCGAACTGAACGTGGAGCAACTCAATCGCGGATTCGCGTGGCTCGACACCGGCACGTTCGACTCGATGGTCGAAGCGTCGGAGTTCGTCCGCGTCATCCAACACCGCACCAACAACCAGATCGCCTGCCTCGAAGAGATCGCCTGGGTGAACCGCTGGATCGACGATGCCACGCTCCGCGCCGCCGGTCGGTCGATGGAGAAGAACACCTACGGCCAATACCTGCTGAACCTGCTCGACGGAGGCGTCCGATGAAGATCCTGGTCACCGGCGGCAAGGGCTTCATCGGCTCGGCCGTGGTCCGCCACCTCATCAACGACACCGATCACGAGGTGGTCAACGTCGACAAGATGACCTACGCCGCCACCGACGGCTCCACCCAGTCGGTCGCCGACAGCCCACGACTCACCTTCGAACAGGCCGACATCTGCGACATCGACCGGATCACCGAGATCTTCGCCGAGCACTCCCCCGACGCCGTGATGCACCTCGCCGCCGAGAGCCACGTCGACCGCTCGATCGACGGACCTGCCGCGTTCGTGCAGACCAACCTCATCGGCACGTTCACCATGCTCGAAGTCGCACGCTCTGCCGGCGTCACACGCTTCCACCACGTCTCCACCGACGAGGGGTTCGGATCACTCGTCCTTGACGACCCCGCGTTCACCGAGACCACGCCCTACGACCCGCGGTCGCCGTACTCGGCCACCAAGGCCGGCTCCGACCATCTCGTTCGGGCCTGGGGCGAGACCTACGAACTGCCGGTGCTGCTCACCAACTGCTCGAACAACTACGGGCCGTTCCACTTCCCCGAGAAGCTCATCCCGCTCGTCACCATTCGTGCGCTGCACGGCGAACCGCTCCCCGTGTACGGCACGGGCGACAACATCCGCGACTGGTTGCACGTCGAGGACCACGCCGCCGCGTTGGTCACCGTGGTGGAGGCGGGAACACCGGGTGAGACCTACAACATCGGCGGCAAGGCCGAGCGCACCAACCTCGACGTCGTCGAGACACTGTGCGACCTCGTCGACGAACTCGCCGGCCCACTGGACGGCTCAGCCCACGCCGGCAACTCACGTCGCTCACTGATCACGTTCGTCGCCGACCGGCCTGGCCACGACCATCGGTACGCCATCGACCAGACCAAGATCCAGCGGGAGTTGGGCTGGGAGCCGAAGCACACCTTCGAGACCGGGCTACGCGACACCGTCCAGTGGTACCTCGACAACCAGGCGTGGTGGCAACCACTGCGCGACAAACAGGCCACCGAACGCGTCGGATTGAAGAAGTAGCGGTGGAGATCATCACCACTGCACTCGACGGCGTCGTCGAGATCCGCCCACGGCGCCGCAGCGACGACCGCGGCTGGTTCAGCGAGACCTACAAGCAGCACACGTTGCGCGACGCCGGCATCGACATCGACTTCGTGCAGGACAACGAATCGTTCTCCGCTCCAGCAGGCACCCTGCGCGGGCTGCACTACCAAGTCGCGCCGCACCCGCAGGACAAGTTGATCCGCGTCGTCCACGGCTCGATCCTCGACGTCGCGGTCGACATCCGCCGCGACTCGGCGACCTTCGGCCGACACGTTGCTGTCACCCTGACCGCGGACGCCGGCAACCAACTGCTCGTGCCCGCCGGATTCGCCCACGGGTTCTGCACACTCGATTCCGACGTCCGCGTCGCCTACAAGGTGAGCGGTCTCTACGCGCCCGAATGCGAACGCGCCATCCGCTGGGACGACCCCGACCTCGCGATCGACTGGCAGCTCCCGTCGAGCGGCCCGACGCTCTCGGGCAAAGACGAAGTCGCACCGTTCCTCGCCGACCAACCCGACCTCTTCTGACGCCCGCTTGCGGTCTGCCCCGCCAGCCCTCAGATCCACCAGCCGTTCAGATCGACGATGACGTGTCCGCCGGTCTGGCTGTAGACGCAGCTGACCGTCGCGTCCAACAGCGGGACGATCGCCCCGTTCGCAGAAATCGTTCCCTCCGCCTGGTTGAGGGTCGAGGTCTGCCGCCGTGTCCGACAGTCGAATGTGGTGGTGAACCCGCTGCGAGGATGATCGACGGCGACGACGTTGACGGATGCTGCAGTCGGCACCGCGTCGCGGAGCGACCCGGTACGCAGCTCATAGGTGACGGTGCCGCCCGGGCCGATCGCCGCCCGATTCCGGGTGTCGACGAGACGCTCAGGGCCGGTCGGAACATACGACAGCCCTGACGGACCCATGGCGCCGGTCAGGTCGACGATGATGTCGGTCGACACCTGCGCGAACACACAGAGCAGGCCGCCGCGAGACACCGCGACGATCGCGTTGTTCGGCCGCGTCTCCCCGGCGTCGAAGTTGAGGCTCGACGTCTCCGGACGGCCTGCGTCACACGGATACGCGGTCAGATAGCCGCTCGCCGACGGCTCGACGGCAGTCAGGTTCAACGCCGCAGCAGACGTTCCGGCAGGCACGCTGCCCCGCAGGTCGAACACTGCCGTCGCGCCTGCGGCGAGACGCCGGGACCCGCCCGCACCCGACCGGGTGTCGACCACACGCAGCGGGCCGATCTGGGTCAGACGTGACGCCCCGTCGGAACCCAACCAGCCGGTGACATCGACGATCACATCGCAGCCGGCATGGGCGAACACGCAGACCTCGCCGTTGGGGTTCAGCGTCGCGATCGTGCTGTTCGCCACGACCTGCCCGCCGGCGAAGTTGAGCACCGACACCCCCGGCACATTCGCGCTACACGGATACACCGTGAGGAACCCGCCCGCTGCCGGATCCACTGCGACGACGTTGAGAACCGCCGACGTCGAACCAGCCGGCACACCGCCACGCCCGGCGACCTGGAGCCGCAACACGCCCCCAGCACCCAGACGGGTGGTGCCACCCAGCCCTGAACGCGTGTCGGCCAGCCGTGCCGGCGTGAGCGCCGTGAAACGAGAACCGGGGTCCGGGAGCGGTGGCAGCGTGATCGGAGGCGGCGCCGTGGTCGGAGGCGGGGCAGTCGTCGGAGGCGGCGCTGTGGTCGGAGGCGACGTGGTGGGCTGGCCGTCGACCGTCACCTGATACACGCCGAGCGACCCGTACGAACTGAACCCGCCGGTCGCGGGAGTCAGACGGCCGACCGGTGACACCTGCACGCTGTAGCGGCCAGCCGGCAGGATTCCGGACACACGTGACACCCAGTCGGCGGTGTTGTTCGGCGACCCCGACAGCACCGTGCTGCCGGCAGCGTCGCTGACGGTGATGCTCGCGAACAACGGCGAGAATCCGGAGGAACCCGACGGAGGCCTCACCTCGGCGGTGAACGGTCCTGCACCCACATCGACGTTGAACGTGTCGACGTCGCCGCCACCGGTGAGCCGACCCTGCAACGACGACTGCGCTGCGATCATCGGAGCGAGCGCTGAGGTAGCCGGATAGTCATCGGAGATGAGCCCGGTGTACGAGGCGATCACGGCGACGTCGTCCTGGCGTTGATTGGCCCCCGGGTACTCGCCCTTGGACCAGTGCGTGAACCGTGCAGCACCGCCACCCATGATGGACGTCCAGAGGCTGTCACCCGGGTAGTACTCCACGGTGCTGCCATCGGGGCGGGTCAGACCGTCGTGGAAGAGCCCGAGCATGTGCCCGGCTTCGTGCGAGGCAGTGCCGGCGGTGTGGTACGGCGACCCTCCAGCGGTCTGATCGGAGAACACGAATGCCGGTAGATCGCTGTTCGAGGAGAACAAGCCGAGATAGGCGATACCGCCGATGAGCACCCCGAACTTCGCCCAGTACCAGTTGCTGGCGGTGATGACGACTCGGGTCCCGAAAGTGACGTCGACCGCTGACGTCCGCGACAGTCCGGCAACGCCCGGATCGGCGGTGGTGACGTTGACGTCGAACGCGGCGAAGTCGTCGGCGACGATCTGCCAGATCTGGCGGATGTTCGAACGTTCCAGCGCGGTGATCTCCCCCGGCGTCGACGCAACGTTCCAACTCGAGAAGTCATACGGCGTCGACACGATGGTCGGCAGGTCGAAGTTCGTGTTCCAATGGGTGCCGGTGGTGGTGTGGCCGTCGAAGTCGAGGAAGATGGTGCGCGGCGAACTGGGACGTGAGCTCAGCGCGAACACGTCGCCGGGGTCGTTCGCCGTCACCGGCGCCGCTGCGGTTCCTGTCGGCGCGTCCGCCTGGGCGATCACCGGCTCGACGAAACCCGAGAGCAAACTGTCCGTCACGAACATCCGGTCGTCGTGTTCCAGTTCCTCGGCGAGTTCCTCCGGTTCCATGCCGGCGTACCGCGCCGCCTCGTCGAGGCTGCCGAGCGCCTCGAGTTGCTCGACACCTTCTTCCCCTCGGAACACCACCAGGTCATCGTCCATGGAGCCGGGGTCGGCAAGGACCCTGACCGGTTCTGGCCTGACCGGTTCTGGCCTGACGGGGTCGCCGATGTCGGCAATTCCATCGACGCCGGTGGTGACAGGAAGCGTCGCCTGTGGTGACGCGTTCACATCAGCCGACGCTGACGGAATCACGAGCACAGCTGCCGCCGCGGCGAACGGCACGAGGAGGATCGGCACGAGGCGAATGCGTCGGGTCGGTGCAGTCATGTCGACGTCGACTGTTCGGATGCGAATTCCCGTTTCACGCATTGTGCCCAGGTCGTCGCCGCACCGCCGTTCCCCATCCGGCTACTCGACGCCCACTGTCCGTGGACGCACCACGAACAGAGGAGAACGACATGCGCGACGCAGGCGGAACGACACGACGACGATTCGGGGTTCGACGACTCGACCGGCGAGGCATCGATGCGACGGCAGCGGTGATCGTGGCAACGATCGTCGCGCTGCTCGTGGTGGCCAGCGACGGCCGGGCACCGGCGACAGATGCCGCTCCCCCGCCGCCCAACGGGTTCGCTCACGGCGCCGCCGGGTCGGGACGCAACGGGTTCGGCGGGTCGATCGCTCCGTCACCGACGATGCAGTCGTGGCCGGGCACCGGATCTGGTGGCAACGGCGGGCCATTCTCGTTCATCGGCGCGCACTACGGCTCGATGTGGCAGGTGCCGGCGTCGGCGAACAACTCGCTCGGTGTCGGCTACTGCGTGATGGAAGACGTGGCCGGCGAAGGCGTCGTGTCGCTGCAACCCGACCCGGCGGTGTGGGACACCGGCGAGATGGCACGGGCGGCTGCGTTGATGTCGAGCTTCGGTGGCGATCGGGTGGTGCCGTATGGCATCGACGCATCCGGTGTCTACGACGTCGCGTCGGGCGAATGGCACCAGCCGTCGCTGTTCGGCGGCGGCGAGTACACACGTCGCCGGCAGGTGGCGGTGAACTTCGGCGTGAAGATGTTCGTCGAAGATGTCAGCCCGAGCGGCGCCGTCGCCGGGTTGAAGCTCGCACGCGACACCGCCGTCGTGAACGGATCGGGTGGCGAGTTCTCGGCGCTGCGAAACGGCTACGTCATGGCGCAGCACCTGGCGAACGTCGCCGAGGCCCAACACGCCGTCGGCGGGGTGCGACTCGAGATGGCGTGGAGCACCCCCGATGGCGCCGCACCGACGGAGCCTGGCACGTACGCACTCGACGTGCGGGCCTCCGACGCCATCGGCAAGCCGGTCGGGTTCGTGCCGATCGTGGCGATGTCGGGCATCGGCATCGACGATGCGCGGACGGTCGGCGCCATCGCCACCGTCGACCGATCGGGCGACACGGCCGACGACACGGCGCGCTGGAACGCAGCCAGCACGCTCAGCTGGCCCACCATGGAGATGGCAGCGCAGATGGCTCCCGATCCGCGATTCGCCCTGAGCTCGAATCCGCTCGGTGCCGATGTCGCCGACGCCGCTGGTATCGCCCACTTCGACATCACGATCGCCGGCAACCAGTGGGAGCTCGCGTTCCACACGCAGGCGCCGACGGCCGACGTGTCGCTGTACTCCGGCACCGGCGTGCAGGGCCAGATCACCTGGACCGGACGCCCCCAGTCGGCCTCCGTCCACGCCGCGGTGACGCCTCCACCGCCTCCACCTCCACCTCCACCTCCACCTCCACCTCCACCACCACCACC
>Ga0105049_10011667_pt1 | contig 10071 bp, 2 predicted proteins | sample MAT06_FD_78087 | JGI IMG/M metagenome (GOLD analysis project Ga0105049, IMG submission 78087) | Freshwater microbial communities from Lake Fryxell liftoff mats and glacier meltwater in Antarctica - MAT-06 | ecosystem: Environmental > Aquatic > Freshwater > Ice > Liftoff microbial mat | place...
ACCATTTATGGCAACCCGAACCATGTTTTAGCGCCTTTGCGCCTGGAAATCTGGGACGCTTCCGAATGCCTGCGTTATGCCGTGGTGGAAGATCATTTCCTCTTCCAGCCGGATGATGTGATCGGGGATCCATTGGCGCCTCAGGTGATCCACACCAACAGTCTGGTGCTGCGCGATGTGCCACTAGGTTTTGGCTGGAACTGGCTGTCGTTCAACCTCGACTTCCCGAATCCTGGCATCAATCCGGCCCTGGCATCGCTCAAGTATCCGCAAAATGACCTGATGAAGGGGCAAAATGCCTTCTCGATCTATTTCAACGGCGGCGGCTGGCTGGGAAGCCTCAACACCCTGGGGAATACTTCCATGTATGTGTACAAGGCCAATCAGCCCGACACCCTGAAGATGACCGGCAACGTGATTGATCCGTCCACTTCGCCGATTCCGGTGGTGAGTGGTTGGAACTGGATCGGATATATTCCCAACTATTCATTGGCTGTGAATGAGGCATTGTCCTCCATTTCGGCGCAAACCGGGGATATCATCAAGAGTCAGATCTCTTTTGCCCAGTTCATCAACCCGACCTATGGCTGGGTGGGCAACCTGAAATACATGGGTCCGCCCAACGGCTATCAAATAAAACTCTCAGCTCCCGGCACGCTCATCTACCCTCCGCTCTCTTCCCACTTGAGCGGCGGTGGGACAGACAATAAACTGCAAGTTAGAGAACCCAGAGAGCAACCACCCGCTGCCAGTTTCTGGATGGTAGACCCGACGCAGTTTGAATACAGCACCACCCTCATCGGGATGTTGAAAGTCAACGAAGCGAATGCCACCACAGCCACTATGGAACTCGGCGCCTTTATCGGCAACGAGGCCCGTGGTGCTGCACAAGCCATTTACATCGCGCCCTTACAGTCCTATCTTTTCTTCATGACGGCCTATGCCAATGCCATCGGAGAGCAGATACGGTACAAGTTGTTCGACAGCAGTACGGGGGCTGTGCAGGATTTGAATGAGTTGATGTACTTCTCCCCTGATTTGCATCAGGGGAGCATCGAGAATCCACTTCCATTCAGCTTGCTTAGCAGCGGAACACAAGAGGCAATCGCTGTGCAATCCTTTGAAATACAACCCAATCCGTTCCATGGGGAGACCATGTTCCGCTTTGCACTCCCGCAAGCCCAGGACGTGAGAATAACGGTAACGGATATGAGTGGCAAATCAGTGGCACAGCTTAGTACCGGCGCACAGGAGGGCATGAACACACTGGTTTGGAAGGGACAATCCGACCAAGGGACGTCCTTACCGGCCGGGGTGTATTATGTGCGCTTGCAGACGGAAACGGGAAGTGTGGTTAGAAAAGTGGTGTTGCAATAGCGTTTAACCGCGGTAGCACGGCGTTTACGCCGTCGGGAATAGCGCCGTTTACGGCGCAATTTTGCAATATAAAGGGCGTAAACGCCCGTTGTCCCGACGGCGTAAACGCCGTGCTACCACTTTTGAAGCACTCACTTATTATCCAAATGGTTTTCATCATAAAAACAGAAAAAAATGAACTGGTCTTATATACAAACAAGGCAGCTTAAAAACTGTCTGCTGGCGTTCTTGCTCTTTTCCGGGCAGCACCTGTTTGCAAGCCCCCTTACCCCAGCATTGTACCCAGAAACAAGCAACTCCGTCCCGCCCCCCAACTGGGCCATCGATCCTGACGATTTCGAGTTCAGCATGAACGCTGTCATTCGAGTAACCTACAACAGCGTACCCAGTAACGCAGCGGGGAATATCGTGGGTGCTTTTGTGGGAAATGAGTTGCGGGGCGTGGCCAGCCCTGTGATCATCGGTGGCAACGCCTATTTTTTCCTTACCATCCACTCCAACCAATATTTTGGAGAAAAGGTACGCTTCAAGGCTTATTATGCCCCAGAAGATGCGGTGTATGCTACTTTTGAGCAAGTCACCTTTATACACAACAAAAGCATCGGAGATTCGGAACTTCCGTATTGGATCAACATCGACCCCAACGCGGATTTTCCACCTGAATGGGAGCCGATTTTGGCCGACACTACGCTTGTGAGCATTCCTTTTGAGCCGATTGACTTACAAGACTACACCGTTAGCCTCGATGGCGATCCGTATACCTGGAGTGCACTGCCCGGTTCAAACCTGAGTGCCACTATTGTAAATGGAATCCTGACGGTGGCCCCAATCTCTGATATCTGGATCGGGACGGATTCTGTTCGGCTCATTGTCACGGAAACGACGCCCAATCAACTGGCCGATACCATTTATGCGCAATTTACGGTGCTGCCAGATTACGGGCCACCTGTTTGGCAAACCATTCCTGATCAACAAATTTTTTCGGGAGAAGCGTTTGACGATTTTGACTTGGACGATTATCTGAGTTATAGCGGCCCCTGTCACCAGTTCGATTTTGATGTTTTTCCCTTCACAGGCACAGACCCCGATCCGGCCTGGCCAGTGGTACTGCCGGGCAACCAGCCCATGAGCATCATCGCCCAAACGCTTTTTGCTGATATTCAACTGGCTGGAGCGGGTGCAAAACTTGCAGGATTTGTCAACGGCACCTTGGCTGGCTGGGCTTCGCCTACGGGTGTTTCGCCCAATGTCACGTATAGTTTGTCGCTAAAAAACGTGGGCGCAGGCAACATCACCTTCCGATTCTACGACGCAGGAAACCAATACCTGTACGAAGAAGCTACAAACCTTGCCTTTGTGGCAGGCGGTTCAGTCGGCACGGTTTCTTCGCCCTATTTGATTCAGCTATCGCCGCTTGTCCCCTCGCTAGATGCCAATGGGGTTTTCAGCATTGCGATTGACGATCCGACTTGGATTGGCGATTACCCCATTGATTTCATCGTCTGGGATTGCGATTACCCTGACTTGCGGCGCGATACGTTCCAGGTTGTTTTCAGCATCATCTCAGACGTTCGGCCAAGCATCGTTTCTCCCTCCAGCATCAATTTTGAGGAAAATGCTTGCTCGGTGCTGTACGACACCCAGACTTCCGACCCGAACAACGGGGAAGGTTCAGGTCTAACTTATACCCTGGCCGGTGGCGCAGATGCCAGCCGTTTTGCGATCAACGCAACGAACGGGATCCTGAGTTGGGCTAACGGCTTTTCTCCTGATTTTGAAAATCCGCAGGATGCCGACAATAACAACACCTATCAGATTAATATCCGGGTAACGAATGCCGCCAACTTGTCCGACATCCTGGCGCTGACTGTAACCATAACCAACCAGGCGACCGAGCCTTTCGCCGTGAAGATCAACGATGGTTCTCCGGTCATTTGCAGCAATATAACCGTGAACCTGCTGGCCTCTGGTGGCGTAACCTACCTCTGGAGCACTGGCGCTACCCAGCCAGCTATCACGGTGACTACTGCCGGAACGTATAGTGTAACCGCTACCAGCAGTGGTGCTTGTACCGCCGTTGCATCGGTGATCTTAGCTGGCAGGCCAAGCATTACCGCCAGTGGCAGCAATGTTCCCGTCTGTATTGGCGCAACGATCCAGTTGGCTTCCACGCCTTCAGGTGGTACGCCACCCTACCCGAGCTTTTCCTGGACGGGCCCGAACAACTTCTCCGCCATTGCGGAAGATCCGGCCGGCTTCCCGGCCGTGGCGGCTTCCGGAGGCGTTTATACCGTATCGGTGACCGATAACGCTGGTTGTACCGCCACTGCAACCACCACCATTACCGTAACAGGTAACACTGCTCCTACCATAACGGCGGCGAGCAATAGTCCTGTTTGTGAGGGGTCGAATATTACCCTGAGTTCAACGCCTGCCGGTGGATCTGGTGGAGGATATACTTACCTGTGGGCAGGACCCAATAGCTTTGGCTCCATCGTTCAAAATCCAGCAGCATTTCTGGCAACCCTTGCCGCTGGTGGTACTTACCAGGTAACTTTGACCGATGGTGCCGGTTGTACTGGCGTCGGTGCTACTGCGGTCACCGTAAACGCCAAACCAACGATCACGGCCAGCAGCAATAGTCCGGTCAGTGTAGGCGCACAGCTCCTGTTAACTTCCAGCCCTTCCGGTGGCAGTGGCTCCGGTTATACCTTTTTATGGAATGGCCCAAATAGCTTTTCTTCCACCTTGGAAGACCCAACGGGCTTTATAGCCACTTTACCCGCTGCGGGAGTTTATCAGGTGACCCTGACGGATGGCAATGGGTGCAGCAGTACCGCCAGTACGACCGTTAGTGTCGTGGAATGTCCGACGATTACCGCCTCCGTGACCACGCCGGTTTGTGAGGGCGGTACGATCGCCCTGAAATCTACCCCGTTGGGTGGCGCGCTGCCTTATGCCTCGTTTTCCTGGGCAGGCCCCGGCGGATACTCCGCAATTGTGGAAGATCCGGTCGCATTCCCTGCTACGATGGGTGCGAATGGCAGCTATACCGTAACGATCACCGATCAATTGGGCTGCACTGCAACCGCCAGTGTAAGTGTAACGGTCAACGCAGTCCCTTCTATTACCGCAGCGAACACTGGCCCGATCTGCGAAGATATCCAGTTGACGGTCTCTTCCACTCCATCTGGCGGATCTGGGATCTACACCAATTTTCAATGGACGGGCCCCGACTTTTTTGGTGCATTTGTGGAAGATCCGGCCCCCTTTACAGCAACGGTGGCCTCTGGAGGCATTTATACCGTAAAAGTAACCGACAGCAAGGGCTGTACCGGCACGGCGACTACCACGGCTGTGGTCAAAGCCAAACCGGCGCTGACGCCTTCCAGCAACAGCCCCTTGTGTTTGGGTGCAACTTTGAATTTATTGTCCAATCCAAGTGGAGGTTCCGGGGTGTATTCCAGCTTCAATTGGATCGGACCGGCCAGTTTCTCTTCCAGTGCACAGAACCCAAGTCGTTCACCAGTAGTGCTGGCCCACGCAGGAATCTATACCGTTACCGTAACCGATAATGCCGGCTGTACTGCCACTGGAACCACGGCCGTTTCGGTGAGCAGCAACAATGCACCAAGTATTACGGCTGGCAGCAATAGCCCCGTTTGCTCCGGCATGAATCTGCTGCTTACTTCCACCCCTTCCGGCGGTACGATGCCCTACACCAGCTTCTCCTGGACAGGCCCCAACAACTACAGCTCGACCATGGAGGACCCCACCGCATTCCCGGTTTTTCTCAACGGTGCAGGGGCTTATAATGTGACTGTTACCGACAATAAAAATTGCAAGGCAAGTGCCTCGGTGAACGTGGTAGTCAATGGCCCGGCCGCCAATCCAAGCAGCAATAGTCCGGTTTGCCCTGGTGCTACGATTTTGCTGAGTGCTGGCCCGGTACTCGGAGGAGTAGTCACCTACAACTGGTCTGGCCCAAACAATTTCTCTTCTACACTCCGGGAGCCCATCGGTTTCCCTGCTGTGCCGGGAACGGGAGGCAACTATTCGGTCACCATTACCCAAGACGGGTGTAGCAATAGCGGATCTGTGCCGGTAACGGTAACGGATGTTACGCCTCCAATGATCACCTGCCCGGCCAATACGACCCTTTCAGCAGGTGCAAACTGTACCAGTCAATTGGGTACATACCTTGCCGCTTCGGTAAGCGACAACTGCAATCCGAATCCAACGGTTACTCAGATTCCGGCTGCTACTACGGTTTTGAGTGGACAAAATGCCACTCAAACCGTGACATTGACCGCCAATGACGGCAACGGCAATACCGCTACCTGTCAGTTTGTGGTAACCCTGAAGGACCTTACTCCACCGACAATTACCTGCCCGGCCAATACAACTATCGCAGCGAATGCCAACTGTACTGGGCTCGTAGGCGCTTATTCTCCCGCCACTTTGAGCGACAACTGCGCGGCGACCCCGACCGTAACCCAAAGTCCGGCAGCCAGCACCGCCTTGAATGGGCACAATGATTTTGAAACAGTGACCCTTACCGCCAGTGACGGAAATGGGAATACCGCGACTTGTACCTTAACGGTGACCTTAAAGGACATCACACCCCCGACGATCATTTGTCCGGCCAACGTAACCATCGCTGCCGATGCCAACTGTAGCGGAGTGGTGGGCTCCTATTCCCCGGTTTCCATAGCTGACAACTGCAATCCAAATCCGACATTTACCCAAAGTCCGCCGGCGGGTACGGCATTGAATGGTCACAATGACGCCCAGACCATTGCTTTGACGGCCAATGATGGTAACGGCAATACAGCCACTTGTACCATGACGGTTACCCTGAAAGACGTGACCAAGCCAACAATTCTATGTCCGGCCAACATGACCCTATCGGCTGATGCCAACTGTAGCAGTCTGCTGGGTGCTTATTCGGCTGTTTTGGTGAGCGATAACTGCAACCCGAATCCGATCGTTACCCAGAGCCCGGTGGCTACCACGGTTTTGATGGGACACAACGATTTTGAAACCGTGACCCTCACGGCAGATGACGGCAATGGCAATACGCAGTTCTGTGTATTCACGGTAACTTTGAAAGACGTGACCAAGCCGAACATCACCTGTCCAGCAAACACTACGGTGGCTGCAGATGGTAGTTGCAATGGTGTGGTCGGGGCCTACAGTCCGGTTTCGGTGAGTGATAATTGCAATCCAAACCCTACGGTGAGCCAAAGCCCGGCAGCCAGTACAGTATTGAGTGGGCACAATGATTTTGAACTCGTGACGCTCACTGCAAATGATGGCAATGGAAACACCCAATTTTGCACCTTCATCGTGACTTTGAAAGACGTGACCAAGCCGACCATCACTTGTCCGGCCAACGTCACCATTGCTGCCGATGCCAGTTGCAGCGGCGTGGTAGGCACTTACTCAGCTGTTTCCGTAGCCGATAACTGCAATCCAAATCCAACCGTAACGCAAAGCCCGGCACCCAGCACCGTGCTGATGGGCCATAATGATTTTGAAACAGTTACGCTCACTGCAGACGATGGAAACGGAAATACCCAATTCTGCACCTTCACCGTGACCCTGAAAGACGTGACCAAGCCGACGATCACTTGTCCGGCCAATACCACCCTTTCCGCAGATGCCAACTGTAGCCGTCAACTGGGTGCATATTCACCACTGGCGGTGGCAGATAACTGCAATCCTAACCCAACGGTGACCCAAAGCCCGGTAGCAACCACGGTTCTGATGGGGCACAATGATTTCCGCCTGGTCACCCTTACCGCTGACGACGGAAACGGCAACACCCAGTCCTGCACCTTTACCGTGACCTTGAAGGATATAACGCCGCCAACGGTCGTTTGCAAGCCTTTCACTGCCGCCTTAAATGCGCAGGGAACGGTAAGCATTACCACGGCAAACGTGTATCAAAGCGGGGCCGACAACTGCGGCACGGTCAATCAGGTATCGGTGGTACCCAACACGTTTACCTGTGCCAATCTGGGGCCAAATACCGTTGTACTGACCGTGAATGACGGTAATGGCAATACAGCCTCTTGCAACGCTGTGGTAACAGTTGTAGATCTCATTCCGCCCACGATGTTGTGCAGGAATGCCAGCGTTTGGCTCAATACAGTAGGTCAAGGCTCCATAACGGCGGCTCAAATCAACAATGGCAGTACCGACAATTGCACCTTGGCCAGCCTCAGTGTTTCGCCCAACACATTCAGCTGTGCGAATCTGGGTGCCAATACCGTTACGCTGACCGGTACAGATCAAAGCGGCAACACGGCTACCTGTCAGGGTACGGTCACCGTCCTTGACACGATAAAGCCGACGATGCTCTGCAGGAACGCGACCTTGAACCTGAACAATATAGGCCAGGCCACCCTGACTGTGGCCAATATCAACAATGGCAGTTTCGACAACTGTACCATCGCAACCTTTACTTTGAGTCAAACGCTCTTTACCTGCGCCAATCTGGGTGCCAATACGGTTACCCTAACCGGGACAGACCAAAGCGGGAACTCGGCTTCCTGTACCGCCACGGTCACCATACAGGATTTGATCCTTCCGATAGCGAAGTGTAAAAATATTACAGCAAATCTCGGGCCCACAGGTTCGATTACTGTCCTTGCATCGGCGGTGAACAATGGGAGCAGCGACAATTGCAGTTTTACCCTCAGTTTGACCCCTTCCACGTTTAGCTGCGCCAATATTGGAATAAACAACGTGACCTTGAGGGCCACCGATGCTAGCGGAAACACGAGCACTTGTGCCGCGAGGGTGACGGTCAAAGACGTGACCCCGCCAACAGCCCTGTGCAAAGCGGTTACGTTATTTTTGAACGATCAGGGAAAAGCTATCCTGACAGCCATTCAGATGGACAATGGCAGCACGGACAATTGTAGCATTATGAGTAGAAGCCTGCTCATTGGTAACTTTAATTGCGGCGACATTTCAACACCCGTAACCAATACCTTGACGTTAACGGATGGCTCTGGCAACACTTCTTCCTGTAATGCTTTGATTACCGTAAAAGACAATTTGGTTCCAACGGCGGTTTGTCAGAACATTACGGTGAACCTTGGTCCCAGCGGATTTGCAACGGTACAGAGTATGGCTTTAGCGATTAATAGTTTTGACAACTGTTCCGTAACCTCCTATTCGCCGGTTGCCAAAACGTACACCGCTGCGAACCTCGGCGCGAATGATTTGGTGATTACGGTTAAAGACTTTTCAGGCAATGCAGCTTCTTGCACCTCGGTTGTAACTGTGCTGCCCAATGGGCCAAGCGAACAGCCAGGGTTTGAAGATCCTTCAAAGTTTACGCATGGAATCTCTTCGGGAAAGGCATCTTCTGTTGCAACCGTGTACCCAAACCCGTCATCAGGAGCGGCCAATCTCGCGTTCGAACTCCCCACGGAGCAGGCATACCAGATTTTGGTACAAGATTTAACCGGGAAGGTCTTGCGGATGCAGCAAGGACTGGGGATTCAAGGCGACAACAATGTGGAGCTGGAGCTTCAGGGCCTGTCCTCCGGACTCTATCTGGTGGAACTCCGCGCTGCCCCCTTGAAGATTATGCTGCGACTCTTTTTGCAGAAATAAATAATTATGGTAGGAAGAATAAGCCGTCCTGAAATGTCAGGGCGGCTTTTTTACCGAATTCTCGCCCGCCATTGGTTTTAGCCGAACGTTCCAGGGTGGCGAAACCTATTTGGTAGACGATGCTGGCAACCTATCTTTATTAAAATGGGCGGGGTATAATTAGGCTATTTTAGCCACTGGAGGTGGTTTTGGCTTCCAGTTCCGTCTCCGAACTTCGGCTTACTTCCGTTTTTTTAGCCACTTATCAATAAAGACAGCAGGCCGAATATTGATTCTCTCAAACGGAGAAGGCTGGTCAAACGCCGCCCGAAGCTCGTGTACAGCGGGCAGGAAGTCTACGCCCATACCCTCAAATTTTTCGACGCTGCGCGGCATGCACACCACTTCCGGGCCATACTGGCCGTCGTACATTTCGCGGCTTTCTTTGAAGGCTTTTCGGATGATTTCAGCTTGTTGCAAATCGTCCTTCCGCACGGCTTCGGGAAAAAGCAACTTGTCGTCTACTTCGTTGGAAGCCAGGAAGGTGAACACCTCGGAAGCCCAGCCGCTGTCCAAACGGCGCACGAGTTCTTCCTGCCACTAGCCAGCGTGAACTTTTCACGGAAAAAGCCGAAAAGTAGCCCGCTGCACATCAAAAAGCTCACTCCAAAGCCAGTTTTCATCGAAATTTGAACCAAAGCGGGCGGGGCGGCTATGTCAGCTTGGCTAAAATTGAGGAGCCAAAACGCCGATCCAAGCATGAGCAGCGGAAGCCAAATCGAGACTTGAGCCAGCGATAGCCAGCGCAAATACGCTGGCAGTTCGCCCGGATGCCATTCGGATTTGAAAGCCTGCTTGAAGTGTACACAAGTTGAATCCTCTTTTAGGATTTGTCATGTCGCAGCGTAGCGAAGACATCTACACAACCCAAGTCCAATGAAAATGCTTCAATAAGCGACTAAACCAGCTTTTATTTAAAACAGATTTCGAAGTCTCCTGGCTTGTGTAGATGTCTTCGCTACGCTGCGACATGACAAACCGGTTTAGCTTTGAATTTGTGCATATACGCTAGGTTTTAAAAAC
>Ga0105049_10011671_pt1 | contig 10068 bp, 5 predicted proteins | sample MAT06_FD_78087 | JGI IMG/M metagenome (GOLD analysis project Ga0105049, IMG submission 78087) | Freshwater microbial communities from Lake Fryxell liftoff mats and glacier meltwater in Antarctica - MAT-06 | ecosystem: Environmental > Aquatic > Freshwater > Ice > Liftoff microbial mat | place...
TACACCGATGAATACGCCATTTATCATCCATTGTCGGAGTGGGGCTATGCCCACAAAACGGTCTGTCATAGTGCGGGTGAGTATGCTCGCGATGAGGATGGCGACGGCTTCTGCGAAGTCCATGTCAATACGATGGAAGGTTTTTGGTCGCTCTTACGTTCTTGGTTACGTCCGCATCGGGGTCTGTCTCAGGAAAAGCTACCACTGTACTTAGGCTTTTTTGAATTCGTTCATAATGCTAAGAAGCGCGGCAAAGCCCTGTTAGGTGCTTTATTGGAGAACTTACTTGCTTGACTCCCCGGAATCCCTATTGAGCCAAAAGCTTTAGTATTGATTTAGATGGCTATGGGCTGATTTGGAATGATGAAATTGATATCAGTGAGTACGAGCTTTGGCAAAATGGTGTCAGCTTAACGGATGACTAGAGCAAGCGCCTGTATGTAGTGAACGGACAATTGTGCTTGCAATGTTTCCTAAAACGAAAGCTGTAGACTTTAGACGGACTGGAACGACTTGGCTTCGTTCACAAGGTTATTTGCAGTCGCTGCACAGCTATGTTCTATTGTCTGGTTGCTGTCAGTTATTCCCAAGTGTCGAGTTCAGTGACCCAGTATTGCATCAGGGCAGAAATCTGCGATCGCCGTGCCTCAAACGTGGCGGCAACCCAGATGAAGATCAACCCCAACGCAATCCCCATTGCCCACAGCAGCAATGAGTAGTTGTCGATGAACCGCCAAATCTGCCGTAGCACTTGAAGCATGAAGATGGCAGTGCCGACGAAGAGAAACGCCCGCACTCGCAACAGCAAACCCGCCACAATGAACCCAAGCTGAAGCCCAAGGCTGAGCAGTCCTGGTAGAAAAGCGGGAGCACCAACAATGCCAACTTCTGCTTGATAAAAGGCTGTCAGACATACTAGCCCAGTTGCCAGACTTCGCAAAAGGTGGCGTTTTTCACGATCGTCCGACGATCGCAACCCTGGATCGACTTGCGCGAGATAGAGCAATGATGCGCTCAACAACGCCGCATACCACAGCGGTTCTGTTGTTTCTAGCGCATTGAGCCATCGCACCACTGCCCAATCTGCCAACAGCACGCTGAGGTAACTGAGACGCACTTGGCGTTCTGCTTTTGCTAACCAGGCGTAGAACGCTGCCACAATCAGCAAGCCTTGAATGGCGATCGAGCTAATAGTCAGCACAGTCGCCATGATGGGGAGTATCGCTGTCGATCGCTCCCACGGTTTGCGCTGCCACCCCCATCGTCGCCAGGGTAACCGATACAGCACGAAGGCAAGTCCTGCCGCGATCGTGCCGCCCCAGGTGAGCAACACAGCGCCAGGAAGCAACTGGTGAAGGCGATGGGCGATCGTGGCGATCGCTTCAACAATGCCTGCGTATGTCCAGACGGGGAATGGGGAGTAGGCTTCGACGTGAGCGCTCAGCCGAACGGGGGTGGGGAGTGGGGGAGAAGTAGATTCCTGTGCTTCCGCCTCTCTACGTCCTGACTCCTGGCTTCTGACTTCTGGCTTCTGACTTCTGGCTTCTCTCCCTTGCCACCGCTCATTCCCCATCGCTAACGCATACGCTGCAAGAGTCGCCGCAATGCCCGTCCACAGCCATTCACCAGAGCGACTTAGGGAACTGACAAGGGCAAGTGGCATGAGCGCACTGCCCAAACCCCAATGCAGATGCGCGATCGCTGCCACTGCTTGAGTTGAAAGCCGTAGATAAAAAATCAGCCAGCGTTGCAGGAGCCGTACAACAATGGCGATCGCTGCTGCCAGTCCTGCCATGAGTACCAACCCATCACCCGCCTCACCTCCTTTTGCCTGCGAAAGCTGGTAGATGAGGAGTTCGTAGACGGCGATCGTTCCACCCAACACCGACAGATAAACCAGCGGCTTAAACGGTTGTCGCCGTCCCACACCAATCCCGACAAGCGCTGCTGCCATTGTATAGAGTCCAGTCGTAGCCGTAAAAGAACGGTGCTGGAGAAGCAGCCCGACAAGGGCGTAGAGAAGCGGAATAACATTCCAACTGGAGGGAGGAAGGGAGGAAAGAGGAAGGATAAAGGATGAAGGATGGGCTGGTTCTGACCCTGGACTGCTCCCTCTAAGCTCCCGACTCCCGACTCCCGACTCCCGACTCCCAACTCCCCGCTTAATGATCCACCAGTCCCCAAGCAGTTGCATTCCCAGACCCAGGGCAAGATTGGCGATCGCCACCGCATCCAGCGATCGCCCCGTGAGAGAGACGATGCCTGTGATGATGAGTTCCAGGCTCCAGGCGATCGCGTAGAAGCCAGCATTTTGCGGTCGCTGCCAGGTGCGGTAGCTGGCGGCGCTGAAGAGAATCCCCGCAGCCGATACATACTGCCAGTGGGGTGAATCAAGCTGAATGTAGACAACGAGATGACAGAGCGTCAGGACGGTCAAGGTCACGACAGCGACCGCGATCGCCCAGCCATCGATTGCTTGTCGGTAAAGGATTGCCAGTGCTGTGTCGCGTCGTCTTAACCAACCCCAAAGCAGCCAGAGGAGAAGCAGGGCGATCGCCAGCAGATTGACGCTTAGCCCAACCGTGAGTGAGTTCGTAAAGATTTCCCAAACGGCATCGGCAGCAAACGCCAGCCCAAAGCCAACCGTGACAACGGCTGTAAGCGACTGCCGCAACTGATGCGTATTGATGAACATCAACACGACCGCCACCCCTAAACCCATCAATCGCTCAGGCGCAGAATCGAACAAAAGTACTTGCACTAAAAATAGGGCAATCACGCTCAGTGCACTAGCCAATCGGCGCTGTGGTAAGCGTCTGCGGCTACCCAGCACCGTTAACGCGGTGGGTACGACTAACCACATACTGCCCCACGTTGTCGTCTCATCCCTGAAGGTGCGGCTCAAAAGCCCCCCAATCGTCCACTCAGGCAGCACACTCTTAGACAAGAGCAAATAACTGGCAGCAGCAAGAATGAGACCAGCGTGCCATGCGCTTTGTTGCCAGGTTTGAACCGGGAGGGAGGGAGAAGGAGCGTCGGGTGTCGGGGGTTGGATATCGGTAGCCGTATGTCGAGGTGCGGAGGGAAGCGGTAGGATGGCGCTGAATGCCCACTCCACAATCGTGCCCACGAGCAAAACTGCTGCCCAGGTGTTCTGAGCGAGGCTGGGGAACCACAGATTGATGAGAGAGGCGATCGCCGCTAATCCAGTGCCGTGCGCCAGGTAAATCAGGGCGGCTTCAGGACGAGTGCGTTTTTGCAGAACGGCTGTCAGCGTAACCGTAGAAAGCACGAGGTTGAGCGATCGCATCCACCCATTGCCGATGCTGACTGCCGTCAGGACAACGCCCAATCCCAACGCCAGCCATTCTGCCTGTTGTGCCAGGTCTGGTCGCTGCCAGCGACGCAGCCGCCCTGCAAACCACACCGTCAGTAGCAGATAAGGGAAGAACCACAGACTCAGTAGTGCAACTGGCATTGCCTCTCGTCCTGTCAAGCCGAGGCTTGTCTCAATGAGACGCTGCTGCCAAGCCGGAGGCACGGTACGCCATAGCAGCCAAACGGTTTGCAGACCGACTAGCCAGCCTGCGGTGAGATACTGCACCTGCCCCGATCGCCGCAGGTAATCTGCTAGTAACCATAAACTCAAGCCACTGATCGCGATCGCTTGCCAAGGTGGAGTCACTGTCACCGCAATGAGCCAGCCCGTCAGCAGTAGCCCGGTTCCACCCTGTTGCCAACTAATGCGACTGGCATCCCGCCGCCCCAACCAACACAACAACCAGCCGCAGATTCCTACTGCTAAGCCAAGCCGATTGATGGGTACGCCTGCTGCTAGAACGGCACGGGCGATGAGTAGAAGTGTGGCGATCGCGATCGTGATGGTGGAGAGGGAGAGGAGTGAGGAGTGAGGAGCGAGGGGTGAGGGGTGAAGTTCAGAGTTATGGGTTATGAGTTCGGAATTTTGAATTGTTCCCTCCGCTTCCCCTGCCTCCTCTGCTTCCTCTCCCTCCCGACTCCCGACTCCCGACTCTCGACTCTCGACTCCCCACTCCCTATCCTCATAAACCAGCGCGATCGTTGCCCCAATCGTCCCCACATACGTCGCGACCAGTGGAAAGCCCGTCCAGCCCCAGCCCCAGTGCAGCCAGCTTAGGGCGATCGCTGCGCCCAGTGGAAGCAATTCCCCACTCCCTCTCAAGTCATTGGCTCCTGATGCACTTGTGGAGCCAATAACTTGAACTCCTGACTCCCGATTCCCCACCTCCGGTTTCAGCAACTGCACCGTGATGCCAGTTAGAACGATCGCCGCGATCGCTGCCATGACCCAGCCCAGCCCAGACTGCCACAAGCGGAACCCATCCATCATCCAGAAGTTGACAGGAATGATCAGCAATGTGGCAATCTGGAGCATTCGTGCCGTCAAGCGCAAGCTTTGTTGCCGTCCTGTCCAAATGCTGGCTGCCCAAAACGCCAACGTGTAAGCAAACAAGATTCCGTATTGCCCAACTACGGAGAAATTACGCCACTGGGTTGCCGCTAGCACTCCCGACGACACCACCACCATGAACACGCCCAGAAACAGCAGCCAAATGACGCTGACTTCTGCCATAAAGGACTGAATGCCACGTGCGATCGGGCGAGGAGAACGCTCAACCGTTGAACCCGCCCCAACTGGCACACGCGCTTCCTCAATCACCAAATCATTGGCGACCACAAAATCATCGTCACGCGATCGCACGGGTGCCTCAGATAACAGACAGCTAAGATGCTCCGCACAAAGTTGCCGCACACTTTCATCCGACAACAGTTCTAAACGTAGCCAAACGTCTAACCCTTCTAAAAGCGCAGGATGCCTAGATTGAACAACCAGGCTGAGGCTAATGGTGCGATCGGGAGAAGGAAGCATTGCTTGTTCGGAGTTTGGAAGTTAATTAGTTGTTAGACTGGATTTCTTGAAACAACCTGGTCAAAAATTGATGAGTAAACTCAAATGTTCTATCTAGTTCTGTTCATAAGTAGATGAGGCGACCAAACGTCTGGAACTATTTCAGCTTTGGGGCGCTGATACTATCCATCTTGACCTTTGCACTGCTGTTCCTTTCAGAGTACAGTTATTGGCTGATGCGCGTCTTTTTCGCTATCGCTCTCCCCGTATCCACCTCGCTAATTTTGTCCGCACTCTATGTCATCATTACGGGCGTTTTAGGTTCCGTTTTAGCATCCATCTTAGAATTTCGTTGGAGAATCAAAGCACCCTGGAAAATGATTTTATGGATAGCTATCTTTACATTTTCTAGCTCCAGTTTTTCGGGATCAATCTTTACAAGCTATAAGGTTACTGCTAGTGCTAGCTTTGACAATCAAAACTACTATTTAATCAAATTTTTGTACGTTGATACCTACTCCTATAAGCTGTATCATTGCGAATCACTTAGTTTATTTTGCAGTCGATCTTCGAGTTATATTGGGATTCCCTACCAGAATGATCCTATTTCCCTTCACTACAACTCTAAAACGCAAAAAGTTTACATTCAAAACGCTAATCAGATCATTCCCATACCGGATTAACCAGGCTTTGGGCTTCTTTGCATTACTTCAGAGCCGCTTGTGTTTATTCCCAATCGCCGAAATGAATCTTCTCAGTATCCATACTTAATCACCAGATCTACCCTTACAGATAGTTTCTGTAAGCACACCTTAATTTAATTGGCGCATTTTCATCGTTGCTGCTGCACCCACTGGCGGAAGTTGATTTCGGTAGACACTTCATCCAATAACGCGGCTTCCAGAAATTGGTACAAAGCTGTTTTTTCAACCAGAGGAAAGGTAGGCGAACGATCGCGCTCTACATAGGCACCATTCACCAGGCTCGGAATCTTCCACTCCTGCCCATTGAACCGCCAAAACTCCGGCACACCCATACTGGCATAAAGCCGATTTTTGTTAATGTCGGTGTGGGTAATGTCTACTTCAACGACTAAATCCGGGGCAGGATCACGCTCTAAATTGATTTCATGATTAGCAACCAGCGTGTAATTTTGGATGTAGTAGCCGTTATCTGGCTCGGCACTTTTGAGTAAGTCTTCGCGATCGAGCGTCGTTGACCCCATCGTCTTAATTCTCATGCCCAGTTCCACCACCAGAATGCGGATAAAGCGTTCGATTAGCCGTGCAAAACGCTCGTGACGTTCAAGCGGCGTGGTAATTTCTAACACTCCGTCATCGTAGATGAAGCGGGCGCGGGTACCCTCCGTGAGCAACTGCTGAATTTGCTTAAACGACTGCCAATCGAGATCGCGAAAGGTAATCCGCTTTTCACCGATCGGCTTAGGGGGAGACGCTAGCAGCATGAAAATGACCTCGCTTCAATGACTCAATCAGTGATGTTTGAGAAAAGACTCTAGACTCATCACTTCAAACTAACGCTCTAAATCGTCCGCTGCAAGTAGCTTTAAACTCCTAGCAAATTAACTTTGGGCGATCGAGTAGATACGGCGTGCCAGGTATCTGTCAACTTAACTGGTTAGCATTCGCTAGCAATTAAGTTGACAGTGAACGCCGTAAGGTTGACAATGAAGAGGTGAATAGTTGTCGATGGAGGAGTTGGTGTCAGGACTTCGTAGGCGTGGTGAGCAGATTCGCCAGTTTATCTTGACAAATATAGGAGAGCATCCAAGAGATGTTGTTGCTTTAACAGCTCAAGCATTCGGTATTACTAGACAAGCTGTTAACAAGCATATGCAACGTCTTGTTGAGCAAAAAATAATTGTCGTTAAAGGCTCTACAAAAAATAGAAGTTATCACCTACATTCATTGCTCGAACGGACGCAAAGATATCAGCTAGCTAACAAGCTTGAAGAAGATATTGTTTGGGATTCCGATATCAAACCTCTGCTGGTTGACTTACCTGATAATGTCAAAGATATCTGGATCTATGGCTTTACTGAAATGTTAAATAATGCCATCGATCACTCATCTGGGAAGACAGTGATTGTCCAGCTAGAGAAAACAGCGGTTGACACGCAAATAATGATTCATGATGACGGAGAAGGAATTTTCAAGAAGATCCAAAAAGCGCTGCAACTGCACGACGAGCGCCATGCGGTGCTTGAATTAGCAAAGGGTAAGCTGACGACTGATCCAGAGCGGCATAGTGGTCAGGGTATATTTTTTACGTCACGGATGTTTGATAAATTCGCAATCTTGTCTGGCAGTATCTATTTCTCGCATGAGTTCAATGAAGCAGAAGATTGGATTCTTGAGAGCAATGGTTTCCAATCTGGAACAATGGTTTTTATGAAATTGAATAACAACACATCAAGAACGTCTAAGCAGGTATTTGATAGCTTCTCATCAGGTGACGACTATGCTTTTACGAAAACAGTGATCCCCGTTCGTTTAGCTCAATATGGAGACGAAAGACTCGTATCACGATCGCAAGCAAAAAGGCTATTAGCGGGTGTTGATAAATTTAGAGTAGTGGTCTTTGACTTTTCTGGAGTAGACGCGATCGGACAAGCCTTTGCCGATGAGGTTTTCCGTGTTTTCAGAAAACAACATCTAGAAATACAAATTATGAGCCTAAACGCCAGCCAAGAGGTGGCACAGATGATCAGCAGGGCAGAAAGTGTCAATACCTAGCAAGTTGTTAGGGTGATAGACGCTGCTTTAGCGCTGCTTGCGCTTGCTCCCGATCGTCAAAATGAATCTTCTCCGTCCCCAAAATCTGATAGTCTTCGTGACCTTTCCCCGCGATCAGCACCCCATCACCGGGTTGTGCCTCCAGAATTGCTAAGCGGATTGCTTCAGTCCGATCGCCCATCACCACAGCCTTGACTGATTCGGGAATCCCAGCCACTATATCCTGCAAAATGCGCTGCGGGTTTTCAGTGCGGGGGTTGTCTGAGGTTACGATCACTCGATCGGCGAGATCGGCTGCAATGTGACCCATCTGGGGACGTTTGCCACGATCGCGATCGCCCCCACAGCCAAACACACAAATCATGCTGCCCTGGATAAATGGTCGTGCAGCTCGCAGCAGATTCTCCAGGCTATCTGGCGTGTGGGCATAGTCCACAATCACGCTGATGTCCTGGTTGGCGGCAATCTGTACCTGTTCCATCCGTCCTGGTACGCCGCCAAACTGGGGCAACGCTGCCACGATATCGTGCAGCTCTAAGCCCAGATGCAGCACGGCACCCACTGCCGCTAATAGATTGGCGAGATTGAATTGACCGACGAGGGGCGATCGAAACGCCGTTTCACCGTGCGGTGTATGCAGCATACCGCTGACTCCGTCAGAGCCGTAGGACAAGTCACTGGTGTAAAGAGCCGCTGTCGTATCGTGCGTACTGTAGCTCCAAACAGGAGTGGCATGAAGCGTTCCTGTAGGCACCTGCTCAAGGTTCTGAATCAATTGCTGTCCGTAAGGATCATCCAGATTGACCACCGCCCGCCCTTTGAGATAGCCAGCGCTAAACATCAAGGCTTTTGCCGCAAAGTAGTCATCCATATCGCGGTGAAAATCCAGGTGATCCTGCGTCAAGTTAGTGAACACAGCCACCTCAAATGTGCAGCCCAGCACCCGCCCCTGTGCCAGAGCGTGAGAACTCACCTCCATCACGCCAAGCTCACAGCCTGCCACCAGTGCCTCTGCTAACTGCCGCTGTAGCTCCACTGCAAAGGGGGTTGTGTGCAGCGCAGTCTGCTGATAACCTTGCCAGCGCGTGTAGAGCGTGCCCAACAATGCCGTCGATTTTTGCGCCTGCTGCAACAAAAACTCAATTAAATGGGTCGTCGTCGTTTTGCCGTTGGTGCCCGTCACACCCACTAGCTTCAGTCGCTGCGCTGGATAGTCATAGAACGCTGCTGAAAGCTGAGCCGCTGCCTCAACCATATCCTGTGCAGCAATGATACAAGGAGTCTCATTGCCTTCCTCACCCCTCTCTCCTCTCCTCTCCTCACCCCTCACGTTCCCTGCCGCCTGTGGCGAAACAACTGCCGCGATCGCCCCTGCCGCGATCGCGCTTGCCCAAAAATCCCCTCCATCAACGCGCGTTCCTGGCATCCCAAGAAATAGATCCCCCGGTTGACAAGCGTGAGAATTGGTCGCTAACCCCTTCACCTCTGCCTCCAACGCGGCATGATCGGGCAAGGGCGCAATGCCCGGAACAACCGCCAGCAACTCTCGCAGCTTCATGTCAGTGTTTCCTCTCTATGCTGTTGACGATCAGATTGTGCATGACACACGACCATTAAAGTCTAGATTTTAGAGTGTGACCGGACTTTACAGCGAGAGTACTCTGCGTCAAAAACGATCGTCCTGTTCGTCAACGATGCTGGCTGGCAGCTTTAAAAAGCCAAGTTGAGGGAAGGTTACTTTGGCGATCGCTATCAACAGCCGTAGGCAAAAGCAGTAACCAATAGCGCTCGGTCATCCTGATGCTGTAAACGATTGGCGATCGGATGCCAGAGCTTTGCTATAGTGGTTAAGCCAGATAAGCGGATGTGGCGGAATTGGTAGACGCGCTAGATTTAGGTTCTAGTTTCGTAAGAAGTGAAGGTTCAAGTCCTTTCATCCGCATGGGTCAAGCAATCAAAGCGTCCGACTAACTTGTGACTGTAACCATAAGTTGTCCAATTCAGACAGCTTATGGTTACAAAAATTCCCGGACAACTTATGGTTGCAATTTCTCTTAATCTTTAAAGTTACTCCAAGCCCAGTTCTTGCCGAACGGCACTTAGGGCAGCAGTAACTATTGGGTCTCGAAAGTAAGCTGGCTTCCTGAGGTGTTGTGTAACACAACTGCGACTCGGCTCCATGCCTTGGCTATAAAGCATGATCGCAACTTGACGAACCTCTTGACAGCACTGTTCGACTTTTGCTATTCGAATCTTGTCTCGATGGTTCAAGTAGCGGCTCGAAATGGCAGAGCACAATTTAGGTAATTGCTCAACTCAGGGGGAATAAGGATTCCAGGGGATTTAAGGCAGCCAGGATAGACTCAAAAGCAGACAAACCTTGTCGTCTTCCGGTATTGACAACAGAACGGACTGCTGCAAACA
>Ga0105049_10011673_pt1 | contig 10067 bp, 8 predicted proteins | sample MAT06_FD_78087 | JGI IMG/M metagenome (GOLD analysis project Ga0105049, IMG submission 78087) | Freshwater microbial communities from Lake Fryxell liftoff mats and glacier meltwater in Antarctica - MAT-06 | ecosystem: Environmental > Aquatic > Freshwater > Ice > Liftoff microbial mat | place...
CCGGTGGTGGCGAGGTTGCTCACCGTGCGGTCCTCGCTGATGCCGAGCCGCGCGCAGGCGGCCGTGATGATGCGGGTGTTGGCCTGATGCGGCACGAACAGCGCGAGGTCATCGGCGCTGACGTCGGCCTCCGTGAGGGCGCGCTGGGCGGAGTCGACCATCATCCGCACCGCGCGGCGGAACACCTCCTGCCCGTCCATCTCGATCGTGCCGCCCACCTCCGCGTGGAGGATGTGCCGGAGCGATCCGTCTGATCCGAGGTCGAAGCCCAGCACGCGTCCCGGGCCCTCGCCCCGTTCGAGCACGACGGCGCCTGCGCCGTCGCCGAAGAGGATCGCGGTGCCGCGGTCGTCCCAGTCCACGATCCGCGACATGGTCTCCGAACCGATGAGCAGCACCCGCTGGAGGCCGGCCCGCAGGAATCCGTCGGCGGCCACGAGCCCATAGACGAAGCCTGAACAGGCGGCGTTGAGATCGACGGCGCCGCCCCGCACCCCGAGCTCGTGCTGGATGACGCTGGCGCTGGCCGGCATCGACTCGTCGGGGGTGGAGGTGCACAGCACCACGAGGTCGATGTCGTCGCCCGTGACACCGGCCCGCGCCATGGCTCGCTGGCCGGCCTCCACGCCGAGCCCGGTGGTGGTGCCCCCGATCCGGCGCTCCCGGATGCCGGTGCGTTCGAGGATCCACTCATCGCTCGTGTCGAGGGTGTGCCCGAGATCGGCGTTGGTGACGACCTTGTCGGGCAGGGCGCTGCCCCAGCCGGTGATGCGAGCGCTCGACGATGCCACTGCGCTCATCATGCTGGATCGCCCCCGCCGATCGGCGCGTGGAACGCGATCTTCATGCAGTGCGCAGCCAGGCCACCGGCTGGCTGCGGGTGAGGCGCTCGCCGGCGACCGCCAGGAGCCCCTTCACGGTGCCGCGGAACGGCGAGCGGACCTCGTGGCCGGCGACGTGGCCGACGATGCGGCCGCGCTCGATGTGCTGGCCCTCGACGACGTCGGCGGCGGGCACGAACAGACCAGCGGCCGGGCTGACGACCAACCGCTCGGAGGCGAAGAGGTGCTCACCATCGTGGTGGTCGAGGGACCCGACCGCGGTGGCCACCTCGACGATGGTGTCGAGATCGCCGGGTTCGGCAGCCGCCTTGGCGGTGCCATCGGGGGCGGCGCGCCGAGCCAGGCCTGTGAGCACCGAGCCGGGACCGAGCTCCACGAACGCCGTGATGCCGTCGGCCACCATGCGCTCGAGCGTCTGACGCCACCGCACCGGAGCCGTGAGCTGAGCGTCGAGCAGGTGGGCCCACTGATCGGCGTGCTGATGGGGGAGGCCGTCGACGTTGGCGATCACCGGCACCTCGGCGTTGGCGAACGCGGTGGCGGCCAGCGCGGCGCGCAGGCGTTCGGCGGCGGGCGCCATGAAGGGGGTGTGGAACGCGCCGCCGACCGAGAGGGGGAGCACCTTGCGAGCGCCGAGCTCCTTGGCGATGAGGGTGGCTTCCGCTATCGCCTCGGCGTCGCCGGAGATGACGACCTGGCCGGCGCCGTTGGTGTTCGCCACCCACACGTCACCACCGGCGCGGGCGCACGCCTCGATCACGAGGTCGTCGTCGGCGCCGAGCACCGCGGCCATCGTGCCGGGACGGGCATCCGCGGCGGCCTGCATGGCAGCGGCCCGTTCGGTCACGAGCCGTATCCCGTCGGTGAGCGACAGGGCGCCGACCGCGGTGAGGGCGGAGTACTCGCCGAGGCTGTGCCCAGCGACCACCCGGCCCCGCACGCCGAGCGCCCGCACGGCGTCGTGGACCACGAGGCTCAGCACGTAGGTGGAGAGCTGCGCGTTCTCGGTACGGCGGAGCTCCTCGGCGTCAGCGTCGAGGAGGAGGGCGGCGACGTCGCGGCCGCTCGCCTCCGAGGCGATGGCGACGAGCGCCCAGGACGGATGGTCGATCCACGCCCGGCCCATGCCGGGTTGCTGGGATCCCTGACCGGGGAAGGTGAAGGCGAGCATTGGCGGTCCGACTGCTCCGACGCGCTCAGCGTTTCACGATCCGATCAAGTTTCGGTCGGGTAACACCGTGCCCGGTACGCTCGACGCCCACGCCCGGATGGTGGAATGGCATACACGGCGCACTCAAACTGCGCTGCCCGTAAGGGCTTGCGGGTTCAAATCCCGCTCCGGGCACCACGTCGCGGCGCAGGAGTCAGTGCGCGCGACTCTCGGCGAGGGCCGCCAGGGCCGACGGCGCGTCGGTGAGCTCGTCGATGGGGACCGGCAGCGCCAGCGACCAGTTCGAGCGCTCGAGGGTGGTTCCGGGCACGTTCGGCCGGGGGCCCATGCCCATGACGTCCTCGAGCGTGGCCAGCACGAGGGCGGCTGGGGCCTGGCCCAGCCGACGGTGCACCTCGTCGACGACGGGGACGGAGTGGGTGGGGGACGGATCCGGGAGGAGCGCGGACAGCCGTCGGTGCACCAGGGCCCCAATCTCGGGCGGTGTCGGTCGGCCGAGGGACACCAGCTCGGCCTCGTCGGTTCCCGACCACTCACCCACGAGCGTGGGGAGGTCGTGGGTCGTGACCATGCCGACCGATTGGTAGGGGTAGGCCTCGGGCGGGCTGTCCTCGAACCACACCACGCGGGTGGACAGGATGCCTGTGCGGGCCAGCTCCTCGCGGAACCCTGGCTCCACGGTGCCAAGGTCCTCCCCGACGACGATCGCCTCGGCCCGGGCACTTTCGAGGGCGAGCACCTCGAACAGCTCTCGGCCGGCGAAGTGCACGTAGGCACCCTCCTGTGGGCTGGCGCCGTCCGGGATCCAGAACAGCCGGGCCAGGCCCATCACGTGGTCGACGCGGAGGCCGCCACCCTGCACGAGGGCAGAGCGAAGCAGCTCGGCCAGCGGCCGGTGGCCAGCGTCCCGGAGGCGCCAGGGGATGAACGGAGGAAGGCCCCACTGCTGCCCGTCGGGCGCGAAGTCGTCAGGGGGCGCGCCAATGTTCACCCCTTCGGCCAGGAGGTCCTGCCAGAGCCACGCGTCGGCACCATCAGGATCCGCACCGATGGCGAGGTCCTGCATCAGGCGCACTCCCTGCGCCGTTGCGGCATGCAGCTGGTCGTCGAGGAGGAGCTGGAGCCAGGCGTGGAGGTCGATGCGATCGGCGAGGGGTCCGGCGGCGGCGGTCGCCACTGCCGGGGCGTGGGGGTGTCGGAGCTCCATAGGCCACGAGCGCCAGTGCGCGCCGTGTCGCTCGGCCAAGGCGCAGAAGCGCGCCCATCCTTCGAGGGACGCGCCGTGCGCCGCTCGGAACCGAGCGAGGTCGCTGGTTCGCCGCTCGCGTTCCTGGGCCCAGAGCTGTTCGAGGGCCGCTCGCTTCAGCGTCCACACCCGGTCGCGGTCGACCACCCGTTCGGCGAGGAGCGACTGGGCCTCGCGTCCCAGTGGGCCAGCGTCCGGGAGACCCAACGGGCGCAGATCGATCAGCAGCGGGTTCCGCCAGCGACGACTCGAAGGCGAGTAGGGGCTCGCCGGCACTGGCGCGATCGGCGTCGGCGCGTGCAACGGGCTGAGGGCCAGGGCCCGACCGCCCTGGGCGCTCACCCATCGGGCGACGGTGGTCACGTCGCCAAGGTCGCCGATCCCCCAGCTCGTCGTGGAGCGAGTGGTGGGAACCTGCATCGTGACGCCCCACTCCCGCAGGTCGTCGGGCAGGTGGCATCGCCCCGGGCTGACGATCAGGTTGGTGATCGGTCCACCATCGAGCGGGGTGAGCTCGTGGATCCCGAGCGGGAGATCGACGGGCAGGCGGTCCACCTCCCCGACATCGTCGCCCTGCTCCAATCGGAGGTGACATCGGGCATGGAGCCCATCGGTCGCGCCGGGTCGCACCACCCAGACCGGATGAGCCGCGTCGGGATCGCCCATGGCCGCCCGCAGGGCAGAGATGGTGGCGTCGGGCACGCGATGCCAGGTGCCGGCGGTGTCGACCCATTCGTGATCGATGCCCCACCGGTCGGTGGTGGTCACGGCCCCTGACCGGAGCGCTCGGCCACGAACTCCTCGACCTCAGCGATCGCCAGCGAGCCGCAGACGCGCTTCGATCGCCAGGCGGTGGCCACGATGGTGTCGGGGAGGTCGGAACCGGGGGCGACCACGACGCGGTCGCCGGCGAGGGCCTCCAGCGCGACCCGGTCGGAGCGGGACAGCTCGGGGGAGTACTGCAGGAGGACGTCGCCTCGCTCGAGGATGCCAACCTGCACCGGCCGGCTTAGAGGCCCGTCGACCACGCCGGTGTCGGGAGGGCTGGGCTTGTGGGGTCCCGAGGTGGGGGGATCCGAGGTGTACTCCACGGGCAGGTCGTCGTCGATGATGTGCACGAGGTAAGCGGGGTCGAGGGCCTCGCGCGTGATGGGGCCGCAACCACCATCGGAATCGGCGCCGCTGGTGCAGCCAGGCAGCGCTCCGACGGCCAGCGCGACCACCGCCGTCGGGCGCCGAAGGATGCGCATCCATGCCATCCGTGCAGGATGTCAGATCGGAGCGGGGGCCCGGCCAGGGGTACGCTGCGACCCATGTCACGGTCCCTCGTCGAGCGACGTCTGTCGGAGCTGGGCACACGCCTGCGCCAGCTCCGCGAGGAGCTGGCCGTGTCCGAGGAGCAGCTCGGCCACCTGGCGGAGGCCGCGGACGACGCCCGGCTCCGGTCGCTGGTGTCCGAGACTCCGGTCGCCGACCGTGAGCACCAGGACGCCCAACGCCACGCCGACGCCATGCACCGCCACCGGGCCGACCTCGTCGAGCAGATCGACCGGCTCGAGAAAGGCCAGGACGATCTGCTCGATCGTCTTCTCGCGGAGACGAAGCAGTGAACCAACATCGCCGACCTCCCGCAGTGAAAGGACCCCGACGGTGAGCACCCGCGTCGTCATCGCTGAAGACGAGGCCATCATCCGCCTTGACCTGAAGGAGACCCTCGAAGAGGAGGGTTACGTGGTCGTGGGGGAGACAGGCCGCGGCGACGAAGCCGTGCAGCTCGTGCGCGACCTCTCGCCCGATCTCGCCATCCTCGACATCAAGATGCCCGGCCTCGACGGCCTCGCCGCGGCTCGCGAGATCAGCGCCGACCGGCGGGCGGCTGTGCTGATCCTCACGGCCTTCTCGCAGCGCGACCTGATCGAGCAGGCTCGCGACGCGGGAGCGTTGGCCTACCTCGTGAAGCCCTTCCAGCGGTCCGAGCTGATCCCCGCCGTCGAGGTGGCGCTCGGTCGGTTCCGGGAGATCCAGGCCCTTTTCGACCAGAACGCCAGCCTCGAGGAGCAGCTCGAGACTCGCAAGGTCGTGGACCGCGCCAAGGGCCTCCTCATGGACAACCACGGCCTGAGCGAGTCCGAGGCCTTCTCCTGGGTGCAGAAGCGGGCGATGCAGGACCGTCGCACGATGCGGGTGGTCGCGGACGACGTGATCTCGGGCGACCTGTCGCCCGAGCGCTAGGCCTCGGTGGCCGGACGCACCGTCCTTCTCGTCGACGGCAACTCGCTCACCTATCGCGCCTTCTTCGCTCTCCCCACCGACCTCGCCACCGCATCGGGCCAGGTCACGAACGCGGTCTTCGGCTTCACCTCCATGCTGGTGAACCTGCTGCGCGACCACCACCCGGACGTGATCGTGGTCGCCCTCGATCGGCCCGAGCCCACCTTCCGGCACGAGCGGCTCGACACCTACAAGGCGAACCGCGAGTCCGCCCCCGACATCCTCCGTCAGCAGATGGGGCTTGTCCGTGAGGTGGTGGAGTCGCTCGGGATCCCGATCATGGAGGTGGTGGGGTTCGAGGCCGACGACGTCATCGCCACCCTGGACACCGAGGGCCGGGACGCCGGGGACGACGTGATCGTCGTCACCGGCGACCGCGACAGCTACCAGCTGGTCGAGGATCCCTACGTCAAGGTCCTCTACAACAAGCGTGGCGTGTCCGACTACGCCCTCTACGACGAAGCGGGGATCGCGGAGCGCACCGGGGTGCCGCCGGCCCTCTACCCGCAGTACGCCGCCCTCCGCGGCGACCCGTCCGACAACCTGCCCGGTGTGCCCGGCGTGGGGGAGAAGACGGCGGCCAGGCTGATCATGGCCTACGGCGGCCTGGACGGGATCTTCCTGCACCTCGACGACCAGACCCCCAAGCTGCGCGAGAACCTCGCCACCCACGAGGCCAACGCCCGCCAGAACCTCGAGATGATGATCCTCGTCCGAGATGTAGCGCTGGACCATGCGCTCGCCGACCTCGCCTTCGACCCCGCGGCCATCGATGTCGACGAAGTGCGGCGGCTCTTCGAGTTCCTCGAGTTCAACACGCTGTTCGACCGCCTGGCCGCCGCCCTCGACACCGACCTCGGGCCGTCGACGGCCGAGGCCACCGTGCTGGAGGCCGAGGTGGAGGTTCTGACCACCCCCGAGGCGACGGTGACGGCGCTGGCCGCCCTCGCCCAGGGGTCGGCACCCCTCGCCCTGGCCGCCGCCTGGGCTGGCGAGGAAGGGCGATCCCCGTTGGAGGGGCTCGCTCTCGTGCGCGACGGGGCGAGCGGCGACGTCGTCTGGCTCCCGGGGGAGCACCTTCGCCATCCGAGCGTGCGCGAGGCCATGGCGGCGCTGGCGGCGCTCGGCGGCCGCTCGCTCGCCGCCCACCAGGCGAAGCCGATCGTGCGAGCCCTCACCAGCCTCGACATCGACGTGCGCAGCCTCGCCATCGACTCAGCCCTCGCGGCCTACCTCCTCGATCCGGCGGAGAGCCGGTACCTCCTGGAGGAGCTCGCCCTTCGCTACGCCGGCGCCCGCGTCCCCGAGGGGGATGCGGCCGCCGACGGGCAGCTCGACCTCGATGGCTCCTCCACTCCGGGCTCGATGATCGCGGCGCGGCGTGCGCTGGCCGTCGACCGGCTGGTCGCGCCGCTGTTCGCCGCCCTCGACGCGCAGGGCCTACGGGCGCTGCACGACGACATCGAGGTGCCGCTCGTCGGCGTGCTCGCCCGCATGGAAGACATTGGCGTGGGGGTCGACCGGGTGGAGCTGCAGCGCCTGCGCGATCGCCTCGTGGCCGACGTGGAGCGCCACCGAGCCTCGATCGTCGAGGCGGCGGGGCACGAGTTCAACGTCAACTCCACGCTCCAGCTCCGGGAGGTCCTGTTCGACGAGCTGGGGCTGGCCCCGCAGAAGAAGACGAAGACGGGCTTCTCCACCGACGCGGCGAGCCTCGAGAAGCTGGCCGGGCAGCACCCGATCATCCAGCACCTCTTGGCCTACCGCGAGGTGGAGAAGCTGCGGTCCACCTACGGCGACGGGCTCCTCCAGGAGGTGGGTCCCGACGGCCGCATCCACGCCACGTTCAACCAGACGGTGGCCCGCACCGGGCGCTTGTCATCCGATCAGCCGAACCTCCACAACATCCCCGTGCGTTCCGAGCTCGGTCGCGAGTTCCGCAAGGCCTTCGTGCCGGCGGAGGGCTACGAGCTCCTCGTGGCCGACTACAACCAGATCGAGCTGCGCTGCATCGCCCATCTCGCCGAGGACCCCGGGCTGATCGAGAGCTTCGAGTCCGGCCGGGACATCCACTCCGAGACGGCCTCGCGCATCTTCGCCGTGGAGGCCACAGCCGTGACGATCGAGATGCGCTCGAAGGCGAAGATGGTCTCCTACGGGCTCGCCTACGGCATGGAGGCCTACGGTCTGGCCCAGAGGCTCAACATCCCCACCGAGGAGGCGGCGGTCATCCTCGATGCGTACTTCACGGCCTTCCCCGCCGTGCGGGCGTACATGGATCACACCGTGGCCGAGGCACGCGAGCGGGGCTACACCGAGACGCTGTTCGGTCGGCGCCGACAGATCCCGGAGCTGGCGTCGTCGAACTTCCGGATTCGCCAGGCCGGTGAGCGTCAGGCCATGAACGCCGGCATTCAGGGCCTGGCCGCTGACATCTTCAAGGTGGCGCTGGTCCGGCTCGACGACCGCCTGGCGGCCGACGGGGTTGACAGCCGGCTGATCCTTCAAGTGCACGACGAAGTGCTGCTCGAGGTTCCTCCGGACGCCGTGGAGAGTGCGGGGGCGCTGGTGGTCGAGGTCATGGCAGGGGCGGCGGTGCTGGTGGTTCCCCTGGAGGTCAACCTGTCGGTGGGAGCGAGTTGGGCGGCGGCCAAGGGCTGAGCCCGGGCCGAGGTCGAGGACAAGGAGACGAGATGGCTGGATCCAGAAAGTTCGACAAGCGGGGGAGCGGCCCCATGTTCTGGCTGCTGCTCGCGACGGTGGTGTTCGCGCTGTACTCCGCGTCGGTGGCGGCGCTGACGGCCGAGGACTGCGGCGAAGGGACCACGCAGACATGGAACATCCTCCCGCCGGGCTGGGAGTGCTCCAACCGTCTCCCCGGATACAGGTGAGTCGGGCGGGTGTCGGTGCCTAGCCCGGGATGAGGCGTCGATCAACACGCCGGAGCTGCTCCTCGTGGCCTCTCGGCCGTGACCTGGCGGGGGGTGCAGGTGTACTCTCACCGGCGCGTTGTGGCGTCGCGCCCCGCGCGCCCTCGATTCCCGTCCCCTACTCCTGAAGGCCCCCTCCCTTGTCCGACGACACCCTGACCTACGAGCCCAACCCCGAAGCCACCGATGAGGCCCCCGGCGCTCCGTCGACCTTCGGCACCTTCGCCGAGGACGGCACCTACACCCCGCGACAGATCACCGATGACGATCTGGCCGGCGGGTTCGAGGCGGCCATCGACGGCACGCTCGTGTCGGTCGAGGACGGCCAGCTCGTGGAAGGCACGGTGGTCAAGGTCGACCGCGACGAAGTCCTCCTGGACATCGGCTACAAGTCCGAGGGCGTGATCCCCAGCCGTGAGCTGTCGATCCGCAACGACGTCGACCCCAACGAGATCGTGTCGCTCGGCGACAAGATCGAGGCGCTCGTCCTCACCAAGGAGGACAAGGAGGGTCGGCTCGTCCTGTCCAAGAAGCGGGCCCAGTACGAGCGGGCCTGGGGCGACATCGAGCGCATCAAGGAAGAAGACGGCGTCGTCATCGGTCCCGTCATCGAGGTCGTCAAGGGCGGTCTCATCCTCGACATCGGCCTGCGGGGCTTCCTGCCGGCCTCCCTGGTGGAGCTTCGGCGGGTCCGCGACCTCCAGCCCTACGTCGGCAAGACGATCGAAGCGAAGATCATCGAGCTCGACAAGAACCGCAACAACGTCGTGCTGTCCCGCAGGGCCTGGCTCGAGGAGACGCAGAAGGAGCAGCGCGAGGACTTCCTGGCCAACCTGAAGCCGGGCGAGGTCCGCAGCGGTGTCGTGTCCAGCGTCGTGAACTTCGGCGCCTTCGTCGACCTCGGCGGCATGGACGGCCTCATCCACGTGTCCGAGCTGTCCTGGAAGCACGTCGACCACCCCGGCTCCGTCGTTGCCGTGGGCGACGAGGTCACCGTGCAGGTGCTCGACGTCGACCTCGACCGGGAGCGCATCAGCCTCTCGCTAAAGGCCACGCAGCAGGATCCTTGGCAGGAGTTCGCCACGTCGCACAAGATCGGCGAGCTGGTCTACGGCCGGGTCACCAAGCTCGTGCCGTTCGGTTCGTTCGTCCAGGTGGGCGAGGGCATCGAAGGTCTGGTGCACATCTCCGAGATGTCTGCTCACCACGTCGACCTGCCCGAGCAGGTCGTCACCCCCGGCGAGGAGCTGTGGGTGAAGATCATCGATCTCGACCTGCAGCGCCGGCGGATCAGCCTCTCGATCAAGCAGGCGGCCGAGGGCGGCGTCGTGGCGGCCGAGTACCAAGAGCACTTCGGCGAGCAGATGTACGACAACGAGGGCAACTACATCGGCCCGGCGATCGAGCACTCCGAGGAGGCTGAGGCGGCCTGGGCTGAGTACTTCGTGGAGGACGGCGGGACCGCACCGGCGGTCGATCCAGTGACGGAGCCGAGCGCGGCGCCAGCGGCTGCCTCGGTCGACGAATCGGCAGTTGACGAGGCCCCGGAAGAGCCGGCATTGGTCGAAGGCGACGGCAACGAGTCCTGACCTGGGGCCGCGATCCTC
>Ga0105049_10011677_pt1 | contig 10066 bp, 5 predicted proteins | sample MAT06_FD_78087 | JGI IMG/M metagenome (GOLD analysis project Ga0105049, IMG submission 78087) | Freshwater microbial communities from Lake Fryxell liftoff mats and glacier meltwater in Antarctica - MAT-06 | ecosystem: Environmental > Aquatic > Freshwater > Ice > Liftoff microbial mat | place...
CCTGATATGTTTGCCAGTTGGATCCCGGATGAACAGGGATCACATTTGATGATCCTGCCGGCATCGCACTGAAATACTGCGGACCTGATACAGTCGAAATGTTCGGCAGCACCGGAGCCACTTCAATCGGGACAGGTCGCAATGCAGACTGCACTTGTACTGGTGACGCTTGAGGATGTCGATCCTGCGAGTCCTGTGGACTTCCGGATGTCTGATGAACCGCCACAGACTGACGTTCAGCGTCCTGCACCACGGCTCGTTCGATTCCACCTGACTTCGGTTTTAATTTTGTTCGAACCGTCTGCTGTTGAGCGGGCTTCGAAACTGCGGATGCCTTATGATGGCCCGAGATCTTATTCTTCCACCAGCCAACCAAACCCGTTGGTGCTGGATTCGGCTTACGTGCTGCCGAATCTGCGGCAACCGCGCTGCCTGCGCAAATGACGCCCATCATCAGCGCGACTAACCCCTTGCGTAGCATTTCAGCCCCCTCCATGGAATCCGCGGATCGTCCGGTGGTCCGCATTGGCGGCAGGTTGACACCAACCTGAACACGCCCGTTTGTTCTGACACTCTTGTTGTTCGGCCAGTATCGATCGTGCGGATGAACCATTCCGTACCGGTAGAATCAATGATTTTGGCATCAGAACAGGTTCGCTCGGATGAGTCTTCTCAATCCAAAAAAGCACCGCGATCAGCTTTTTTTGCCCCATTTACCTATCGTAAATCCCTGCCGCCGCAAGGGATTGTTGATTACACTTCATTCCTTGCTTTTATGTGCTGGCGAGGATTGGCTCAGGTTTCGCCGTGCAATCAACCGAATTGTGGGCAGTCCTCGTCTTCCGAGGAAATGACAGGATGCTCTTACGGCAAAGGAAGCCCGAGTGGCTCAACGGAAATCTTCCAATCGAAAAGGCAGTTCACTCTTTGACGAAAACGCGGCACCCGACGCGAACGTGCAGTTTGTGCCGATCAGCGAAGAGACCCGCCGACGCTACCTCAACTACGCACTCTCGGTCATCACATCCCGCGCGCTGCCGGATGTTCGCGACGGCCTGAAGCCGGTTCAACGCCGCATCCTGTATGTGATGTACGATCGTCTGAGACTCACGGCTGACGGCAAGACACGCAAATGTGCCAAGATCTGCGGGGACACGACAGGTTCGTTCCATCCGCATGGCGACATCGCCGTCTATGAAGCTCTGGCTCGCATGGCGCAGGATTTTACGCTTCGCTATCCGCTGGTGATCGGACAGGGAAACTTCGGTTCCATCATGGGACTCCGAGCGGCAGCTTCTCGATACACCGAAGCCAAAGTGTCGCGACTTGCCGAAAATCTGATGACGGAGTTGAGGTTTCAGACGGTCGATATGCGTCCGACCTACGACGCCGCAGACGAAGAACCCGTGGTCGTGCCCGCCCGTTACCCCGCGCTGCTGGTGAATGGTTCATCCGGCATCGCAGTCGGGATGGCGACCAACATGCCGCCGCACAATCTGGGTGAAGTCATCAAGGCGAGCGTGCATCTGATCGAGAATCCTGACGCTTCTGTCGCGCAATTGATGCGCTACGTCAAAGGCCCGGATTTTCCCCTCGGTGGCCGCATCATGACCGATCGAGCGGCACTGAAGGACATGTACGAAACCGGACGTGGCTCAATCAAGGTTCGCGGTGAATGGCGATTCGATCAGCAGGGAAAAAAGCAGGACACGAGCCGGATCATCATTTATTCGATTCCCTATGGAGCGACGACCGGCCCGCTCATGGCCGAGATTGGCGAACTGATTGCCGCCCGCAAACTGCCTCAACTGGAAGGCGCCAACGATGAGACCAACGAAGAGAACGGTCTGCGTATCGCCGTTGATCTGAAATCCGGAGCGGACTCAGCCGCCGTCATGGCGTATCTCTTTAAGCACACCTCGCTTGAGCAGAATTTTGGCTATAACGCGACGTGTCTGGTGCCCGTCGATCGTGGTTCCACCGTGCCGCGTGTGTTGAATCTGAAAGAACTGCTGCAGCACTTTCTCGATTTCCGCCACGAAACTGTGCGGCGGCGGCTGGAATACCAGCTCGCTCAGCTTCGCAAACGGATTCATATCCTGGAAGGCTTTGCGATCGTTTTCGACGGGCTCGATCGAGCTCTCAAAATCATTCGTGCGAGCGACGGAAAGAAGGACGCCGCCAAACGGCTGATGGCCGAGTTTCCGCTGGATGAACTTCAGACCGATGCGATTCTGGAATTGCAGTTGTACCGCCTTTCCATGCTCGAAATCGGTCAGATTCGCGAAGAACTGGCTGCAAAGAAAGCCGAAGCCGCAGCCCTGGAAGCGATCCTGAAATCAAAGACAAAGATGTGGAAGCTGATCACCACGGAACTGGAACAGGTGGCTGCGGACTTCGCTGACAGCCGACGCAGCGAGCTTGGTTCCGCGGAAGAAATCGTCGAGTACGATCCGCAGGCGTACATCGTGAAGGAAAACACGAACGTCGTGGTGACGAAAGATGGCTGGATCAAACGTGTCGGCCAGATGAGCAGTGTTTCGAAGACGCGAGTTCGCGAAGGTGATTCGGTACTGACCGTCGTTCCCGGTAGTACGCTCGATCATGTCGTCTTCTTCTGCAACGATGGCATCGCGTACACGCTGCCGATCGATCAGTTGCCGGTGTCATCCGGTTACGGCGAACCATTGGCCAAACGTGCGAAGATGAAGGACGGCGTGGGCATCATCGCCGCACTGACGACCGATGCGCGCTTTGTCATGAGTCTGGACGAAGTCGGCGATGGTGTCGGACTGACCCTGTTAATCGCGACGAAAGCCGGTCAGGTCATGCGTCTGCCTTTCGAAGCGTTTCGTACACCTTCCACAAAATCCGGACGCAAGTTCTGTCGACTGGGGAAAACCGATCAGGTCGCCTATGTGGATCTGGTCCGCGATGCTGAGACTATGTTTATGGCCTCAAAGAAAGCCCGCATTCTGCACTTTGCCATTGAGGATGTTCCCGTGCTCGGCAATGCAGGGAAGGGCGTTCGCGGTATTAAGCTGGAGGCAGGTGACGAACTGCTCGGGGTCGTCCAGCTTTCGCGTCCCGGCGATGCACTTCGAGTTCGCAACGACAACGACAGCGTGCTGAGTTTCGGTCAGACCAAGTATCAGGTCACATCCCGCGGCGGTCGCGGAGTCAAAACCAGTTCGAGAACCGGCTTCGTGGAACTCATTCAGCCCGACATTCAACTGATTGACTGGAGCGAACTCGGCGGTGTTGGTGAGGGTTAATTGGACAGGGCCAATTCTGGTGGGAACCGGGCGTTTTTGCAACCCGAAGCGTGAGCGAGGGATTGTAGTTAACTCATTCCCTCGCTTCCGCTTCGGGTTACGATTTTGGAAAAAGTGGCGATGTCCGGTTAGTTTAGTCGCCGTAGATTCTCGGAGGGCGGGGCTCGCCTTCCCGGCAGGAGCCTCGCCCCCCTCTATTTCACAATTACACGCGACGACACCGGAGCGCGACGGTCGATCAGAATAAACAACGAACACACCACACAGGAACTCGCATACATGGCATTACCCGCCAAAACAAACTCCAGCTACACCGGCGAAGACATCGAAGTCCTCGAAGGACTGGAACCCGTTCGCCGGCGACCATCGATGTACATCGGCGGAGTGGATTCACGCGGATTGCATCATCTGCTGTGGGAAATCGTCGATAACTCCGTCGATGAGTTTCTGGCGGGCGAATGTGATCGCATCACCGTCACGCTTCACAAGGATGGCAGTTCCTGCACCGTGGAGGACAACGGTCGCGGCATTCCGGTTGACAAGCATCCAAAGATGAAGAAATCAACACTCGAAGTGATCCTGACGACGCTGCACGCGGGCGGGAAATTCAGTGACAAGAACTACACGCGCAGCGGCGGTTTGCATGGCGTTGGTTCGTCCGTCGTTAACGCCTTATCTTCTGAACTGATCGCGACGGTTCATCGCGACGGATTCGAATGGGTCCAGACGTTCCACCGCGGCAAGCCCAGTAGTCCGGTCCAGAAGGTGAAACCGTTTCGCGGACGAGGCACCTCAATCTTTTTCCGTCCTGACGACGACATTTTCCGGCGCACGCTGTTCAACGGTGAAACGATTCGGCAGCATCTGGAGGATATTTCCTACATTCACGGCGGCCTGACGATCGTCTTCCATGACGAGCAAAAGAAAGAGACGCATGAACTGCATCATCCTGATGGCATCGTCGCGTATATTGAAAAGGTGACGACGGATACAGGTAAGAAGCCTGCGCATGAGCAGCTGTTTTTCGCCACCAGGGACGACAAAGATGCAAAAGTTGAAGTTGTGCTGCGTTGGACGGATTCGACCGAGGAAAACATTCGCAGCTACGTCAACGGAATTCGCACGTACGCCGGAGGTACGCATGAGAACGGCCTGAAATCCGGCGTCAACAAGGCTGTCCGCAATTACATGGATGTGCATGGCTTTAAACCGCGCGGCGTGACGATTTCGGCAGAAGACATCCGCGAAGGTATCGTCTGTGTGCTGAGTATCTTTATCGGCGACCCGATGTTTCAGGGACAGACCAAGGAACGCCTCAACAATCCGGAAACGTCATCCGCCGTGGATGGCGTCGTGCGGCCAGCGCTGGAAAACTGGCTGAACAATAATCCATCTCTGGCGGATGTCATTCTCGGTCGCATGGTCCTTTCCGCTCGCGCGCGGCAGGCCAGTCGTGAAGCCGTCTCTGAGGTGCGACGCAAGACTGTCGGAGGTCGCAGGACGAATCTGCCGGGTAAGCTGGTCGATTGTCAGTCGAAGAATCCGGCGGAATCGGAATTGTTCATTGTCGAAGGCGATTCGGCTGGTGGTACAGCAGTGATGGGTCGTAAATCGAAGACTCAGGCCGTGCTGCCGCTGCGAGGAAAGATCCTCAACACCGAATCGCTCACCATGTCAAAGATCATGGAGAGCAACGAAATCCGCGACATCGTCGAAACGCTGGGGGCAGGCGTCGGTTCAAACTTCGAAGTGAATCAACTGCGTTATGCACGCATTATTCTGCTGATGGATGCCGACAGCGACGGATATCATATTTCCACGCTGCTGCTGACATTTTTCTTTCGACACATGACCGAACTGATTCGCCAGGGAAAACTGTTTATCGCGCAACCGCCGCTGTATCGCATCGAAGTCGGCAAAGACGTGATGTATGCCCGGCACGATGTGGAAAAGGAAGAGATCCTCGCTTCACTCCCCGCCAACCGCACAGCAGTCGTGCTCCGCTTCAAAGGACTCGGAGAAATGAACGCCGCTCAATTACGCGACACAACACTCGACCCGCGTGCCCGCGTCTTATTGAGAGTGAATATCGAAAGCCAACTGGAAGCTGACACCACGTTCCATCAACTCCTCGGCAAAGACGCCAGCGAGCGATATCGGATCATCATGGAAGACGCCAGCTTCGCCGACGACATCGATCTGTAATCCCCGAAACGTCTGGTTCAACAACAGAGTCAGTATTTTAGTCTAACGGCGAGCCGCAGGGGCAGGCAAAACGCGGCTCCGACGCCTGCAGCTTGCCGTTAAACGCAATACATCGACACCGCCCTCGCCCCGTCGATCGATATCCATAGCGTCGGGGCTAGATCATTCCTGAGTGCGTCTGTCAAGACCGAATCGCGTCAAATACGGCTGTGTCACAATTGAGCGTCCCGGTAAAGCGATTCGCGCTAGCCAGTCGTTAAACGAGCGGTAAACTGTCAGCCATGTGTTGTCAGGAGGATGCGTACTAATCTGAAGGGGGTGACAATGGTAACCACATTGCGAAAATCCAGTAACCCGCTGGAGGATCATGCCCGGAAATCCGATTTCGGGCCAGTGAGCCAGCAGGGCATCTCCGATGCAACGCTGATGGGCGCAAATCTTATCTCGGGTGGCGCGACGTTCCGTGTCTGGGCTCCTCAGGCACTGGAGGTCCATCTTCGCATGGCACGGAAAGGCAATACCATCAATGCCGACGGTGATCCCTTCAGACCGTCGCCGGACACAAAACTGCAGTTAGGTGCCGATGGTCACTGGACAGGCTTTGTGCAGGGTGTGCAGGATGGTGACCGCTATCGCTTTCATGTGATCGGGAATCCACAGCCACTTGTCCGTGATCCGTATGCGCGGGAACTGGCTTTTCAGGGTTGGCCGGACGTCGATTGCATTGTCCGTTCGTCGTCTTCGTACCCGTGGCATGACACTGGATTCCGGACGCCATGGTTTCACGAGGCGATCATTTATCAGCTTCACTTCGGGACCTGGTATGCCGTCGATAACCAGAGTCGTGATGAGCGGCCGAACCGAATTGGGAAGTTTCTGGACGCCGTCGAACGGATCCCGTACCTCGCCGAACTGGGTGTGACCTTCATCCAGCCGCTACCCGTGACGGAGTTCAATTCCGTGCCGAATCCATTTGATCCGACACCGCGCAGCCTCGGCTATAACGGAACGGACATGTTCTCCCCGGAGATGGATTACAGCGTGGAAGAGAAAGAGCTGCCGCGGTATCTCATCATGGTCAACCGGCTCCTGGCAGACAAAGGACAGCCGCCGCTGGAGTTGAAGGATCTGGTGCCGCAGGTCAACCAGCTGAAGGTGTTTGTCGATCTCTGCCATCTTTCCGGCATGGCTGTGATCTTCGATGCGGTTTATAACCATGCAGGAGGCTTCTTCGGCGACGAACAGAATCTCTACCAGTTCCGCGATGACAACGGCGGCGAACTCTACTTCATGCAACAGGGCTGGGCAGGTGGTCTGGTCTTCGACTTCAACAACGACGGTGTGCGTCAGTTCCTGATCGACAACGCGCGCTTCTTCCTGGACGAATACCACGTTGATGGTTTCCGATATGATGAAGTTTCTGTGATCGATCAATTCGGCGGCTGGCACTTCTGTCAGGATCTCACGGCGACTGTGAAACATCACCGTCCGTCGAGTCTGCATCATGCCGAGTATTGGAAAGATCAGCCGTTTTGGGCGACTCGTTCGCGCGACGAAAACGGGGCTGGCTTCAATACCGTGCTGACACCAGGCATCCGGGATGCAGTGCGACGTGCTGTGGCGCAGGCAGCTGGCGGTCAAGGCGCGAAGGTGAATCTGGATTCTGTCCGCGACTCGTTGCGGCATCCCTTCGGATTCGCAGCCGCCAATCAGGTCGTGAATTGCCTCGAGACACACGACCGTCAGCGCGTGCAGAACGATAATGATCGCGAACCACGAATTGCGGCACTCGCTGATTCCACAGACGCCCGTTCCTGGTACGCTCGCAGCAGATCGCGGGTAGCGAATGGATTGTTGCTGACCGCCGCTGGTCTGCCGATGCTGTTCATGGGACAGGAATTCCTGGAAGACAAGTACTGGACTGACGATCCCGACAACCATCCAGGTAATCTGATCTGGTGGGACGGACTCAGCAGCGACCGGTCGATGCAGGATCATCTGAAGTTTATGCAGGATCTGATCTGGTTGCGGCGGCGGCATCCGGCTCTCCAGGCAGGATTCGTCAATCCGTTTTACGTACACAACGACAATCGCATCCTTGCGTTTCATCGCTGGATTGAGGGCATCGGTCTTGACGTCATCGTCGTTGCCAGTCTCAACGAATCCACATTCGATCAGTACGAACTCGGTTTCCCGCAATCTGGACCATGGTTCGAGGTCTTCAACAGCGACTTTTACGACAACTTCCCGAATCCGTGGGTTGCCGGCAATGCCAGCATGATTGAAGCGTTCTCTGAGCCCCGTGATGGAATGCCCTGCTCGGCGACGATTCGTATTCCTGCAAATGGGCTGTCAGTGTTCTCACGAAACCCCGTTCATTGATTAAGCACCCATTCATAAGTTTCTTCGTTTAACCGCTTGGGCATCGCCCCGCGCTTTCGCGAATAAAACGCGGCCCGATGGGCACGCGGTTAAACAAGTTGTGTGCGAAAACTTGTGCATGGGTGCTTAGTGTGACAACTACGAGTGGAGACGAAGGCTCTTCACCGCGCAGGACCAGGAATCTGGGTTCAGTCTTACCAAAAAATCAAACATTGACGTCGCGCTGACGTGTGGCGGTCGATGCGACACTGATTTCTCGCACGTCCTTGCGATGCTTAGGCGAGCGGCAGATTTCTGGTGACCGTCGAAAACCGGGGGCTAGCGCCCTGCGGCTCATAAAATCAGCCGCCACGCGCTAGATGTCGGTTGTTCGGCACGGTAGTTCCTAATCTGCCGCTCGCCTTAGTGCATAGCGTCGTTCAGGATCCGCTCGATCACCGTATCAAACGTGAGTCCAGCCTGCGCCACCGCTGCGGCAAAACCGGCGTCGGGGGACAGACACGGGTTGGCGTTGATTTCCAGAATCCATGGCTGACCGTCCGCATCGACTCGGAAATCCACTCGCGCATAACCCTGCAGGCCGAACACTTCCCAGCACCGACGAGCGAGCGATTGCAATTCGTCCAACAGCGGCTGGTCGCCGTGATTAAAATGAAAACGCCGTGGCGTGTTGATGTACTCCGCTGTGTGTTCGTTCCACTTGGCATCATGACCCACGATCTTTGGCTTGTCGTGAGGAAAATCCGTGAACTCAATTTCTGCCGACGGCAGGACGCTCGGGCCGAACTCAGTCGCCAGAACACTCAGATTGAATTCCCGACCATCGATGTAGTCTTCTGCAAAGTGCGGAGTTCCAAGATCGGCTGCTTTGCGGGCAATCAGATTCGCCAGTCGAATCTGAACAGATTCGCCATCCCCTCGCAGATCCGCCAGCCGCACAACGCTGTCGTCATTCATCCCAAGTGAAGAATGTTCGGCCACGGCTTTAAGAATTGCGGTGGTAGGGATCGCGTCAGGACTGCGAAGACCCTGCCAACCGGCGTGCTGGTCCGTCATCCATGCCGGTGTGGGAAGCCCAAACATCAGCAGATGCCGCTTAGCCTGAAGCTTCTGAGTTGTTTTCAGCATCGCGAGGGTCGATGCCCCGGTGAAGGGTAACCGCATCGATTCCAGCAGCAACGTCGCCAGCGGCATCAGCTGGTCCGTACCGCCGAGCGACTCCACAAGATTGAACACGACATCCGGCAGTTCGGTCTTCAGGACTGACCGCGCATCATCCAGTCTCAGATGACAACTCACACGCGCCGACGAATGCCCAAGCCGCACCAACGACTGTTCGACCGCCACGACCTGCTTCAGAACATCCAGATCGCCCGCTGAATCATGCAGTGAAACACGATTGTAAAGGATAACGACATGCATAGCGACGAAGTATGTCCCTTCGCGCGGCAACTGCAAGGGTGCGGACCGCCATAGAAATCAGGTTCATCCACAAATCACGCAGCGCCTTTGCGAAACGGGATGATCATCCGAGCATCGGCGTCGGTTGCTGAGGAATCGCAGTTCATCCGTCGCAGCAGCAATTCAGCCGTACGTTTGGTTGCTCCCGTAGTCGTCGCGTGACCGGCAAGTCGCGCCAGGGTTACCTTCTGAGCTGCGACCACTTCTGGTTTCAATACCCATTCTGTCAGCAGACTCGTGATCCTTCGGATGTCAGGCTCGGGATTTCCATGGGAAATGAATTCGGGCATCACTTCCTGATCGGCAATCAGATTTGGCAACGTGATGAATCGACAGTTCATCAGGAATCGTGACATGAAACGCCCGATCGAAGCGACTCTGTACAGCACGATTCCAGGGGTTTTCCGCGCGAGAAGTTCAAGGCTGATTGAACCGCTCACCATCAAACAGCAATCACCGGATTCAATCACTTCGGACGTGCTGTTGATAAAGTATTCAATCGGAGCAGACACATTCGCCGCCATCTGCATTTCACGACAGCGCGCAAGCTGTTGCGGACGATAACTGCCCACAATCCACCGTACCGATGGGGCGCTTCCGGAAACCCGCTTGATGATTTCCAGCATGACCGGCCAGTTCTTTTCGATCTCGTGATTCCTGGAACCCGGCAGCACAGCAACCGTGCAGCGGGTGAGCCTATCGGGACTCAGCTGCCGCATGATTTCAGGATTCAGCTGCCGATC
>Ga0105049_10011679_pt1 | contig 10066 bp, 7 predicted proteins | sample MAT06_FD_78087 | JGI IMG/M metagenome (GOLD analysis project Ga0105049, IMG submission 78087) | Freshwater microbial communities from Lake Fryxell liftoff mats and glacier meltwater in Antarctica - MAT-06 | ecosystem: Environmental > Aquatic > Freshwater > Ice > Liftoff microbial mat | place...
TCTCGCTCTCTCCGCCAGCAAATGCCGAAAGGCATTTTTTGCTGGCTGAGAGAAGAAAGCTTGGGAAGCTTTCGTGCGAGATTCGAAGCCCGATTGAGCATAATGTATAAGGAATCAAAAATACATTATCCAATTGGGGTAATGGTCATATTGTGACTGAGATTCCATCCTTATTCTTTAACTAGGTTTTTTTATCTGATTGAGTATGATACGCCTATGATGCCGACTCAAAAGAACATCCTCATGGGGGCCGTAGGCTTATTTATATTGATAAATACACTCAATTTCCTTCCTACCTATCTTCTAAATGCACCTAAGTCCGTTTTGGCTGTTGTGGTACCACAGCACAATCTTGTAGCCAAAGAGCGAGCTGAATTCTTTACAAAGCTATCCAAACGAGCAGGTAAACCAGAAACTATTATTCTTGTTTCGAGAAATCATCACTCTGCAGGAATAGGCGATATTCAAACAACGAGCAAAGAATGGAATGTGGAGACTGGTACTGTTTTGCCCGACACAAATGTCACTCTTTCTTTGATTTCTCAAAACCTTGCAACAGATGAGCCGACAAGCTTTAAGGGTGAAGATGGTATAGCTACTATTTTGTCAGACATTCATACGAATTTTCCTGATGCGAAAATAGTGCCCATCATCCTGAAAAATGTCACAGAAGAAAAACTTATAGCTTTAGAAAAAGGATTGAGAGATGCCTGCTCGAAGTGCCTTATGATTGCATCGGTTGATTTTTCTCGCAATCAGCCAGCTCTCTTAGCACAGCTACACGATGAAAAATCCATACGAGAGCTAAAAACACTCAACACGGAAAATCTGCTTGCGGACGTCGAGGTGGATTCCGGTCCTGCGCTCGCGCTCCTTTCTTTGTGGGCGAAAGGTCACGGAGCGATGCGTTTTAATCTGCAAAATCATAAGAACTCTGGAGTCATTGCTAATAATTTAGACTTAGAATCAACAACGCATATATTCGGCTGGTATGAAGAAGGTGCACCCATAGAACCCGAAAAGGAAGTTAGTTTTATTATCGGCGGGGATGTGATGTTTGCGAGATTGATAAATAGAATTTATAAAAATGATTTCACCGATGCGTTTAGTAAACTCGGTGAAAGGGTATTTTGGGGAACTGATGCATCAATCATAAACCTCGAAGGTGCTATTACAAGAGAGCCTATTTCTGATATTGTGATTGTAAATGATTTCTCCTTTCGATTTTCACCGAGGGTAGCAGAAGCCCTAACTTTTTTAGGTGTAAATGCAGTGAGCCTTGCAAATAATCATAGCGATAACGCAGGCGAAGAAGGGGTGCTTACGACGCGCTCTGTACTTGAGAAAGTAAATATCCAAACTTTTGGTGACTCAAGAGAGGGTGGTGTGTCGCGTATTGCGAAATTTAGTGGGAACGGACTTACGCTCAGTGCAATCGGTATCAACCTAACATATCCGGGTCAGACTCCAGACTCCGCTGTAGGAGTGATACGAGAGATAAAGAAAGATCCTAACGCAAGGGTGATAGTCATGCCGCATTGGGGGATTGAATATGAGCCAGTACGAAGTCCACAACAAGAAGCGGCCGCGCGTTTGTGGGTAGATAACGGCGCCGATATGGTAATCGGAAGCCACCCTCATGTTGTGCAGGATGCAGAGCTTTATAAAAACACCCCTATTATATATTCGCTTGGCAATATGCTTTTTGACCAGACCTTTGGTGATACTAAAAATGGCCTAATAATCGCTGGAAAATTTACAGAAACAGGAGTTACATTTTTTGGCCTGCCAATACTTACAGAGCAGTATCGTCCTCGGCTCAAGAAGGGAGCAGCTAAACAAGAAGTGTTAGAAAGGTTGTACATCCCGTTTGGTAAAAATCTCGTCACCAGTCCAGCCGGCACGCAGGTGGTGTTGGAAAAAGAATTAGAGGAACCCGCTTCGCCGGAGCTCAGCGAGGCGAGTAAGAAGAATAGAAGAGAATAGAGAAGAAGAGAAAAAAGTAATAAGTAAAGAGTAAAAAGAGAAGAATAAAAAATAGAGAATAAGGATTCATCAACTTTTGCCGTAAGCAAAAGTTGATGAAAATCCAAAAACTCTAACCAAACACCAAAAAGCTAAAACCTGTAAGCTCTTTGTATTTTCATTTACTAAAAACTAACTACTTAAAACTTAAAACTGTCGTACCTTGTCCACTTCTTTACTTGTTAGAGATAGCTAATCATTTTATAATGCAAAGAATCAATTATTAATAATTATTTTTCTATGTTTGTACCATTTGTACTTATCGTTATCGGAGTCGTATCTCTCTTAAATGCTATCGGTGTTATTACTGCGAATTGGGAAGTCGTATGGCCTCTCCTTCTTATAGTTCTTGGTTTTAATATGATACATCGCAGGGAAGGGCATTGCGGATGTGGAATGTGTGGTCATTGCAAAACATGCAATAGCTGCCTGCCAGAAACGAAGAAGACACGAGTATAAAAACCTGTGAACAAAACCTCCGCATTTGCGGAGGTTTTGTTATACTATCGATTATGAATTCAAACACAAAACTTTTTGCAACAATCCTTATTCTTATTGGCGTTGGATACGGTGCGTATTCTGTTGTTGATCAACTTAATATCAATCTTATTCCCTCGAGACCAGCAACCACAAAACCTCCTTCAACTTTTAAAGTCACATATCTACCTTTCACAAACAGAACGTATAATTTTTCATACGAATATCCAAACACATTAGATATGCAAGTTCTTGGACCAGATGAAGCCGTGTTGGGAATACAGGGAACGTTGAGGTTCAGCCCAATTGTGCAAATTTCGCTGATTAAGGGAGGAACAGAAATAACCCTTCAAAGTTTCGATGAGTTTGTTCTCTCTAAGGCGAGAGTGGCCTGCTCGTCTTCAAGTGCTACTGTCTCAATAACCTGTAATCGTATTGATGACGTGGTAAATATCAGACCGTTCACTTCAAAAAACGGAGTGCAAGGTCAGGTATTTTACTTAAAAGCTGAACAAAAAAATCTTTCAACGGGGAAAACTGATACCGTCCGCAGGGGTCCATTTTATACTTTTAACTCTTCACCAAAAACTATTGGAGTAAAAAGTTTTATTATGATAAGTAACCCTGCAAGTTTAAGTGCTGAAGAGGCTGATACAGCTACAATCGAGTCGGTGTCGGAGTCGCTTGCTTATTAGATATATCAAAAGTATTGTTTTTGACAATAAAAGCTTTTCTGGTATAAAGAAGGGGTATAGGTATCTCAACGTCTTCACGGTACATTCATTCCAAACAGGTTTGAATCGAACTGAAAAACAAGAGAGTTCTCGTCACCTTACATTTTAAAAGCTAGAAGACGAGGAAATAAGGAATGGCAATGAAACTATATGTTGGCGGTATTCCGTACTCAACTACGGAAAACGATATGCGAGATGCGTTCGCGCAAGCAGGAGCAGTGGAGTCAGTAGCGATCATCATCGATCGAATGACAGGCCGTTCAAAGGGCTTCGGGTTTGTCGAAATGGTAGATGCTGATGGTGCTTCGAAGGCTATCGATTTGTGGAACGGAAAAGATTTTCAAGGACGAAAACTCACCGTAAACGAAGCAAGGCCAATGCAACCGCGCAGCTAAGAACAATCTTTATGTAAGGCAAAAAGCCATCCGCACAAAGCGAGATGGTTTTTTGTTTGAATATCTTTTACAAAATAATGGTATTCTAACAGTATGATTTCTTCCAAAAAACTCTTTATAATCACCACTCTCGTTTTTAGCGCACTCATACTCACTGTTTTTTTAGTGAACCCAAAAAAAACTACTTCAGTCGCGTCATACCTGTTTAACGAGCCAGCCATGATAGGGAATACTTCTATTTCATTGGCGAGAATATCTTCACCCGAGGATTTACAAAGGGGATTGTCGGGTCAAACAGAGCTCAGGGATAGAACTGGACTTTTGTTTGTCTTCGAGCAAGCTTCAAGTCAACCTATCTGGATGAAAGATATGAATTTTCCAATTGACGTAATTTGGCTCGGCTCTGATTTTAGTGTTGTGACTATAAAAAAAGACTTTTTACCATCTTCATATCCAGAAATAGCGTTTGGAGCTCTGAATTCTTTGCATGTTCTTGAAGTCCCAGCAGGATTTACCGAAGCTCATAATATTAATATTGGAGACAAGCTCAAATTTTAATTTTAGGCCTCTAAATGTGACCCTAGTTAGCCGTGTAGAACTATCGTTCTTTACAGTGTCTATGATTCATTATCTAGGTAAAAGAAAATGGTTATCCACAAGCCAGCGAGGTGATTTCTTTTTACAATAAACATACGTTTCTTTAGTTTTTATTCCTTTTTTCTCTGTTTTTTGAAAAAAATCTATATATTTTCTCATTTTTACAAGAAAAATAGATTTTTATTAATTTTTTAAAAAGAGAAAAGAAATGAATAAAATATTTTATCAGTGTTTTTTGTAATCAATCTATGACCTTAACAATCACTAAACGAGACGGCACCAAAGAAGCATTCAATGCTGATAAGATCAATAAGTCTATTGAGCGTGCGTGTGTAGGCCTCACTGATCCGATTTCAAAAGTTACTCAGATTGCAACCGAAACTCATTTAACGCTCTACGATGGCATCACTACAAAAGAAATGGATATCGCAACAATCAGTGCTGCGGTGCAAAATATTAAAGAAGATCCTGAGTATGATCGCGTTGCAACACGACTCCTTTTAAAGACTGCCTACAAAGAGGCGGTGGGAGAATACAACAACAATCCAGAATCCCTCGAAACTAAGCATCGAGAGCAATTCAAAAAGTACATTGATGAAGGAATTAAAGCTGAGCGTCTCGATACTCGTATGAAAACGGTATATGACTTGGACTTTCTTTCTCAAACCCTCGATCTTTCTCGAGATGAGCTGTTTCAATATGCAGGACTTTCAAGTCTTCTAGATAGATATGCTCGTAAAAATGCAGAGGGTGAGAGCATTGAGACTCCTCAATATTTTTTTATGCGTGTTGCGATGGGTCTCGCCTTCAACGAAGACAAGCCGAATGAATGGGCAAAAAAGTTTTATGACAAGATGTCGAATCTCGAATACATTGCAGGTGGGTCTGCAAACCTCGGAGCGGGAACAACACGCAATGCGCTTTCAAACTGTTTTCTCTTAGAAATTCAAGATGATATGGAGCATATTGCAAAGTCCGTTGCTGATGTTATGCTTCTGTCAAAAAGCTCAGGAGGAATCGGTGCGTCGGTTACCAAGCTTCGGGCAGCGGGTTCTCCGCTTAAGAAAGGTGGGGGAACTTCAACGGGGCCTACGCCGTTTGCAAAAATTATCGACACCGCAATCAGGGCGATTCAGCGAGGGGGAAAGAAAAAAGGAGCACTCTGTTTTTATATGGAAACCTGGCATTTAGATTTCCCAGAATTTCTCGATTGGAAGCACAACGCAGGAGACGATTATATGCGAATGAGAACTGCAAACACCGCAGCCTTTATTTCTGATGAATTTATGCGCAGAGTGCAAAGTAAACAGCCGTGGTATATGTTCGACCCTCACGAAACTCCAGAATTGAATGAGCTCTATGGCGCTGAGTTTTCTAAGAAATATGCGGAGTATGTGGCGCTCGCCGACGAAGGCAAGCTTCGAACCTTTAAAAAAATGCCAGCAGAAGAGCTCTATCGAAAAATGATTATTGCCCTCCAGACCACCTCTCATCCGTGGATTACTTGGAAGGACCCAATCAACACCCGGGCGCTCAATAATAATACCGGCACCATCCACATGTCGAACCTATGCACTGAAATTTGCTTACCACAAGATAGGGAAAACATTGCGGTCTGTAACTTGGCATCAATAAACCTTGCAGCTCATGTGCAAAATAAAGAAGTTAATTGGCAAAAGCTCGAAGAGACTACTCGTATGGCGGTGAGATTTCTTGACGACCTTATTGATATCAACAAACTCCCACTTCCTGAAGCGACAAAATCTGATCAAGAAAACAGAGCGATGGGTCTTGGTGTGATGGGGCTTGCGGATGTGTTTGAAAAGCTTGGTCTTGCATACGACAGTACTCATGCATACAACTTTACAGACAGAATATTTGAATTTGTAAGTTATATGGCAATCGATGAAAGTGCAAACCTAGCAGTAACGCGTGGTGCTTATAAAAACTTCCCCGGTTCAAGATGGTCAAAGGGTATGGTGCCTATTGATAGCATCAAAGAACTCGAAGCCGATAGGGGAATTGAGCTCACGGTTGATAAGGCAAGTCACCACAAGGGTCTTAACTGGGACTTACTCAGACAAAAAGTAAAGAAAGGAATACGAAATGCAACGCTGATGGCAGTAGCTCCAAACGCAAACATCGGGCTTGTTGCCGGGACTGTTCCTGGAATGGATGCTCGATTTTCACAAGTATTTTCTCGAAACAAACTTTCTGGCAAATACCTCGACATCAACCACAACTTGGTAAAAGATTTAAAGAATATGGGAATCTGGGAGGAAGTAAAAGAATCTATTATTGAAAAGCAGGGTGATATTTCTGATATTGAAGGAATTCCTCAGCACATCAAAGATGTGTACAAGACTTCATTTACTACTTCTCCCTATGCGTATGTTGAAGTAGCGGCCCGTGCGCAAAAGTGGGTTGATCAAGCGATTTCACGAAACATGTATCTCGAGACGAGAGACATTGAAGAGACGATGGAAATCTATACCACTGCATGGAAAAAGGGACTCAAGACTACGTACTATCTTCATATGAAGCCTCGTCACACAGCAGAGCAATCGACAACGAGAGTAAACAAAGCAGAAGTGATGGGTAAGAAGGGGTTTGGTGCGATTGCAGGACTCAAAACTTCTACAGGTTTTAAAGCTCCCATTACAGAGTCGGTAAAAAGCGGGATCGTAGTGAGTGTGCCGGTTACAGATATGGTGTTGGTGGAAAAAAAAGTAGTAAGCACTGCGGAAACGAAATTAGCAACTTCTGACCCGTCAGAAAAAATGGTGTGCGATTCGTGCCAATGATAATGCAGTATAAGAAGAACGGGAATGAACCCGCTTCGCCGGAGCTCAGCGAGGCAAGTAAGAGGAATGGAAGTGAATAAATTTACTAGAAACTAGCTACTAGCAACTAATAACTACCTACTATGTTAATTGGAAAAATTGTTCCTGAAGATATGAATCTCCACCCTATCCGCTATCAGTGGGCGTATGATCTGTACCAGCAAGCGGTGCGCAATACGTGGTTTCCTCACGAGATTGCACTGAAAGAAGATTTGGCTGACTTTGAAAAGATGACAGAAGACGAGCGTCACGCGGTGAAATTCCTAATGGCATTTTTCAACCCTGCAGAGCTTATTGTAAACCGCTCGATTGCGCTCGGTATGTACCCTTATATTAAAAGTCCGGAGTGCCACTTGTACTTAGCAAAGCAGATGTGGGAAGAGGCGAACCACTGTGTTGCTTTTGAATATGTGCTTGAAACATTTCCATTTAACCGTGAAAAGATTTTTGACCTCCACCTCGATGTGCCTTCGATGATTGCAAAAGAAGCGTACATCAATCGCTATATGAAGCGAATGACCGAAGATAGCCTTGATATTGAAACAGTAGATGGAAAGAAAGACTTTATTCGAAATCTAGTTGCGACGAATATTGTGATGGAAGGTATCTGGTTTTATTCTGGTTTTATGGTGGCTCTTTCGTTCCGTCAGCGCAATCAACTTCGCAACTTTGGATCAATGGTCAGCTGGGTAGTGCGCGATGAATCACTCCACCTTAAGTTTGGTATGAGTTTGATTCAAACTATTCTTGAAGAAAACTCCGAGCTTCTCACCGAAGATTTTGCAAAAGAAATCCAGCAGATCATCATCGAAGGAGTAGATCTTGAAACAGCGTATAACAAAGATCTCTTCCCCAATGGAATTTTGGGACTCAATGCGGATTATGTGAATCAGTATGTGCAATACATCGCTGATCGTCGTCTCGAAGAGCTCGGGCTTCCAAAGTATTACAACTCAACCAATCCTGCAAAATGGATGAGTACAGCAACGGATGTTTACGAGCTCGTAAACTTCTTTGAAGCGCAGAATACTAGCTACGAAGTGGATGGTCATGCGAGCGGACCTAAGAAAGAAAAGATTGCTTCAGAGACTCCCGGTGTTCCGGTGGGAGTGGGGGAGTAGGGATAGTTACGAGTTGCTAGTGTCTAGTTGCTAGTTGCCTGCAGGCAGGGTTGCTAGAGCAAAAGTTTTTAGTAAATACAAAAGCTTTTAGAAAATGAAGAGAGAAAGCAATAATAGCCCTCAGTTGAGGGCTATTTTATGTTCGGACACTACGTATTGATTGACACAAATACCAAATGGGTGTATAATACATACAGTTCTTTAGTATCTTGCCTGTGGTACATCTGCCGTCCGGCAGACCAATCCATAGCTACTCTTGAAGGAGAATCATCATGGGGCAAATCCTCTCATTCCTCCGCGAAGAGACCATCCCTGCTTCGATCGAGCGATTCATCGCCCGCGAGAAGTTCGTTGTAGACATCTCAAACACAGCTAAGGTCAAGATTGCCTGGATAGGTGGTAACTTCCAGAAACACTTCCTCGGTAAAATCGAGGAAGCTCAATGCGAAGTGACGCTCTCAATCCAAAAGCTTGAAAAAGCTTCTGTGACTGGACTCATTCGCACCGAACTCGGCTGGGATGGGAAAGTTACAACACTGCGCAGTCTCTTCCGCCTCCTTTCCCTTCAAAGGAATGGACAAGAAGGAGCCTTGCTAACAAATTGGTACGCCAACATCTTCTATGTTGAAGATGAAGATGGCAATCCCTGGGCAGTTTACGCGTACTGGTACACAGGTTACGGTGGCTGGGGCGTCGATGCTCGCATCGTTGTGTATCCGGATGGGTGGTGGGACGCAGGCGCTCAGGTTGTCTCACGCCTGCCTGAAGGGAAGGGTAAGTAGTATCTTGAATCCTTGTCTCTTGTACTTTTACACTCGAGCCCTTGGATTCTTTGACCCTCGGTTTACTTCGTCTCTAAGACGATGCAAACCGAGGGTTTTTTGTTTGTGTATTTTTCTTTATTTTTCTCTATTCTATATTCTTCTCTTCCTCCTCTCTTTTTACTCTTTACTTATTACTTATTACTTTTCTCTATTCTTTCCAATTCTTCTTACTCGCCTCGCTGAGCTCCGGCGAAGCGAGTTCATCCCAATTCTTCATTTTCCTGCTTCGCAGGGATGCTATACTTAATCCACTTATTATAATTCTTTAATTCTCATGAACGACAAAAAAGTACGAGTAGCTATTAACGGTGCAGGCAGAATCGGCAGAGCGTTCCTAAAAATCGCTCATCATCGAGATGAGGTTGAACTTGTTGCAGTCAATGACCTTGGTGACATTGACAACATCGCGTACCTCCTTAAGTATGACTCTGTCTACGGAGTGAACCCTTCTGAAATCTCAGTTCGAGAAGATAAAAAGGCAATTATCGTTGATGGGAAAGAAGTCTTGTTTGTCAGCGTAAAGGAGCCCGCAGAGCTTCCATGGAAGAGTCTTGATATTGATGTTGTCGTTGAGTCTACTGGATTCTTTACCACTTACGCTGGAGCAAAAGCCCACCTTACTGCAGGAGCAAAAAAAGTAGTGGTTACTGCACCGATGAAAGATAAACCAGAAGCCGGCATAGCAGGAGCAACAGTGCTTATGGGAGTAAACGACGATCAGCTAAAGACCTGTACAATTAGCTCGAACGCTTCGTGTACGACAAACGCATCAAGTCCTCTCATTGCTATCCTTGACGAAAGTATTGGAATCGAGAAAGCAATCCTTAACACGGTTCATGGATACACAGCTACTCAGTCTCTCGTTGACGGTCCTGCAAAAAAAGGATTTCGCGAAGGGCGCGCAGCAGCTCACAACATTGTCCCGTCTTCAACCGGTGCGGCCATTGCAGTGACAGAAGCGTTTACCAAGCTCACCGGACTCTTTGACGGAGTTTCGATGCGAGTGCCAGTCATTGCCGGGTCTATTGTTGACATAACACTTATTGCAAA
>Ga0105049_10011680_pt1 | contig 10065 bp, 10 predicted proteins | sample MAT06_FD_78087 | JGI IMG/M metagenome (GOLD analysis project Ga0105049, IMG submission 78087) | Freshwater microbial communities from Lake Fryxell liftoff mats and glacier meltwater in Antarctica - MAT-06 | ecosystem: Environmental > Aquatic > Freshwater > Ice > Liftoff microbial mat | place...
GCAGCATTTTCCGGATGGGTTCGAGCGTGGCGTAGGGCAGCAGCAATTCGACGCGCCCGCCCCGGTCTTCCATGTCGATACGCAGCTTGACCAGGATGGCAGCGTTGGCGGGCCGCGCGATGGCGGCGAAGCGCGGATTGGTTTCCAGCCGGTCCAGCGTGAAATGCACCGGCGTGAGGGGTTCGAAGGCGGCACGAGCATCGGCCAACACGACCTCGACCATCCGCTCGACCAGAACCCGCTCGATGGTGGTGTACGGACGACCCTCGATGCGAAGGGCGGCGGTTCCCCGACGACCACCCAGAAGCACATCGACGATCGAATAGATTAGGTTCGAATCGACCGTCAACAGGCCGTAGTTATCCAGCTCCTCGGCCCGGAACACCGCCAGGATGGCAGGCAACGGGATGGAGTTCAGATAGTCGCCAAAGCGGATCGACGAGATGTTGTCGAGGCTGACCTCGACATTGTCCGAAGTGAAATTGCGCAGGGATGTCGTCATCAACCGCACCAGCCGGTCAAACACGATCTCGAGCATCGGCAGGCGCTCATACGAGACGAGCGCTGAGTTGATGATGGCGCGGATACCCGACCGCTCGGACCCATCGTCCTCGCCGAGGTCAAAACCGAGCAGACTGTCGATCTCGTCCTGGTTCAGAACCCGTTCCGACAGGGCCGCCGCTGGGGCCCCGTCCGCATCGCCGTCGGCCAGCGGGTCGATGGTTTCCGCGAACGGATCGGCGTCGTCGGCGAAGGCCGCGTCGGTCATGCCTATTGCACCAGCATTTCTTCGACCAACACCGCGTCGACCTTGCCCGGCGCGGCGATCAGATTGACGCGGCGCAGAATCTCGGCGCGCAGCTGGAAGGTGCCGGCGGAACCCGCCAGATCTTCGGGGCGGAGTTCGCGCAGGAAGCCCTGAAACATGTCTTGCATCCGCGGCATCTCGGCCTGCAGCTGTTCGGCGACAGCGGCGTCCTTGGTCTCCAGGGTCAGTTTGAGCTTGAGAAAGGTGGGGCGGCCGTCAGGCGACTGAATGTTCACCACCATGTCCGGCAGGGTGAAGAAGGTGACGCCTTCGGGACCTTCCGCGATGACGCCCATGGCCGGATCCGCCGGGGCGTCGCCGCCGCCGTGACTTTTACCTTTCTTTTCGGCCTTCTTCTCATGGCCGCCCTTTTTCTCGGCCCCGTGGCCACCGTCTTCCGCCGCAGCCGGCTTGGGTTGCAGCAGGAAGAAGGCCGCGGCCCCGCCCCCGCCCAGCACCACAAGCGCCGCCGGAATGATGATGAACAACAGCGGGAGCTTCTTCTTCTTGGGGACGTCCGCGCCCTCCTCGCCCTCCGGCGCAGGTGTGTCGGACACGGCGGGCAGATTTGCTTCGTCGTCTGACTTCGCGCCCTTCTTCTTGCCGAATTTGAACATGCGTCGCGCCCCGAGAATCTCTTGTGCCATACGACCGTTTTTTGGTTAACGAGCCGCTAAGAACCGGCAAAACCTGCCGGGCTCTTTCGGGGGCTTAGCCGCTCAAATGCCCGCCATTGCTGGGTTAACCCTCCTGGCACGGTCGTTGCGAGGCAGGTTATGAAAGGAGCCGCCCGTGGAAAACGCCGCCTATGTCGGACTGTCACGCCAGATGACGCTGCGCCGCGAGCTCGATATCGTGGCCAACAATATCGCCAATACGGACACGACCGGCTTCAAGGTCGAACAACTGCTGGTCGGTGCCGAGGTGGGCGAGCGGGCCCGCAATGCCTTCGTTCGGCCGGGCGTCAGCTTCGTGCTGGATAATGGCGTGGGCCGCGACTTCGGCCAGGGTGCCCTTGGACAGACTGGCCGTGATCTCGACTTCGGCATTGAGGGCGAAGGTGCCTTCTTCAAGGTCAATGACGGGGCCGGCGAAGCCTATACCCGCGACGGCGCCTTCACCGTGGACGGCGAAGGCAAGCTGACTACCCAGAGCGGCGCGGCCGTTCAGGGTGCCGGCGGAGACATCATCCTGAATCCCGCCCTCGGCGAGCCCGCCGTGGCTCCCGACGGCACCATCAGCCAGAACGGTGCCCTGATAGGCCGCTTGGCGGTCGTACGTTTCGATGCGCTGGCCGCCCTCGAGAAAGGCGGCGACGGCCTGTACCGAAACGCCTCCAACGCCACCACCAGCGAGGCCACCGACGCCCGGGTGCGTCAGGGAATGCTGGAAGGATCGAACGTCAATCCGATCCTCGAAATCACCAATCTGATCGAGATCCAGCGCGCCTACGAAAGCGTGACGCGGATGATCGAGAACGCCAACGACCTGTCACGGCGCGCCGTCGAGCGTCTGGGCCGGGCATAGAAGGGGAGACTGAGACATGCGTGCGCTCAGAACCGCAGCCTCGGGCATGTCAGCCCAACAGCTGAACGTCGAGGTCATCTCGAACAACATCGCCAACATGAACACCGTCGGCTACAAGCGTCAGCGGGCCGAGTTCCAGGATCTGCTGTACCAGAACGTCGAGCGGATGGGTGCTCAGTCCTCCAGCCAGGGCACCGTGGTCCCGACCGGCATCCAGATCGGCGCGGGCGTCAAGGCCGGTTCGGTCTACCGCATTACCGAACAGGGCACGCCGACCCAGACCGGGGGCCGTTACGACATGGCGGTCGACGGACGCGGCTATTTCCAGGTCGTCCTGCCCTCTGGCGAGACGGCCTACACCCGCGCGGGCAACTTCTCGGTCAACGGCGAGGGCCAGCTGGTCACCGACGACGGTTATTCGGTCGAGCCCGCCATCACCATTCCGCAGGATGCCGTCGACGTGACGGTTTCCAAATCCGGCCAGGTGCAGGTCATCAGCGCCGGAACGCCGGCACCGACCACGGTAGGCCAGCTAGAACTCGCGACCTTCTTCAACGAGGCTGGGCTGGAAGCTGTCGGCGACAACCTGCTGATGGAAACCGCCGCCTCGGGCTCCGCCACCGTCGGCACGCCGGGCGACGCGGGTCTGGGCCAGATCCTGCAGGGCTATACCGAATCCTCGAACGTCGACGCCGTGGCCGAGATCAGCGCGTTGATCATCGCCCAGCGCGCCTATGAGATGAACTCCAAGGTCATCACCACAGCCGACCAGATGCTGTCCGTCGCCTCGCAGGTGAAATCATGAGGACGCTGATACTCGCCGCGGTCGCGGCGCTAAGCTTCGCGGCTCCGGGCCTTGCCGGACCCGTTACCCTCAAGGCCAACCCGGTGGACTCAGACGGCCGCGTGACTCTGGGCGACCTGTTCGACGGTGCCGGCGGCGCCGCCAATATCGTGGTCGGCCAACGCTCTGGTCCCTCCATCGTGTTCGAGGCCGGGCAACTTCAGAGCCTCGCCCGTCAGTCCGGGCTGGACTGGGCAAATCCGACCGGGCTACGCCGCGTCGTCGTCCGAAACGCCGACATGGCACCTGGAGCACCGCTCGCCGCTGTGGCCAATGCCGCCGTGACGCCAGTCGCATCGCGGCCCGCGCCCGTCCGCAACGCCTACGCCGACCGTGTGATCAGCCGCAACGACATCGTCGAGGTCGCCTACCAGGTCGGCGGCGTCCGCCTGACGATCAGCGGTCGAGCCGAGGGCAATGCCGCCGTCGGCCAGCGGCTTGCCATCCGGAACCTCCAGTCCAACCGGGTCATCGACGCCGTCGCCATCGCCCCCGGCCAGGCGGCCGCGGGCCCCGCCGCCCGCGCCTCCACCCAACAACTCGCCGCCCGGTAAAGGGAACAGTCTTCATGCGTACCGCCTCGATTCTCGCCGCCGCCCTCTCCTGCCTGGCTCTGGGTGCCTGTTCGACCGCCGTCGAGACCGTGATGGGGCCCCAACTGGCCCCCATTGGCTATCCGGCTGCGCTGGTGCCGACCGATCAGATCATCCTGGCCTCGGCCGCCCAGCAGCAGGCCGACCGCGCGGCCAGCGCCAACAGCCTGTGGCGCACGGGAGCCCGCACCTTCTTTGGCGACCAGCGCGCGCGCAGCATCGGTGACATTCTGACGGTGAACATTGACATCGACGACCGCGCCCAGACCCAGAACTCGACCAACCGGTCGCGAACCAATGATACCTCGGGCGGTGTCACCAACTTCTTCGGGCTGGAGAACAGCCTGGGCCGCGCCTTCCCCGGCGGCTTCGACCCGCAGAATCTGGTCGGACTACAGGGCGCTTCGAACGCCACCGGCACGGGCTCGGTCAACCGGTCGGAAAAGGTCAGCCTGACCATCGCCGCCGTCGTCACCGGCATCATGGCCAACGGCAATCTGGTCATCCAGGGCCGGCAGGAAGTGCGCACAAATCGCGAGGTCCGCGAACTGACCGTCGCCGGCATCGTGCGGCCCGAGGACATCAGCTCGGCCAACACCATCGCCCATACCCAGATCGCCGAGGCTCGCATCAGCTATGGTGGGCGTGGCGACACCAGTCGCGTTCAGGCCACCCCGGCCGCCCAGTCCCTGGTGGAACGCTTCAGCCCGTTCTAGCCAAGCCGCGGCGCGCGATATTTTCGCCAAGAGGCGAAAACTGCCGGGCCGTACGCAAGCGGAGCTGTGAACCGTTCGTGAAGAGCAGCGTTTGGTCACCAGACGCGAGTGTTTTTCATGCTGAAGTTCGCCATCCCTGCCGTCGCCGCCTTGGGCCTGGTCGCGTTCGCCGCCCAGTCGCAGGCCACGAATGCGGACGTCCAGCCGGGCGCAGCGCCGATGGGGTGGCACCTGAGCCGCGAGGGCGTCATGGCCAAATTGGCCTATGGCGTCGAGAACTCGGATCAGTTGGCGCTGATGATAACCTGTGAGCCGGGTCAGGCGCAGGCCGTCGTCTACGGCGATGTAAAGCCGGTCGGCATGGTTCTGCAGAAGGCGTCAATAACCAGCGCCGCCATCGACCCCCTGAGCGGAGGACTGGAGGACGAGGTCCGCCTGTCAGTCAGCGATCCGTCCCTGAAACAGCTGGCACAGGGCGGGAAGATGGTGGTCGAAGGCGAGACCGGCGAGTTCGAACTGACCGCCACGCTCGAAGAACGCAAACTGATTGGTGACTTCTTCGCCTATTGCGGAACCCGACCGGCCTGATCACATCTGATCGAACCTTTAGCGGGGGCTGAGTCATGATCCTCATTCTAGCCTTGGCGGCCATGGTTGCACAGACCGCGCCGCCTGAGTCCGCCTGGACGTGGACGCTTTATGCCGATACCGAACCGGTGGTACTGGCCAACGAGATTCCCGATACCGCGAACCTGCGGGTGACCCTCGAATGCGATCCGGGGTCCAGCGTGGCGCGGGTTACACTGTATGGAACCACCATGATCGGCGTGGCGCGCGTCACGGCGTGCGACGCCGTTGCCGTCGCCGAAGCCGAAGCGGCTCGAGGCGGGGGGACCCGGTTGACCCTTCGCACCGATCATCCCGCCTTCGCGGCCTTTGCGGCGGATGGACGAATGACGCTGGTCGTCGGGGAAACACGACGCCCCGTCGAAATGCCCGCCGCCCACCTTGCCAAGCTGCGCCGTTTCTCGGAACTATGTTCCGGATGAACCGCGGAGCCGACATGCGCAGCGCCACCATCCTTGTCCTGGCCGTTCTGGTGACAACCGTGTCGGCCTGCGCCACCGCGGTTCCGTACGCGCCGACCGCGACAGCGACCGCATCCAGCGGCTCGCCTGTCGCTGTCGAGCACTATGACTGGTTCTTCGACGGCGATGAAAGCCGCGCGCGTCTGGCCTATGGCCTCGAAGCGAGCGATGATTTGCGGCTGGGACTGGATTGCGACCGCGGATCCGGGCGACTGGCCCTGAGCGGCGTTGCGCCAACCGGGGCCAAGGCCGAATTCCATATCGAGTCCGGCGGCGAGACCGAACGGTTCGCGGCCGCAGCCGAGCCCTCCCAGCTTCACGATGGAGTCTTTCTGAGCGCCGAAACCCGCGCAGATGCGCCCGTGTTTCAGCGCTTTCGTCGCACCGGCTGGCTGGCCCTCTGGCAGGACGGAAAGCGCCAGGCCTATGCCCCGCACCCGGACTCTACGCCCAATATTGAGCGGTTCTTCGCCTTCTGCGGTTGACGTGGCGCGCCGGCTCCGGTGCAGTCGTCCATCCTCGGGAGGGACTTCATGAAAACCGTCATTATCGCGAGCGCCATCGCCCTGTTCGTCGCCCTCGCCCAGCCTGCAGAGGCCCAGACCCCGTCGCCAGCCACCGTCACGGCATCGGCCCCCAATTCTGCGCTGGCCTCGGTCCTGGCAGACTATGAGACCTATCTGCGTTCGGTCGATCCGGTCTCTGCTGGCATGGAAGGCGACCGCACGGCCTTGTCCCGCCTTCCTGATGCTGCACGCGCCTTCGAGGTCGCACAGGAGCCTGTGCTGAGGGGCTTTGCTGACCGGCTGGCCGCCATTGATCCCGCTAGCTTGACGGAGGACGAGCGGCTGAACCACGCCTTCATGGCCTATGTCGTGAAACGCTCGCGGGATCGCATCCCGCTGGACACCGGCCGCATCGACGCTTTCTCGTCCGAAGGCGGGCCCGGTCAGGGCATGGGCTATATCGCCAGCGTCACGCGCATCGCCACCTCGGCCGACGCCGAAGCCTGGATTGCGCGGCTGGAAGCCATGCCGAAAGTCTATTCCGACCAGTTGGCCAACGCCCGCCGCGGGCTGGAGACCGGAATGGTCCAGCCTCGGTCGATCGTCGAAAACGCCCTGACGCTGCTGGAGCCCGAAGCTGCCCTGACGCCTGAAACCGATCCGCTACTGAAGCCCTTTGCCGCCCTGCCCGCGTCGATGCCGGCGGCACAGCAGGCCGCCCTTCGCGACCGCGCCGCTCGCGCCGTGGCGGACGGCGTCATGCCCCAGCGTCGCGAATGGGCGAGGTTCCTCCGTCAGCAATATCTGCCTCGTGCACCCGAAACACTCGGCCTGGTCAACCGGCCGGGCGGGCGTGAGCTGTACGCTTATCTGGTGCGAGGCTTTACCACGACCGACCTGACCCCGGATCAGGTTCACCAGATCGGTCTGGACGAGGTAAGCCGCATCCGCGCCCGAATGGACACTCAGATGCGCGCCGCCGGCTGGACCGGCGATTTCGCCGGCTTCCTCAACTTCCTGCGCACCGATCCGCAGTTCTACGCCACCACGCGCGAGGACCTGCTCGAGAAGGCGTCAGAGATGGCCAAGCGATCCGACGACCACCTGCCAGCCCTGTTCGGCACCCTGCCCCGCACCCCCTATGGCGTGCGCGAGGTGCCGCGCGAGATTGAGGCCAACTATACCACCGGCCGCTATTTCCAGGGCTCGATGAAGAACGGTTTGGCGGGCGGCTATATGGTCAACACCTCGTCCCTGGATCAGCGCCCGCTGTATGAGCTGCCAGCGCTGACGCTGCACGAGGCCGTGCCCGGCCACCATCTGCAGATCGCCCTGCAGCAGGAGGCCGCCGACGGCCCCTATTTCCGCCGCGGCGTCGACGTCACCGCCTTCATCGAGGGCTGGGGCCTGTACTCGGAATTCCTCGGCGAAGAGATGGGCTTCTACCGCACGCCATACGAACGCTTCGGGCGGCTGAGCTATGAGATGTGGCGGGCATGCCGGCTGGTGTCGGACACCGGCATTCACTGGCTGGGCTGGAATATCGAACAGGCCCGTGCCTGTTTCCGCGACAACTCGGCCCTGGCACCGCTGAACATCGAGACCGAGCTGCAGCGCTATATCGGCTGGCCCGGTCAGGCGACGGCCTACAAGATCGGCGAGATCCGGCTGCGTGGGGTACGGACCCGGGCGGAGCGGGAACTGGGCGACCGGTTCGACGTGCGCCGCTTCCACGACGCCCTGCTGGTCGACGGCCCCCTGCCGCTGGACCTGCTGGACGCCCGGATGGACCGCTGGATCATCGAAGAAAAGGTGCGGCCGGCCGATTAGAGCGAAATCGGTCTTGATGGACGCAGTCCATCAAGGCTCAGATTTCGCTCCGGATGGATGCTGGGTCATTTTTTTGCTTCAGGTCGATTCGACCTGAAGCAAAAATGGTCCCGGCCAGTCCCAGCGCCACCCTCGCCTTCCTGGTCAATCTTGCCGCCACGATGCCGTGGCCGATGGCCAGATGTTCGGCCAGATCATTGTCCGGCCAGTCAGCCGGATCGTCCAGATACACCCCTTTTGCGCGGGCCAGACAGGGCTCGGGTCTGGCGCGGCCGTCTTCGGTCAGGAGACCTCGAAGGCGATGTCGGAGACCTTGAACGACAGGCCGCCCATGCCGCCGACGATTGCGAACATCTTGCCGCCGACCTTGTGGGCGTCGTGATCGTCGCCGAACGGGTGGTCCAGGATCACACCGGGCAGCGCCAGGCAGACCTTGCCAACCCCCGCCCGATCTACCCTCAGGCCCCGACGCCGACGCCGATCGGGCAGACCACGCCGGTGCCGCCGATATCGCAATAGCCGGCGGGGTTCTTGGCCAGATAGCCTTGGTGATAGTCCTCGGCGAAATAATACGGACCCTCCGCCTCGATCTCGGTCGTGATCGTCCCCCGTCCGGCCTTGGACAGGGCGGCCTGATAGGCGTCACGCGACGCTTCGGCCTCGGCCCGTTGGTCGTCGTCCAGAAAATAGATGGCCGAGCGATAGGTGGTACCGACATCATTGCCCTGGCGCATGCCTTGGGTCGGGTCATGATTCTCCCAGAAGGCCTTGAGCAGGTCGCCGTAGCGGGTCTCGTCCGGATTAAAGACCACCTGCACCACCTCGGTATGGCCGGTCTTGCCGGTGCAGGTCTCTTCATAGGTCGGATTGGGCGTAATCCCGCCCATATAGCCCACCGAGGTCACCCAGACGCCCGGCAATTGCCAGAAGATCCGCTCGACGCCCCAGAAACAGCCCATGCCGAACACCGCAGTCTGGAAGCCCTCGGGATGCGGGCCCTTCAGCGGCCGGCCGGTGACGTAGTGCACCTCGTCGGTGTGCAACGGCGTCGCACGGCCCGGCAGGGCCTCGGCGGCGGTGGGCATTTCGTGGGATTTCCTGAACAGCATGGCGCGAACTCCGGTCGGGTGGTCGAACCCCTATATGGGATGCGTTCAGGCGCTTGCCGAGGGGGTCCGGGTGTTCTATCAGCCTCGCCTCGCGCCGGATCGACCTCCGGCGGGACACGAAGGCCCTTGGGCGACGTCGTGAAAACGGACAGGTGGCGGAGTGGTCGATCGCGCACGCTTGGAAAGCGTGTGTACGTGAAAGCGTACCGAGGGTTCGAATCCCTCTCTGTCCGCCATCGACCCCGGCTAGTTCGTCTCTGTCGCCGTGACCTATCGTCTGGCGCCGCCCCAGTGGGCGATGCCCGCCGCTAAGTCCTGCGGACGAGACCTGATTGCCCCTCCCGTCCCTCCCAATCCGGCCCGCCAACGCGGTCGGTCTCTGGCCGGTCCCGGAGTAGACGACTTTGCCTGTTAGCCTGTTAATCGCTTTCCGGAATAGTTGGGGCTTGCTCGCCTTGCCGGAAAAGCGCCTACAAACCGCGCGCTAGGCCCCAATCCTACAGGAATGGGATGGCTCTATCTCGCCAGGAACAGGCTCAATATCAGGTGCGTAACAGGGCTCCAACAGAACGCGAACAGGCCTGTAATTGGGCGTTAGCAGGCATATCAGGGCTGGTCAGATGAAGGCCCGGCGTTGCTCGGCCCAGTCTGTTGACAGGGCTTCATGCGGAAGTCTGGCCAAGGTCAGATCGGGCGATTGCTGGCCCGCCAGAATGGCCCGCTGGATGTCGGGCGCCAGAAAGGCCAGGCGAACGAGCTTGCGTTCATAGGCGCTATCGGGCTGCTTCATCCGGGCATCGACGATGGATCCATCGCCGGCGCGCCAACCCATGAGCGGGGCCAGTCGATGCGCCTGCTGCAGCCCGCGGATCAGTGTAGGGTCACGTCTTACCCGTTTCCTCTCGGAGCCTGGCGGAAGCAGCTGATCGACCCGCCCTCCTCTCAGCTTGCATCGCACCGGGACCACCAAGACAATGTCCTCACTGCTGGAGGACGCCAGGCCCTTGCGGCCTGCCGGGGTCAGTCGGTCCGCAATGAGCACTA
>Ga0105049_10011685_pt1 | contig 10063 bp, 8 predicted proteins | sample MAT06_FD_78087 | JGI IMG/M metagenome (GOLD analysis project Ga0105049, IMG submission 78087) | Freshwater microbial communities from Lake Fryxell liftoff mats and glacier meltwater in Antarctica - MAT-06 | ecosystem: Environmental > Aquatic > Freshwater > Ice > Liftoff microbial mat | place...
AAAGAAACACTTGGCGTCGAAGCCGGTGCCTACCCGGTGGCTGAGAAAATCGGAGATGCCACCATTTCGCTGCCTTTCTACCCGGGCATGCCGTTTTCAGATGCCGATCTTGTAGTGGCGGCTTTAAGAGAAATAGCGGCGTGATACCGAATGTGGTGCGGAAGGCAAAGCGTTTTGTTAACGGTTTGCTGGCACCCGAATCTAATAGTGCTTTGCCGAACATAGCCGGTGAGGAGTTGTTTGGTGTTAATGTCGCAGCTGACGGTAATGTTGACGAACGGCCGATTTTGGGCCTTGAATTTGACTTGCTGGTAGCCGAGATTGAGCAGGGTGCAAAACCAGATGCTCAAGCTCTGTTACCTTTTTTATGCGAGGAACTCTTAGAAAATAGAATAGAAGTAAATTTCAGACTAGCTCAGGCTTGTTTTAAAAGCTTTAATTTAGCTGACGCTAAAACATTTATTGACCGCACCTGGCGCCTTTGTGGCGGCCGGCCGCTCTTTCTACCTCTTCTGCTGCAGATCTATAGCAAAACGGGCAATGTAGACGGCATTCGCAGCGCCTATAAAACTTTAGGGATGAAAGCTGCGGACGCGGGAAACATTGAGGGCGCCATTGGTTATTTTGACCTCTGGCATTATGCCGCTATGACTTATTTACGTGAAGATCGTTACGAACTAGACGGCGACATACTTGCGGCTTTGGAAAGGCTAGCTGCGCCTCACCGCTCGGCCCCTTCACCGAAGCGCAATAAGTCAGGCAAGATTCGAGTTGGTTATTTGCTCAGAGGTGTCATTGAGCTCAATTCGGTTTTGCTCAAAATTAGCCACGTGCTCATCGGCTTGCATGACAAAGAACAGTTTGAAATTGTCGCCATTGTGCCCGAGACGGCAGAACAAATTGAGCGTTCGCCTCAAGGCAAAGACCACCTGGAGCGCCTTAAGGCCAGTGGCTGTGAGGTGCTCTGCAGTAATTTTGCCGATATGCCTCAAGGTCAGATGGCGCAATCTTTGCTTGGTCTGACCCGGCAAATTGAAGCAGCCAATTTAGACATTCTTGTTACCAGCGCTTGTCTGGTCGATTTTGCAACCTGTTTTCTCACCGCCCTTAAACCCGCGCCGAAAATCGTTGGTCTGATTCAAGGGCCTCCAGGTCAGTTTGCTCATCCCGCTTTAGATTGGTCTATTGCCTGGTCCAGGCATCCCCTGATGGATAGCCCCTGCAATTCCACTTTAGTAGAGCTGAAAATGACCGGTAAATCGCCTGAGGTGGCTGAGCCGGTGACCAAGCAGGAATTACAGGTGCCGGACGGGGCGCGAGTGCTAATGAGCAGCGGTCGCTTCGCCAAGTTTAAAGACCGGCAGCAGTGGAGAGCGATTGGCGAAATACTGCAAGACCATGTCGATTTATATTTTGTGGTGGTTGGTGCCCTGGCCGAGCAAATTGCCGATTTCGATAGTATGGTACCGTCTGCGGTGCGTGAGCGGGTCAAGTTTTTAGGCTGGCGTACCGATTTCAGCAGGCTGGTTACAATGGCTGACGTGTTGCTCGATACCTATCCATCAGGCGGCGGGCAGGTGATTGTCGAAGCCATGGCTCAGGGTGTGCCTGTGGTGGCACATAGAAATGACTTTCTTAAAGAATTCAGTCAAACCAGTTGGTCACCGGTGGAGGATTTTGTCACTGACAGCAATTTACTGGTGAAGCGTGGCGACTTTGAAGCCCTTAAAAAGACTATCCACGAGCTTTTGAACGATGATGCCGCCTGGCAGCGGGCTTCGTCTTCGTGCAAACAAAGTATGGCCGGCGCCAACCCTTTGGAAGGGCTCAGGCAGTGTGAAGAAGTTTATAAAATGGTGGCAGGAAGATAATGCACCTTCCCAGAACGGTTAGCGCTGTTTTAATCTTTTTGCTTTTGTGCGCTGTCGTTATTTTTCCCCTCCTCGCTTTGGCGAGACGTCAGGTTATGCTGCACTGATCGATAAACATGCACGCCTTGCCGAAATCACATCGCCGAAGATCGTTCTGGTCGGCGGCTCCAATGTGGCTCTGGGTATTGATAGTGAAGTTATTGAGAATGTGATGGACCGCCCGGTAGTTAACATGGGCTTCGGTTACATTCTTGGTTTGCGCTATATGCTGGAAGAGATCAAAGGCAATCTTGCCTCGGGAGATATCGTCGTGATCATGCCCGAGTACGATTTTTTTTGCGTCACCACTAATCTGGAATCGAATGCCCGAGTAAACGGCAGCAGTGCCTTGCTTAATTTGACACTGGTATTTCCGCAAGCAAGCCAATGGGTCTTTCGAACTTGTGCCAGCGCGCCTGAGCGAGTTTTTGACTTCATTTACGATTGCAGGCGTCTAGTGGTAGGGAAAGTTGAATTCTATGAGAGAGTGATGCGCAGCCGTTACGATAAGACGTTTCCTAAAACCGAAGACCTTTCGGGTGGTGCCATGAATATGTACGATCACCGTGATGCCTACAACTCGCACGGTGATATGACCGCGCACCTTCTAAAGAAGTCACCTGGTTTGAATGGTATGGAAGTAATTGCATATGGCACCTACACTTTCAATCAAGAAGCGGCAGACGTGGTAAAAAGCTTTGCTACTCTGGCTGTTGCGGAGAATGTCCAAGTTGTAGTCGCGCCGCCTCCTTTGCCGCAGCGCGTCTACAGTAAATACAAGGTTCGAGCTGAGGATATTTTTTCGCGCTGGAAGGGAATTCCCAACGTTACAGTGCTCGGGTCGCCGGCGCAATTTTCTTTTCCTGAAAATTACTTTTTTGACACTGCTTATCACTTGACCAAATTTGGTCGCAATTTAAGATCTGAGCTTCTGGCTCATGAATTGCTGCAGCTAAAGCCGATTGCATCACCGTGATCTTTGGCGCACTAACTGTCGAGATTCAAATGAAACGTATGTGGACAAAGAGCGACAACCGATCTATGTTTTGAGCATGCTTTGTTAACGCCGGTTGTTGTTATGGCTGTTCTGGTTAATACATGTTGAATTCCACGGTCCTGAAACCACTTGAGCAGAGAGCTGTGGAGAGTGCTAAAAACGCCGTTGCCGTGATAGTCAGGATCAACAGCCCCCACTCCCATGTCGGCAAAATTCATACCCAACTTAAGTTGCTCTTCCGTTGGCAGAATTGCTGTCAGGTAGCCTACTGGTTTAGTTCCTTTTCTTACTATCATTACTGCGTCGGCGCGTTCATTTGTGAAAGACTTTTGAATCCAAATTTTGTACATTTCCGCAACTTTTTCCTGCGGGAATTGTAAATCGTTATTGAAGTGATTAACAATATACTGCCTACTGCCAAAGGCCCTAACAGTGAGATCTTCGAGGTACGGCAAATCTTCAATGGTGGCGATCGAGCCAAGTGTAGAGGCTTCCGATGATATGGGATTTTTTACCAGATCAAAAAGATGATAGTTTATGGTGTCTTTAATACGGAAGCCGCATTCTTCTAAGCTATTTACCGTGACGATATCGGCAGGATCAACGCTTGCTGAAACATGCTGACACCCCTGCTCTCTCAATGCAGTAATTGTTTTTGCCAGGGTTGATGCAACTACATCAAAACTATTTTGATTTAGTATTTTATGGAAGGGATGAATTACAAATTCGATACGAGCAATTTTGAAACCGAAAAAATTGCTATCCCATGGCAGTATTCTAAATCCGCAGACGGTGCTGTGATCGTTGAGTTTGGCTGACGTAAGCTGCAATTGGCCGTCTTCATTTGAAGGAAGCTTTGTCAGAGCTTGCAAGCGCGCTAGCAGCTCTTCATTGATTGCTTGTCGATGGATGGATCTTAGAGGGTGGAGAGGAAACTGCCAGTTATTTATTGACTGAGTCAGTGACTGATCAAAAGTGATTAGCTCTGGTTGAGCTTTGAAAGTTGGCATGTTTAGTGCGTCCTATTTCACGGTGGTGCGATAAAGCGATTTAGAAAGGGCGTCCACCACTCGGTCTATGTGTGATTCGGTCATACCAATCCAAAGGGGCAGTCTAATCAGGCATGCTGCTATTCGATCGGTCACCGGCAGCTCAACTTTCGGTTGGCAATATTTCAAGCCACCCGGCGAAGAATGCAATGGAATATAGTGAAACAGTGCGGCAATCTCAGCCTGCTCGAGTTCTTTTAGCAATCTGTTTCTTTCTTGCTCATTACCGACCAGCAAATGATACAAATGGGCATTGTGAGTACAGTCAGCAGGAACTATTGGTCGGCGCAACAGACCTTCTTTTTCCATGACAGCAAGTCGATCATGGTACATATTCCAAATGCGAAGGCGATCCGATGATATTCGCTCAGCGCAATCCATTTGTGCCGCTAAGAAAGCTGATTGTAATTCGCTTGGAGCGTAGGATGAGCCAATGTCTACCCACGTATATTTATCAACAATGCCATTTAAAAATTCTTTTCTATTTGTGCCTTTTTCTCGAAGTATTTCGGATCGAGCTATGTATTGCGGCGTGTTTACAAGCAAGGCACCACCTTCGCCGCAAATTAGATTTTTGGTTTCATGAAAACTAAAAGCACTGAGTGCTCCGAAAGATCCAAGCGGTTTACCCTTGTACTCAGCCATGATGGCGTGAGCTGCGTCTTCAACAACAGGCACATTGTGTTTCTTTCCTATTGCCAAAATTGCGTCCATATTGCACGCCACGCCGGCATAATGCACAACCATAATCGCTTTGGTTCTTGAAGTAATAGCCTCTTCGATCTTACTTTCGTCGATGTTTAATGTGTCTTCTCTAATGTCTACAAATACTGGCCGTCCTCCTCTGAGCACGAATGCGTTGGCAGTTGATACAAAAGTGAAAGACGGCATGATCACTTCATCGCTGGGACCAATTTCTAGTAAAAGCGCAATCATTTCTAATGCAGCCGTGGCCGAGTGGGTCATCAGTGCTCTGAGGCCACCGGTTTGCTTTACAAGCCAAGACTCGCAATATTTTCCAAATCGGCCATCACCAGAAAGCTGCAGATCATCGATAGCACGATGAATGTTTGAAATTTCGTTGCCGGATGCGTAAGGCCTGTTGTAAGTGATTTTCATTACTGCGATGCGCTCATCATCAACTTTTGATCGTTGGAGAAATTATTTTTCGAATCAAACCAACGTTAATACTAACACCCACAGATGCCGCAATTGTACTAATCCGCAGGCTTGTCATGAGGCGTGAAGTTATCTAATGCTCATGCTCGTAAGGTCGGGTGGGCTTAGATTATCAAATTATCACTGTCGGAATTATTGGAAAGCAAGATAATGAAGCCCTATGACAACATTCGCCAGGCAAATTTCAGTTATCGTGCCCGTATATAACAGTGCATCTTCAGTTGCTACCGTTGTTGGGCGTGTATCGGCAGTGTTGGAGATTTATTGTGAGAGCTTTGAACTGATTCTCGTTAACGACGGAAGCACCGATTCGAGCTGGCATGCCGTGGAAAGGGCAGTTCTAGGTTCTAACCACGTGCTAGGTGTCAACCTGGCCCGCAATAGTGGTCAACACGCAGCGCTGTTATGCGGAATCAGGCTGGCAAAGTTTCCAGTTTGCGTTACTCTCGACGATGACCTTCAATTTCAACCTGAAGATATTCCTGTACTGGTTGATCGGTTGAGTGAGAGCGTTGACCTGGTTTATGGATGCCCTCGCAAGCAAAAACAAGACCTGTGGCGCAAGGCTGGTTCTCAAACGATACGCTCGATTCTGAAAATGTTGGTCGGAGGCAATTTGGCGCTCCATGCAAGTCCGTTTCGAGCTTTTAAGACCAGGATCAGAGAGGCGTTTAAGGATGCAGCATGCGACGCCACTTTAATAGATGTATTGATCTCGTGGGGCACCACTCGATACGCTGCAGTTACTGTCGAGCATGTTGAGCGTTCTGTCGGTCGCTCAACCTATTCATTTTCAAAACTAGTTTTTACGGCTCTAAATATGGTCACCGGATTTACCACAATTCCCTTGCGAATAGCTACCTTTAATGGACTGGCTTGTGTCATGATGGGCTTGCTCCTCCTGGTTTATGTGTTTTATCAAATCGTCAAAAATGGTGGGTCTGTTCCTGGATTCCCATTCATCGCCTCGGTCACGATCATTTTTTCAGGTGCGCAGTTGCTTGCTCTGGGCATCATTGGTGAATATCTTGGGCGAATGTTCAACCGCACACTCAATCGTCCGGCTTATTTTGCCGAAGACATAATCTCTTCGACTGCGCCGGACAAGTTGCCATCGCTTGAAGAAAATGCACTAACTTTTGACATGAGCGTCCCTGAAAACGTTGAAATTACTGATGTTGGCCGTCAGCTGACTTATAAAAGCTGATTGCTAATTCAGGATTTGAAGATAATTCAACGTTTTTTCGCGGCAAGTAGAAGTGATCCACCGGCAGGTAATTGAATCCCAGCCTTGATCAACCAGCGCTCTATGGCCATAATCTGCTCTAAACCGAAATTGACGAATGTAGGCAATTTCAATTCGCTTAATAAATCAAACTTTTCATCTGTGCGTTTATTTCTGCGTGCAAGCAGAAGAAGCGGCAGTAGCAGGGTGACAAAGGAATTGGTATAGGTGACTTCAAAACCGGCACTCTCTGTTTTTGCAACCAGTTCCGCCAGTGAATATCTGCGCTTATGACACGATAGTTCGTCTACTGCGCTCCAGAGAAACATGTGCTGGGGGACGGACAATAGAATTCCTGTTTTAGCAGCCTTATGCAATTGCTGAAGCACGAGAGAATCTTCATCGATGTGCTCGATAACATCAAATGCGCCGATCACATCAAAAGAATTCTCCATGTGGAGATCTCTTGCATCCAATTCAAACAAATCAATAGAATCAAGGCGCTTTTTTGCAAAAGCCAAACCTTCAGCGAAAAGCTCGCTGCCGGCCAGCTGGAGGGTTGGGTTCGCTTTTTGGATTCCGGCCAATACAAAACCGGTGCCGCATCCGATTTCAAGAAATGATTGAGCATTGGGAAAAAATTTCTGCAGCGCCCAGATGATTAATTGGTTGCGGCCGCGAAACCAAAAGTTATGAGCTTCTAGCTCGTATAAAGCTTCGAAAAATTCTGGTTTGTATGTAACTTCATTGTCTTGGTTCAGTTCTAGGCTGGCCATGGCACCTCAGTTACAGCGTTCAGTTCTTGAGGTTTTTTTAAATTCCTTGAACCGTTTAATTCCATTATGGCCAATGTATAGGGAATTCGAAGTAGATTGGAATGGAGATTTATTTTCACTGATGAAAAAACGCTTGAGGCCAGCTTGTAATAGCCATCTTCAGTGCGAACAAATTTACCTCGATCGTTGTTTAACATCCAAAGGTCTAAAGGATGTTGGCCCGGTCTGCGACAGCCATCATAGGTAACCATGCGTCCGTCGGGCTTGAGAAGCTTTATACACTGAGCAAAAAGATTCAGGCACTCTTGATCGGAGAGGTGGTGCAAAAGACCTGTGGCCAGCACAATATCAAAGGGTTCAAAGTTTTCTTCGGCCAGTTCAGCCACGTCTTTACAGCGAAACTGGGCTTTGTGACCGAACCGCATGCGAGCATTTTCAATATACTTTGCTTCAAAATCAATACCTACATAATCGACCGCCGGCAGATATTCGAGAATATCTGCCGGGCCACAGCCAACATCAAGAATACGTTGGCCCGCTTTTGCCTTTATGTAGTTTGATGTATGAAATTTACGAGCGTTTGGAGCGCCAAGTGATTGCATTCCCAATCGGTACATTGCGGGAAAGCTTAAATACCTGTGTATCATTTCCATTTGATTCACAATTTCCACCCTGCGCGCATGAGGAGTGCGAATTCGACAAAAGCAACGGCCAAAGTTCGAATACTCGTCAAGGGTAGAGGATGGAGCCTTGTTTTTCAAGGATGTGTAGTTAATTTCGCGCTGTCACTTTGTTTCATACTTGTTTTTGCTGAAATCCGTTATGTTGGCGTAGATTGCCTGGAAATTTGTCGATGTTGGGTGAGACTAAATGATTGAAACTGTTGGCCGGCAACTGAAGATGAAGCATTCTTTGCTAATTTCTATCGGTTTGGTTACAGCTTTTGCTTTTCTGATTAAGCTTTTTTTTGTGCAAACCTTTAAGACAAACGACGATGTTGGCATGTCTATGATCTGCTCAGGGTCTGGATATGCTCTCGTGCCTGATGAACACATCATGTACGGCAGTATTATCGTTGGGCGAATGCTTGCAAATCTGTACGAATTCAAGCCGCATTTCCCCTGGTACGGGTGCTACTTGGCTGCAATCAATTTGCTTGGCATTACTGCCGTACTCAGCCAGTTGGTGCATCGGTCCGGCCGTGCGTTTTTAATTCCGGTCGGTTTTTTCTTTCTCGCCATATGCATTAATACTCTGGTTTTGATGCAATTTACCACTGCGGCCTGCATGATCGCTTTAGGCGGTTGTTTGCTTGTTCTCGGCTGGCTGGAAGATGGACATCAGTTTTCTGCTGCTGCCTTGCTGAAATCGGCTCTGGGTATTGTGCTCCTCATTATCAGTTCTCTTGTGCGGCATGAGACCTTTGTTCTATTCGCGATACTCTTTTTAACGCTTTGTACCGTTAGATTTGTACCGAAAATAAGACCATTGGATGTTCAGAAAAATCGAGCAATCCTATTAGCGTTTAGTTCGATCTTGCTGGCTGGTGTCATAGCAATCAGCCTGTTCCAGTACAACAATTGGAAATATAAAACGACGCCGGGGTGGCAAGACTTTTACGCGGCAAATCTGGCGGCAAGCAAATTCAACGATTTCGGTTTGGCTCGCAAATGGTCGAATGACACAAGGCTGGCCGCTGAGCGCGCTGTCGCTTGGACTGAGAATGACTACGGAATGTTGTTCAACTTGTTTACTCTAGATAATGAACGATTTTCATTGCAGAAGATGGATAAGGCCAACGCGATTCTAAAAAATCCAATGTATTCATCTATTCATGAATTTTGGAACGACCTTAGTTATGTCATCAATCACAACACTGTTGTTCCGATCACGGTGTCATGCCTACTTCTTCTTCTCACTTGCAAGGTTTGCTTCCTAAGTAGGCTGAGGCTATTGCTATTGGGCGCTTTGATCTTTGGGCTAATGGTCACCCTGATGCTCACCTTGCACTTGCCAGAACATGTGTTTTTCCCGATCTTTTCGTTCTATCTTGTTATTGTTTTGTACTACATAGACTGGCAAAGTATTTCGCAGTATTTTTCGAGTCCGCCCAAGGCTTCAATTGTCTGTCTCTTGTGTGCTGCTGCTTTTCTCGGTTTGTCATTTGCGGCTTATGAAAACTACTATGTTCGTGGTCAAAGAATCCTATCCAGAAATAAATTGCTTAGAGAAGCCATCATTGCCCTGGCACCGTCTAAAGACAATTTGTATGTGGTCTGGCGCGATTTCTTTCCGTACGAAATGATTTTGCCTTTTGACGATCTCAGCCAATACTTCGGCTCTATGAGAATTCTGCCCCTGGCTTGGCGCGCCAGTGCGCCGCTTCCAGCTAAGAGAATGCAAGAGTTCGACATGACCTTGACAAATTTTGGTGAAAAAATGACGGCACCGAATATTTATCTCGTCAGTGGTGATGAGCTTAATCCGCTAATGAAAGTTTATTTGAAAGAACACTACGGGTTGGATACTGAAATCAAGCTGTTCAAGGAGTTTGTTCCCCTCAACCTTCGTATCTACAAGATTGTTCGGGCCGGTGAGCATAAGTGAGTTAAGTCACAGGTGATCTTTAGCGTTGCCTTCGGCCACGCGCAGTATAAAGGTGTTGGGGCTGATGACGCTGGCTGGTGAGATCGTGGTTGGATAGCTAAGGCCGATATTATTGGCAAAAGCAATTTGAGTCTGACGAATAAAGTCGATTAAACGCTCATAGTTGTATTCAGTGCTCTAAATGCGCGGATATCCGGCGGGGAGTTTACACGGCATATCGTACAGTCATCCAAGTGGTGGCATTGAAATTGGGATGTCGTTTTGAGATGTTTTTGGGTGGCTAAAATGATGGAGGCTCAAGTAGTAGCTTGAGCCTCCAG
>Ga0105049_10011690_pt1 | contig 10060 bp, 9 predicted proteins | sample MAT06_FD_78087 | JGI IMG/M metagenome (GOLD analysis project Ga0105049, IMG submission 78087) | Freshwater microbial communities from Lake Fryxell liftoff mats and glacier meltwater in Antarctica - MAT-06 | ecosystem: Environmental > Aquatic > Freshwater > Ice > Liftoff microbial mat | place...
CGACCCTCAACAGGCTGATGCCGAACCCAAGGACCGCATCAGTGGGTGTTCAAGAGCATTTCCAGGGGGCCTTTGGGAGAGAAAAAGTGCGTTTGAATTTCCTATCCCCAGCCGCCAGGTCGGCGCAGATCTCGTCCTCGAAGCGAATCTCGCGGTGCAGCGTCATGGCGCGTGGCGGGCACAGAAGTCGGCCAGCGTCAGGATGGGGTATCGGTCGGCCAGCGCGAGCAGGTCCTTGTCACCGGTGACCAGCACTTCAGCGCCGGATGCCAGCAGAGCCGCCAGGACGGGTTCGTCCAAGACATCGCGTACGCCCGCTTCAGCAGCACTCGACAAGAAGAGAAGGTCAGGCGTCACGATGTCAGCACTGAACGCGAGCCGCTCGACGAGGTCGCGGATGTCGTCAGCCGACAACGCCATGAACGGCCGCAACCTTGGCAACACGCGCTCGCATTCGGTCAGGATCAATGGCGACAGCACCACGTCCAGTGCGCCGCTGTGCCACGCGGCCACGATGCGGCCGGGTGGCCCCGATGGATACGCCATGCCGGCCACAATGACGTTGGTGTCCAACACCACCCGCATGGCGGGTCAGCGTGTACGTTTGCGGGCTGCGCCGGACTTGCCGGTGGCAGTGGCGGGTGCCGCAGTGGAGGTGTTTACCGGCACGGCACGTTTCGCCGGCCGGACCCGGCCGGCAGCGGCCTCGGCCTTCATCTCTTGTCGCACGGCCGATACGGTGGCGTCGATCTCGGCCAAACCCGCCTCTTCAGGCACACCCTCGTAGGCCTTTGCGATGCGGGTGGAGAGCGCGTCAAACCGGTCCTGCATGCGCCGGATGCGCTCGAACAGGGCTGCATCCACCAGCGCGGCGACAGGCTTGCCGTCCTTCGTGATCACGATGCTGTCGCGGCGGTACTGCACGCGATTAAGCATGTCGCCCAGGTTCTGGCGCAGGGTAACGGCTGTGGCTTCGGTGATCACGGCAGGCTCCCATGACCGTTATGGTCAGTATGATTCACTTTACCACGAAACGGGAGGCGAGAGAGGGCTGTGCGGCGGCGCGAGTCTCGGTCAGGTCGGCATCGATCAACTCTCGATCAAGCACATCGATCCGGCCCGTGACAGCAGCGGAGATGAGGGCGGTGCGGCGCTCGCGTAGAAGTCGGACGGACACACCCGCATTTTCGATCAACTCGTTGAACGCGCGGGAGCTCGTTGCGATAAAACGCAGTATCGATTCCTGCTAATCGGCAGGCGAATCACGATAGGCAGCTCCATGATGTTGGTAGAAGATATCGAAGCAAGGTTGGTGCTCTGCTTTGACCGCGACATGAAATAGAACTGCGCATGGGCGGAGCCCGTCACCGCGTTCGGCCAACTGGGGCTGACGCCAAAAGGTCGTATCGCAAAGACATGGTTCTGGTGGATGCACGGAGTGATGCTGCCGTCCCAAATATGACCACGCCCCAGCTTGTCGAAGTCACCGCCTTCGTTCATCAAGACATCGCCTGTTTGAAGTTGATAACGCGGCAGATCGGTCAGCGGAATCTCGATGCTGGAGACATCGTCCAAGTCCAGGAATCCATCCTGAACGTTGGCGATCCGCAGGTAGGGAACCTCGACAGTCTGCTTGCCCGAGTTGTCTTTGCCCTTCGCCACGCCGGTCTGCACGTGGGCCACGAACTTCAGACCTGACACATCCCAATGCGCCGGCACCTCGCCCAACCACTCGATGCCCGAATCCTTCATCGGTGCTGACGGATTCAACCCTCTGGTGACGGCCTGCGCGATCACCGCCTGGCGCTTCTCGGTCAGCAGTTCGATAAGCTGCTGCTGTTCAGCGATCAGCATGTCGATCTTGGCTGTTTCGCGGGTGAGGTAGCCGGCGATGAGGCGCTGTTCTTTCGCGGGAGGCACAGGTGCCACGAACTCAAGCTGGCTCGACTGCGGCAGGTTGTTCGCAAGGCCGTTCGCAAGGCCGGCTGCGCCACTGACGGCGCACTCGATTTGGGCCCGAAGTGGGCGTGAGCCCAGGCACGATGCAAGGAATCGCTTGTCCACACGTTCGTTAACATGCAGCCGGAAAGTCTTGTCGGAAAGCAGCAGCCTCGACGGCGCTTGACCAACCAGCGCGGCCGATCCCACAAGATCGGGAGATCCACTTGCTCGCGACATCAGCAGATCGCCAGGTGCTACTTCAAATTCCCGTGGCACTTCAAACAGTCCGCTGCCGAACCCAAGGACCGCATCAGTGGGTGTTCAAGAGCATCGCGGGGGGCGTTTGGGAGAAAAAAGTGCGTTTGAATTTCCTGTCCTCCCCTGTCACGTAACCTTGTGAGACCAGGCGACTGACCGCTCAGATTGAGCCACCGGGTGAGGCAATGAAGGAGGGTAGCGTAAAGCGGAATAAAAACGACTACGGCCCGGGGATACCGGGCCGTAGTCATTGGTGGTGCGGGCCGATCCGGGTCGATTCAGAACGGATCGTTGTCGAACAGCATTGGTGATGGCCGGCGCGCAGGGTCTGGGCTGCGTCGCCGCGCCTCGCGCATGGCCACTTCGAAGAAGCGCAGCCAACCCTGTAGCGTCGAGATTTCGGCCTCAGGCAGCGACGTGCGCAGCATCAGCCGGCCGCGGCCGATCATCAGCACCACGGGCGCGGCCGGGTCCAGCTTCAGGGCCGCCAACGACTGTGTCAGCGGGTTCACCCGTAGATGACATCGCCGATGGACCGTCGCGGCGACTTCTGCACCGCTCGAGCGGGCCGCTGCCGACTCCGAACGCTGCCCTGCAAGTCTCAGCTGCCCTGCGAAGACCGGCCCTGGGGCGGAAAAACAGGGCGGTTTCAAGACCGAAGTGCAACACCCGGGCTATTGGACCGCGGTCGCTGGTCGATCACGGTGTTGACCGGGCGCCGCAGAACGTCGTAGCCGGCATCGGCCAGTTGCATCAGCGTGCCGCACAGCACTGCGCGCCATGCCTGCAGCCGGGTTTCGTCGATCATGACTTTTCTCCCTGTCGGTTGTTGGTGACCATGGTGACGTGCGCAGCACGCGCGATGGTGGGGCCGGGTCAGTAGTGCGCCCGCTACGGGAACAACACGCGCTTGACGATCAAGTTGCAGCAGGAGTCCTCCTCGCCGAGCAGCACCTGGCCGCCGCGAATCGCCAGCGCCATGCTTGACGCCCTGCCCCGCGTCGGGATCAACGCCTCGAACCTGCCGCCGGAAAAGCGCGTCACGAAGCCGCCAAGGGAGAAGTCATTGAACGCGATCACCGGGTCGTCGTTCAGCAGCCCCAGCGCATTTGGGTTCTGCAAGGTGGTGGCGCCCGCGGGTCGCGGTACCTCGTTGATTTCCCAGCCGCTGCCGTCGAAGCGCAGCAGCCGCAGCACGCCGCCCGTCTTCACGTAGTGCAGCCACGGCCCGTTCAAGCCGCCGGCGATGTTCGGCCTGCCGAACTGCTGGGTAGCGTTCGGTGTCGAATCGAGCACGCCGCCCAGTGCGACCCAGGTGCTGCCGTTGTGGCGCGCCACTCTCAGCTGCTCTGCATTGGATCCGAAGAAGCCCTGGACCAGCGCGAGCACCGGATCGCCGTTCGGCATCAGCGCCATGTCGAACCGGGTGTCGATCGCACCGCCGATCACCGCGGTCGGTACACCGAGAGAGACCCAGCTCGAGCTCGCCGCTTCGAAGCGATGCACCTCGACGAAAAAGCCGCGCTGAAAGGCCAACACCGGCCGGCCGGCGGCATCGACCAGCAGGCGCAGTTGCCGTATCCCGCTAAGGCCGCTGAAAGCCGGGCCGAGGTCCTGCCACGCGCCGGCCTCGAAACGTCGCACGACGAGGCTGTTGTCGTCGCGCCTGAGCGCCAGCACGGGCCGATCGCTCGGGTCGAGAACCATGCCGAAGGTCGCGCGGGAATTGACCGGGTTGCCGGCGGGCGCGCCGAACAGCGTGAAGGCGCCGCCCTCACGCACGCCCACGCGCACATTGCCGTCGGTCTCGGCCCACGCAACAACAAGGCGCCCGCTGGCGTCGATCGCCAGCGCCGGGTCCAGGTCCGAATTGCGCTGCGGCACCACCAACAGCGCGGTCATGCGTTCGACCGCGAAGATGGCGGTCACGGTACCGGCGACGGCATTGGCGGCGGCATCCTGCAAGCCGCCCCAGGTCAGGCTGACGGCGCCGAGCGGCAGCGCGGCCTGCGGCTGCACGGTGAGCTGCAGGCCGCTGGCGTCGAGCACGACGAGGACCGGCACGTCGACCGGCGCCGCCGCGCCCAGCGGCGTGACGGCCAGCTTCACCGCATCGGTCAACGCGAAGGGCAGCGGGTTGACCGGCTCGCTGAAATCGAGCGTGAAGGTGGTGGCCTGCGAGACATCGCTGTCGGGCGCCGGGGTGATGCTCGCAAGCGTCGGCGGGGTGCGGTCCACGACGATCTGCACTGGCGCGCTGTCGCGGCTGATGCCTGCGCGCGTGGCCCGCGCAAAGACCGAGTACGTGCCTTCGGCGAAGGGCAAAGAGTTCCAGAAGGCGGTGAAGAAGGGCTGGACCTGGATCGCCGCATTGAACTGCGCGATGCGGATGGCGGTCCCGCCTGGGTTCACGAAGACCTCGACCAGGTCGGCACGCGGCCCGTCGATCAGCATCTGGATCGAGATGTCGCGCTGCGAGTTGGTGGCCGACAACGCGCCGGGCCGCAGGATGCGCGGCACCGGCACAACTGCGCAGGTCGCGTTGATCGTCGCGTTGACGGCCGAGCCGGCTGGCGGACTGACGTTGACCGTGCCGGCGCAGACCCTGTCTGACAGCTCGATGCGTGCACTGAGTTGTGTCGTCGAACCCGCGGGCACCACCAGAGTGACCGCCACGCCGGGCGTCGCCGTCGTCGTCGCCGCCCAGGTCGGGCCTGCGCCGGCCACGACGCGGCCTTCAACGTTCGCCACGGTCCCCGGCGGCAATGTTTCGCCGGGAACGTTGACCGTCAAGTTGACGCTGGCGCGCCCGCTGGTGGCGTCGACGTTCCACCACGAGAAGTGCGTGATCGTCGCGCGCAGCGCCAGACCGGTCGGCGAGCCGGCTGATCGCACGACCGTGCCCTCGCCCTCATGCGTCCACAGCCCGGTCGCCGCGTTCAGCGACCACAGCGCGACGTTGTCGCCGGCCTTCGCGGTGCTGCCGTCCTGGTGCGTGGCCACGTACATCGGCAACTCGATCTCGGCCGATTTGCCGGCGGCGAGTTGCAGCTTCTGGCCGCTTTGTCGCGGCACCAGTTCGGCGGTGCCGTAGCTGATGATGAGCGAGCGCGCCGCGCCGGTGGGCATGCCTTCGAACAAGCCGGGGAAGGCGCCAATGTCGAGCTGGGTCACGTCGACCGGCGTCATTGTGAAATCGACCGGTCCGGTCACCGCCGCGCCACTGCTCGTCACCAGCGCGGCAGGCGGCAGGCTGAGCTTGACGCCGAGCTTGCCGATGACGCTGCCGCCGGCCTGATTGGCCGCGATCGTCAGCGGCACCTCGCGCGCGATCAGGATCGCTTGCAGGCTCGATGCGGTGGTGCCGGCGGACAAGGTGATCACCTTGACCTGCTCTGCGAAGCCGTCCTTCTCGACCGCGATGACCTGCTCGCTGCCGGCCGGCACCGACACGTCGGCGCGGCCCTGGGCATTGGTCAGAGCGGTGGCGCGGGCCGAGCGCAGCGTCGCGCCGGCGACCGGCTGGCCGAGAGTGTCGATCACCGTGAAGGTGACCAGGGCGTCGCTGACGCCTTGCAGCGGCGGGGTTGTGCTGCTGCTGTCACCACCGCCGCCACCGCAGGCCGTGAGCAGCACCGCCATCAGCATCGCAGCCAGCCAGTGCAGGATAGGCACGCCGAGCGACGCGATCGGCAGGCCCGACCAGGCCCGCATGCGCAGGGTTTGGAGTTGGTTCATGTGAGTTCCCTTCGAGCTAGAACGTGTAGACAGTCCGCGCGAGACATTTGGAACGGTGACCGCCCTCGGGTACGCTGGCGTCTGAAACGGCACGCGTCGCACTGCGAGCGGGTGCCGGCAGCGCGATTCACCGCTGGCGTGGAGATCGGTCCTGAACCTCTAGCGTTGCGGCGCGAACGAAGGCGTCTTCGTTGCCGAAGTCGTCGGCGGCCGCCAGCCCGACACGATAGGTATGGCCTGCAGATCTCTCCAGCAGCTGCACAGACAGCTTCAATGTCACACGCTGGCCGGTGGACCCACTGCCGACGACGGCGGTCTGGCTCATGTGGACAAGTGCAAACGACGTCGCCAGGATCGCACCCGTGCCCGGCAGTTCGCCCGGCCCGCAAACGACTTGGCGCTGCTGGCCTGCCCGCGCCAGCGCGCTGCGCCGGTCGTCGCCCTCGTCATCACCATCATCATCATCATCATGGGGGCCGTGCCGCGCAACACTGCTGCACAGGCTGAAGCGATTGCTGGCCTCGTCCCAACGCAGCCACAATGCGGTGCGGTGGTGGTCGCGCAGACGGAAGTCGAGCGACTTGAGATTGCGCCAGACCAGGTTGTCGGGCACCGTCCAGTCCAGCGTGTAGTCAACCGTTTCGCCAGTGCGGGCCTCAGCGGCTGCCGGGGTCAGATCGAAACCACCGATCGACAGCTTGGAATCGATGATGGTGGCCTGCCCCGTACGGTCGGCAATCGTGGCATTGACGGGGGCCGACAGATCGATGAAGAACGTCTCGTTGTTTTCCCGGATTTGATCGCCGCGAATGGCGACGCTGATCGTGCCTGTCAATACATTGGGCGCAATCGTCAGCGTGCCGAAACTGATGTTGTAGTCCGGAGAAACGACCGCCGGGCTACAGCCCACGCAGGGCGCTCGCGCCGTGCCGTCGCGGGTGCGGAAGTTGACCTTCGTCTCCAGCCCAGTTGCATGGCTCAAGCTGACCGTGAATGCGACGTTCTTGGTGCCGAAGACGGGTTCGCTGGTCGAAATGTTGTTGATCGAGATGCTGGGCGGCCCGTCGTCGTTCCGGATGGTCCCGATGGCGCCGCAGGAATCGGCGGTACAAGAGGCGCCGGCTGTGATGGTCGCGCTGACGAAGATGTGCTCGTTGGACTCGACCACCGTATTGCTGCAGACCGTGACGCCCACCGTGAGCGTGCCGTTGGGTGTATTGGGCGGAATGCTGAAGGGGACATTGATAAAACCGACGAAGTCCACGTTGCCGCCGCAGGCCGCACCGCTGGTCGCCGCATTGAAGCCGCCACCCGACGACGGCACGGCCGACACCGTGCCGGTCACGGTGGCGGTTTGCGGGCCGATGAAGTTGAACGGGATGCTCAGAACCCGGGTGCCCGCGTTGCCCTCGAAGATGCTGGCACTGCTGAGGACCACCACCTGTGCCATGGCCGCTTCTGGCCGCAGCGCGGCCACGCACAGCAACGATGCCAGTGCCAGCCATCGCCAACCGCGGTGCCTGCGGACGCGGTCAGTGCCTGGGTGCGCCACCATCGGTGGCATGGCGCAATGGGCGCTATTTGCGCTATTTGCGATATTTGCGTTATTCGCGCTATTTGCGCCATGGGCGTGTTTCGCATTCGGGTGCAGCTTCATCGCTCTCTCCTTGAAGATCCGTCATTGCCATCGACACTGGCATCGCCCGGCTCGGGCACATCGTCAAGCCGGATGCCGTGGGCCTGCAGGAAGGCCGCCACCGATTGCGCGCGTCGAAAGACATGTTTGGCGCCGTCGCGCAGGTTGACCAATTCGTAGCGCAGCGACGCCGGCTTGCCGCGCACGCGCAGCACATAGCTCGCCAGCGGCTTCGAGGTGTCGGGATTGGGCTGTGCTGGCTTGACCAAAAATTGCATGGGTTCAGTATTGGCCGCCACCGTCACAGCACCATCAATGCTGTTGCGCGACCCCGGTTCCGGCTGGCACCGGACCTTTCGACGCAGTCAGAATGGCGGCTCCCCGCCTCGACGCATCTCTCGGAGGCCCCGCATGCTCCATCTCCTGCAAACGCCTCGCTGGTCGATGCCTGGCGCCCAGCACGACCTGCCCGCGACGTTGCCGGGCTGGATCGTGGCGTTCCTGGCGCTGCAGGGCGACTGGGTCAGCCGTGATCGCCTGCTGGTCTTGTTCTGGCCCGACGCCGGCAGCGCGGAGGCGCACAACAGCTTGCGCGCCAACCTGCATCGCGCGCGCCAGTTGCTCGGCGTCTGGGGCATCGCCGATCAGCTGCTCGCCGAGCGTCGGCGCGTGCGGCTGATCGTCCCCAGTGACGTGGCCAACCTGCACGCGGCTCTGGCCACCGGCAACGACGAAGAGATACGGGCGCTGTACGTGCGCCCGCTGCTCGACGGCATGGCCTTTGCCGGTTTCGCCGCGTTTCAGGAATGGGTGGAGCTCGAGCGTGCGGCGCTGCAAATGCGCTGGCGCGAAGCCCTGCTCGGGCAATTGGGTGACGCGACGCCGGCACGGGCGCTCGACGCGGCCCGGCAACTGCTGGCAGTCGATGCGCTCGACGAGCGCGCTGTGGCGCAACAGATCACGGCGCTCTCGACGCTGGGTCGCGACCGTGAGGCGGCGCTCGCCTACGCGGCCTGTTGCCAGCGCCTGCAGCACGATCTAGGCGCCGAGCCTTCGTCTACGCTGCGCGCCGTGGCGCAACGCCTGGAGCTGTTGGACGGGCCACCCTCTACGCCGCCGGCAAACAGGCCGTTCGCGCCCCGCGATGCTTTCATTGGCCGTGATGTCGAGCTCGCGCAGCTGCAGGCGGTCTTTCGACAGCCGGGCGTGCAGATCGTCACGCTGGTCGGCCCGGGTGGTGTGGGCAAAAGCCGCCTGGCGCGAGAACTCTGCACGCGGCTGGCGGCGCAGTTCGCTGACGGCGTGCACTGGGTCGCGTTGTCCAACGTGGCGGATGCCGACGATGCGTTGGCGCGCCTGGCTGCGGTGCTCGGCCTGGTGCCAGCAGCCGGATCGGATGTGAGCCAACTGGTTGCAGGCGTGCTGACTGGCCGCAAGCGGCTGCTGGTGCTCGACAACGGCGAGCAGGTGGCCGGCCTGGGCGATCAGCTTGCCAAGCTGGCTGCAGCGGCGCCCGACATGCGCTGCCTGGTGACTTCAAGAGCGCCACTGAAGGTGGCGCAAGAACGCAGCTTTGCCCTGGATGGCCTGGCGTGCCCGCCCGATGATTGCAGCGTCGCGTCGGTGGCCGAGGCGCGCGGCTTCGGCGCGCTGCGCCTGCTCGAAGCACGGGCGCAGTCGTTCGACGCCGACTTCGATCTGGCCACCCAGCTCGACGCCTGTGTGTTCCTGGTCAGGTGCATGGGTGGCTGGCCTTTGGCCATCGAGATCGCAGCCACCTTGCTGGCCGCGCAGTCGGCAGCCGAGGTGCTCGCCGATCTGGCGCAGACGCTGGACACCCTGGCCACCGCGACTGCGCCGCGACAGGCCCGGCATGACAACGTGCGCGCTTCGCTTGCGTTGTCGTGGCAGTTGCTCAACCCGGCGCAGCAGCATGCGTTGGCCTGCCTATCGGTATTCAAGAACGGTTTCACCCGCGTGTCGGCCCTAGCCGTGACACAAGCCGAAGGCCCTGTGCTGGCCGCTCTGATTGAACGCTTGCTCGTGCACGCGACCGGCGGCGGGCGGTCCACGCTGCACCCGCTGGTGGCGCAGTTCGCCGCCGAGCGACTCGCGGTCGACGCGCTGGCCGAACATGCCGCACAAGGTCGCCACGCTGAACACTTTGTGCAGCACCTGCGAGCGTTTGCCGATCGCAAGCAGGCCGACGCACTGGCGGTGGCCAACGCCATCGAAGGTGACTTCGACAACTTTCGCGCAGCATGGCACTGGGTTGTGCTGCATCGGGGCGCGCTGGCCTTGGGTCCGTCGGCGCGCGCGTGGACGCACTTTTGCAACGCCAAAGGCCGGGCGCGTGACGTCGCAGCATTGGTGGAACCTGCAATCGCCGATGCACGCAGCGACGGCATCGTGCGGGCGAGCCTGCTGCTGGCTTTGGCCAACGCACGATACCGGGGCGGTGACCTCGACCCCGCCATCGCCTTGGCA
>Ga0105049_10011693_pt1 | contig 10058 bp, 7 predicted proteins | sample MAT06_FD_78087 | JGI IMG/M metagenome (GOLD analysis project Ga0105049, IMG submission 78087) | Freshwater microbial communities from Lake Fryxell liftoff mats and glacier meltwater in Antarctica - MAT-06 | ecosystem: Environmental > Aquatic > Freshwater > Ice > Liftoff microbial mat | place...
CGGCCAAGGCCAACGATATCCTTATGAAAGTTGAACGCGCCCGCGCAAAGCTCCCCTCAAATAATATTCCATCCTAACTGCGACGGACTACACTAGGGGACGGCGCGACGCCGACCCCGCCCGCGCCTCCGGCCCCGACCGGCGTGCATGCATTCATAGGCAACGACCGGGTGGCGCTCAACTGGGACCAGATGATGCTGGTCGACAGGTACAACATCTACCGCTCGGACACCGCCACCCGCCCCGCCCAGCCTTGGCGCAGCGGAGTCCTCCCCATCGCGGGGAACTACGAGCGGCAGATGCTGTCGGTGGCGGATGCCGCCGCGACAAATGGCAGCCTGTGGCGCTACTGGGTGAGTTCGGTAAACGCTGGCGGCGAAACGTTTGCCAGCGTGGTCACCGCCACCCCAAACGATCAGGGAAGCAACGTCATCGGCACCGGCCGCGTGCTGAACATTATGCCCATGGGCGACTCGATCACCTTCGGCTTTCCGGTAAACGGTGGGTACCGCAAGCGCTTGCTCGAAAATCTGGCCGCCGGCGGCTACCAGGTACAAATGGTCGGCGGGGTGAGGAATAACCCGCACACCATGAACGAGCCCTATCACGAGGGTTGGCCGGGCCAGCGGGTGGAGTATCTCCGCAACGTGGTGGCCGAGCGGGCGCTTCCGATCTACCAGCCCGACCTCATCCTGCTGATGATCGGCACCAACAACCCGCTTGGGGTGGCAAGACCCAGGCCAACGTGGACAACGTCCTGACCGCCTACGACGGCCTGCTGGCCAAGTTCGCCCAGCTTTCGCCAGCCTCCGCAATCATCGTCTCGCCCATCCTTCCCATCCAGGGCACCAATCTGCCCACGAGCTTCAACGCGACGCTGCAGGTGAAGGTTACCGCCCTCGCCGCGCAGGGCCGGCGCATCTCCTGATGCTCCCAGATGTCAAAATCTAAGCCGCCGGTTAACGGTTCGGCAAGATGAGGGCAGATGAGGATCAGGAGGGGCAGGGCGGGTGGAAACGTTCGGGCATGAGCAGCGGAAAACGCTGCCATGTTAGAAATCGAGTGGTTATGATTTTGTCGCGAAACAAAAACCGCAACCACCGATGAACAACGCCTCACTGATCCTAGAGCACCTCCGTCCAGCCATTCGCAAAGTTTTGGGCTTTCAGGATTACAAAGAGCAGGAGCAGCTTCTCGTGAGGGTGGATGAGATTTTGAGAGGGAACGGTGTGGAGAAGCTGGAGAGGGAAGGCGAGGCAGGCCAAAGGGGCGAAGGCCAAGGTGAGCGCAACTGCGCTGGCGGCTTAGGGAGAGCGCAGCGAGAGGGCATTACGATGAACGAGTGCCATGCAACGATCGTTTGAGCAACGACACGGTAAGGTTGATTTTTGGAAGCAGGTTTTGCCCATCTCGTCGGATCGCCTTGTGGCCACAGCCGAGATCGTTCAATCCGCCGTAAGCTCTCCATCCATCGGTGTGAATCATGGTTCCTGGCTCAACACTCTGAACAATAGCGGGCAAAAGACTTGCCTGCGATGCGTCGGCAACCCGAATCATGCGGATTCTTCCGGCTTTCTTCCCGGCAGCCTCGGCTGCAATCATCATTAGGCTTTATCCCAAAGCGCTGGCCCCGGACTTATGATCGCTTAAATCCCAGGTGGCTTCAAAGCAGAGCCGCAGGGGCTTATGTGTGTCGGCAAACAGAGTCCCCCGAAGTCACCGTAAAGTCATGTTTGCAGCGGGCGCACCGATTTCAAGGAGACTTCTTCACCCAAACCTCTTTCGACCCACAGGCTGGACAAATGATTCCATCCGGCCAACGCAGGCCTGCGAGATAAGCCCGGCAGGCGTCCTCGGTCGGAAACTGATCCCGCAGTTGGACTGCGGTTCTGCGGGTAGTCGGTCAACCCATGACATGACAGGTTGTAGTCGCGGGAGTAAGGAGCATACCCAGATTAATTTGTTGGAAGAGGCCATCTGCGATGGTCGATCAGTCGTCCGTCTGTGGCAAGGGCGCGGAGACTGCATGAGTCGCGTTCGATGGAGACGAGACAATAGTGATGGCAGCTCTCGAAAATTGCGGAGCTGGGATTCCGGCCAGGGGTGTCGGACTTGTGGTAAAGGTAACCGCCTCCACCGCCGGTCGTGATCAGCGTGAGGTGGGGAGCGAGCTCCGAGCGCTCGTAGCAATGGGCGTGCCCGGATATGTGGACCCCCGGCCCGTGGTCGAGAAGGAGTGGCAACAGGATTTCGCGAGCGGTGCGCATGGGCGGTTCGATGGGATGTCCGTCGGCATCTTCTTCACCATGCCCTGTGGAAGAAAACGGGGGGTAATGGTCAAACAGCATCACAAAGGCACCGCGATTCCGTGTTAGCACGGCTCGGAGCCATGCATTATTGGAGCTGCCGGGTGACCAGTCGGCGGCACCATCCATGCCGATAAGAAGGACTTGGTTCCAACGCTGCGACCAGTTTGTCTGACCATTTCTGTCTCCGAAAAACGCGGAGAAAAATGGCGAGTTTTCATCGTGGTTTCCAGGCACGCCGAATACCGGGAATCTCGAGAACATGGCGGACGCCGGCAGGAAAAACTCCTCGTTCCACCGCCAGTCATCGCGTCCATCACCGACCGCGTCGCCAAGAAAGACCACGAAGTCCGCTGTCGTATCCGCCACGCGTGATGACACATCGCCCCAAGTTTTCGGAACCGGGCTGGGATCCCCGACGAGGGCGAAAGTCAGTGGCGCGGCCGAGGGAAGGGTGTTGAGGGCTCTGCTCGCCAGCAGGCGATGCCCTGAGGTCGACCTCAGATTGACCACATAGCGTGTTCCGGGTCGAAGGCCATTGAGGTCGAATCGATGGAGATGTCCATTGGGGCTTGAAATGGTTTGTCCTTCACATTCCGCCAAAAGCGTCGCCGCCATGTTGGTGCGGCAGGAGATGGATGCGGAATCGATAGAGATGCTGTGAACCACCGGCCCGGTCTCGATACGGAGATCGCTTGGCGGGTGGCCCCAGATGCGTTCGCGCATTTGAATCGGTTTTCCGGGTCCGCTGTGGCGGAAAAACTTCAGACTCGGACACCTTGTTCCGAGACGGGACTCTTCGATGCTCCATTGGTGCGAAACAACATTCAGGCCGGGCACCTGAAGGGCGGAAACCGGAATTGGGATGCTGCGGAAACGCATACCCGGAATGGGCGGAAGAATGGGGGAGCCGTTCAGGAAGGGAAGCTTGTCACCGCACTCCCCGACAGACACCTCTTGAAATACTTCGGCGTCATGGACTGAAAAAAACCGCCGCCCTTCCAGTTCAAAGTCGCGGACCCCGACGTCGTCTGGACGGGTTGTCGCTTCACTGGCAAAGGCCCAGCCTCCATTACCGGAAAGGACTTCAACGGCCAGAAGGTGTCGGCCTGGATCAATCGAGAACTCGTGAGCGGAATCGGCTAACATTCCCCCGTTTCCACGCGCGAGGGTGTCGAAGACCGGTTTTCCATCGACCCACCACCGCATCCACCAATCTGCCCCCGCATGCACAAGAGCCGGTTGATCAAGGCTCACCCATGCGAAAAGCACCGCGAGCTTGCCGGAGCGCGGGGGGCCGAAGGCAGTCGCCAGATCGAGGACGCCCATGGAGTTGGCAGAGACGGTGAGGGCTGGAGCCATGGTATCTCCGAGACGCAGAGTGTGTGGGATGGCCAGACAGGAGGCGATGTCCGGTGACGGGTTTGCCGCACATCCGTTTGAGAAAACCTGCCAGTTGAGCGGCCAGTCGATCGATTCACTCTCCGCAACGGTCCCTCGAACCGCTTGGGCCAGAGAGGAGGCCCATTCCGCCCCCGCTTCGATGCGACGAAACTCCGCAGAGGATCCGAGGGTAAGTTCACGGGCTAGGGAATTCGGAGCACCCATCGGAAGAGCATCATGGCGGGCAGATAAACGGCGATGTAAACGAGCAGCCATCCGGAATCCCATTTCCATCCCAAAAATTCCATTGGACGAAGGAACACATCGTCTCCCTTAATTTTTTTTCCTGAATATTGGAGGCGCAGAGAGAGAATCGACGAGTCTGCCGCGCCGCGCACCATCTGCTGTGGGCCGCGGTCGGTGGCTTCGCGCTTTTCTGGAGCAAACCGATTTCCCAATACCGCGCTGGTTTCCACCGCCACGCCTTCTTGTGGTCGCACGGCGATTGAAAACCGGTCTTCCACGTCAGGGGGGGATTTGAGAATCCAGGACAAATCGCGGTCTGGCATCGGCGCGGCAAGAAAGGCTTCGAGGCTCGAGAGCATTTCCTCCTTAGTTCGCGCTCCTGCGGCTACCACCTCCCATGGCAAGCCGGAGGCATCGGAGGCATCGGAGGCATCGGAGGCTTTCCAGCGCGAGAGCAGCTTCTCCAAGGTTGGGCGGATGGGTGGCAGGGATTGGCTTGTTGACTGACCTTGAACCAATTGCAGCCGTGGATCGGCGAGCATTTCCACGGGAGAGAGGAAATCCCCACGCACGGTTGCGATCACCATCACATCCGAAGCCGGGCGTGCATTCGCTGATGCCGGATCAACACGGGACGGCAGCCAGAAAAACAGCATCACCATGGGGCCAAGGATCACGGCCAACGGGACGAACGACGCCATCAGGATGCGGGTGCTTACTGGCGCAGCCGCTCTGAGGAAAGTCTTCTGGCGCGGCGAGCCCTCCGGCAGGGACTGGGCTTCCCGACGTAGAATGGCCGCACGTTTTTTTGCCTCCAGGAGGCGACGGTTGTCCGTGAGCAGGCGCTGGCCGATCATACTGATCGCCGCAAGGCCGATGGCGATGATGGCGACTGTCCAGGGTTTCCCCAATGCAGAGACAAGGGGCCAGAGGGCAGCATCGAAGAGCTGCAAGGTCGGATCCATAAGCCAAGCGGGAGGACAAAGGAAAATGCCCGCGAGGAACACCGCCCAGGCGATGGCCCAACCGTTCCGCACACGTGCCGACCAGTGTTCTATCCTGCCAGGAGGCGGCGGCCTCCACGCGACGGGAATTGTTTTATCCTCGGGAGCGGCAACCTCACGGACAAGCGTCGGGGCATCGCCCCGATAGACCGCGCCGCTTTGGGCATCGAGGCGCAAGATTTCCCCCTCCGCAAACATCCGTGTGGCACCATCCAGCACGACCGCTGGAAGGCCCATTTCGCGCGCAACCACCGCACCGTGCGAAAGTGTGCCGCCACGTTCGATGATGAGTCCGGAGGCTTTGACAAACAACGGCGTCCAATTGGGATCCGTGCTCGGACACACCAAGATATATCCCTCGCCAAGGTTCCCGGCCTCCGTTGGCGAATGCACGATTCGGGCAGGGCCTTCGGAATGTCCGCTGGAAATAGAAAACGCCGCGAATTGGTCACCCCCTTCAATGACGGGTGGTTCGCCAAGGGTCTCGATGTCCCCGGACTCGATTACATGCGGAAGATGCAGGCGGTTCTCAGCAGCGCGGATCGCCTGGCGCCGATCCAGGAGGTGGAGTGGCGGGAATCCGGTCAGAAGCGCATCGCGGAGCTCCTCGAAATCCAGCAAAAACACGCGCTCCCCGATGCCCAGTCGCCGTCCCGCCTCGACGGCCAAATCGCGCAGCAGGTCATACCCGTGCATAAGGAAAAACTTACCGTCTTCGCGGAATCGAACAAAGCGCTTGGCGCTGGCAACCTTGGCGCGGAAGGTCTCGGCAGCTTTCGGCGGCAGACGGTCGGCCAGTTCCGTTTCCAAGCCCTTGGCTTCGGAGGCATGTGCGGCGTGCCGGGCGAGCGGGGATTCTCCCCCGAGCATGCGGGCGGCCATTTGCAGAACCGCCTCGGGACGTTCCCTCCAGCGCGCGGTCGCCAGATCAAATTCTTCCGGAGCGCGGTGCCCAAACTCCTCGAGCCATGACGGAAGCCGCTCCGGCTGCTTCGCAAGCTCCCACAGTCCCTGCGCAGAACGCACGGTGGAATCCGGCTCGGGGGAAGTGGCCAGCCGTGTTGCCAGCGCCTCCGAATCGTCGTCCCAAAAATGCTCGGCACAGCATTGCCGCAAATCGTCGAGCGTCATCGCCGTGAGCAGACTTGGCAGCAGCGAGTTCGGTGCGAATTCATCCATGACCTTTCGCTCCCGGTCGCTCCAGCACTCGATCCACTCGCGGACCGTTAAGGACTCCAGCGGTCGCGCCTTTTCGCCGCGCACCCAATCGAGAAAGGACGGTATGATTTCCTGGAGCAGTTTGTGATCAAAATCGGATGCCATCTCCCGCAAGAGGCAGGTGGTTTTCGCGAGGCGCGAGGCGGTTTTCCCCCTTTCGATAATAGATCCTGCCGGAATTGTGGGCGGGCCTTGGGCGGCATCCGGGTTGATGCGCAGAAGATCAATATCGTAACGGAACGGCATGGGCTCAAAGAACATCCCGGGGGCGCGAGACAAATCCATGTAGGGGCATCCTGCGATGAGCTCGAGGAACCCCGACTCGCGGACACCCGGCGAGGGATCAAAGCCGACCATGCGATACATGAGCCCAAACCCGCCATTGCCAGACATGAAACGGCGCACGACACCCCATGTGAGCGGGGTTGGATGGGGTAGGGTCTCCGAGATGTTGTGGCGCACCCACGGGCCGAGATTTTCGGCGAGTGCAAGTTTGAGCTTTTCGCGTTCCCTTTGAATTGTCCCGGCCCGTTCTTCGATGTCTTCGAGCGTGGTGATCGCCCGGGATTGGAGGAGGTAGAGATTATCGCCTTGAATGGCCCATTCCGCATCCTGTGCGCTCCCGAAGTGTTCCATGAGCTTCCAGCCCAAGTTCCAGAGGGCATAAACCTGCTGCGAGTTGAGGCAATGGCGCGCACGCAGATCTTCCGGCACCGGTTCCATGTGTTCCGCGCCCGGACGCAGGAGGGTTTCCTTCGACCCGCAGACTGAAAGTTTCACGCGTCCGGTGGCCCGATCCAATATGAGACTGTCGGGCTGCACCAGACCGGAGACGACCGATTCACCGAGCCCATAGCTGGCATCAATGACAAGCTCCTCGCGCGAGCCGGTTCGGGGATTGGCGGTAAACATGACGCCCGCGAGATCGGCGGGAACGAGCCGCTGCACCACGACTGCCATGGCAACCTGGTCCAATGGGATGCCATGTTTTTCGAGGTAACATCGTGTCCTCTCCGAGTTCAGGCTCTTCCAGCACCGGGCGACCGCATCGCAGACGGCCGCTTCGCCCTGAATATTGAGAAAGGTTTCATATTGACCGGCCATGGAGGCTTCAGCCATGTCCTCCGCCGTTGCGGAGGATCGCACGGCGACCATCGGGGAGCCCAATGCCCGGTAGCTCTCCAGGATTTGGTTTTTGAGCACCTCATCCCAGTGTCCATCGGAGTTGGCGCGGAACCCCGCCGTGGTCACGACAAACCCTTCCGGCACCTGAAATCCCGCCCGGATCAGCCGACAGAGATTCATGGCCTTTCCCCCGACGAGACGTATGTCCTGACAGTCTGCCAGCGCGAGCACCACGGGGTCGCTCATCGGGCGGACTTTCCTGAGAAGGCCCGAAGCCCTCCCGTTTCACTGCCGACAATCACGACACCGTTTCCAACCCAGGGCGAACTAAAGGTCAATCCCAACTCCCCGGGCTTGTCGGTGGCGTTGATGTAATGTCTCTCAAGGATTTTCCCATCCGCGGGATCGATCACCGCGAGGTAGCCATCCTGGCTGGTTGCGTAGATGAGCGTGCCGGTGAAGGCCGGGCTGCTCAAAACTGCCGAAGTGCCGCTGATGCGCGCCTTCGGATCTTCCTGACGCCACAAAATCTGGCCGTCCTCGATGTTCAGAGCAACCAACTCCCCGTTGCGCACCGGCACAATAGCCCGTCCGTCCACCACCGCGATGGAACCCAGCACGGCATCCGGCAGCACCGTCTTCCAGACAGTCTTTCCTGTCGTCTTTTCGAGAGCGAGAACCACGCCTTCCGGGTTGGGGTCTGAGAAAACAAAATCCCCTCTACCACAGCCCACCAACACGAGATTCTTTACGAGCGTGACTGCTCCTGTGGCAGCATGGGGCGCGGGCACCTTCCACACGAGCCGATCCAATCCGCTCGCTTTGAGGTCCTCGTCCGAAGCGATGCGCAATGCGGCGACAGCCGCTCCATTTACACCGCTGCCGATGTAGGCGACTCCATCCTCAATGGCCGGCGACCCCTCGGGGTCGTTGAGCGGGTAGCGCCACAGTTCTCTGCCATCCGAAATTCTCACCCCAAAGACATAGCCAGGATTTCCAATGCCGTTCGGATCTCCCGACGGCTTGTGATCCGGTCCCGTCTCGATCGCCCCGGCACCCACCACAACAATATCTCCCTCGATGGCGGGAGAGCTTTCAATATGCAGCGGCGAGCGCACGACCCACCTCACCGCGCCGGTTTCTGTATTCAGACACACCAGCGACACTCCCGCGTCCGCATGCAGGCCTTGGCCAATCACGAGCGACTTCCTGTCGGCGGTTAGAGCGGGCGAACTGAAAAAACCGCTAAACCCCCTTCCCTGCGGCTCGGAATCCGTCTGCCAAATAACTTTCCCGGAACGGGAATCGAGACAAAAGATCGCCCCGTAGGTCTTGCCGACATCCAAATAGGCCGAGGCGCCGTAGACACGTTCTCCGTCCATGATCGGGGAACTCAGATACAGCGTGTTGTCCTCATTGTATTCCCACAGGGGTTGGAGGGACTCCGGTGATGCGCCTCCGCTAAAACCATTGCGCTCAAAATTATTTCTGAAGACCACCGGCTTGGAGGCGGCCATCGAAGCAGTCGGGTCCGGGATGGAAGGCGGTCTTGGCGTATCACGTTCCTGACGCATAACTTCCAACGCGACCTTCGACCAATCGGATGTGGTCGGAACGGACTCCCGAATGGCGGCTTTGGCCGGCTGAGCTGCTAGGTGCCGCCATCCCAGCCAACTACCCGCTACGAGCGCAAGCACGGCGAGAGCCACCAGCGGTCGCCGACGCACCGCGCGCAAAAATTCCCTTGGCTTAAGCACTAGCGCCAACGCACTCGCCAACGCCGCCACGATCGCGGGCAACAAGGCCGCTCCCGCATTCACTAAAACGGGAACTACAGCCAGCGGCGGAGCGGAAATCATGAGGAACGTGCTTGGCATAATGAGAGAATTGAAAGTGAAAAGCTGGTTGGAATCAGCACTCAAGCATCGCCTTGGCTGACCGTCTCTGCGTCACGATGTTTCACGATATTTGGTTGCATGTTAAGAGGTTCGTATCTTCGCGGAAAAAGTTCTGTTTTCAAGAATGTTGCGGAAGTTTCTCCGGTTTACTGAAAACCGGCTGGCCCACCCGGTTTGCCACCGGGTCCCCGAACTCCCTAAAAAACAATTGCGACAACTGTGTGCCTGATGCTCCTCAGTTTTTTTGTAGTTCAAACGGAATCCTCATTCAGCCTTGTCTCATTCAGCCTTGTCTTGGCGCCCTTTTTCTCCATGCGTGGGCTGGCCAAAGCGGATCTTAGATGGACGCTGGTGACCACCGCTGACAACCTCAAGCGCATGTTCTCGATAGGAATGCGGATCGCAACACCCTAAAAATGTCCTGAGGAAACGTGGCAGTCTGCCTCGCGCAGCCCGCTTTCATAGGATTGCGCGCAAAATCGCCAAAAAAGTTCACAACTGTCTAATCCCAACTACTCCAATCACGGAAAGGTGATGCGGGACGCCACGCAACTGAGAACTCCTGATGGACGTAAGTCCGACAGGCTGCCAAAATAAATTCATTCACCCCAATCCCCAGCTCTTCCGCTTTTGCCTTCGCCCCCTCTAAGTAGCTACGAAACCATGAGGACCGTATTTGGTTCGGCCCAGAGATGTCGATCCACGCAAAAACCATGCTCTCGCTGCCTCCCCTGCGAACATCCGCCAACATCGCCCCGAGAAGTGCCCTGGGCCAGTATCCCATCTCCGTGGCAACCTTCTTGACCCGCTCCCGCGTGGCCTCCGGAATCGACGGACGATCGCGCAAACTGAGGGAGACCGTCATGGCCGAAAGGTTC
>Ga0105049_10011695_pt1 | contig 10057 bp, 4 predicted proteins | sample MAT06_FD_78087 | JGI IMG/M metagenome (GOLD analysis project Ga0105049, IMG submission 78087) | Freshwater microbial communities from Lake Fryxell liftoff mats and glacier meltwater in Antarctica - MAT-06 | ecosystem: Environmental > Aquatic > Freshwater > Ice > Liftoff microbial mat | place...
CTCTGGCCTTGCTGACTACATCGCTGCCGTGAACATTCGTGAACGCGGCAGGGCACTCTTAAGCGTGCCATACATCCCGACTATTGCCACTGATTTACGGCTATAGCGTCAGGGATAAAGCCAACGTGTTTTAACCGTTGGTTGCTTACAGGTTTTTATTTCTTTATGCAATGAGGGTATAGAAATGTATGTTCAATTTTGTCGGTTGCGATTTCCTGCATGAGGAAGCGTTGTTCGCGTGGCTAGCATAGGCTACGGCAACAGCCAAATCGATAGGTAAAGATATGTTTTGCAGATAGAGAAAATACACAGAAGGAGCAGCTACACTCTTGACAGGCTGCTACATCTGCCTGCCAAGAGTGGGTAATCGGGTAGAATTCGGGTAGAATGGGGTCGTTTTGCGAAGAACAAATAGGGTAATAGGGCGTGGGTAGATCAAGAGCAGCGTGTGGTTGTCGAGCGTTGCCGAGGCGGCTAGTCGTGATCGAGGATGCTACCGCCAATCACTTGCCCGCGCATATGCTTGCCATCTGCCACAGCCAGAATGCGCGGCTGGATCGGCAGCGTCACGGTTACGGTTGTGCCGCTATCGGCGTGGTTTTCGATCTCGATGAGCCCACCATGCAGATCAACGGCTTGTTGAATAATCGCCAATCCCAAGCCTGTATTGGCGGCATCCTCTGGTGAATTGTGCTGAAAGGCAGCAAACAAGTGCAGTTTCTCGACGTGGAACGTATCGATTCCCTGATCGTGAACGGTGATGACACAGGCTTCAGCCTGCGGTGCCAAACGGATGTGGATCGCACTCTCCGGCGGCGAATGGGCAATGGCATTTGAAATGAGATTGGTCGCAATTTGCCGCAGTAGACGCGTGTCCAGCTTCGTGGTAGTCGTAAATTGGCTTTCGAGAATAAGCGGATGCCGTTCCCCATAGATTGATTGAAAATCTTGCACAATCCGTTCAAAAAATTCTGTGATATTGAGCGTGACCAATTCTACTTCCAGGCTACCGGTCTCCATACGGGCCACCACCACCAGATCATCCAACATTTGCAACAATAGGCGCGCCGAGGCTCCAATGCGATTTAGGTGCGTTAGACGCCGTTTTTCATCCATACGGTCGGCATAATCGCGCAATAGACTGTTGGCCAGCAGAATACTGGTCAGCGAATTGGCAAAGTCATGTGAAAACATAGAAATCAACTTGGCATTGAGTAGCTGATTTTCATTCGTCCGGGCCAGGGCTTGCTGCAATTCTGCAATCGCACGTTGCTGCGCTTGCTCTTGCAACGCTTTTTTCGCCAGCCGCGTCTGAATCGCTTGCAACAGATCCAGGCGTGTAAATGGTTTGGTAAGGTAATCATCCGCGCCCAAATCCATGCCTTTGCGCATATCTTCGTAGGCCGCGCGCGCCGTGACAAAAATAAAGGGGGTGTCCGCAATTTCCTGATCACTGCGCACTTCAATGAGAACTCCATAGCCATCCAAGCGCGGCATCAAAATATCGCATACGATCAAATCTGGCTGGTGGTGCAAGGCTGCCGCTACCCCAGCCACGCCATCTTCGGCGCTGAGCACCGTATAGCCTTCTAGGGTTAACCAAGCTACCACTTCTTCGCGCAAGATGGTTTCGTCTTCGATCACCAGAATCTTTGTCATGAGCCATTCTCTTTCTCAAACCCCGTACAATTCCCAAGCTCGGTGCATCATGGGGGTATTCATGAACGCAGCTATACACGGATAGGTCATGCGGTTGTGAGCGGTATGCGGACCGTAAATGTCGTTCCTATACCCACCTGGCTTTCCACAGCGATTGTGCCGGCGTGCAATTCAACCGATTCCTTGGCGATGGTCAAGCCTAGCCCGGTGCCGGCAATGGTTCCCACATTGTCGGCGCGATGGAATGGTTCAAACAGCCGCTTCAAGTCGGCAGCAGGAATGCCAATGCCTTGGTCGCGCACAGAGAGGACGAGCATTGCAGCTTGATAGGCCAGCGTAATCACAATGGGCGTATCATTGGGTGAATATTTCACCGCATTGGATACAAGGTTGCTGATAATCTGCCGCATCAGCTTTCGATCCAGCTTCACTTCGTGCAACGCGTCATCACAACTGTACACAAGCCGCTGCCGAATCACCGGCTGGCTCTCAAACTCATCTAGCACGCTGCGGCAGAGTGAGTCGAGGTCCAGTTGCACAGGGTTAAATTCGGCGCGGCGGGCCTGTAAACGGGCCAGGTGCAACACATCTTCCATAATATCGCGCAGATGATCCACTTGTTCCTGCATTTTGACCAACCGCTGCTCGATCTGCTCCTCGGTCAGCCTATGCCGATAGGCGCGCAGGGTTTCGGTCAGGGCCAGGATTGTGGCCAGGGGCGTGCGAAATTCGTGCGAAGCCATGGAAACAAAGCGCGATTTGAGTTCTCCCAATTCCTTTTCGACCTGCAATGCCTGCTGTAGCGCTTCTCCCGCTTCTTTGAGTTCCGTGACGTCGGTCGCAACGCCCAACATTTGTGTCACCGCGCCCTGCTCGTCCCGTTGGAAGATCGTGTCGCGACTTAAAAACCAGCGCCAGCCACCCATTTTGTGCTTCATGCGGTATTCAAAGACAAACGTTTGATCATCGGCACCGGCAATCACTTGTTCGACATGTTGCGCATACCCGGCTGTATGAAACGGATGCATTAGTTCGTTGATTAAGCGTGACCCCATTGCCGAAATTTCTTGCGCGGAATAGTCCATCATGGCGGCAATGTTACGATTCATGTAAATGGTCGTCTGTTCCGCTACATCGTAGATATAAATAATATTGGGCGCAGTCTCGGCAATTCGTTCTGCGAAGTGCCGACTTTTCTCAAGCGCGTCTTCTGTCTGCTTGCGCTCGGTGATGTCGGAGGCAACGACGAGCAAACGATCATATGCGCCAGCAGGGTTCCGAAGTGGCACTTTGCTGGTTTGGTAATAGCGGCCAAGCAACGGCTCTTCTGGAATGAAAACCAATTTCCCACCGTCCAGCGTTTCCTGATCTTTCTGCAAAAAGAAGGCAACCTCCTGTTGATTCCGGTTGATGTTGGCGTCGGTCTTGCCCACCATTTCTGCCGGTGTGATACCGTGGAGTTGTGCGGCGGACTTGTTGACCATTTGGAAACGTCCGGCGCGATCCTTGACCAGAATGAGGTCTGGTACATTGTTGATCACCAATTGTAGAAAGTCGCGCTGTTCGCGCAAGTCATCTTCGGCGCGCTTGCGTTCGGTAATATCGCGCGCAGAAGAAATTATTTCGAGCACTGCGCCCGTTTCTGCAGAACGGATAGTCCGACTTTGGGCTTCTAGCCAAACGAAATGGCCCGCCTTATGGCGCATGCGATAGGTGAAGACAGGCGGCACCTTTGATAAGTTCATCGCGTCCCTATCATCTGGGTAGAGTAAGAAATACCCCGTTTGCCCAAGTAGCTCTTCGGGCGCATAGCCGAGCAAGGTCTGCACAGAGGGCGACACATACAGGTATTCACCCTCGGCATTGATGCGGGTAACCCAATCGGTGATGTTGTCGGCCAGCAAGCGATAGCGCGCTTCACTGTCGCGAATCGCTTCTTCCGCCTGTTTGCGCTCGGTAATGTCACGGTTGATAGCCACAATGCCAATCGGTGTGCCATGCTCATCATTCAACACCGTAATCGAACTCAGGACCTGGATAGCCGTTCCATCCTTGCGATAATGCCGGAACTCGCCTTGCCAGCGCCCTTGTCGAAAAAGTTTTTGCCAGGCCCCTTGATACGATTCCTCAGACGCATAACGCGTCTTCAAGAGCGTAGAGAAGTTCTGCCCGATTGCGTCTGCGGCGCTCCAGCCATAAATGGTTTCAGCCGCCCGATTCCAGCTTTGAATGCGCTGGTGGAGATTGGTCGAGATCACGGCATCGCTAACATTTGCTTGCAAACTGGCATAATAGCGCAGTTGGCGTTCGCTCTGCTTGCGTTCCGTAACATCACGAATCGTACAGACCAACCCGTCTGCTTGAATCTGGCCGATACTGAGTTCGGCATCAAAGACGCTGCCATCCTTGCGACGGGCGCGCATTTCCACATGTTTGCCCGCCTGGCTCGCCAGCGCAGCCTGAATTACACTGGTCACATGGGCGATATCGTCAACCTGGATAAAATCGAGCAGGGATTGGCCCAGGCACAGCTCATACGAGCAGATAAATAGCTTGGTGAAGGCCACATTGGCCTGCTCGATGCGCAGATCCGGATGGATCAGCAAGATGCCGTCAAGGCTGTTGTTCAAAATCGCCTCAACCTGCTCTTTGGCAGTTTGCAATTCCGCGGTGCGTGCAATCACGCGCGCTTCAAGCTGGGTGGCATGATCAGCATTTTCCAGCGCCAAGCTGGCATAGCGCGCAAACGCCTGGAGCTTTTCCATATCCGTCGCCTGGAAATGATTGGGCAATGGACTGTCGATGATAAGTAACCCGATCACTTCGCCACGAATCTCGATCGGAACGCCTAGCGACGACCGAATCCACGCAACAATTGGCAGTGTGACCCAATTGGCGGCAGCTTGCGTATCGGCAATGAAATAGGGCCGCTTGTTGGCACGTGCCGTACGAAAAACAGGGATATCAATCGAAAAACGATAGTCGCGAAAAAATGCAGTGGCTGCGGACGAAAAGCCCCGCAGATAGGCGGCTCGTCCAACGTTCCCTTCAAACAAAATAATGCTACTGGCTTCACTGGGCACAACCGTTGCCACTAGGTCTAGAATTTTCTGCAACACGCTCTCGACATCCAGTGCGCTCGTTAACGCAGCCAGACTGGCCAGCAAGGCCTCGGCAAAATGCCGTTGGGCGCGCTCGGCAGCTTCGGCCTGTTTGCGCTCTGTAATATTGCCATGGGCGACCACCACGCGACGGGGAGCCGCTTCGGCAAAAGGCGTAACGCGCATCCCATACCAATGCTGTTCCAATGAACTATGAAACGCGTATTCCATATAAAAATCGGGCTGGTGGCCCTCAATCACCGCGCGAATTCCCGCCGCGGCCGCTATACCATCGGCAGACTGCCTAGCGGCCGCGCGGTCACAGACGGCCAGGTAGTTTTCGCCCAGATAGTAAATCGGCGACGGCGCATCGTTTTCCAGGCATAGGCGCTTCCAAGTTGCATTAATATTGATGATCGTGCCATCGCTCGCTAATACAGCTGTACTCGCGGCATAGGCATCCAAGGCGGATTGCAGAAATTGACCCATTTCCTCGACGGCTTGCGCATGGCGTTGCTGCGCCATCTGGAGATTTTTCTGGTCGGTAATATCATGCCCAACGCCTTGATATTCAATCGTGCGGCCAGCCTCATCCACAATGTTGCGGTTTGTCCAATGAAACCAATGCTGACTGCCATTCGGTAGCGTGATCGGGTTTTCCGCGGTCGCAAAGCGATTGACGGCGTTCAGTTGGGTAAGATGGGCGATGACTTGCGCGTGATACTCGGGAATAATGCCGTCTAACAGATTGCGCCCGAGCATTTCACTGGGCGTTTTGCCAAACAAGGCACTGTACGATTGGTTGACAAAAGTTAGTTTGAAATCCGTATCGAACCGGCAGATCACATCAGTCTGGTCCTCAACCACGCGGCGGTAGCGTTCCTCGCTGAGGAGTAAGGCAATTTTACGCTTTTGCAGCTCGGCAAGATGCTGTTCCAATTCTGTATTATGGCGCGCAATGGCTTCGGATAGGAGCAGTTGCTGAATGGCAATCGCCAGTTGGCTGGCCACCTGCTTGGCGATCTCCTGATATTCGTCTGTAAAGAAATCGGTACAATCTGCCGAAAGGCTGAGCATACCGATAGGGTTTTCTTGCGCCGTGAGCAAGACGCGCAGGGCAGAGATCAGCCCCTCTTGCACCAGCTGCGCGTCGGGCGCGCTTGCTTCCGGCCAGGCGCGTAGATCGGGGATGAATTGAATTTTTTCAGCGTTAAAGCTCGCAAAGCCATGGGGCGGAATTGGCACACGCACACCTTTGCCCAAAACCGTGGGTGTCGTATGGTCAACGGCAAAGATACTCCAGCCTTCTTTGGTAGGATCAATCAACAGCACGCTGGCCCGCTGACAGGGAATCAGTTTGCGTAGATGGTACAGCGTAGCCTCGATCATGGCCTCAATCGAACGGCCTTGGAGGAGACCCCGATCAATTTCATGGATGATTTCCAGCCGTTGTACATAGCGTTGCTGGGTGGCTGCGACCTGTTGACGTACCCTTGCCTGGTGTTCGAGCCCAAGCATGCACGGGGCCTCTCCGACACATTGGCCGGCAATGGCTTGTCCCTGGATGCCTGCCGGTTCAGTGACTGTCGCATCAGGCGTAGTGGGGGGCAAATCCGTTGCGAGCGCGGCTTCTAGCTGCGCGATACGCGCCTGGGTGGCGTTGAGTTGCTGCCGAGCTTTTGCCAGTTTCTGAAAGATCCTTCGCCGATTCTCTGGCATAGAATTGTATTCCTATCAAAAATGTCAACACTTGCGCAGATTCGTCTGCCAAGTCTGATCAGCAGTCCATCACTTGCTGCTGTCCCTACCATCTGCGCGGAAATTGTGATCTGCCACCGTGTTGACCATTACGCAGTCAGGTGATCCCACTTGTCATATTGCCGTTTGCACGGCGCAGAGGAGGTACCGTAGAACAAGCGTGGATTACTCTGAATATCCAGGGTTGTAAGGCGGTCAGTGATACGCTGCACATACTGCGCTGCCGATAGCGCATGGAGTAGCGCGCCTTGAGTAGCCAATGAGAGAAGTTGTCACCATTCAGTGTAGTAAGAATTACACGGACAACCCATCGGCTAAATGATGTATCTTCTAGCCAGGATCGTCAAATACTGGCCGCAAGGAAGCTTTCGATTTCTATAGCAATCTAGATTGGTTTGGCAGAAAAAGCGTTATATGCAAAACCGAGAAAGTCAGTAGAAACCACGGATACCCCAGATTTTAGGTTTTCATCCGTGGTATTCGTGAAATCCGTAGTCAGGACTTCTAATGCTGCGGGTTTATTTATCTAATGAGGGTCGCGTCGAATCGATATACCAACTGCCAACAGAACCTAGGGAGCAGCAATAAGATCAAGCTACGTTGGTAATACCTGAAGTAATTAGACTGTTATTATACTGAGGAAAATAAATAAGTCCAATTGCAGAATCAATGCAACGGCACAAATCCGGTTGCGTGTGATGCGCCGGATTTGTGCCGTTGCACCAAACAGGAAGCGGACTAGTTAGCGATTGGGCACGCGCAACGTGCGATCAACCAGCGGCAACGGAACAGGGTGGCCCGCCAAGTGCGACACATAGCAAGCCAGACATAATTCTAACGCAGCAGCGCCATCTTGCCCCGTAGAAATAAAAGGCGCACCCGTATGCAACGTTGCATAGAGATCGGCGAGCAGTTGCTGGGTTGGGCTCAACAACAGAGGGGCACTCTCTAGCGGCTGGACAGTCAAGCGATGTGGATATTGGCGCTTGACTGTGGGAGGCAAGGTCGGCTTGAATTGGTAAAGCCAGCCGTCGCCGACCATGCTGGAGATGGTGATGTAGCCATCTTGACCGCGCACTTCCATTGTCTGTTGGTCGCGATGGGTATGATCAAAGAAACCGGTCATGCCATTGGCAAAACGTACCATACCCATGGCGGGCAAATCTTGCGTCGGCGCATAATTGGGGACTTGCGCATAGAGTTCCACCGCATCGCCAGCCCAATAGCGCATCAGATCGAACATGTGGGTTCCAATATGCAACATGCCGCCGCCGGCATGAATTGTCACTGCCGTCAGTTCGCCCAGCAGACCAGCCGCAATTACTTCCTTGGTCTTGCGCACAAGCGGGCTGAAACGATTGGGATGATTGACAGCCAGAAAAACCCCATTGCTTGCACAAGCCGCGAGCATGGCATCCGCCTCGGCCATGCTGGTGGCAAAGGCTTTCTCGACAAGTATCGCTTTGACCCCGGCTTCGGCGGCGGCAATTGTAATCTCCGCTTTCGCGGGCGATTGAGTACAGACCGAGACAACATCGGGCTGCTCTGCGCGCAGAAGCTGGCGAAAATCCGTATAGAGCGCTTTGACCCCACGCCGTTCACCAAACGCGTGGAGCGTTTCCGGGCTACGGTTGGCCGCCGCAACCAATTGAAAGCCAGGCGTAGTCTGATACGCCTCGGCATGGTTCACGGGCAAGCTCACATAGAGCCCCGAGTGCCGATTTTCGCCCTGATAATAGGTCGGTGGTTGGCGCTCGATCACCGCATCATCATAGCTGTTGCCAATGCGCCCCACGCCGATGATGGCAGCGCGATAGGTTGGCTTACTCATGGTTACGTCCTTTGCACACCATCATAGGAACATGTCACTGAGCTACATCACTGAGCTACATCACTGAGATGCCAGAATTTCATTGCGCGCAGCCGCGAACTGGATCACCGAATAGTCGGTGGTGGTAGCCTGGTGCTCGCCTGTACCAATCACCACTGGTTTACGCAGCACAAACTCGGCTTTGTCCATGACGTTATAGACGACATGCGCCATCTCGAAACATTCAATTGGATGGGTAACCGTTACCGTAAAATCGGGCAGAATCAAGGGGCCTGTGTCAACCTGAAAGCGGGGCGGCTCTTGTTGCACATTCATGGTTTTGATCGGATATTCCAACAGCGCGCGCCGCCCAGTTGCGGGATCATATAGTTCGGTGCGCGCACTCAGCGCCAGATTATCCAAAGTGGCTTTGACAATGGCCGGGTCTTCGGTCAACACCTCTGTATGCGCAAAGGTGCGCACATCCAGGCGTGTGTCGAGCCAACGCTCGCGGCCAATGCCATATTGGCGGTTGTCGCGCCCACTCTCCCACCCTGTGCGGATGATCAGAAAATCTTCTGCAGCCCAGATCCCACAAAATTCATAGTTGGGCATCTGAAAGAGCGGCGTCTCCAGGTACATCCGTTCCGAACGGCAGGGCGCAATTAAATAGAATTGTTTGGTCGCCCCCGTTTTGTCATCAATCAGGGTACACGCCGCATCGAGTTGAATGCGCGCAATGTTGTCCCCCTTGTGCTGCGGAAACCACGTCATATACGAGTTGCTAAAGTCGATGGCGTTCATGCGGTTATCTTTCTACGCAATGGATTGCGCTATAGGCTGAATGATAAAGAATACGGGGGACGATTGTGGCGGTCGGGCCTAGCGCAGAATCATGCGCGGGTCGAGGGCATCGCGCAGACCATCGCCGATAAAGTTAATCGCCAGCACCGAAATGCCGATCATCAGGCCGGGGGGCAGCCAGATCCAGGTGTAGCGTTCCAGGATGGTCAGGTTTTGTGCGCCGCTGAGCATATTGCCCCAGCTTGCGGTTGGCGGTTGCACGCCCAGCCCCAAAAAGCTCAGCCCGGCTTCGGTCAGGATCGCGCCAGCCACGCCAAAGGTCGCCGAGACCAGGATGTAGGGGACCACATTGGGCAGAATATGGCGAAAGATAATACGCCGGGTGGGGATACCCAAACAATGGGCAGCCTCGACAAACTGTTGCTCGCGCAGAGACAGAATTTGGGCGCGCACCAAACGCGCCAACCCCGGCCAGCCCAATAGGCCGATCACCAACATCACATTATAGATACTGGCCCCCACCACCGAGACTACAGTGATAATGATGATCAACTCGGGAAAGCACAGAATAATATCGGTCAGGCGCATGATCACATCATCGACGCGGCCGCCATAGTAGCCCGCCAACGAACCGAGAATTGTAGCGATCACCAAATAGATCGACACAGAAACGACGCCTACCGAAAGCGAGACGCGGCTGGCATAGACCAAGCGCGCCCAGCCATCGCGCCCAGCCGTATCGGTGCCCAGAACGTGCTCGAAGCTAGGTGGCTTTTTGATGGCGCGTGCGCTGAGGGCATAGGGGTCGGCGGCAAAGAGGGACTTGGTCGGATAGCCGATCCGCAACTCGCTGCTGCGCAAGACGAGGTTACCGCTGCGCAAGGCTGTCTTCAGATGTATGCTCAGCTTGGGCGGGCGTACATTC
>Ga0105049_10011697_pt1 | contig 10056 bp, 8 predicted proteins | sample MAT06_FD_78087 | JGI IMG/M metagenome (GOLD analysis project Ga0105049, IMG submission 78087) | Freshwater microbial communities from Lake Fryxell liftoff mats and glacier meltwater in Antarctica - MAT-06 | ecosystem: Environmental > Aquatic > Freshwater > Ice > Liftoff microbial mat | place...
CAAAATCCTGCTTCAACAGAGCTAGCCCCAAGTTGTTCTAATTCCTGTGCTGCAAGTGTTTCTAGCCCTCTTGCCACAGTTGCAAAGTATTGATTCATGAATAGATCATACAGCGCTTTGCGCTCAAACTCGAATTAAGAAAAAATTTGAAAGCGTTGCGAAGCAACGCTTTCAAATTTTTTCTTATGCAAATAAAACCCAAATATGATTCGGCGGGCTTCGTCCGCCGAATCATATTTGGGTTTTATTTGCGATCCTTACGCAATATTATTTGTTAGTTTCGTGAGGGAAATTACCTTTTTTGAGGACATCAATCACAGCAGTATGTCGCTTCAAATCTTGCTGAATCTGATCGTATATGCGGCGATCGCAACCTTTAAGCCCAATCACACCATAGAGACGCACGTTCCCCACCCGTCCCTTCAAGGCATGATCTCCAAAATCAACTACCTCAATCTCATTCTTGACAATTTCGTAAAGTGACCCCGTGATGACGATATCCGTACCAAGATCTTTGGTCATGCCTTCAACACGACTGGCGACATTCACCGTATCCCCAATAACTGCATATTCAAGGCGGCGAGCAGAGCCGATATTACCAACCGTGACCTCACCGTAATTAATTCCAATTCCATTAGAAAAAGGGATCTTATTTTCAGATTGCCAGACTTCGCGAAGTTCCATTAAAGCAGTACGCATATTTAGCGCTGCCTGAATTGCATTCATGGCATCAGCCTTCTCCCCGCGCGACACAGGAGAACCAAATTCCGCCATAATCGCATCACCGATAAACTTATCAATCGTACCTTGATATTCCAAAATCGCATCAACCATTCCACCCAGATAGGTATTGAGCTGCTGAATCAATAACTTGGCAGGTAAGCGACTAGAGAGAGTAGTAAAGCCACGAATATCTGAAAACAGTACAGCCGCCTTGATCGTGCGACCTTCTAATAAATCACGAAATCCTTCTGGTTGATTGACAATTTCTTCAACAATTGGAGCGGCGACGTAACGCTCTAGGGTGCGCCGCAACAGGATTTTATCAATTTGAGCGGCGATAGAACCTGTAGTTAAAAGCGTAATTCCATTTAAACTAATTGCGATCGCAGGAATAGCCACAGGTAAAATTATGCTTGCATAAATGAAGCTGACATAACCAATCCCAAACCATACGATTGCAATCCCCAAAGACATCAAGATCTGCATATTTGGCTTTTTAAAAAAGCAGAGCAAAGCACCTGAAGATCCCACTAGCAGTAGGACAAATATCGACTTTTGAAAAGGATTAGAGAGCAAATCCACAATGCTCTTCCCTTGCATAAGTGTGGCGATCGCATTGGCATGAATTTCAATTCCCGCCATTCTCCCCATTGCTGAGTTCTGAATATCCTGCTTTGACTCGGCAGTAGCACCAATTAACACAATCTTATCTTTAAAAAACTTACCATCCTGAAGCTGGTCGCTGTTCCAATTCTCAGGGTCAATCACAAAGTAAAAAGGAATCTGTTGCTGAGCGTTTGCCCATGTATTGGCTCCTCCCAAGAAATAAATACCATCACCTTTGGGCTTAGGATAATTGACCTTTGCCACATCTAAAACTGCTTCGGCAAAGGTGGGCAGAACTGGTAAACCACTATCTTGGGGCGGTTTTATCCCCATCCGATGAATATTGCCTGTGATTTCGGGTTGAAAGTTGATCAGTCCCAATAAGTCAGGATTGATCTGAAAAACAGTTTCGGGAGAAGCAAGCTGCATAATATTAGCCTCTCCGATTTGGGTAGATTCATAACTTGCAGCAAATACTGAGAGATCGCCATACTTAGTTATTGCGGCTTGAAGCTTATCATCATCGGCGATTCCATGATCTCCAGGAGTAACAAACAAAATATCAAAAGCAACTACTTTTGCTCCAGCTTTAGCTAATTTTTCGAGAACTTGAGCATAGACTACTCGCTTCCATGTAGTTGTCCGAAAAGGCTCCAAAAATGGACGGACTTTAGGATCATAAAATTCACCCTGTCGTAAGGAAATATCATCGATCGCCAAAATTACGACATCTTTAGGAGGTGTGAGCTGACCCCGCCAGCTAAAAAATGCGGATTGAGTTTGTCTCTCAAGATTTTGTACTTCATTTAGCCCTAGTCCTGTGATGACTGTACTCAGGGTAGCGATCGCGCCCAAAATGGCATAACCAATAAACTTAGGACTAGATAAAGCTTGAAGTCTCTTTTTGATGTTTGCTTTCATCGCACTTTATGGCTGTTTTTTGGAATTTCAATGTCGGCGGGCTTTCAAAAAAACGATTTTTATAATGAGAATTGTTACATATAGCTGTCGCTACTTGTATTCAGCCATAAAACCCAAAAGAGGGTGGCGGCGCTCCGCGCCGCTACACTCTTTTGGGTTTAAGACAGCTTTACCAACAAAAAGAGGGACGCATTGCGTCCCTCTTTTTGTTAATTCATTCTTGACTAGGATTCTGTACTCAATGCATCAACCTCAGAAAAGGTCTTGTAGCACTTTTCAGCATCATAAATATGGCAGCGATCGCCAATATCTTTGATTAACTCCCAAGAGAACTTAGTCTTGTACAAATACTCACCCCAATTTTCTTCCAAAGACTTGTGTACTAAACGCAAATTGTAGGAAGGAATGCCAGTAAAAATATGATGAGGAATATGCACATTGATGTCATGGCAAAGCCACTCAACCCAAGCAGGATAGTCACAATGAACAGTACCTGTTAATTGATCAGTACCAGCACTCCACTTATCCTTTTCTTTAAATTGGATATCTGGCATCGTGTGATGAACAATTGTAAAAGTACTCATCCAAAAGTGATAAACCAACCAAGGCATCAAGAAAAAGCTAATGAATCCAGAAATCCCTGTGGTGAAAATTAGAACAGTCGTCACAATCACACCAAAGGCAATCACTAAGCGGTAAGAAAACTTAACTTGCTTTTGTTGGCGCTCATGATAAAGGCTGGCATTAAAGTGTAAGTTCGCCCAGTGAATGATCGAACCAGTCCACCAAAAACGAGTGCGAATTAGCCTGTATACATTAGAGATTAGCCCCTTACCCTGTTCGTATTCTTCGATTGTGAAGGGATACCAAGCATTATCTTCACCCATCTTGTTGGTATGCAAGTGATGGTGGTCGTGCTTGAAGCGCCAACCATGAAAAGGGAAGAGCAATGGCAAGAATGCAATATGTCCAACTAGATCATTAATCCAATTCTTATTTGAAAATGAACGATGACCACAGTCATGACCAATCACAAAAAAGCCTGTCAATGCAGTCCCAGTGAATATCCAAGCAAAAGGCAGCAAGTACCAAGGGGAGAAAGCGATGCTGGCATACCCCAGAGCCGCAGCAGCTACTGAAAAAAGCACGCCTAACCAAGCTCTAAGCAGGTTTTTCTCAAAATATTCGGATGGAATTGTTTTAATGATGTCTCGAAGAGAGGTTTCGGGGGTAAGTGTATGGGACGATTTTTGTATGGCAACCACTACTGAACACTCCCTACTGTGGTCAACCTTTGGCAACTTAGACCTTGCAATTTCTGAAACAGAGTATCGATATCTGACTGCAATTCCGCAAGCTCAGCCTGCACTTGTTCTGAATAAATCTTCTTGGCAGCTACATTACTAGTCACCACATTTAGAGGCGAAGCATTTTGATTTGAAAATTCCATTGAGGCTTCAGTTTGTTTGCTCATACTTCCTTTAAAAACGTTTTTGAAACGCTACAGTCACACCACAAAAATTATTTATGGGACAGATCTTAGCTTATGTGATGTGTATTTTTGTATATGTATAAACATATCTGATGAGTAATTGTACGGATTAGCATCATTACTCATTTTTAATATGGCATTTTGATCAAGCATTTTGACAAAGCATTTTGACAAAGCATAAAGATCACACATACAAAGGTAGACATTGGGTCTAGTCCTCTAGTTCCCATAGCGTAGTAACTCAGTACTTAGTGCCAAGTGGGGTATCGGCAAATAAGATTGGAGCGATCGCGGCGGCAGAGCCTAACCGAGCATCCTCATATTCCTCAAGGCTATAGTACTGATCCATGCGATCGCATAGTCCTTCTGGGCTTAGGCTTTGAATATTGTGGCTAATAATGTAACTCTGAGCGGCGGAACCTCTAAAAGCAGCGAAAGCTTCTTGACAATAGGCTTGTTTAGAGTCTATCGAGGCAACTTGCCAGTCAGAGCCATGCATATTACCGCTTAAAATTGGCTGACCATGTGCGGGGATCACGGGACGACGCTCGGCAGCGATCGCGTTCTGGGAGACCATAAACACTACTGCGACAGCGATTAGTGCCATGCAGTTTTGAATCAGGATACGAAGATGGGACATATAGATCATGGTAGTTAATCGTCCTCAAACGTGAAGTCGTTAAGGTTTGATAACATTTTCTAATTAATCACCCTAAACATAGCAAAATAATAAATGAAATAGTGTTGTTTAGGCTGTATCGTCTAATTTTGAAGACTTTTTAAGATTTCTTTTGATGATTAAATTCAGTACTTTTGGTAAACTTATGTTAAATCTGATACAGAAAAATTAAATGTCCTTTTTTGAGCGAATGCCATAAATTATTCGTTTAAGCTCATTTCGATACTGTTTACCTAATTACATCTCTTAGCCCGACAAATGTCCGAACACTATTTAAATCATCCTACTTTTGGTTTGCTATCTCGCCTCTGTAGGATCGATGAATTTCGTAGTTTATTTACTACACTTTACGCACAAAGATTATTTTTCTTGATCACAACTACTCCTGATGGAGTGCAATTCGAGCCTGTTACTCGTGCAGATGCTAAGCATATGCTCGAAAATCAAATGCGATCGCTACGGCGCGTTGGTTCCGATGGCGATCAGAAGAATTTACAAATCATATATAAACGCACTTTTTCCCAATGACTTCGCACATTTCTCTTAAAGCGGCGGCGAAAATCAATCTTTACCTAGAGATTACGGGAAATCGTGCGGATGGATATCATGATTTAGTGATGATTCTGCAAAGCATTGATCTGTGCGATCGCGTGGATATTCGCAAAATTGGTACTGATGCGATCCAAGTCGCTTGTACCAACCCAGAAGTACTCTGTGACCAAACCAATCTGGCTTACAAGGCAGCAGCTTTGCTCCAAAGTACTTTTCCTGACATTGGAGGAATGGAAATATTTATTGATAAACAAATTCCTATGGGAGCGGGTTTAGCGGGTGGCTCAGCTAATGCGGCGGCAGTTTTGGTGGGAATTGATCGGTTATGGGATTTGGGACTCACTCAATCGCAACTATGTGAGCTTGCGGCTCAGTTGGGTTCAGATGTCCCTTTTTGCGTAACTGGAGGCACAGCACTAGCGACTGGGCGTGGTGAAATATTGTCTCCCTTACCTGATCTCAGTGATTTGGTTCTAGTAATTTGCAAACATCGCCATATTTCTATATCTACGCCTTGGGCTTATCAAACTTTTCGATCGCAGAGTTTACTAACAACCAGTCAAGCTCAAAATCAAAACTTCTCTAGTCAAATGGTGGCGGCGATCGCATTGAAGGATGAATCAACACCTGTCAAGATTGGACGTTTACTATATAACGATCTAGAACGCTCCGTATTGCCAGCTTATCCTGAGCTGGCATTGCTCAAAAATAATTTGTCAGAGCAAGAATGTCTTGGCGCAATGATGTCAGGTTCAGGCTCAACCATGTTTGCGATCGCTGCCGACCTTGATCGCGCTCAAAAGATAGCTGAAGCTATAAAAACCGATGATATTGATGTGTGGGTAGTTAAAAGTTTAGCAAGATCTATTTTTGATGCTTAGCTAAGCGCCGCGTGGCTTGGACTTCGCTCGGCCAGCGTTGGCTGAGCGAAGTCCAAGCCCAAGAGTTAGCAACAGCACTAGCCAACTAATAGCTTGCCCCCATTGTTCTGACTGCGTACCAACGTACTTCACCAAAATAATATGCTGCCCGTCAGGAACAGCAATTCGAGCTTGACCTTCAGAGGTTGCTTCTAGCAGAGAAGTTTTACCATCAATCCAAACTTGCCAAGCTGGATAATAAAACATTCTCAAAGTCATATAACTAATTGAATTCTCTGAATCTTGATCAGGTTGTTTGTCTACAAGAATTTCACGCAGCCCAAAGTTCCATCGTTTAATTTGAATATTTTCTTTACTACGGTTTACCTGCCACGTAGCTAATGGTTCGGCTTGATGCGGAGGCATTGATAAAGTTACGCCTTTAGCACGGTATTCTGGCACATCAACTATCCCCAAGCCATCGTTAAATACCCAATGCCACCATAGTATTGGTGTTCCTTTGCCTGCCGCATCAGGTTCTTTAGGAAATTCTTTTTGACTAGCAAGTGTAGCAAAGTTATTAATTATCTTTGGATCAAATCCTGTTTTTTGCAACACAATTTTATCAATATATACATAGCTAGTAACAACTAAAAATATCCAGAGACAGCTTATAAATATGCCAAGAGTTATTTCTTTAATAAAATTTTTGTTTATATTTTTTAAGTCTTCACTTAAATCTTTAAAGCTAGATATATCTTGTTTATTACAATAAATTAATTGATATGATTGCCAAAATAACCAACCTAATAATAAAGGGATTGTGGTTACGGTCAGACCATACCAACGCCAAGAAAATTGGATCTTTTGTAATGTTGGTAATAATTTATAGATCCATATACTTAAATCTGAGGTCATCAATAGTGCGATCGCACTAGAGACAACCCATAAAAAGACATCTCGATCTAGGTTAGGCTTAGCAATTAAAGATATTTCTGAATTTTTTTCTAATTCTGTTTTGTTAACTGAAGAAACTAGATTATTAGTACTAAAATTTTTAAATAATAACAAAATTAAGCTAAACAGGACTGCTATAAATAAAATCCAAAAATATGGAATCATTCCTGAACCACTTTCAAACCAGTGAGTTGACATCTTTGGCGTTAAGCTCAGTAAACCTCCAAGCAAAAGTCGATTTTGAGGTAAATATTCGGGGGAGAAATTAACTAAGTTAACCTGTACCAATTTCTGATCGAATATAACTGGTATCAAAAAGAAACTAATTCCTAAAAACCCAAAAATAGCACTCAAATAGCAGCGTCCAACTTCTAAAATATATCTTTTCCAAGAATTAGTTTGCACAAGATTTTTTAATAGGTATAAGGGCATCAGTATCCATACCAAAAAACTAATTAATAATGATGGTAAGTGTGATAATCCGAGCATCCCCCAAGCGATCGCCAAACTAATTGCATGACCACGCTGCCCTTGCGGTAAATGTACTTGACCGATGAGTTTATTCGTCGCGAGTAATACCCAAGGAATAAAAGCGATCGCCCAAACTTCAGCGATCGCCCCCCGTTGATAGATATCGATCAAAAAATAGGGAGAGAAAACTGCTAGCCCAGAAATCCCTAGCGCTAACCATGTGGGAAAGTATGAAGTTGCGTATAGATACACCCCACCAGCCAGTACAAAAGCGGCTAATACCATACTTCCTATCAAAGAGGATGGCAAATCTAAACCTAGCCCACTAAAAGGCAAAGTAGCAATTGCCAACATTGGGGGATAGAAAACAAACGTCGGATTGCCAAACCCAAAATTAGAAAACTCTAACCAACGTGGATAGAACTGTCCACCCCAAAATTGTCGTTGATACTGAAAAATCCAACTTAGATTAAATTGAGTGGAGTGGGCAATCGGATAGTTATGTAACAACATTGGAAGCATCGCGAGCGAAGCCAACCCTAATAAAAGGAGACTAATCAGCCCTGCTTTCAATATGAAAAAATACTTTTGCATATGGCTAAGTATAGCTATAGACATTTGCCTCAGGACATAAAACCAGAAGAGAGATGCGGCGCGCCGCGCCGCATCTCTCTTCTGGTTTTATGTCCTAACAAGACTGGCGACAAAAATTTCTTGGGTTTTATAGCTGTCGCCACTTGTATCAGGGCAAATCTAAATCCAAAAGAGGATGGCGGCGCTCTGTGCCGCCATCCTCTTTGGGATTTAGATATAAAAAAGCGCAAAGCGCTGTAAGAAGAAGGTAAGAACTGGCAGTAAGATAAAGAACCAGATTGCTTAACCATATTATGTTGCGAATTACTGAAATAAAGCTTCCGCTTGATCACCCAGAGGATGCGCTTAAAACTGCAATTCTTAAAAAACTACAGATATCTCCAGACGAACTCCTCAGCCATGTAATTTTTAAGCGTAGTTATGATGCACGCAAAAAAACAAATATTTATTTGGTATACATAGTTGATGTTGAGCTAGCCAATGAACAGAGGATTCGCGATCGCTTTCACAAAGATCCCTGTGTCATACCTACACCAGACATGAGCTATCAAATGGTAGCGAAAGCCCCTACAAATCTTAAAAATCGTCCTGTTGTAATTGGTATGGGACCATCAGGAATGTTTGCGGGATTAATGCTAGCGCAGATGGGATTTTGTCCAATTATTTTAGAGAGAGGTAAAGCAGTCCGAGATCGCACTGCCGATACGTTTAACTTCTGGAAAAAAAAAGCAGAATTTAACCCAGAATCGAATGCTCAGTTTGGTGAAGGCGGGGCGGGTACATTTTCCGATGGCAAGCTATATAGTCAAGTAAAAGATCCACAACATTATGGGCGTAAGGTTCTGACAGAGTTTGTAAATGCGGGCGCTTCGCCTGAAATCTTTTATATCAATAAACCCCATATTGGTACATTCAAACTGGTTGGCATCGTTCAAAATATACGCGCAAAAATCATATCCCTCGGTGGTGAAATTCGATTTCAGAGTCGAGTAGAAGATATTGATATAGAAGATGCACAAGTAAGAGGGCTAACCTTAGCCAGTGGAGAATATATCGCCACTAATCATATCGTCCTAGCGGTCGGGCATAGCGCCCGCGACACCTTCCAAATGCTTTACGATCGCGGTGTGTATATCGAAGCTAAACCTTTTTCAATTGGGTTTCGGATAGAACATCCACAACTTCTCGTTGATCAAGCGAGATTTGGTGAATATGCAGGAAACAAATTATTAGGAGCCGCCGACTATAAACTTGTCCATCATTGTCAAAATGGTCGTTCGGTTTATAGCTTTTGTATGTGTCCTGGGGGGCTAGTCGTGGCGGCGACTTCCGAAGTTGGTCGAGTTGTTACTAATGGCATGAGCCAATATTCGCGCAATGAGCGCAATGCCAATAGCGGGATCGTGGTGGGAATCACCCCCGATGACTATGCAGGACATCCCCTAGCAGGTATAGACCTTCAGCGCCGTCTAGAATCTCGCGCCTTTGAACTCGGTGGCAGTACTTATGCCGCCCCAGCCCAATTAGTCGGTGACTTTTTAGCCGATCGCCCTTCCAGTAGCCTTGGCATAGTTAAGCCATCCTACGCGCCCAATGTGCATCTATGCAATCTTAGCGAGAGCTTACCCGACTATGCGATCGCGGCGATCCGTGAAGCTATTCCTGCTTTTAACAAACAAATTCGTGGCTTTGCGATGGAAGATGCGATGCTTACGGGCGTAGAAACTCGCACTTCTTCACCAATTAGAATCAAGCGCAATCAAAATTATCAGAGTTTAAACGTAAAAGGACTATTTCCGACAGGCGAAGGGGCGGGTTATGCGGGCGGCATCCTCTCCGCAGGCATTGATGGCATTAAGGTAGCAGAAGCATTGGCTTTGAGCATGACATTATAAGCAAAATAAATGCCGCGCGAAGCGCGGCATTTATTTTGCTTACAGCAGATTGAGAACAAACCCACCACTAAATTTTTTGTAAAAGCCCCGCTTCGCGGGGCTTTTACAAAAAATCTGGATTTGGTATGATCGGGATTTGCTTAGTTATCACTTACGGCGAGGTCGGCGAGCCGATCGCTTATTTGCAGGTGGCTCTGGAATATCTCGATCTGAAAAATCATCCCTAAAGTCATTGCCATAATTATCGTTCTGATCCAAGTCATCAAGATCGTTTGCAGTAGTTTCTCTATAGTTACTTCGTGATGG
>Ga0105049_10011698_pt1 | contig 10056 bp, 7 predicted proteins | sample MAT06_FD_78087 | JGI IMG/M metagenome (GOLD analysis project Ga0105049, IMG submission 78087) | Freshwater microbial communities from Lake Fryxell liftoff mats and glacier meltwater in Antarctica - MAT-06 | ecosystem: Environmental > Aquatic > Freshwater > Ice > Liftoff microbial mat | place...
CCAGAGAAAGCCGATGCGGCGCAGTTCCGAAACGATTCGGTCGCGGTGGGCCATGACGAGGTCGAACTGGTCCGGCGTGGCCTCGATGCGCACGACGCGATCATGGTGGCGGCAGCGGAACTCGCGCAAGCCGATCCCGCGGAGGTATCGCTCCGCCTGGGCAATCTGATCCAGTTTCTCCCGCGTGATCGGCTCGCCATAGGGAACCCGCGAACTCAGGCACGGCGAGGACGGCTTGTCGTGGTTGGGCAGGCCAAAGCGCCGCGCCAAGGCGCGCACAGCGTCCTTGCCGATGCCGCATTCGCGCAACGGCGACCGCACCGCGCGCTCCGCCACGGCCTTCATCCCCGGGCGATAGTCCCCCGCGTCGTCGGCGTTGCTCCCGTCAAGGACCGCGTCGAATCCGCGCTCGTCCGCCAGGGCCGTCAGCCGACCATAAAGCTCGCTCTTGCAAAAGTAGCAGCGATTCGTGGGATTCTCGGCATAGTTGGGAATCGCCAACTCGCTGTACTCGATAGCCTCGAACTGAAACCCGTGCTCCGCGGCCACCGCCGCGCACAGGGCGATGTCCTCGCCCGTGTTGGATTCCGACCGGGCCGCCACGCACAGCACCCGCTCCGCCCCCAGGGCCATCGTCGCGGCCTTGGCCACAACCGATGAATCCACCCCCCCGGAGAACGCGACAATAACGCGCCCCCCATAGGAGCGGATGGCCTCCTCCAGCGGTGCGATCATCGAATCTGTCGGCGTCTCGGTCGTCATGGCTCCACGGAACTAGCAAATTCTGTGTCGGAACCGGTTCTGCGGCAAGGCGGAAGTGGGCGGACCTCGCGGAAACCTGGGATCCGACGCCCTAGATCGCGGCGTGCAATAGCTGTGAAAAAACCCTTGCGTTGGATGCCCGCGTTCATCCTACTTCCGGCCCCTCGGATGTGGATTTTCGGTGGGCGGGCAGGGTAGCGCCCGGAGGCGATGTAGGGGTATAGCTCAACTGGTAGAGCGACGGTCTCCAAAACCGTAGGTTGGGGGTTCAAGTCCCTCTGCCCCTGCCATCTCACTCAAGATGACCTCGACACCGCGCGCGGACGGCAGGCAAGGCCGCGAGGGCGGGAGAACAACGGAGCCGGTATGTCGGATAACATCGGGATGTTCGCAAAAACGAGGGTCTTCTTCGGCGAAGTGCGCACGGAGCTGTCCAAGGTCGTATGGCCGAGCCAGGAGCAGGTGAAAACCTATACCCTGGTGGTGCTTTCCACCTGTGCGATCCTGTCGATACTTATCGGCATCTGGGATCTTGGGCTCACGCAACTCGTCAAGTTGATCTTCGGTCTCTAGGCGGGCTGGCCAGTTCAGGCCCGGCACCCGCCGCGAACCTTTCAATCAACCGACAAGCCAACACCCCGCCTCCGGGCGGCGGCGAGCCCACGAGACGGGCGACTCGAAACGGGGATGACTCGTGAACTGGTACGCGATCTACACGCACTCGGGCTTCGAAAAAAAGGTTAAGCGCGATATCGAGCATCGTGCCTCGATCGAGGGCCTGCGCCACGAGCTCGGCGAGATCCTCATCCCCGAGGAGCGCATCGTCGAGATCAAGGACGGCAAGCGCAAGGAGTCCTCGCGCAACTTCATGCCGGGATATGTCTTCGTTCAGATGGCTGGGAACGAGGAGCTGTTCAAGATGATCCGCGAGGTCAACGGCGTCTCCATGTTCGTCGGCACGTCCGACGACAAGCCCTCGATCATCACGGACGAGGAAGTGCGCAACGTGGTGGGCCTGATCGAGGACAAGCAGGACAAGCCCAAGCCGGAGATCAAGTTCCGCAAGGGCGATCAGGTGAAGGTCATCGAGGGGCCGTTTGCGAACTTCGTGGGGACGGTGGACGGCATCGACCACGACCGCGCGCGCCTCAAGGTAATGGTTTCGATCTTCGGGCGCTCGACTCCCGTTGATCTCGCAGTGCTCGAAGTGGAAAAGGCCAGCTAGCCGGCCGGGTCGTTTGGTTAAGCGCAGCGCGGCCCCGCAGGGGCCCCCCAATTCGGAGAAGGTTTCATGGCAAAGAAAGTCACAGCGCAAGTCAAGCTCCAGTGCCCCGCGGGCGCGGCCAACCCGGCCCCGCCGGTAGGCCCCGCACTGGGCCAGCACGGCATCAACATCATGGACTTCTGCAAGCAGTTCAACGCGCGCACGAACTCCCCCGAGCAGAAGGGCCTCGTCATCCCCGCCCTCATCACCGTCTATTCGGATCGCTCCTTCACGTTCGAGCTGAAGACGCCCCCCGCCCCGATTCTCCTCCTCCGCGCCGCCGGCGTCGAGAAGGGCGCTGGCGTCCCCAACAAGAACAAGGTGGGCAAGGTCACCCGCGCCCAGGTCGCCGAGATCGCAAAGATGAAGATGCGCGACCTCAACGCCGGCAGCCCGGAGACCGCCGCCAGCATGATCGCCGGAACCGCCCGCAGCATGGGCATCGAAGTCGTCGACTAAGCGGCCCACCGGGCCGAAACGCAGCACCACCCCCTTGCGTGGGAGGGCCGCACAGCGGCCCGCTGGAACCACCGGAGAATCAGCATGGCCAAGCATGGCAAGAAGTACACTGAGAAGGCGAAGCTCGTCGATCCCGCCAAGCGCTACACCGTCGCCGAGGCCGCGGCCCTGCTCAAGCAGGTCGCCTTCGCCAAGTTCAACGAGTCGTTGACGCTCGACATCCGCCTCGGCGTCGATCCCCGCGCCGCCGACCAGCAGGTCCGCGGCACCGTGGCCCTTCCCCACGGCACCGGCAAGACGATCCGCGTCGCGGTTTTCGCCAAGGGCGACAAGGTTCGCGAGGCCGAGGAGGCCGGCGCGGACATTGTTGGCGGCGACGACCTGGCGGACAAGGTGCAGAACGGGTTCCTTGACTTCGACGCGGCCATCGCGACGCCCGACATGATGCGCGTCGTCGGCAAGCTCGGCAAGGTCCTCGGCCCCCGCAACATGATGCCCAACCCCAAGGCGGGCACCGTGACGATGAACGTCAAGGACGCCGTCCTCGCGCTTAAGGCCGGTCGCGTCGAGTACCGCCTCGACCGCTTCGCCATCGTCCACGTTAGCGTCGGCAAGGCCGCCTTCACCGAGCAGCAGATCGCGGAGAACGTGCAGTCGCTCCTCGATGCGCTCTGGAAGGCCAAGCCCGCCGCAGCCAAGGGCAAGTACATCCGCTCGATCTGCCTTTCGAGCACCATGAGCCCCGGCATCCGCATCAACTCCGACGAAGCCGAGCTTGGCAGCGTCGCCGAAAAGGCTGCAGCAGCAGCGGCGGCAGGCTGAAACTGGGTCCCCCCAACCGGGGACCCCACAGATTTTGCCGCCTAGCGGCGGCGAAACCGGATTCCCGAGAGGGAACCGGCAACATCACACACGACTCGTGTGGCCAAAGACAGCGGGACACCTCCCCGATTTTTGCGGGGGGTGTTAAAGGAACCAGGTTCCCACTCCCGCCGAGGCTCGAGCAACCGCAAGAACGGAATTCTCCCACCCGCGCCTCCCGCGCGGCCCAGGGGCGGAACCTCCCGAATCGCGCGGCCCCGGGCGCAAGGTCGAAAAGCCCCGGGTCCAAGCGAAAGGAGGTGACAACAGGTGGCAAAACTCGGACGCGAAGCAACGAAGCGTCGCGGCATGGCCCCCAAGGTCGCCCAAGTCGAGCAGATGACGGCGGTCCTCAAGAGCGGCCAGGGATGGTTCATCCTCGCCCGCAACAAGGGACTGACCTACGGCCAGGCCACGGACCTGCGCGCAAAGGCGCGCGCGGCGAAGGTGAAGATCAAGGTGTCCAAGAACACCTTGCTCCGCATCGCCCTGACCAACGCGGGATTCGATCCCGCGCCGCTCAAGGGCCTGCTCAAGCTGGAGACCCTTGTCGCTGTCGGCACGGAGGATCCCGTGACGCCGGCCAAGCTGCTGGTGGACTTCATGAAGGCCAATGAGGGGAAGCTTGAAATCAAGGGCGGTTTCCTTGATGGCAAGGTCCTCAGCGCAGACGAAATCCGCAATCTCGCAACCCTTCCGGGACGCGACGAACTGCTGGCCAAGATGCTGGGCAGCATGATGGCGCCGGTCCAGAACCTCGTCTATGCGCTCAACCAGACGGTATCCAAGGTCGTTTACGTCGTGGATGCCCGTCGTCGGCAGCTCGAAGAAAGAAACGCGGCCTAACAAGGCACGCGTGGTTCCGAACACTCGACCCGCGGGGAATGGCCCAGCGCCCCCCGCCAACACGATAAGGAGAATCGTTCAATGGCCCTCACCAAGGAAGAGATCGTCAACGCGATCAAGGAAATGCCGCTTCTCGAAGTTGCGGCTCTCGTCAAGATGATGGAGACGGAATTCGGCGTCAGCGCGGCCCCCGTGGCCGTCGCTGGTGGTGGTGGCGCCGCCGCCGCCGCCCCCGTCGAGGAGAAGACCGAGTTCACGGTGATCCTCAAGGATGCCGGCAAGGACAAGATCAAGGTGATCAAGGAAGTCCGCGCGATCACCAACCTTGGCCTGAAGGAAGCCAAGGACCTCGTCGAGGGCGCCCCCAAGGAAGTCGTCAAGGACGTCACGAAGGACGAGGCCGCCAAGGTCAAGAAGCAGCTCGAGGATGCCGGCGCGGTCGTCGAGGTCAAGTAAGGTTCAAGTCACCTTCGCGGTGGCGGGGCTGGGGCGGGGGAGGAGCATTTCCCCGCCCCGGCTGCCTTGCCTTCCTCACGCCCCGATGGGGGCGGGTTTGTCCTTGACAGCCCGTCGCCCCGCAGGCGGAATGAATCTTGCCAAGCCTCTTCATGCAGGCGGTTTGACACCCCAAGGGCCCAGCCGTTGAGCCGAATCCATTATTTGTCCGAAGTACATAGCACCCACAGCAATGGCCGCACCCCGACAGCGGGCGGGATGCGGAATCGTCGTTTTACCGCCCACGGTCTTTCCCGGCTTGCCGGTTTGGACTTGGGGTAGCCCGCTAACAGCGTTCTTTGCCAATTTTCCAAGGAGGTCACCGCTGGATGGCGACCATGTCTACCTCGGGACGAATCTCGTTCGCGCGTATTCCGGAAACAATGGAGATGCCCTATCTCCTGGAAACGCAGAAGCAGAGCTATGCGGAGTTCCTCCAGTTCGAGTCGCAGTCCGACTCGCGCGCGGACAGGGGACTTCAGGAAGTTTTCCGGTCCGTTTTCCCGATCCATCCTCCGGGCGATCCTTCTTCGCTCGAGTTCATCGAATATACCTTCGGCACGCCCAAGTACACCGTGAAGGAGTGCATCGACCGCGGCATGACGTTCGCCGCGCCGCTCAAGCTTAAGCTCCAGCTCATTGTCCGCGAGACCAACGAGGAGACCGGCCACACCGAGATCCACGACATCAAGGAGCAGGAAGTGTACATGGGCGAGGTTCCGCTCATGACCGCCCAGGGCACCTTTATCATCAACGGCGCGGAGCGCGTCATCGTATCGCAGCTCCACCGCTCGCCCGGCGTCTCCTTCTCCCGGTCCACGCACCCCAACGGCAAGTACACCTACTCCGCCCGCATCATTCCCTATCGCGGCGCGTGGGTCGAATTCGAAATCGATATCTACGGCGTCATGTACGTCATGATCGACCGCAAGCGCAAGATACCCGCGACCACCTTCCTGCGCTGCTTCAACTACAACGACGACGCCGCGATGGCCCGCGAATTCTTCGCCGTCGAGAAGATCAAGCTGGACGATTTCAAGGGCGGAGCAACCGTGCTCGGCAGCCTCGAGAACCATCTCGGAGCCGAGTTCATCGAGACCATCAAGGACGAGAAGGGGAAGAAGATCGTCGAGTCCGGCGCCAAGGTCACCAAGAAGGCCATCGAGGCCCTCCGCGTCGCCGGCGTTGACCGCGCCCACCTTACCGTCGCCCAGGGCTACGAGCACCTCATCGGCCGCATCCTTGCCGAGGACATCATCGACGCAGCCACCGGCGAAATCCTCGCCGAGACGTGGGAGATCGTGACCACCACGCTCCTGCGCCGCTGCGGTCGCGCCGCCGTCAAGGGCCTCGCCGTTGTCCGCGTCGAGAATCCCGAGGCCGCCGGTCCCATCATGAATACGCTCAACAAGGACAAGATCCGCACCATGGAGGACGCCGTGGTCGAGTTCTTCCGCAAGATGCGCCCGGGCAATCCGGTCAGCGTCGTGGCGGGCAAGCGCCTTGTGGAGGAGATGTTCTTCAACGACAAGCGCTACGACCTCGGCGCCGTCGGCCGGTACAAGATCAACAAGCGCTTCTATGACACCGGCACCACCGGCACCGGCGACCTCACCAAGCGTCTCCTCACGGTGGTGGACGTCATCCACGTCATGAAGTACCTCGTCCGCCTCGCGGCAGAGGAGGTGGACGTTGACGACATCGATCACCTCGGCAATCGCCGCGTCCGCTGCGTCGGCGAGCTTCTCCAGAATCAGATCCGTCTCGGCCTCGCCGAGATCGAGAAGACGGCCCGCGAGCGCATGGCGATCGTGGACCTGGAGAACATGCTCCCCCAGAACCTCATCAACGCCAAGCCGCTGGTCACCGCCGTGCGCGACTTCTTCGGTCGCTCCCAGCTCAGCCAGTTCATGGACCAGACGAATCCCCTCGCGGAACTCACGCACAAGCGCCGCCTCTCGGCCCTCGGGCCCGGCGGCCTCTCGCGCGACCGCGCCGGTTTCGAAGTCCGCGACGTTCACCACACCCACTACGGCCGCGTGTGCCCGATCGAGACCCCTGAAGGCCCGAACATCGGCCTCATCAGCTCGCTCTGCACCTACGCCCGCATCAATCCATTCGGCTTCATCGAGACGCCGTATCGCCAAGTCAAGGCGGGTCAGGTCCACAACGAGAAGGTGGACTACCTGACCGCCGACGTCGAGGACGAGTGGACGATCGCGCAGGCCAACGCCCCGCTCGACGAGAAGAGCCGTTTCCGCAACGACACGGTGCTCTGCCGCCGTCGCGGAGACTTCCCGCGCATGGCTGCCGCCGCCGTTCAGTTCATGGACATCTCTCCCAAGCAGCTCGTTTCGGTCTCCGCCGCGCTTATTCCGTTCCTCGAGCACGACGACGCCAACCGCGCCCTCATGGGTTCCAACATGCAGCGCCAGGCCGTTCCCCTCCTCTTCACCGACGCGCCGCTGGTCGGCACCGGAGTCGAGGAGAAGGTCGCCCGCGACTCCGGCGTCTGCATGATCGCTCGCCGCGCCGGCGTGGCCGAGCTCGTCACCTCCTCCGAGATCGTCATCCGCACGGAGTCCGGCGAGACCGACCGCTACGACCTCTACAAGTACAAGCGTTCCAACCAGAACACCTGCATGAACCAGAAGCCAGTCATCACCGAGGGCACGATTGTCGAAGTCGGCACCATCCTCGGCGACGGCCCCGGCACCCAGAACGGCGAACTCGCCTTGGGCAGCAACGTGCTCGTGGCCTTCATGAGCGCGGGCGGCCACAACTTCGAGGACGCCATTCTGCTCTCCGACCGCCTCGTGCGCGACGACGTCTATACGTCGATCCACATCGAGGAGTTCGAGATCGACGCCCGCGACACCAAGCTGGGCAAGGAAGAGATCACCCGCGACATCCCCAACGTCTCCGAGGAGGCGCTGGCCAAGCTCGACGAGACCGGCTGCGTCTTCATCGGCGCAGAGGTCAAGCCCGGCGACATCCTGGTTGGCAAGGTCACGCCGAAGGGCGAGACCGAGCTTAGCTCGGAGGAGAAGCTCCTCCGCGCCATCTTCGGAGAGAAGGCCGGCGACGTCCGCGACGCCTCGCTCAAGGTTCCCCCGGGCGCCGGCGGCATCGTCATCGACATCAAGACCTTCAGCCGCAAGGAGCGCGGACAGAAGACCGACCGCGACGACAAGTCGCGCATCCAGCACGCCGAGAACCTCCGCCTTCGCGAGCGCGACGCCCTTTGGGCGGAATTCGACGAGCGTCTCGCCAAGATCCTCGAGAGCCTCGACCGCGACATCGTCAACTTCGAGACGGGCCGCGTCGAACTCAAGCCCGGCCAGAAGCCCAAGACCGAAGCGATCCAGTACGTCCGCCACTCGCTCACCACGGGCATGCTTCCCGTGGACGGCAAGGTCGGCCAGAAGATCAAGGAACTCTATCAGGAGGTCCGCCAGCGCGAGCTGGAGATCGAGGACCGCGCCAAGAACACCATCGACCGCATCAAGACGGGCGACGAACTGCCCCCCGGCGTAATCAAGCTCGTGAAGGTCTATGTGGCCTCCAAGCGCAAGATCAGCGTCGGCGACAAGATGGCCGGACGGCACGGCAACAAGGGCGTGGTCGCCAAGGTGCTCCCCGTCCAGGACATGCCGTTCCTGGCCGACGGCACCCCCGTTGACATCGTGCTCAACCCGCTCGGCGTTCCCTCCCGCATGAACGTGGGACAGATCCTCGAAACACACCTTGGCTGGGCTTCCTACGAGCTCGGCAAGCAGGTTTCCCGCCTCTTCTCCCGTGAGGGAACTGGCGCGGCCCGCAAGTTCCTCGACGGCGTCTTCACCCCCTCCCAGAAGGTCGTGGAAAAGGGAGAGCTTGGCTTGTTCTGGAAGGAACGCGCCAAGGTCAAGAAGATGAGCGACGAAGAGCTGGCCGGCTACATCTCCAAGGTCTCCCGTGGCTTCCTCCTTGCCACGCCCGTTTTCGACGGCACCAAGGAAGACGAAATCTGGGACCTCCTCGACAAGGCCAGCCTGCCGGATAACGGCCAGGCCCGCTTGTTCGATGGCCTCACGGGCGAGCCCTTCGACCGCGAAGTCACTGTCGGCATCATCTACATGCTCAAGCTCGCCCACCTCGTGGACGACAAGATGCACGCGCGCTCCATCGGACCGTACTCCCTCGTTACCCAGCAGCCCCTGGGCGGCAAGGCCCAGTTCGGCGGCCAGCGCTTCGGCGAAATGGAAGTGTGGGCACTCGAAGCCTACGGTGCCGCCTACACCCTTCAGGAACTTCTCACCGTCAAGTCCGACGATGTGAACGGCCGCACGAAGATCTACGAGTCGATCGTCAAGGGCCAGAACTCCATGGCTCCCGGCATCCCCGAGTCCTTCAACGTGCTCGTCAAGGAACTTCAGGCTCTCTGCCTCAACCTCGAACTGCTCATCGAGCACGAGGGGGCCGAGGAAGAACTCGACCTGCTCGGCATCGAGAGCGTCGCGGAGGACGATTCGTTCCTCAACGAGGACGACTTCGGCCTCGGCGACGACGACGGCCCCGCCTCCGCTCGGAGCCTTCGCGGCCTCGATGACGAAGAAGAAGATGACGGCGAGTAACGGACTGCGGAAGTCGAAGCAACCACACTCCACACTTCTCCCACGAACTCCCAAAGGGGACCACGAGAGATGCTGAAGAACGAAGGAAACACAGGCGCAGTCGAAACGGCGCCCAATGCGAAGTACCGGACGATCGAGCTCGGCATGGAAGGCGCCATGGACGATGTCGATCTCAACAATCTCAATGCGGTGGCGCGTATCTCCATCGCCAGCTCCGACCAGATCCTGAACTGGTGCCGCCGCCGCCGCCAGGGTGGAGACCGTTTTGGTTTCCTCCGCGGCGCCGCCGACAGCGAGAGCGACGACGATCTGTCCTTTGGCGAGGTCAAGAAGCCCGAGACCATCAACTATCGCACGTTCAAGCCCGAGAAGGACGGCCTCTTCTGCGAGCGCATCTTCGGTCCCACCAAGGACTGGGAGTGCTCCTGCGGCAAGTACAAGCGCATCAAGTACAAGGGTATCATCTGCGACCGCTGCGGCGTCGAGGTCACCGAGTCCAAGGTGCGCCGCGTCCGCATGGGCTATATCAAGCTCGCCGCGCCCGTCTGCCACATCTGGTTCTACAAGGGCACGTCCTCCAAGATCAGCAACCTGCTCGACATCAGCGTCCGCGACCTCGGCAAGGTGATTTACTTCCAGGAGTACATCATCGTCGATGCGGACCCCGAGACGGGCCTGCGCCCCAAGGAGATCATCCCCGAGGACGTCGCCCGTAAGTACAAGGAGCAGTACGGCGACAAGGTGAAGATCTTC
>Ga0105049_10011699_pt1 | contig 10055 bp, 8 predicted proteins | sample MAT06_FD_78087 | JGI IMG/M metagenome (GOLD analysis project Ga0105049, IMG submission 78087) | Freshwater microbial communities from Lake Fryxell liftoff mats and glacier meltwater in Antarctica - MAT-06 | ecosystem: Environmental > Aquatic > Freshwater > Ice > Liftoff microbial mat | place...
GGGCGAGCGTGAGCACCTCGCTGGCGTGCTGAGCGTGATGCGCATCGTTTCGGTGCCGTGGGGCGAACCCGACCCGAGGCATCGCAACATCGCGCCGACTTACTGACGCACGGTCATCGACCACGCGCGCACGTTCTATTACTGTTAGTCCACACCCAGCCCCAACATCGAGTGGCTGAATCTCAATAACATCGACTTCGCCAAGGGCTCGGGCATCTGGGTGGCGGCGGTCGAGACGGACTTCAGGCTCATTGGCAACATCGACAAGGCGCTCAAGCCGCCGAAGCGATCACGTACTTGATGCCGTGAACAGCAATGGCGGCCCGAGCGCTGCCGTCGGCGCTTCAGGGTGATACCGTTTCACTCGAAGCGTCCCCGAATCGGGTATGAGGAAACTTGGGGTAGTCCATCGATCTGCCCCGAGCATGTCCTTCAGTGGCACTGTTGTAAGGATACTCCATGGCCTCCGGGCTGCTGGCGTTGTTTGACGATGTGGCAGCGATTGCCAAGATCGCCTCCGCCTCACTCGACGATGTCGCCAAGTTGTCGGCCAAGGCGGGGGGCAAGGCAGCCGGCATCGTGATCGATGACGCGGCCGTGACCCCGCGCTACGTGGTCGGCTTTGCCGCCGAGCGCGAGCTGCCGATCATCGGCAGGATCGCATGGGGATCCACGCGTAACAAGCTCGTATTCCTGCTGCCCGGCGCATTGTTGCTCTCGACTGTGGCGCCATGGTCGATCATGCCGCTGCTCATTCTGGGTGGTGCGTATCTCTGCTATGAAGGCTTTGGCAAGGTGCGCGAGCTGATTGTGGTGGCCGCACCCCCAACGCCTGCCGAGGCCATGCAGGCCGGCGACGCCACGGCGCTTGAGCGGCAGAAGATCGCCAGCGCGATCCGCACCGACTTCATCCTGTCTGCCGAGATCATGGCAATCACGCTGTCGACCGTGGGAGAGGCGTCCCTTGCCGTGAAGGCGACGGTTTTAGCGGTGGTCGGGCTGGGCATCACGATCGCGGTCTACGGCACGGTGGCCTTGATCGTGAAAGCCGATGACATCGGCGTCGCGCTGACCCGTCGCAATCCGCCAGTGTCGGCGATCGGCCGAGGCCTGGTTCGCGCGATGCCGTCGGTGTTGTCGGCGCTCACCCTAATAGGCACGCTGGCCATGCTGTGGGTCGGCGGCGGCATCATCCTGCACGGTCTGGCCGAGTACGGGCTCAGCGGTCCGGAGAACTGGATCAAGCGGGTCGGTGCGTCGGCAGGATCGATGCTGCCGTGGGGCGGCGGCCTCGTCGCTTGGATTGTTGCCGCAGCTCTGGCAGGACTGGCGGGGCTCGCGGTCGGCGCGGCGGCGACCCCGTTGAAGAAGCACGTGATCGGCCCACTGCTGCGGCGGCTGCCGTCGTTCAGGCGCGCGATCTGAAGCGTGCGCAGGTGCCAGCGCGTATACGCCCGCGGCCGTGGCATGCAGGAGAGGAGAAGCGGCCGTGGTCGCAGATCGCGACGGTGGCGGCGTAGGTAAACACAAGCGAACGTGGGTCCGTACTATTGACTGAGGCACTCCCGCGTCCAAGGAGCTTCTGCATGTCCACCTTCCTTGAACCCGTTCGCCGCACGCGGCCCTTGAAGCACGTCTTGATTGCCCGGCTGATCTCGGGCATCCCGTTGGCGAGGATCAGCATGCTGCGCCTGGTGGGAGTGTCACCGCTGAGGCCGAGACTCGAAGCCGCAAGGGTTCCCATGTCCGGTGTTGGTGCCGTCGTCGTGCCGATCCTTGGCGTGCTGGCCGGGCTGATGCTGCTGAGCGGTGCGTTCGCGAGGATTGGCGCGATAATCGCGTGCGGGTCGATGGGGGTTGCGATCTACGTGCACCTGAACGCCGACTGGTACCACGAGCCGCCGATCATCCTGCCCATCGCTGTACTCGCCGCGTCGCTCTACGTGCTCTGGCGCGGCGGCGGGGCGTCGAGCGTGGATGGAAGGACGAGCAAGTAGCGCGGCCCGCACTGTGGTTTCAATAGCGAGTTCGCTCATGCCCCATCCATTTATTGCACACTCCCTCCCCGCCTTACCCCCGACGCAGACTCCGGAGTCCGCCGCACGGGACTTCTATGAACGTGTTCGAACTCGGCGGAGCGTGCGTTTCTTCTCTCAGCGCGCGGTGAGCGAGGAGACCATCCGCTGGTGCGTCGCCGCAGCAGGAACGGCGCCGAGCGGCGCGAACAAGCAACCGTGGCGGTTCGTGTGCGTTCGTGACCCCGGGCTCAAGCACGAGATCCGGGTCGCGGCAGAGAGTGAGGAACGCGAGTTTTATGCTCGGCGGGCAAGCCCGGAATGGCTCGCCGATCTTGCCCCGCTGGAGACGACGGCAGACAAAGCGTTTCTTGACGCTGCGCCGTGGCTGGTGATCGTGTTCAAGTGCATGAAGGCAGACCCCGGGCAGGGATCAGAGCAGGTGTACTACGCGAACGAGTCGGTTGGTATTGCCGTGGGGCTGTTCCTGGCGGCGATACACCACGCTGGCCTGGCCGCCCTGACCCACACGCCCAGCCCGATGAGGTTCCTGAGCACGGTGCTCGGCCGTCCGGACTCCGAGCGTGCCTTTGTGCTGATCCCGGTGGGGTACCCGGCTGATCTGTGCGTCGTTCCAGACATCCATCGCAAGACCGTCGAGGAGATCATGGTCGTTCGGTGATTGAAGCGGATGGCGGGCTGCTTCCGGGGACAACATGCAGTCCGATGCGAGCGGCAGTTCGGCGGCATCAACGCGAATGGCAGCGAGAAGGGGCCGTGGCCGGAGATCGCGAAGGCGCCGGTCGCCGCGTTGCACAGCGCTCGATGGTCAAACGGTCAAGCTGCCAGTAGATCGGCCGCGTCTCTCCGATCCAACGGGCGTGCGGAGTGTGCCAACGGGTGAGGCGGCGGGACCCCGAAGCGTGCGGACGCGGAAGTTATGAAGAGCTTCGACTCGGAGCCGAGACCGAACTGAACCTGCGATCAGGCCGCGGGCGTGGTGGACTGCTCCGGTAAGGCCGCAGCAATCTCGTGAGTTGTTGCTTGCGAATCAGGGTGACAGGATTCGAACCTGCGGCCTCGTGGACCCAAACCACGCGCTCTACCAAGCTGAGCTACACCCTGGACGCGGTCAGTGTAGGGCGTGGACTACGCGAGGCGGGGGGCCGGGGTAGAAGACGGCGTGGAAGTGGAAGTGGAAGTGGAGGTGGGGGCGGAGGTGGAGGATGGTCGGGCGGCCGCGTCGGGCTCCTCGGCCGGACGAGTCTTCGAGGCGGAGATAATCGTGTAGATCGCTGGCACTACAAAGAGCGTGAAGACGGTGCTGATGGTCATGCCCGTGACGAGCACGATGCCGATGCTGTTGCGGCTCTCGGCACCGGGCCCGGTGACGAGCACGAGGGGGAAGTGGCCGAAGACGGTGGCGACCGAGGTCATGAGGATGGGGCGGAGGCGCGTGAGGGAGGCCTCGCGCACCGCGGCGAACTTGCTGAGGCCCGTTTCCTGCAGGTGGTTCGCGAACTCGACGATCAGGATGCCGTTCTTTGCAACCAGCCCGACGAGCGTGATGAGTCCGACCTGCGAGTAGATGTTGATGGTCGTGAGGTCGGCGAAGGTGAACATGAGTGCACCGCTGATGGCGAGGGGGACCGAGCCGAGCAGCACGATGAGCGGATCGCGGAAGCTGCTGAACTGCGCAGCGAGGACGAGGTAGATGAGCAGGAGTGCAAAGCCGAGCGTCACGGTGAGCGAGGACCCCTCGGTCCGGAGCTGGCGGCTCTCGCCGGCGTAGTCAACGCCGTAGCCGCGCGGGAGGATCGTTTTCGCGGCCTCTTCGAGTGCGGCAAGTGCCTCGCCCTTTGTGACGCCGGGCGCGACCACGCCGTAGATCTTCGCGCTGTTGCGCTGCTGGAAGCGGTTGAGCGCACGAGGCGCGGCGATGGTCTCGAGCGTGACGAACGAGGCGATGGGGACCAGGCCGCCGTCCGCCGCGCGAACCTTGAGCTGCAGCAGGCTGTCGGCGGTGACCCGGCCCGAGTCCTCGACCTGCGGAATGACCTTATAACTGCGCCCGTCGTAGTTGAAGCGGTTGACGTAGCCGCCGGAGAGAAGGACCGAGAGGTCCTGCCCGATGCTGGCCATGTCGAGCCCGAGGTCCGCGACCTTCTCGCGGTCGATGATGATGCGCGTCTGCGGCAGATCGAGCTTGAGATCAGAATCCGCGTAGAGGAACTTGCCACTCTGGAACGCGGCACCCACGAGCTGCCCCGCGTAGCCGACCATCTCCTCGGCCTCGTCTGAGCTGGTGATGATCATCTCGACATCGAACTGGCCAGCGCCCGGAAGCGGCGCGGGCATGACGGGGATGGCGCGGACGCCGGGGATGGCGCCGACGATTCCGAAAGCCTCAGGAAGAAGCTCGTGCATGCGGCGGTCTCGCTCGGCCCAGCGTGTGGCCTGCATGCCGCCAAACCCGCCGCCGACCTGGGCGATGTTCCAGACATAGCTCGTCTCGGGGAAGTGCTTCATGGACTCGGCCACGGCGCGAGCGCCCTTGCGCGCGGCGTCGAGCGAGCCGTCGGGCGAGGTCTGGAGGATCACGAAGAGCCCGCCCTCATCCTCCGTTGGCGCGAGTTCCTTGCTGGAGAGTGCGTAGAGCGGAACGGCCGCGGCGGTGATGACGAGCGCGGCCCCGGCCATGACCCAGCGGATGCTGAGCGTGACATCGAGCGCGCAGCCATAGGCCCGCCGGATGAAGTCAAAGATTCGGTTGACGAGCCGGGTGAGGAAGCCCTCTTTGCCGCTGGCGGGGACGAGCCACGAACTCATGACGGGTGAGAGCGTGATGGCGACGATGCCGGAAACGACGACCGCCGCAGCGAGGGTGAAGGCAAACTCCTTGAAGAGCACGCCGGTGAGGCCACCCTGGAAGCCGATGGGTGCGTAGACGGCCGCGAGGGTGATTGTCATCGCGATGATGGGCGAGACGAGCTCTCGTGCGCCGGTGATCGCGGCGTTGAAGCGCGTCATCCCCTCGCGCACGTGACGCTCGACGTTCTCGACCATCACGATCGCATCGTCAACGACAAGTCCCACCGCGAGCACGATCGCAAGGATCGTGAGGAGGTTGAGTGAGAAGCCCATGAGGAGCATGGCGATGCACGCGCCCACGAGGGAGATCGGGATCGCGATGAGCGGGACCAGCGCGGTGCGCAGCGAACCCATGAAGAGGAAGACGACGATCGCGACGATGAGCACGGTCTCGGCAAGGGTCTTGGTGATCTCCTCGATAGCGTTGGCCATGTAGAAAGTGCCGTCGTACGCCAAGCTCATCTCGACCCGCGCGGGGAGCGTCGGCCGCAGGCGCTCCATTGTCTCGCGCAGGCTGGCAGCGACCTCGAGCTCATTGGCGCGAGGCAGGGGCCACACGGAGAGATACACCGCGGGCTTGCCATTCATTCCCGCCTCGGCGTCGGGCTCCTCGTGGCCGAGCTCGACGCGGGCGATGTCGCGCAGGCGGACCATGGTGCCCTCGCGCTCGAGGACGATGAGCTGCGCGAACTCCTCGGCGGAGCGCAGGTCGGTGTTGGTCAGTAGATCGATCTGCACATCGTCGGCGCGCGTGCGTCCGACGGCCGCAAGGAAGTTGTTGCGGGTCAGGGCCTGCTGCACGTCGAAGGGCGTGACATCAAGCGATTCCATGCGCGCGGGATCGAGCCAGATGCGCATCGCAAGCTGGTGGGCGCCCTCGACGCCGACGCGCTGGACGCCGGGGATCGTCGCAAGCTCGGGCTGGATCTCGCGGGCGAGATAGTCCGTGAGCTGCGAGAGATCCATGTTCTGCGCCGTGAAGCTGAGGTAGAACGTCGCGAATGGACGGTCGGTGCGCTGGATGTCGATGACGGGCGATTCGGACTCCTGAGGCAGCTCGCTCCGGACCTGGTTGAGTCGCGCCGAGATCTCCGCGAGCGCGTCGTTGGAGCTGTGGTTGAGGCGCAGGCGCACGGTGATACGGCTGACGCCAGCGGTGCTGGTGGATTCGATGTAGTCGATGCCATCGATGGCCGAGACGGCGCGCTCGATGGGCGTGGTGATGAAGCCCCGGACTGTCTCGGCGGAGGCGCCGATGTACGCAGTGGTGATGATGACCGAGCTGGACTCGATGCGCGGGAACTGCCCCACTGGCAGGCTCGAGATCGCGCGCCAGCCAACGGCGAGGATGATGAGATTGATGACGATCGCGAGGACCGGCTTCTTGATAAAGAGGTCGGTGATGAACCCGCGAGAGCGCGGCTCGAGCGAGGGCGTGGTTGACATGGGCGTGGACCTTTACGGCAGGCGAAGGGCTGGGCGCGGAGCGTGCTGGCGAGACGTTGGTTTGGCTGGCGGCAGGCGCGGCGAGAATTAGCCAGGGTTTGTGGCGCTCGTCTGCGTTGGGTTAGTAGCGGTTGGGGCGTTGGGCGCGGCCGCGGGAACCGCCGAAGGAGCGGCCGAAGGCAAGGGCGGAGGAACCACCGCCACGAGCGCACCCTCGCGGAGCTTGAAGGAGCCGGTGGAAGCGATCTGTTCGCCCTGCTTGAGGCCCTCCAGAACGATGACGCTTGTGCCGACAGCGGGGCCGAGCTTGATGAAGCGCTGCGTGGCGCGCGTCTCCATCACGGACTTGTCGGCGGCACTTGGCGTGGGGGCGATCACGAAGACGTGGTCACCATACGAAGCGCGCCGGACGGCGGTGTTGGGGATGGCAACAAAGTCCTGAGCCGGGCCGACGGGCACCCGGACGTCGACGAACATTCCAGGGCGGAGCCGCTTGTCGCGGTTGTCGACGATCGAGCGGATGCGGACGTTGCGCGTGGTGGCGTTGGCTGCGGCGTCGATAGCGACAACCTCGATGCGGCGCGGCTCGGGTCCGAAGACGCTGGAGGTGGCCATGAACGCATCACCGACCTTGATACGGGCGATGTGCTGCTGGGGGAGAGCGAAGTCGACGTAGATGTCATCGGTGGCTTCCTGGAGCATGACGATCGGCGCACCCTCGGCGAGGAACTGGCCGGCATGTACGTTCCGCAGGCCCGCGACGGCGCGGAACGGTGCGCGAAGGGTCTTGCGGTTGATAAGGGCCTTGATCTGATCAACGCGAGCGTGGGCGAGGATGACCTCCGCATTGGCGCGCTGGAGTGAAGCGGTCGCGGCATCCACGGCCGCGCGGGAATCGTCAAGATCAGCCCTTGACGTGGCGCCGGAGGCGATGGCCTTTTCCAAGCGTTCGAGCGTCGCGCTGCTCCATTGAAGTGAAGACTCGGAGGCCATCACGCTGGACTCGGCGACTGGCACGCTGGACCGTGCGGCCACAAGGTCGGCGCGCTCGGTGCTGTCGTCGAGTGTGACGAGTATCTGGCCAGCCTCAACGATGGTTCCCGATTCGAATCCCACGGTGCTGATGGTGCCGGGGACCTCGGCACCAAGCGTCACCGACCGCATGGCGAGGGCGGTGCCGACAAGGTCGGCGGTGGGCTGGAAGGAGATGGTGCCAACGGAGACGGCATCGACCGCCTCGGGAGCTTCGAAGTTCGGCATGTTGGCGGCCGCGGCGAAGCTGGCCATCTTCCAGCGGTAGAGGCCCAAGCCCACGCCGCCGAGAGTAAGGACGATGAGCGTGGTCGCGATGACGGCGCTGCGTTTCACGGATAATTCCTTTGAGAGCGTCCTGAGACGTGTTTGGACGAGTGGTGACAAGTCGTGAAGGGACCCGTGCGTACGAGGGAGGGTGCGTGAGTGAGGGTGGGAATTAGCGGGCCTTGGAGGCAGTGGCCCGACGCGTGCTGGCCGCGGCCTTCTTGCGTGTGGTCCGCGTTGGCTTGGGTCGTGAAAGAGGCTTCTTCGAGGCGACCAGCTTCTCAAGCGAAGAGGCGCGCGTGCCCGGCTTGCCAAGCCCGGCCTCGAGCGTGCGAGTGAGTGATGCTCGGATGTCGGCGAGTCGCTGCTCGGAGACTTCGTGCAGCCCGAAGATCCAGCCAAGCCACAGGCCGTCCATGGCGAGAGCGATGCTGTCGCCGGTGCCCGGAGCGAGGCCGTCGGACTCGAGAAGGCCTCGGAGATACAGGTGCATCTGCCGGACCGGGTGGACGAGCTCGTTGCTGCTGATCATGGCGGCGACGAGGACCATGCCCGAGCGACGCATGTGTTCAGTCCAGGAGTCGGGGGTGTTGATGCAGCCGTTGAGGAGCCCCCGCGCCACGCGCCCGGGACCGTCGGGAGCGGAGGCGATGGCCTGGTCAACGTCGGTCCGCCAGCGGGAGACAGTTCGCGCGACCAGCGATTCGAGCAGCTTGTGCTTGCTGGGAAAGTGGTGGAGCAGTCCGCCCTTTGAGAGTCTGGCCTCGGCCGCGACGGCGTCGAGCGTGAAGCTGCCAATTCCATCGCGGACGATGACCGCCTCGGCGGCGTCGAGGAGCGCGTTGTTGAACTGGGAACCGGGGGCGGGCGTCGGCATCCGCAACTATACCGACCAGCCGGTCGGTTTCAAGACCGACCCGTCGGTTGGTTGGAGAAAGTTTGGCTTGTCTGTGGTGGCCCTCGTGCCCCGTGCCCGTGTGCAGAATCGTGGCGACGAAGATGGCGGCGCGCAAGGCTCGGAGCCGGGGGCGATTGCGCGTGTTGGCCGCGTGCATTCAAAAACTTGCCTGCGACTCGCGGCTCCACTTATCGGTACACTCGGCATCATGAAGATTGCAACGTACATGGGCGTGGGTTTGATTCGGGCCGCGGTCGCGAGCATCGCGATCACGGTGGCGCTCACGATGGCATCGGTGCCGACCGCCGCCGCCATGGCAGAACCGAGCATTCCCGACGAGTGGTTCTTTGACGGGGCCAAGCGTCCCGCGGTGCTCAAGGGCCTCGAGGGCAAAGCCGCGCCCGCGCTCGCGCTCGATCCCTGGATCGGGAGCGAGATGTCGCTCAAGGACCAGCGCGGCAAGGTGGTGATCGTGGACTTCTGGGCTACATGGTGCGGGCCGTGCATGGCGGCGATCCCCAAGAACGTGGAGATGGTGAAGAAGTACGGTGAAAAGGGGCTGGTCTTCGTGGGCGTGCACGATGCCAACAGCGGTTGGGATGAGGCTGCGGGAGTCGTGAAGCAGCAGAAGATCAACTATCCCGTCGCGAAGGACAAGGGCGGCGCATCCGCGAAGGCGTACCAGGTTCAGTTCTGGCCAACGTACGTCGCGATCGATCGCAAGGGCGTGGTTCGAGCGGCGGGCCTGTTGCCGAACCGTGTCGAGGACGTGGTGAAGCTCCTCCTCGCCGAGGATGGGCCGAGCGCGGCAGAGGTGGAACGTGGGTTTGGGCCGGAGATCTACCTCGGCGGGGCGAACCGCCCCGCGACGCTGAAGGCCGTGGAGGGGAAGGCGGCACCGACGCTCGCGGGTGAGACGTGGCTCGGGAAGCCAGCCGCGAGCGAGGCGCTCAAAGGGTCGGTCCTGGTGCTGCACTTTGCAAACCCGGCCAGCGCGGCGTCGAAGAAGTCGATCGCTGGATTCGCTGAGCTCGAGAAGGAGTTCGCGAATCGCGGCGTGGTCTTTGTCGGTGTCTGCGACGCCGCCGGACCATGGGACGAGGTGGAAGCGATGGTGAAGGGGGCAAAGGTCCAGATGCCGTTCATGCAGGATGTGCCGGTGAAGGTGGCGGCGAAGGGTGACGGAACTGCCAAGCCCGAAGCCGCGGCGGCGCGGGTGACGGGTGTCAACGCCGCAGCGTTTGGCGTGAAATTCTTCCCAGCGACGGTGGTGGTAGATCGCAAGGGCGTGATCCGTGCGGCGGGCGTCAAGCCGGACAAGGTGAAGGAAGTGGTTGAGGCGTTGCTGGCTGAGTGAGGGGATTGCGGCGGCGGCACACACAAAGCGGTGTGCCACCCAGGAGCATGACATGGCGAGCGTGGCGGTAGCGAGCGGTGGGGGGGGAAGTGGGGGCGGGGGGGCCGCGTTGAATGGAGCCGCTTCCGGGCTTGGGCGCTGCGCGTTTGCCGATCAGGTGCGCGTGCAA
>Ga0105049_10011701_pt1 | contig 10054 bp, 7 predicted proteins | sample MAT06_FD_78087 | JGI IMG/M metagenome (GOLD analysis project Ga0105049, IMG submission 78087) | Freshwater microbial communities from Lake Fryxell liftoff mats and glacier meltwater in Antarctica - MAT-06 | ecosystem: Environmental > Aquatic > Freshwater > Ice > Liftoff microbial mat | place...
GCAAGCCGCGCATGAGATTCATGGGCAAACTTTTCTGCTCACCGAGCGCCTGCAAGAACGCTACATCACGGGCCAGCGTGCCACCTGCAAACGCGGCACCAGGGCGCACATAGGCTTTGGGCCCGATGCGCTGCTCGGTTTTGAGGCCGCGCTCCACTTCGCGGGCATTCGCACCATACTGCTCACACACCGCCGCAAGCTCATTGATGAACGTCACAGACAGCGCGAGAAAGCTGTTGATGGCATGCTTGGTCATCTCCGCCGATTCAGTCGTCATCCATTCGATGCGATCTGTAATCGGAGTCAGCAGCGGCAGCAGGCGTTCGCGGTCTTCGGGGCGGCGCGTGCCGACGATAATGCGATCTGGTTTCAGAAACACATCCAGCGCACTGCCCAGACGCAGATTTTCAGGCGAGTAGGCAAAGATTACATCCGTCTGCGGGTACGCCGCACGATACGCCTGTTCGCACGCCGCTGTTGTGCCAACGGGGACCTGCGACGAAATAAGAACGAAACTCTCATTCGGAAGCGACGGAAAGAGCGCCGTAATCTTCTCAACGACTGTCGCAACATCGGCCTGATCCTCCTCATCTACCGGGGTATCAAACGTGATCCACACGCCCGCCGCCCCTTGCAAGGCGTCCGCCGCGTCGATTGTAAACCGTAAATTGGTTTGCAGACCTTGAGTCAGGCTGTCGGCCAGCCCCGGTTCATACAATGGTGGCTGCCCCTGCTGCAAGGCGTCGATCACCGCTGCATCATCATCCAGGCCAACGACCTCATGACCGACTGCCGCACATCCCGCCGCTGTCACTGTGCCCAGATGCCACAGGCCATAGACGCAAAGTTTCATCGACGTTCCAATACCCATTCATTGGCTCGCAGATAATCAACAGTGCACACGATGGCCTCCTTGATCGTGAGTTTTGGCGTCCAACCCAATGCCCGCACCTTCTGGCAGTCGAGCAGGATAAATGGGCTGTCACCAATCCACCCGCGCGTGCCGCCGCCAAATGTGAGTTTTGGAGTCAGGCCCAGATGCTCCGCAATCCAATGCGCTGAGTCCTTGATTTCGCACGCCTCATCGGTGCCGAGATTGTAAATATTGACCTTCTCCTGGCCCTTTTCAATCACAGTTTGAATGGCTGCGATGCAGTCCTGGATATAGAGATAGGATTTGCGCTGATGACCATCGCCCAATAGGTGGAGTTCATGCGGATTGGTTTGCAATTGGCGATAGAAATCCAGCACATGCCCATGTGTATAGCGTTCGCCCAGGATGGAGACAAAGCGGAAAATATAGCCCTGAAATCCAAAGCCTTCACAGTAGGCGCTGATCAGTCCTTCACCCGCCAGCTTGGAGGCCCCATAGAGCGAGGTCTGCACAGGGAACGGTGCATTCTCCGGCGTCGGGATCATCTCCGGTTCGCCATAGATCGAGCCTGTGGAGGAAAACGCGATGCGCTTCACGCCATTCTCGCGCATGGCCTCCAGCACGTTAAAGGTGGCAATGGTGTTTTGCTCCAGATCGCGCCGTGTTTGTTCCGTGCCGTGTCGCACATCGGCATTGGCCGCGAAATGAAAAACAAAATCGACCCCCTGCATTTCATGTGTCAGGCTTGTCAAATCGAGCGTGTCGCCCTCCACAAGACGAAATCCTGATGCTTGCTGCGCATCGGCCAGGAATTCGGGCATGCCTGTTGAAAAATTATCATAGACAGTGACTAGATGTCCCTGTTGCAGCAGTGTATTGACAACATTGCTGCCAATGAACCCTGCCCCACCCGTTACCAAGTAATGCACACCATGCCGCCTTCGTTAGAGATTAAATCCTGCTGCTGTCGCGTCATTGAAGAACATCTTGACCGTATCGAGAGAGAACTCTGTCAGGTCTTTGCCCAGTGACTTCAGTTTACCCAGAATGTCCGGTGTGGCCGTGATGATATGACATCCAATGTCATTGGCCTGCACCACATTGAACACTTCGCGCGGGCTGGCCCACAGCAGTTCAATATTCGGCATGGGCTGAATCAAGCGCAGAGCCTGAGCCATCAACGGCACAGGGTCCATGCCTGCATCAGCAATGCGCCCGGCAAAGATCGAGAGGATGGCCGGAGCGCCGTTTTGCAGGGCGGCGGCGATTTCATCCGTCTGCTTGAGTGTAAAGACAGCCGTGACATTGAGTTTAACGCCTGCCTCGGTCAATTCGCGAATGAGCGGCACAGCCGATTCGCCCTTTGTATTCGTCACGGGGATTTTGACATAGACATTTTCGCCCCATGCCGCAATCAAGCGGGCCTGACGCGCCATATCATCAAAATCATCGCTGAAGACCTCAAACGAGACGGGGCGATCCGGGATGACCTTGAGAACCTGCTGCGCGAAGGCCGCATAATCACGAATCCCGGCTTTATTCATAAGGGTCGGATTTGTGGTGAAGCCCTGGATATAAGGCAGTTGGTACATCTGCTGCATGGAGGCAATATCAGCGCCATCGGCATAGAGTTTAATTTTCAAATCAGCGAGGGTCGGCATGTGTTTGGGTCTCTCTTTTTAGAAGGGTGTCAACAACGTGTGTGAGGGTGTCACAGACAAGATCGGGTTGGCTCTGGCCGCGTTTGGCTGAGTCAGCGCTGGTGGTAATCAAGGCTGTCATGCAGCCTGCCGCTTGCCCGCATTGTATATCCGTATCGCGGTCACCCACCATCCAGCTTTGTGCCAGATCAATCGCATGATCCTGCGCGGCCTGAAGCAAAAAGCCGGGCGCTGGTTTGCGGGTGAGCGATACGGATCGATATGCATCCAGAACCGCCTGTGGATGGGTGTAATCATAATAAGAGGCCCGAATATCAAGCCCATGCTGCGCAAGGGTTGCGGCCATCGCCTGCGCGACACCGTGTAAATCATCCAGCGTGCATTTGCCTTTGGCATACGAGGGCTGATTCGACACAATGAACAGCGTCCAGCCCGCCGCTTGCAAACAGAGCAGCGCTTCTGCAACACCGGCAAGAAGACGCAGATCATTCGCAGTACGTGGCGATTCATGCTCGTCCGTATCCGCATAATAAACGAGATCGTTCAAAACGCCATCGCGATCCAGAAACACCGCCCGCGCCAGACTCATCTACAGGGCAACCAGTGCATTGACGATCATGTGCCAGACCACCGCCTGCCACGATTCAGCATGCGGCGTGATACGCTCTTGCGACACAACAGGAATGAGCACTGTCACATCAGCCACCTGACGCGCGTAACCCCCATCGCGGCTGACAATCGCCAACACTTTAGCACCCACCGATTTGGCATGATCCATCGCCTGCACGAGATTGGCTGATGTGTTGGCTGTGCCGCCGCCAACGGATAGGATCAGCAGGGCGTCATCTGCCCGCAGATGGGAGGTCTTGAGCCAATTGATAAACACAGCCTCCCAACTAACATCATTCACCCAGGCGGTCAGTTCAGCCACATTATCAGTGGGAGCATAGGTCTCAATTTGCGCGATTTTGCGAAAGTCATTCACGGCGTGTGACGCATTGGCCGCGCTTCCTCCCACGCCCAGGATAAACAGGCGGCCTTCGCGCTGCTTGAGGTCTTGCAGGAGATCAATGGCCGCCGCAATCGCGGATTGATCGATTTGTTCAGCAATCTGGCGCGTCTCCTCAAGGAAGAGCGCAGCATAATCATGGGCATTCATGTAAAAGAGTCTCGCTTCTAACGCGCTTTACGCGCAAGTGGTCATGACGAATAATGGTCTATACGAGGATAATTGTACGATAAATAGACACCCTCAGGCGACAATTTTTCCGCCTATGTAAAAACATTGACAATCCCTCTTCAAGAACATTGATTCATGATTTTCCAGTTTCCTCATAAAATTAAAAAAGTTCTTTATAAGGCTCATTTATAAGGCTGTATTTGTGACCAAACCCATTCTTGTGCGCTCTATAACATCGCGTCAATGCATCATTGCGATAGGGCTTGGGCTTGTATGGCTCGTGATTGCAATAGTTTTCGCGCTGGCCCTCTTCGAGAAGCATCCCACCGAAATTATTTATGAAGATGACGATTCATCCCTCAGTATTCGCAGCGAACAACGGGTCGCTTTGCTTTTCTGGCAGTGTGTGACCTACAGTTGGGACGCTGAAAATCTTGCCCTCTACAATCGCCCCCCTCTTCCCAATATTGCCGACCCTCTCGCCGCACAGGGCACACGACAGGCGTGCAATATTGATGAGGCGGCCATCTTTGTCGGAACCGAATCAGGTCCCAAAGTTGAATTTTATCCTCAAATATTATGGATCAGTCCGACAACTCTACTTTTTATTGGGCTCGCTGCGACAGCACTGGCGGTGTGGTTATGGCAACCACTCTGGATCAATACGGAGGGGTCTAAGCCGAAGTTCTCTTATGTCACCTTTTTGAGCATGGTTCTTTTAGGAGTCCTATGTTTAAAAGTCGTGAATTTCACGCCAAACGAATATCTGCTTATTGAGTCTTTTAAAGTCAGTCTCTTTTTGAGTATCGTGGGCTTCTTCGCCTTCCTGATGTTTCGTCAGAACTATAAAACACTCTTCAAAGTGGCCTGTCTGAGCGTCGTTATCGTCGTGTCTCTGGCACATTTATATGCCTTCCTGAATATACCTGGTGCCATTCAATATGATGAAAAATACTACGCCAGCATGGCGGCAACGCAGGCGACAGGGCTGGGTTTATATCCGTATCTACAAAATTATCCCACAATGCCGATTATGGGTGGCATCGGCTACAGTGTCACACTGTATACGATTGCGTATCAGCTTTTGGGGCCTCGGATCGAATCGATCCGCCTTATTGTCTGGGTCATCTCTCTGTTGGGGTTTCCTGCCATCTTCCTGCTCTTTAAGCGCTGGTATGGCAGCGCCACAGGCTGGCTAGCCATCGCACTCATCCCGACAACGTATTTGTATAGTTTTACTTACAGCATCCGACTGGATCTGTTCACAATTACCTGGCTGTGGTGGGCACTGCTGTTCGTAGATATTGCCCGTAAAAATAATTCCTGGCGGTGGCATCTGTTTGTAGGTCTTTTTCTGGGGCTCGGCTTGCAGGTTCACATTGATACCAGTGTGGCCACACTTGCTTGCGGCCTTTTATATCTGGTGGACTATATCCGCCAGATGCGAGCAGCAGAGCGCTGGGTGTGGCCGCGTGCAATGACGATCTGCGGATTAGGTGTCGTGGGCGGATTGGTTATTTATATCCTGTTTAATATTCTGCCGAATGGAGATGCTTTCTTTCGCACGGTTGGCAATGCAGGACGCCTGACAACGGCCTCAATGTCCATTGCAAATGATGCGCCGATGGTGCAGCGTGTGGCCATGAGCTTTCTGTCTGTGGGCAAGTTAGCCAACAACTTCTTTCTGCGCATTGTCACCCTTCTCGTTGAGATACCTGCTACGGATCTCATGCTGTGGCTTCTGGCCTTTTATGCACTCCTTATGAGACGCTTTAAGGCGGATCGGGATGCCCTTATTCTTATCATAGGGGCAGTGATCGCGGCCTTTTTCATACTGAACAATTACAGTCTCTACTATACGACCCATCTTCTTCCTATTCTCTATCTCTGTCTTCCCGCAGCATTTACACATGGTGTCTCTCGTCGAAGCCCGGCCTTAGTTCAGGTCTCAGATGTCTCGTTACAGTTGGTCTACTTCCTATTGACCATCTTCTTCCCTCTTTGCCTCGCCATTGGGATCGCATGGCCTCCGATATTCAATATCTCCTCAAATGACATCATTCTTGAATTGGCACAGGATCAAATCACGTTTATTCAAAACCATGTGTCGCCAGATTGTAAAATCCTGGGCCCTGCTGAAGTCTATGTGAGGGCTTTTTTGCGTTATCCTCGCTACAGCTCTTTCTCATATGAGATAGTCTTCGGGCTCGCCTACTATGAAACAGACGATCTTCAACGTCTTTTCTTTTTAAACGATCCTGATATTATTTTTGAGATTCAAGGAACAAATCTCACCTTCGAGAAAAACGACTTAACTCGCTTTATAGCGGCCCATCATTTTAAAGAGATTGCGCCTCAGGTATGGATTAAAACCGAGGCCCCACTTTCTTCAGGCTGCCTGATCTCCTAACATTCCTACTCAACCGCAGCTTCAAAGGACATTCAAAATGCCTTTTGCTGCAATAACCAAGGATCATTATGTCATTCTCAATATCGTCTGTTTGGACCCGCCGCCGCCGTGTGATTGTCGGCGTACTGAGCCTTGTGTGGCTTTTCATTGGGGGCGTGTTTGCGATGGCCCTGACGAATAACCAAACTACAGAGATTACCTATGGGACGGATGAGGCGGCAGTGACGCTGCGCACCGATAAAAGCATTGCCATCGCCTTCTTGCAGTGCATTCACTTCAGTTGGGAGGCCGATAATGTTGAGCTGCTTGAAACCGCAGAATTTGGTTTTCTACCCTCTATCCAACCGCAAATAGGGGATAAGCAAGCCTGTAACAGCCAGGAGGCCCGCGTCGTCGCCGCATTCGCAGCAGAGGAATATATTTACCCTCAAACCATCTGGATCAATCCAGCGGCCCTGCTCTTTATCGGTCTGACATCCGTTGTGGCCGCAATATTCTTCTGGCGTCCTGTCTGGATAGGCTCTCTCACGCATGCCCATACACATCTTATTTTTGTCCTCGTTTTAATCGGCGTTGTGCTGGCAACTCAGGTTGTTGATCCTCTTGACATTACGCTCAGGCTCATCCCTCCGCAGCTTGTTCTTGTCCCTGTCAGCGGCCTTGCTCTGGTCCTGATCTATCTCTTTCGAGCGCAGCCGGGGCGACTTTTTGTGGCATCGTGCAGCCTGATGCTTACTGCATCCATACTTCTCGCGGCCTATCATCTATTCACCGTGCCAGGCATGCTCAACCATGATGAGCGCTATTACGCCAGCATCACGGCAACGGGGGCGGCGGGCTTCGGTCTTTATCCCTACATCCAGAATTATCCCCCCATGCCTGTTATGGGCGGCATTGGTCAGTTGGCATGGCTCTATGTCGCGGCCTACAACCTGTTTGGCCCGACGATCTGGGGAATGCGGCTTGTTGTCTGGCTCATTTATCTGTTGGGTCTGCCCGCGATGTTTATATTGTTCCGACGCTGGTATGGCACGGCAACCGCGTGGCTGGCTGTGGCTCTGATTCCAACGACTTATTTGTATGTCATCTCGCACAGTGCCCGCATGGATGCCATGACCCTGACATGGATCTGGTGGGGCCTGCTGCTTGTCGACACAGCCCGCCGCAAGCAGACATGGGGCTGGCATCTGGCCGCAGGGCTGTTTATGGGGCTGGGTTTGCAAGCCCATATTGATACGAGTATCACCACCATTGCCTGTGGCATCCTGTATCTGGTGGATTATGTCGGTGAGTGTCGGCGGGCTAAACGGTTTGTGTGGCCGCGCGCCGTTGCAGCCTATTCAATCGGGGCCCTGATGGGGTTAGGGTTCTTTGTGGTCGCAAACATCCTGCCAAATCCGGACGCCTTTTTGCGCACAGCGGGCAGCGCTGCCCGCCTGACCGTCGTTGAAGTGGATAAAGGGCTGTCTCTACCTGAGCGCGTCCTGCGCAGTTTTCTGGCGCTGGAGACATTCTTTCAAATCGCCGTTCAGCGTGTGCTGTATTTGTTTCAGTATGTGCCAACCATTCCTTTCGTCCTGGCCATTGCTGCGTTTGTAACCCTTTTTACGCGGCGGCGCAGCCCAGCTGATCGCACAGCGCTGATCCTCTTTGTGGGTGTCGTGATCGCAAGCTTTTTCATTCTTAACGGGGCCAGTCCCTACTATACGATGCATCTCTTTCCGGTCACGATCATATGTTTGCCCTCGTTCTTCACACATGGCTATTTGCGGCGCGGGACATTCCTTGTGTCATGGCGCGATGTGAATGTGCCGCTGCTGCTGGTGCTGCTGCCGCTTGTGTTCCCGCTGTATATCGCTGTCTCTGTCGTGATGCCGACGGCCATGCAATACGATTCCTACAATGCCGAGGTCTATACAGACGAAATCACCTATATTCACGAGCAGGTCTCGCGGGAGTGTATTCTCATGGGCCCAGGCTCGCTGTATCAGGTCGAGTTTATGGCCTATCCTCGCTATAACACCTATACATCAGAGGGTGGACTCGCTCTCTACTATTACGAATTCACCGACTCTCACGACCTCTGGCCGCTGCTCAATCCTGATGTTGTATTCGGGCGGCAGAATACAGAATTCCCCGATAGCCTAAAGGACTATATCCGGATGAATAATTTTAAGGAGGCTGCACCGGGCATCTGGCAAAAGACCCATGCCCCTCTCACCCCTGGATGCCTCATAACCGATGAGAACAAGACATCTTAGTCAACATCTATAGTCCATCACTCTATCGGGCGAGGCGTGCCCCGCTCCTAAAATGGCAATATTTTTGCTGAGATCTGTATAGGACAAAAGACGCTAAAGTGCACAGCAAAACATCACATTGGGAGACTTCGCCACCCTTTCAGGAGGAATCTATTGCCCTCCTATCCTCTTCTTGATTAAACTCAATCCCATCCAAAATGAGGAGAAGCTTTTATGCATTATGACGCGCTGATTATTGGAACAGGACAGGCAGGCTTTCCTCTGGCAAGCAAACTCGCGGAACGGGGCCAAACGGTTGCTATTGCAGATGGCGGTTTCATTGGAGGCACATGCGTGAATGTGGGATGCTCACCCACCAAAACGCTGGTGGCGAGCGCCCGTGTGGCATATATGGCACGGCGGGCCGCTGATTTTGGCGTGATAACGGGCGGTGTCAACATCGATTTTGCCAGGGTCATGCAGCGCCAGAAAGACATCGTCAAGACGTTTAATGAGGGGGTCGTGTCACAGCTTACAGATAAAGACAATATTACGCTGTATCGCAAGCATGCGACCTTTCTCGATGCCCATACTGTCCAGATTGGCGACGAAAAAATCGAGGCGGACCACATCTATATCAATACAGGCGCACGGGCGACCATCCCGGACATTGAGGGTCTGAAAGAGGTGCATTATCTGACCAATGTGAGCATCCTTGATTTGACCACACTGCCTGAGCACCTGATTATTGTGGGCGGCGGTTATATCGGCCTGGAATTTGCTCAGATTTTTCGGCGGCTCGGCAGCACTGTCACTATCCTCAACCGAGGCGCACAGATTCTTGAGCGTGAAGACGCTGATATGGCGGCCATCGCGCGTGAAGTCCTGGAACGAGAAGGCATTCGCATCATCACCGAAGCCAGCGTCGAGCGCGTCGAAAACAAAAATTCCACGATCCAGGTACAGGTGAAGACGAAAGATGGTACAGAGGTCGTTAGCGGATCGCATGTGCTGGTGGCGACAGGCCGCACACCTAACAGCGATCAAATGGCACTCGATAAAGCCGGCGTGACGGTTGATAAGCGCGGCTACATCACAGTCGATGATGAGCTGCGTACCAATGTCTCACATATCTGGGCTCTGGGCGATGTGAACGGACGCGGTGCATTTACTCACACGTCATACAACGATTTTGAGATTGTGGCGGCTAATCTAGACAAGCCAACGCGCAAGGTCACAGATCGTCATATGACCTATGGCATCTATATTGATCCGCCGTTGGGCCGCGTGGGCATGAACGAAAAAGAAGCCCGTGAATCAGGCCGCAAAGTGTTGATGGCCACCAAGCCAATGAGCGATATTGCGCGTGCTAAAGAACGAGATGAGACTGATGGCCTGATCAAAATTCTGGTCGATGCCGAGACAGAGCAGTTTCTGGGCGCGGTTGTGTTCGGCATTGGTGGCGATGAAATCGTACACAGCATCATCGATCTAATGTATGCCAAAGCGCCTTATACGGTCATGCTAAATGCCGTTCACATCCATCCCACCGTCAGCGAACTGCTGCCCACCACATTGGCGCAACTGAAGCCGCTTGAATAATGGCTCTATCTCACAAGTAAGCTCAAATTCAAAGATGTGATATGTAGGGGCGATTCGCTGGGTCGCCCTCGCAAGCCGAGTTTCGCA
>Ga0105049_10011702_pt1 | contig 10054 bp, 4 predicted proteins | sample MAT06_FD_78087 | JGI IMG/M metagenome (GOLD analysis project Ga0105049, IMG submission 78087) | Freshwater microbial communities from Lake Fryxell liftoff mats and glacier meltwater in Antarctica - MAT-06 | ecosystem: Environmental > Aquatic > Freshwater > Ice > Liftoff microbial mat | place...
CAGGGACTGAGCAAAGGAACGCGCTTCTCAATTTATCCTCCTGGCACCACAGACTTTACGGATGTAGAAAAGCGAGTTGCAATTGTGGAGATTTCAAAGCCGCCCGGTGCTTCTGACTCCACTGCCACAGTTGTGAAATCTGAAGAAGGTGGAATTGCAGTAAAGGGCAAAATGGAGCCTGGTGCTCCAGCCATTATGGTATCTGCTCCAGTTGATTTAATTCAACGGGTTCGGTTTACTGACGATAAGGTCGTGGGTGAAAAGGAGAATGAGCTGCCATCAAACCTAGTAGGTCGTCAGAAAGAAGCTCTTAACAAAGTTCGACAAGCACTGGCTGGAAATGGTTGGGTTGTGGAAGAGCAAGAGGGAGAAACAGCCCTATATCAGGTAGCTATTGATCGAGAGGGGAATTACGAACTCTGCAAAAGCATACCTATCCCAAATCTCAGACCGTTGCTTTCAATTGATGATTCAACGGCTCCGCAGCGAGTGGTCGATCGGCTAGTTCATCTGGCAAAGTATCAAGCCGTTGAAAGTCTGGATAACTCTGGTTCCAAGCTAGCTCAATCGATCAATGTTGAGGTGTTGAAAGAGGATGGCACAGCATTTGACGATCCCAAACATCCAGTTATTCAAGATGGAGAGGTTATATGTCTCCGTCTAACCAATAAGGGCAATCAATCCCTTAAAGTCGCTGTATTGGATATTGAACCCACATGGGCAGTATCACAGCTACCTCTTGGTGGACTGGAGTCACCCTTCTTCAACCTTGACAAGGGGGATAAGGAAGAAATTCAGCTGAGAATGACTATTCCAGACGATGAAGCCTATCAGCAGACTAAGGAAACGTTGAAAGTATTTGCAGTTCAGAAGGGACTGGCTGATTTTCGGTGGTTAACGCTCCCACCCTTGGATGAACCATCAGATACGAGGGGAGCCATACTTGAGGAGGAACTAGAGGAGGCTGTTAAAGGCGAAGCCACCAGAAGCATGGGAGAACCTGAAGGGGTTAATCCACTCAATAATCTAATGAAAATGATTGGCGCAGATTTGGAGAAGGCACCCAACGTTACTCGTGCTGCAACTCCGGTCGTTGATCCACAACATGATTGGGTAACGCAGCAGATTCAGATTCTGGTTAAAAGATAGTTGAAGAGTGGGGCTACTCTGGATTCAGATAGCCCCTGCCTATTTATGAGGATCGTTAGCAGCTTATGCCTTCCAGCAATAATGAGTCTGTTGAGCAGCAGCCTAATTCTCGACAGGCGGAGATGGTGAATCTGCCCACGTCTTATGCAACCTATGTCGATCGCTGGGCGATCGTGGTTGGCATTTCAAAGTACAGGCATGAGAACTTGAATCTAAAGTACGCCGATCGCGATGCAGAAGCGCTCTATGAACTCTTGCTAACTCCCTCTGGTGGTGGGTTTGAGAAAGAGCATATCGTCAAATTAGTGAATGAAGAAGCAACAACCGCTAATATTACGCGGGCACTTCGTAGCTTTCTAAAAAAGCCTGCTAAAGAAGATATTGTTCTGATCTACTTTGCCTGTCATGGTGCGCCGGATATCGATCGCCCTGGCATTGTCTATTTGTTGACTCATGATGTTGATCCCAGGGATATTTCTGGGACTGCTCTGCCAATGCGCGAGATTGACCTCTCATTAAAGGAGAATTTGCTGGCGGAACGGGTGATTATTCTGGCGGATACCTGTCACAGTGCGGCGATTGGTGGAGGAATTGGGCGCAGAGATGCGGGTGATAACACAGCCGTCGTAAATAGCTATTTGCGGGAGGTTAGTAAAACGAGAGGTGGCGTTGCGCTGCTGACATCAGCGGAAGCGAACGAAGTATCGTTTGAGGATGCTAAGTGGGGAAATGGGCATGGTGTCTTTACTCACTACTTGCTAGAAGGAATGAAGGGAGCCGCCGATCGCAGTCCTAAAAATGGAATAGTGACGGTAGGCGAACTGTTTGAGTATGTCCGTGAGAATGTGCAGCGTGCAACGGAAAATAAGCAGCATCCTTGTGTAGGAACCAATAGTTACGATCGCAATCTGCCAATTGCAATTACTGCTGGAATTTCTGCTCAAGAACATTACGATCTAGGCTACCAGCTTTGTCAGGTAGGAATGAAACTAAATGATCAAGGTAGACTTCAATCTGCTAGTAGACACCTACAAGAAGCAATACGATTAGCAAGAGTAACTGGAATTGACTTCAAAGAAGCTCAACTACAGCTAGGTCTAGTGTTGATGCACACTGGTGACTTGCTAAAATCAATCGAAGTATTTAAGACAGCGACAAAAGCAAAGGTATCCGATGCTACTTACTACCTTGGTATTGCCTATGCAAAACAAGGAGAATCTGAAAAATCAATGCAGGTACTTGAAACATTCTTGAAGCAATATCCCCAAGACAAAAGAGCCCCGTGGGTGCAAGAGTTTCTTCTAGAACAAATTCGTCAATACAATGGGACTAAATATGCATTACTTATTGGGATTAACGATTATCCTCCTGAAAGCGGCTTTGATCCCCTTAACGGTTGTCTGAATGATGTCCAACTCATGTGTGAGCTGCTGGTCGAACAATATGCATTTCCAATTGAGAATGTCACTATACTAACTGATAGCAATGCGACCTACTGTGAGATTTTACTAGCATTACAACAACTAGCTCAAATAACAACCTTAAACGATATTGTTGTAGTTTATTTTAGCGGTCACTCAATTGAACCCGCTAAGTATGAACATTATTTAGTCGTTCATGATTCTGTAACTCCATTTAGGAAGAAGCATGAGTTAGAGAATGTCCCTTTTCTCAGAACGATCACGGCTCAGCAGTTGCATGACTGTGTTAGCTCGATTTCCGGTAATATTACGCTGATTCTGGATACCCATCCCAACCAAAATTTCATCGATCTTGCGTACAAAACAGGAAAATATACACTGCTATTAGCTACCTCAGTGGGCTTATGGGCATACGAGCGGAAAATCAACGAAAAAACATATGGTTTTTTTACCTATAGCCTTGTTGAGCAACTTCGCCAGTTAGTATCTAATGTAAAGTTGTTGCAATTGAAAAGATTAGTTACAGATAGGATACAAGGTCTAGGCGGCAAACAGCGTCCTATTGTCATTGCTGACAGCGATGAGTATTTCCTTACCAGTCACAATCAGTTACTTGACGGTTTTGATTTCAGTCAGTGTCGCAATTATTCAGCTTTCATGGAAGAACTGCTTGAACGTCAATACGACACGTCAGTAAACCAATTGACTGTCCTGTTTCCAGAGTTTTATCAAAGCATGGGTCAAGCTTTCCTGGAGAAAAGAAATTATGAAAAGGCTGTAAGTAGTTTTCAAATTGCACTTGAGCAAAGTCAACCAGATCATTTAGATATCCTTTTTGAGCTTGGCACTGCTCAATTTTTGGCAGGACATTATATCGTCGCGAGTAAAACATTCCGGCGATATTTAGAATCAGATAGATTACAGGGTCATACTGTTCCGATCGAAGCTGTGTTATCTAAGCTTGAGCAGCTTAGCTCGCCTAAACACTATGCTCTATTAGTTGGCGTTGATCACTATCACACTTCCTCTGTTCCAAACTTGTGTGGTGCTGCGAATGATGTTCTTGCCCTCAAAGAAGTTTTGGTTAACAGATATCATTTCCAGGAAACCAACATAGTTATCTTGCTGGATAATGACGCAACTTGTGAAAATATTTTGAAGTATTTTAAGGATCTAGTTGCAACTTCAGAAGACGCCCCTGCTCTGTTCTATTTTGCGGGGAATGGTTCACTCAATAATGATGGGAGCCTAACAATTCTTGGCGTAGACAGTCGCCAAAACAATATCTACGACATTGAACTCAAAGAATTAGCTTCTACTGTTGGGCATCGGTCAACCAACTTGATTACTATTATTGACGCAGGTTGGGCAAATGCTATTGCACATCCGTCTGGTGAACGGGTTGCTCCGCCAGACTCGCGATCGGTTCCAATCACACGTTCAGGTGAACGATCTGCGGCACCCGTCTCGACATCATCAAGTGATGATTTAATCAATGTTCGCGATTTGTCAGGCATCAATCATCAAATTGGATTTGTTTCAATCTATTCAAAATCTATCAAATTTGGACTATATGAGCAAAGCAGTGAAATTCAGGGTGAGAGAGCTTTCATACAAGCTGCCGATAGCACAGAGGAAACAAAGACTCACGGTATTTTGACGCATGCGTTGATTGAAAGCCTACGATCAAAGAGGTCTAATACTTTAACTTATGAAAAGCTAGCTGAGTCCATCTCGGAGAAATTTAGTTCTCAGCCTTACATTGTTGGCACTGATTTAACGATTCAAATCTTCAAGGATTTTCATAGGGAAAGGAGCATTTCGGCTGTCCTTAAACAGATCGAACAAGAGCCGCTCAGACAAATGGTTGTGATTCTAAAGCGTCTGATTGAACAGCGAAATGGCTTTGATCCGGACGGAACTTTGAACTTAGGTGTCATTCAATATGTTCTTAATGAGCCTGAGGCAAGCCTTGCTGCATTAGAATCAGCGCTAGCCCAAGTTTCTGAACAACAGTCAAAAATAGCAGATCCACTTAAAGTTCAACAAGATTACCCTGAAGTCCACTATTGGCTGGGTCGAGTACTTTATGAGAGCAGTCGTGACCCTGCTCGTACTGTTAGCGAGCTTCGCTTCGCAGCTCAACAAAATTCGACCAATATTGCCGTACATTACTACTTGGGACAGGCACTACGCTCTTTAATGAAACAAGAATTTATGGCTGAGGCTGAAGAAGCATTTAATACCTACCTCAACACTGATTCACCTCTGCCTCTAGGACATCGAAAAGACCTACAGGAGTTTTTTAAGGAGCGTGGCAGTAAATAAATTTAACAAGTAGGAGAACTACAATGTTTAACAAAGCTCCCATGAAAGATATGGTTGTGATTCTTCCCGGCATCCTGGGAAGCGTCTTGCAAAAGGATGAGAAAGATCTCTGGGCGGTTTCCGGGCAATCAATTTGGCAGATAGTTACCAAGTCTGGTGAAACGATTCGCAATCTGAAGCTATCTCAAGATAGCCCCGAAGCTGAGAGTCTGGATGATGGTGTTCGCGCCACTGCTCTGATTCAAGACACCCATTTGATCCCAGGATTTTGGAAGATTGATGGTTATACTAAAACTGTACGCCTGATTACCGACAATTTTAATGTCACCCCTGGTGATATTTATAACGACCCAGATGACAGAGCTGCAAACTTTTACCAGTTTCCTTACGACTGGCGACGAGACAACCGAGCCAATGCCCGAATCTTGAAAAGGCTGATCGACAAGCGGCTCAAATGTTGGCGCGAAAAAAGCGGAGCCGCCGATGCTAAAGTGATTTTGATGGCGCACAGCATGGGTGGGCTGGTGTCTCGCTACTATTTGGAAGTGTTGGAAGGATGGCGAGATAGCAGAGCTTTGTTCACCTTTGGTACACCCTATCGCGGTTCGCTCAAAGCAGTTAACTTCCTAGCAAATGGATACAAGCAACTTTTCCTAGACTTGACCGATGTAATGCGATCGCTCACCTCGGTTTACCAGCTACTGCCCATTTACAAAGTCATCAATGTGAACGGCGAATTTCATCGAGTTGCCGAGTTAAATAACCTGTCCAACATTGATCCGTCCAAGGCAAAAGATGCTTTAGCATTTCATCGGGAAATTGAAGCAGCAGTTGAGCAACATCTTCAGAATGAACAGTATCGCAACTCTTTTACCGTCGTGCCTATCTCTGGAACCGACCAGTCCACCCTACAATCGGCAGCACTGATAAACGGAAAACTGGTAGCCAGTGAAGACCTCCCCGCCGCATTAAAAAATCGATTGGATTTGGGCGACGGGGATGGCACAGTTCCTAAAGTTTCAGCCATTCCGATCGAGCGATCGTCGAATTTTGACAACTTCTTTACTGCGGAGCAACATGGCTCTTTGCAAAATCAAGCCCAAGTTCTGGATAATCTGTTGAATATTTTACGGATGGGTCAGTTCAATCTGGCAGATGTGAGAACACCTCAAACGGCAATTTGTCTCAGCCTTGATGATTTATATCTAGCTGATGAACCAATTGCCCTTCGAGCCAGGGTCACTGGAATGTCAGAGTCAGCTACCGGAACACTGAGGGCAACAATTGAATGTGTATCTAGCGATCGCCCCACCTTGAGCTTTGATTTTGTGCAACACGAGAAAGAATGGGTACTGGCGATCGAAGATTTACCAGCAGGATTGTACCGAGTGAAGGTACAAGCGGAGAGTTTAGGAGACCAAACTCCAACTCCGGTTCATGATGTATTTGAGGTAGTCAGGATATAATATTCTTTAGAAGATGACAAAACTTTTAAACTCGTAATATCAAAGTGCATCGTAATGAAACAACTGATAAAGCTAATTTTATTGCCCCTATTGCTAGGTCAAGGCATAGCAGCAGCTCAGACTGATCTACCTGATGGGAGCGATCGCCCGGAGCAACCTTCTGTGTCTGAACCCTCTGCGCTTCGTCCACAGCAACCCCTTATTCCGTTAAAAGGAACAGATCAAATTCAACTTCAGTTAGTAAACTGCAACGCTGGATTAGACTGTGCTCTGGCTAATCTTTTACTACCTGAAAGCACAAGGATTAATCAACTCCAACTACAGTTCGATAATCCTGCTGCCGTTCCTGCTCAAATCCTCAATACGGCTACCGTCGTTCAAGGTAATTTCACACGCTATCAACTCACGGATGCTTTTTCTGTGACTCAGGGAGCGCAAACCCTGGCAGCTAATCAAATCATCAGTTTGCCCTTGACGCTGAACCGTTCTGCGATGCCGCCTGACCAGTACGGTGGAGCAGTTTATCTAACGTTGGCAAATCAAACCAATCGCCTCGCCCTACCTGTCAATCTGAACGTCAGAAGTGGACCGCTCTTACCGCTTTTTATCTTGCTGATAGGAATCGTTCTGGGCAGATTGTTTAAATATATGCAGGAGCAGGGTGGGCCGCAAGCAGAAGCCCGAAAAAAAGTGTATCAACTTGAAGCAGACCTCAAAAACGCTCATCCAGATGATCAGAAGCTATTGGCTGGTATGGTTCAGGCTACTCGGACGCTTGTGTATCGCCAACAGATAGAGGCAGCGAATACTCAAGTCGCCGTGGTTCAGAGTCGGCTTGATGTATTGGCTCAACTGCGATCGCTCGAAACTAGATTGAATGAAAGAACGAAGAACGACGAGGAAGTCCCGAATGAAGCTTTCGAGCAAATTATTCAGGTCAGAGCAGAAATTGAACAAGGATTGGATGCTAAAGCTAGGGAAACATTAGACCAAGTGAGTGAAACCTTGAACAGTATGCCTGTTAGACGAGGAGGAGAAGATGATTCGGAGCAGATTCAATCTACTTTGAGGGGAGCTGCGACCCACCTCGATCGCAATGCTCGCAGCTTGGCGATCGCCCCCCGGAAACAAACATGGATAGACCAACTGCAGCGGGTTCTGATTGACCTATCAGGACTATCGGATCTGGTGCGAGCCGAAGCAACGTATTGGTTTGTGCGTCCATTGCTTTATGGGGTGCTGCTCATTGGTTTAACGATTATTGGACTGAACACACTGTATATCGAGAAGGGTGAAACGTTAGGTGCCAGACCCTCATCAGATTATTTGGGGCTGCTGCTTTGGGGACTTAGCGCAGATGTTGCTAGTCGTAGTTTGAGTGGGTTACAGGGACAAAAAGAGTAGGTTTATATTCAATTACTGATGCCTAGATAACGTGAGTTCGGGATAAGCTGAAACCCGCATTCTGCTGTTATAGTTTTGAGAAAACCGCTAACGTATTTGCTCCGTTTCAGCCAATTGACAGCTACGAAGCAGTCTTAACCCGAACTCACGTTAGATAGGAGTATTTCAATGTCATCTACAGACTACTACTGGTCACGCCGATTAATTAAAGGCTTTGGCAAAATGTGGTTTTTGATCATTCCTCAAGAAGCAAATAGCAACGGCGGCGGCGCTAGCTTGCTCGGCTCGGTTGTGAATGAAATTTCTGGCGAACTTTTTCCAGGGGGCAGGGGGCTAACTATACTGGGCAGAGATTTTCCAGATCCCAGTCGTTTGACAACGCCCCAATTACTTTTGAAGGCGATCGAATCTCGGCGCAAAGAACTGAAGCTAGCAGACGATGAAGAGATTGTTGCAGAAGTTAAGTTCCCTGACCTTAACATTGTCTTCGAGAGATCTGACGCCTTAAAATCTGGCGTTGATAATTTTCCAAGCTTGCCGCTCTCGCTCAGCGTTGACTATTCGCGTATGGAGAAAATTTCAATTCAATTTGGAGCCAATACTCGTAAGCTGTTTATTCCAACGGGATATCTCAGTCGGCTCAAAGATTTTGTGGGTGGAGATGATCGCAAAATCGCTACCGATATCAATATTGATAAAGAAACGATCGTTCATCAAATTCTGTTGACCGATCGCTACAGCGTTATTTTCGAGTCTGTTTCAGCATTTGATTCTGATTTTGAAGCTAATGCCAATCTAGTCAATACACTGAATGCAGGCAAGGTTTCAGTTGACCTTGAACAGTCTACGAAAAGGCAAGTGACTGTTACCGTTAATGATGGGAATGAGTATTTGATCGCGTTAAAAGTGATTGATTGGGATGATCTGTAGTACTAAAGTTCTGTATTCATAAAGTTTTTCCAAAACCCTTAGTAGGGGAAGTGATCTAGTGATTTCACTTAAGGATAGACTGATAGTAGTCAGCATTTACCCGTTAGCCTTGTCACTATGAAAAAGATTTTAATTCTGGCATCCAACCCCCGCAAAGACCTCAGTCTCGATCGTGAGATTCGGGAGTTGAAAGGCGTAATCGAAAGATCCCGTGGCAGAGAAGAGTTTGAAGTGGAAGATGCTCTGGCGGTGCGCGTTGGAGATCTGCAAGAACTGCTTTTCCAACATGAACCACAGATTGTGCATTTTTGTGGACACGGAGGTGGTCAAACGGGTTTGGTGCTGGAAGGGCATGATGGGGGTGAGCAGTGGGTGCAGACAGCGGCTTTAAGAGATCTGTTTCGGCTATTTTCTAGCAAGGTTAGATGCGTTTTGCTAAATGCCTGTTATTCAGAGGAACAAGCGAGTGAAATTGTTAATCATATTGATCATGTGATTGGCATGGAGCAGGAAATTCGGGATGATGCGGCGATCGCATTTGCTAAAGGGTTTTATCGGGCGTTGGGCTATGACTGTTCTATTGAAGAAGCCTACGAGTTTGGCTGCAACGCAATTCAATTAGAAATTACTGGTCGATCAACAGTGCGATCGGCTACAACAGAGTTGACCCGCAAAGCTGAAGTGGTCAAGGCAGTCGCAACCACGATCATTCCAGAACACATGAAGCCGATTCTTAAAAAGAGGGAAGGCGCGTTCCGTGCTGAAGAGTGGGGGAACAATGCAAGACAAGCACTCCCTCAGACAAAGAAAGAAGCCATTCAATTAGAGTTGGTTCAAGAAGTCATTGACACTCCTCGTAATAGAGATTTGTCTGCTCAACCTATGATGAATCCTAGTAGCGTACCAACCTCTCACGTTCCCCAGAGTTTGCTAGAAGTTCCAGCCCCGCGCCGCCGTGTTGCCCCACTGCTTGTAGGCAGCATGGTAGCTGGGTTGCTTCCAGTAATTGGCATCTATAGCTATATCAAGTTGGCGAAGCCACTAGAGTCAACGGTCTCCACCCAGTCAGGAGTAACTTTACCACCGAAGCCACCAGAGCGGCAAATAGAGGCAATCCAACCGGAGCCAATCATATTAAAGCAGGCAAAAGAATTGGCAACACAAAAACGGTGGAAAGAGGCGATCGCTACCTTAAGTCAAATTCCTGAGACTGCTCTTATTAGTGATCGAGCGCAGTTTCTTGCAGAATGGTCAAGCCAACTGTTACAACGTGCCCAGGAGTATTTTAACGAAGGCGAGTTAAACACGGCGCTAGGAGAAGTCGGAGGCATTCCTAAAAGTAGCCCAAGTTATAGA
>Ga0105049_10011704_pt1 | contig 10053 bp, 6 predicted proteins | sample MAT06_FD_78087 | JGI IMG/M metagenome (GOLD analysis project Ga0105049, IMG submission 78087) | Freshwater microbial communities from Lake Fryxell liftoff mats and glacier meltwater in Antarctica - MAT-06 | ecosystem: Environmental > Aquatic > Freshwater > Ice > Liftoff microbial mat | place...
CCAGCGCCAAGGGCGGGCACCAACCTGCCTGGCCTGTTCCCAAGTGAAGCACTGACACCGGGTAGCCCACTCCCAAGGCCCGGTTGGAGGCGATCACGTTGTTTGACGTGGGGACGTATTGCCGGCCTTCCAAACAGGGCGAATGCGCTTTTATCATCTTCGTCACGTCGTGCGTCAAGGCATAGCAGGGCAGCCCTCCCCAAAAAAACCGAGGCCCCGGCACGAATTGCCGGATAAAGGCCCGGAAATCAGGTTCGCTTACATGCCAATGCTGTAATACCTTTGTCAGGTTGCTGTAGTGGTAGTGGCAAAATGGGCCGGCAGCCAACTCTACGGGATGAGAAACCGATGGGCTGCTTGCCAAACCCATTACGAAATTGGTCATCGCCCGGCAACGGTTGATCGCAAAGCCTAAAAGAGCATGGCAGAATCGGAGTGTTTGATGTTCGTTCTTCACACTCAAATATCAGCACACGATTCTGCTTTTTCAAAGAACTTCAATTATATAGGACACCGAAGGTGCCCAAAGTCTAAAATCCTTCGTACACCCCTAATTGGACATTGGACATTGGACATTGGACATTGGACATTGGACATTGGACATTGGACATTGGACATTGGACATTGGACATTAAAATATAAGCCTTCTGCTCGCAATGTGAGCAGGGGGCTTTCTTTTCTCCTAGTTCTGATAAAATACCAGTGCTACGCGGCTTTGCGAAGGAGTTTTTCCAAAACGTGCATTGTCCTAAATAGCATAGGTTCAATGGTTTATCTTGCCCCCTTTCTTTGAGGCTGCTAGAAATTTTTTACTCAAAACACGTTTTGAGAAAACTTCTCTGCTACTTTCGCCCAAGGTTTGGGGACTTCCATCCATCCCGCTTGGTCGCCTGTTTCCTTCACTCAAAACAAAACGTAACTACCGCATGAATGCATTTTTATCCCTTGGTCGCTGGCTTTTCGCACTTCCTTTCGCTGTTCTGGGGCTGATTAACTTTCTGAGCACCCAGACAATGATCGAATCTTTTGTGCCCAATTATATGCCCGTTCCAGCCGTATGGGTGTTGGTTGGTGGTGCTGGATTGGTAGCTGCTTCGATCAGTATGCTCATCGGGAAATACGACAAACTCGCCTGTACCTTGCTGGCGATCTACTTGCTGGCCATGGTAGCCTTGGTACATATTCCAGGAGCTATGGCGGGGAGCATTAGTGCTCAATTTCTTTTGTTTAAAGACCTTGCGCTCGCCGGTGCGGCTATGTTGTACGCCCAACATCTGTCGAAAGACCGCTCTGTGATTGGGTGAATAACTTTTAAACTGAACTTCCTACACCTCTTCCGCGCTGCCCTGTGGCTCTTTTTGGCTTTTAGCCGTGCTGCATGGCATTTCCGAGGGGCCGCAGCACGCTCGCTTGATTTGCCCAAAGGATTGGCTATAGGAGCCAAAGAAAAACGCCGCCTGAAGCACTATTTCTACGGCACTACCTATCTCGCTGCATTGATGTGCTGTCTTCGCAATCAGCCCCGATCGCGTCGCGAAAAATATCTATTTACCAATCTTTCAGCGCTCGCTTACTCCTTTGACGATCTTGCGGAGGCTTTTCGTGACAACGACCTGAGCGTGCTTTGGCAGGATAATCCGGAAGCCTTCGGCCTGGCTGCTGACGAGCGTGGGCTAGCCTTGCACTTGCTGCAAAATATCTACCGCGTTTTGCCCGAACCGCGTTTGGGGCAATTTCAGGGGTATATGCACTGCGTTTTTAAGGTGGAAACAACTGGAAGGCAAAACCTTGGAAATGTTGAAAAAATCACCGCAGAAAAAGGAGGCTTTTCGGTGTTGCTTTTTCGCAGCGTTCTGGAGCATTCGCTTTCTGAAAAAGAAGAAAACGCGTTTTACCAATTTGGATATCTGATCCAATGCTGCGATGACATTTTTGACCTTTGGCACGACCGCCAAGCGGGAATCATCACCATTGCAACTGCCCATGCCGAACGAAGTGAAATAGAACTTATGACACAATTATTCGAGCAGCAAGTGGCGGTTACCTATCTGGCTTTCCGCCAAACAAGCTATCCCTCTAAACAGGTTGAAACTGCTTTGAATATGATTCATTGCTTGGTAAGTATAACCCGCCTTTGCCTTCAGCACTATTCGGATTTGGAGCGCAAATACGGGGCATTGCCCTTGGACGATCGTACCACAATGGTGGTAGATATGGATATCTGGACTAATCGCTTCCGGGCCATTCGCTATTTATTACGCCCGATTCAGTAGATTTTGTTCAGAAATGTTGGTACTTATCCTTGAAGTTTCGACTTTCGCCCCAGATTATTTCTCGGAGCTACCGGGACGGTTAACCAATCAAGATTAGCAATCCATTCTATTGTATGAACGGCGTCGGCTGCTGAAAAGCAGTCGGCGCTTTTTTATTTGGCAACACGAGATTTATTGGATCTTGTACGCGATCTTATTTTTTGTATGAAGGGAAATGGCGAAATAAATTTCGTCCTACTGAAACCTTCTGAATGGCGAAATAAATTTCGCGCTACTGAAACCTTCTGTTCCACATTTGGATTATTGAACCTTTGAGGACTAAATTCTACAAGCTATGCTGCAAAAACTCTACGCACACTGGCTCGAATCGTACCGAGGCATCCCGCGTGTTATCTGGTATATCTCGATTGTGAGCCTTGTTAACCGTTGCGGAGCTTTCGTGATTTCTTTTTTGGCCATTTACATGACCAAAAAATTGGGATACCCTCTTGAGCAAGCGGGTTATGTGATGACTTGTTTTGGCGTCGGAGCCCTCACGGGCGCGTTTGTGGGTGGAAAACTCACCGATAAACTGGGCTATTACCCCGTGCAATTCTGGAGTTTAATGCTCAATGGCATCGTGCTATTACTCATGATGCTGGTGCGGGATATCTGGATCATGGGCTTGGCAGTGTACGCAATGAGCTTTTCTTCGGAAGTGTTCCGCCCGGCCAACTCGGTGGCCATGGCGCAACACTGCGAGCCTAATACGCGCACACGCTCCATTTCGCTTTACAGGATGGCTGTGAACCTCGGCTGGACGCTCGCACCGGCCCTTGGCGGCATGCTTGTGGCCTTCGGCTGGGATTGGCTTTTTTGGGTGGATGGCCTGACCTGTATCGCTGCGGCTCTGACACTTCTTTGGATTTTGCCGCGAAAGCCACAGCAATCATTGGCTCCAAATTCAGAAGCGGAGGATCTTAGTAAAATTGTCAGTATTTCGCCTTATCGCGACCGAAAATTCTTGCGGTTCGTGCTGTTGACCATGCTGGGTGCGGTGGCTTTTATGCAAATATTGTGGACGATACCCTTGTTTTGGGAAAAAACATACGGGTGGTCAGAGGGACAAATTGGGAGAATGTTGGCACTCAACGGTCTTCTGGTTTTCTTTATCGAAATGCCGCTTGTGCATCGCCTCGAAGGACGTTCGTCCAACTTGGTCTATGTACGGTTTGGATTGGTCCTGTATGCGATCTCGTTTGCATTATGCTTGCTCCCGGCAGGGATGGTCGCAGCCTTGTTGTTCACCTTGGTCATTTCGTTTGGCGAAATGTTTGTGATGCCTTTCAGCAGCAATTTAGTCTTTGGCCGTTCAGAAGGCAGCAAACAAGGACAATATATGGCACTCTATACCATGTCGTATTCCGTGGCAAACATTATCGCGCCATTTTTGGGCACCCAGGTTATTGCAGCATGGGGATATCCTACGCTTTGGTACGTGATTACGACCTTGGCCCTCATTACATGTATTGGATTTTGGTTGATGGGAGACCAGTTTAGGAACGGGTGAATAATAACAAGTTCCAAGTTGGGTCATCCAACTTGGAACTTGTTATTACCCACTTTCAACTTTAAACTTACCTGTCCCGGTCAGCCCGAAGATTCAAGAACATCTTGAAGCCAAAGTTGGCGGAGATTATTTTTGAATTTACATGGTAATTTCCTTCTAGGAAAACTTCTGTGTTTTTGAACACGTCGCGGATAAAGAAGTAGCCCAGTTCTGCACCTACGGTAACATCAAATTTCTCGGGCACTTCACCTTCTGGCTCCAAAGCATCGCTGGTAAATGCATAGCGAATTCCCGCCTTGGCCATAGCGCTGAACGCTTTAGATTTGGTTTTGCTGCATTGGTTTCCGTTGGTACGGTACTTGCCAGCACCTACCTCCATCAGCACGTATGGCGTGGTGACAAAAGTTTCCTCCACATCTCTCGATTGTGGGTCCATACTGAAAACCGCGCCGCCACCAATGCGGGCGGTACTCCAGTGCGTGGCAAAGTTCATGGCAGTACCTAACCCGAGACCAATGCGGTTGGCCACCAGCGTAACGTCAGGGGATGCAAGGTGAACGATTGGAATGTCGAGGAAAAGTCGGGGAAGTTTTGCAGCCTGCTGCGCAATTGCCGAAGCGGCAAATGCCACAAAGGCAGCAAGAACGAGTAAGGATTTTTTCATAAATTTTGTCAAATTTTTCGTGTGAATACCGAGTGCCAGTCGCGCTCCCAAATGCTTGCCGAAAACGAACAATGCCTTTGGCGACCAACGGCGGGCAAGATACCGCGTTGTGACAATTTCGCTGCCCAACAAATTTTAGAAGCAATGGATAACATGAAATTGAAGGGGTATTTATTTTTTACTAAAAATTAGAAATTAAAACGGCTGTTTCTACATTTGTCCGACAACCCTTCTTCGCTTTCGGCGCGGACGCTACTTTTGCCCCATGAAACAACTCATCGAATGCGTCCCCAATTTTTCCGAAGGGCGCGATCCCGCCGTCATCAAACTAATCACCGATGCCATTGAAGCAGTTGAAGGCGTAAAACTCCTCGATGTGGATCCCGGCGCGGCTACGAACCGAACCGTTGTCACCTTTGTGGGCGAACCGAAAGCTGTCACCGAGGCGGCATTTCAAGCCATTCGGAAGGCCTGCGAAGTGATTGACATGAGCAAGCACACGGGCGAGCACCCGCGCATGGGCGCAACCGACGTCTGCCCACTCATCCCCATTGCCAATATCTCCATGGAAGAAACCGCGGAATGGGCACGCCGGCTTGGCGAGCGCGTGGGTCGTGAACTCGATTTGCCCATTTACCTCTACGAAGCCGCTGCCAGTCGCCCGGAACGTCAGAATTTAGCGGTCATCCGTGCTGGCGAATACGAGGGTTTACCCGAAAAAATGGTCCATCCCGACTGGAAACCTGACTTTGGCCCTGCCAAATTCAATGCAAAAAGCGGCGCAACCGTCATTGGCGCCCGCGATTTTTTGATTGCCTACAACCTGAATTTGAACACAACTTCCGTGCGCCGCGCCAACGCGGTGGCCTTCGATGTGCGTGAAAACGGCCGTGTACTCAACGACCCCGATACAGGCAAACCAATGAAAGATGCCTCGGGCGAACCCCTCCGAAAACCGGGCACTTTGAAAGGGGTAAAAGCCATCGGTTGGTACATCGAAGAATACGGCATTGCACAGATTTCGATGAATATCACCGACATCCGCGCCACCCCCTTGCACCTTGCATTTGAGGAGTGCCGTCAAAGCGCCGACCGCCGTGGAATGCGTGTCACAGGCTCCGAACTCGTCGGCCTTGTGCCGCTTGGCGTAATGCTCGACGCCGGGCGGTATTTCTTGAAAAAACAACAGCGCAGCGTGGGCGTAAGCGAAGCGGAATTGCTCAAAATCGCCGTCAAATCCATGGGTTTGGACGAACTCGCGCCTTTCGACCTTCAGCAAAAAATCATTGAGTACAACCTCGAAAAAGGCAATCTTGCGAACGCTAAAAAACTGGTTAATAAGGACTTAGTGGCCTTTGCCAATGAAACTGCCAGCGAAAGCCCTGCGCCGGGTGGCGGCTCTATCAGTGCATACATAGGCGCTTTGGGCGCTTCGCTCGCTACCATGGTGGCCAATCTCAGCAGCCATAAACGCGGTTGGGATGACCGCTGGGAAGAATTCTCCGAGGCCGCCGAACGAGGCCAAAAAATCAAGGACGCACTGCTCCGCGCCGTAGACGAAGACACCGACGCTTTCAACCTGATCATGACGGCCTTTGGCTTGCCCAACACTACACCCGAGGAAAAAACAGTCCGAAAAGCGGCCATTCAGGCAGGCACCCGCGTAGCCATTGAGGTGCCCTTCAAGGTGATGCAATTGGCGTTTGAGTCCTTTCCGCTTATCAAACAGATGGTCGAAACGGGAAACCCGAATTCGGTCACGGACGCAGGTGTGGGGGCATTATGCGCTCGCGCTGCTGTGCGCGGGGCGTATATGAACATCCAGGTCAATACATCCGGCTTGAACGACAAGGAGTATGCTGCACAGGTATTGGCAGAAGGGAAAAAAATGGCGGAGGCTGCGGATAAAATGGAGCGGGAGATTTTGGAGATTGTGCGGAGGAAGATTTGAGTTTTTGCCCCCTTACACTGTTTCTTGCTGCTAATTTGAGTAATCAATCTTTGGCTGAGTTGTCTTCCTGACGGGATCTGTCCGCATCACGTGCGCTTTGCCTGAGTGCTTGCACTTACAGGCACGCAAAAGGGCAAATACTCGGGGTACGCGTACTTGATGCGGACAGGTCTTGTCAAGAGGACAACTCAGCCAAAGATTGATTGCTCAAGGTAGCAACAAAAAACTGCACCAATAAATTGATTATCAATCATATTTGTGTGCATACCGTAGGGTCTTCCCGACTAAGGCCGGGAAGACCCAAGCGCGGCGGCTTGGCATCAGTTCTTAAAAAAACAGGCCGATATGTTTTGGGGGTAGAACACCATGCAAGACTAAAATCGTTGGGGCGAGGATATGATATTTACGACACCCTTAACACGCCTTCACCAATCCCTAACAACCCTGCTACGTTTAAGCCCCAAAATATTTCAACATGAAAGTCCAACCATTCCTGCTCACCCTTGCGCTCTGCGCTTTTTCTGTTTCTTCTATCATCGCCCAAAACAACCGAAACCGCCGGGCTTATGACGAGGCACCCGAACAAAAATGGAGCGTCGGCCTGGCGCCCTTCAGCCTGATACTGCCAAGCGGTAAAGTCAATATTCGCGGCGAGTGGGCTTACGCCTCCAACAAATCACTTTCTTTGCTCATCGGTATCCCGCGCTCAACTAAAATGCCCAACCTCTTGGAAAACAATTTTGACCTGACAGGTGAGGGCAAAACGGTAAAAAACCGCTACTCCTCCTTGGGTGCGGTGCTCGAAAACCGTTTTTATCTGGGTGGAAATGCCCCGCGCGGGTTTTACCTCGCCCCTTATGCCCGCTACAACCACTTTTCCCTGGCGCGAACCACGCAAGTGAATGAAAGTCAATACTCCACAACATTCAAAGGCGCTGTAAATGGCATTGGGATAGGGGGTGCATTGGGCGTTCAATTCCGCCTCGGCGACCATGTGACGATGGACGCAACCTTTGTCGGCCTTGATTTCAAATGGATGCGCGGAACGCTCACTTACTCAACCAACGACCCCAACAACGACGTATCCGCTTTTCGCGACGAAGTACAATCCGCCGTGGAAGACATCCCGTTCATTGGCTCGAAACTTTCAGCTGCCATTGACGGCGACCAGATCAAAGTGCATACGCCGGGGGCAGCTTTGCCGGGGTATCGGTTTAATTTGAGCGTGAACTATGTTTTTTAAGATAGCCGACACAAAGTTGTTTTGGAAACCGAGCTTTTGAAATCAATTAAAAATCAATGGATTTCAATCAATCAAATCATCAAAATCACTTTAATCAATGTAGAGCATTCCGAAAGTTCGAATTTCACCAAACAGATTCCGCCTGCCTGGAGCGGGAGATTGTGCCGAGAAGTATGAATTGAAGTACTGTAAGTACCGATGAAATAATTATTGATCTGGAAAAGCCCTCCAAAAGTGTCCTATTTTTTTGTCCAAATGGGTATTATCTTTGACGTTCTAAGGAACGCTACACAGCCAAAGCCACATCACTGGATAAAACTTTATACGGATGAATACCAACTTCTACGCTATTAGACCCATTGTGGTATGTATCTTGCCACTGAGCGCTCTATTCCTAGCAAATGCTTTATTTGCACAAGGCTGTCCCGGGTTGGGGAATTTGAGTATCAACATTTTGCCCCCTCCCATGCCTACGATCCAAGCTCCCATAAAAATCTGCTTGGGGGGAAGCGCCAATCTGGCGGTGAACGAGGATTTTGCCAGTTACCTGTGGAGCAACAGTGCCACCACTAAGACCATTGGGATTTCGGCGCCTGGTAATTATGGCGTTACGGTTACCAATTCAGGCGGTTGCACAGGCACATCCGCTGTGCAGGTACAAACCAATGACAGCCCTAGTCCAGCGATCACCGGAACTCCTGATACCTGCCTGGGACAGGTATTGTTAAACGTCGGAACAGGGTATGCCTCCGTGTTGTGGAGCAATGACAGTACGACCAACGAAATAATGGTTGCCGATTCCAATACCTACCGTGTTACGGTCACGAATTCCTTTGGGTGTACTGGAACTACGACCTTTACGGCCAATATTCTTCCACAACCACAGGTAGGTATTTCAGGAGACACCAGTTTGTGCAACGGCACACCTATAACCCTCGTAGCCATACTCCAGGACACCGCAACTTATCTGTGGAGTAATGGGCAAAGCGGCGCCGCGATATTGGTAAACATCGGCGGAACGTATTCGGTTACGGCTACCAAGGCAAATGGGTGTGTCAGTATAGATAGTTTGGCGGTGAGTGAGGTCTCTTTTGTACAGCCAAGCATTGCAGGGCCCCCTGTTATTTGCGACACCATAAGCAGAATGCTCAGTGTAGCTGATATTTATGATCTCTACACCTGGAGCACCGGGGCTGATACATCCGAAATTGTAGTCACCATGCCCGGAACCTATTCCGTTACAGTTACAGGTGCCAATGGCTGTACAGGGGTCAGCAGTCACGTTCTAAACGGCAGCGTATCGCCCATCCCAGTAATCAGTGCTGCACCTTATGCCTGCAACGGCTCGTTGTCACTACAAGTCGGGGCAGGTTATTCCGGTTACAATTGGAGCAATAACGAAAATAACGCGACCATCACCATTGACACCTCCGGCGTTTATGCTATTACCGTTACCAATGCGCAAGGTTGCACAGGTACCAGTAGTTTGGTTGCCAGCATACCTCCTTTGCCTTCGGTAACGATGTCTGGTTTGGATTCAATTTGTCAAGGATCCAGTGCCAGCTTAAGCGTGCCCATAGGCTTTGCCCAATATGAATGGAGTAACGGTGCGAACAATACCAGCATCAGTATCAATACAGGAGGGCTTTATGCCGTTACCGTTACAGATGCATTCGGCTGTACTGCGGCAGATACGCTAAGCATTGAAAGCCTTCAACTGCCCACACCCCAAATCAGTGGCCTTGCACAAATTTGCACTTCGGGAATGGCCACTTTTACTGTCATCGGAGGTTTTGTTGTATACAATTGGAGTACAGGAGCAAATACCTCAAGTATATTGGTGAATACTGCTGGCACGTATACCGTCACCGTGACATCCACGAATGGCTGCACCGCAACCGACACCCAGACCCTAAGCACCAGCACCAATCTTCAACCGCAAATACTGGAATCACCTTACACCTGTAATAGTCAAATCGGCTTGGATGCAGGAACCGGGTTTTCCATATATCAATGGAGCACCGGCCAAACGGATCAAAACATTGTTGTAACAAATACTGGATCCTATTCCGTTACCGTCGGGGATGGCAATGGATGCACTGGCAGCTCCGTCACGGTTGTCACCATACCACCCGCCCTAACAGTTGACCTTACAGGGCCCCCATTTCTCTGCACCGGAGGTACAAGTAATTTAAGTGCAAGTCCAAATTTTATCCAATACTTATGGAGCACTGGTGCGGTAGCCTCCAATATTCTGGCCTCTGCCGGAAATACCTATACCGTTACGGTTACAGACAATATTGGCTGTACTGGTACATCCAGCTTCCTTGTTCAGGAATTGCCCAATCCGGCCACTAGCATAAACCTGCTCCC
>Ga0105049_10011705_pt1 | contig 10053 bp, 12 predicted proteins | sample MAT06_FD_78087 | JGI IMG/M metagenome (GOLD analysis project Ga0105049, IMG submission 78087) | Freshwater microbial communities from Lake Fryxell liftoff mats and glacier meltwater in Antarctica - MAT-06 | ecosystem: Environmental > Aquatic > Freshwater > Ice > Liftoff microbial mat | place...
GCCTCGAAATGGCCGTGGCAGGACGCGATGGCGGGCAGGCGGTCATGCGCGGGGCCGCCCAGAAGGTCAAGCACCGAGCGTCCCAGCGCCTTGCCTTTGAGATCCCACAGCGCGATGTCCAGCGCCGCGATGGCATAGCTTGCGATGCCGCCGTGATAGCCATACCACCAGGCCTGCTGTTTCATCTGCGCCCACAGCGTTTCGGTCTGCACCGGGTCCTTGCCGATCAGGCCGGGGGCCATGCCGTCGATGATCGCCCTTGCGGCCAGGCTTGCCTCGGGGAACTGGGTGATCGCCTCGCCCCAGCCGACCTGGCCATCATCGGCGGTGATCCGCGCCAGACACAGATGCCGCAACGCGTTGAAATCGTTCGGCTCGGGATAACTGACCGGAATAGCCTCGATATGGGCGATCTTCATGGGGTGTCCTAACCGATTGCGCCACGGAACAGCGGCATGCCTTCGACACCCACATCGATCTCGGCCAGACGGCCGCTCATCGCGCCGCCGGACGGATCGAACGGGCCCATATCGCACACGAACATCTTGCCGCCCTTGCCAAAACAGCAGTTCAGGATCGTGCCGCCGATGTCGTGGAACGCCAGATGGCGGCCATCCGGCGCCAGCACGTCCAGCCCACCCGAGGCGACGGTGGTGATCCACAGATTGCCTTCAACGTCGATTTTCAGCCCGTCGGGAATATGCCCTTCGGCCAGCGTATGGATCACCGTCTTGGTCCCGTCAGGCCTGCGCCGGACCACCCGCAGCGTGTAGCTTTCGACCCAGACGATCGACCCGTCCGGCTCGGCCACGATGCCGTTGGGATAGACGTGGTCCAACTGTTCCAGAATGCTGGCGGTCCCGTTCGGCGCGATCACGATGATGCGGCCGGGATGCGGCTTGTTCACCTGATCCCAATCGCCGGAATCGGTAAAATACAGCCGCCCGTCCGGGCCAAAGGTCAGATCGTTCGGCCCGTCGAACCGGACCCCGTCGGCATGGGTGACCAGCACGTCGACCTTGCCATCGGGTGTGGTTTTCTGGATCGACGGCGGGCGGCTGACTTCGGCGGTCCAGGTGCCGACGGTCGGGGTCTGGGTGGAATAGATCGCGCCATCGGACCCCAGCATGCAGGCATTCGGCCCGCCGCCGACAAAGGCAAACTGGCCCTGGGCATTGGTGCGGGGGTCCCAAAAGCCGATCTCGCTCATATAGGTATTGGCGAAGATGACCCGCCCGTCGTCCAGTTCGTACGGCCCTTCGGGGTGGCCCAGGCCGGTGGCGCGCGTGATGGATGCCTTTTTCATTGCCGTTTCCTTTCGTGTCACCAGGTGACGTGCCCACCGGTAAAGTTGATCGCCTGGCCGGTCATGTAGGCGGCCTCGTCCGACAGCAGGAACCAGATCAGGCCGGCGCATTCCGCCGCCGACGCGCCCCGGCCCAAGGGGATGCTGCGGTTGCGCGCCGCGCCAAAGTCTTGCGCCGTCAGTCCGCGCATCGGTGCCACGGTGTAGCGCACGGCGTCCTGCATCGGCGTGTCGACGATGCCGGGCAGGATGGCGTTGACCCGGATGGGCCGTGACGCCAGCGCATAGGCAAACGACCGGGTGATCGACAGGATCGTGGTCTTTGACGCCGCATAGGCCGCCACCTCGACCGTCGCGGCGAACTTGGCCGAACTGGACGACAGGTTCACGATGGCCCCGCCGGGGCGCAGCCGGGGGCCGATCTGCTGGCACAGAAAAAAGATCGACTCGGCATTCACCGCCTGGACATGCCGCCATTCCGCCAGCGTCACCTCGAAAATCGGGCGGATCATGATGATGCCATGCGCGTTGACCAGATAATCGGCATCATCGGCCAGATCGGCCAGCCGGGACCGGTCCGCCGGGTCGGACAGGTCGGCCAGACATGTCGTGCAATGGTCGCCCTGCAGCGATTGCAACCCTTCGGCGGCGATGTCGACGGCGATGACCTCCAGCCCCTGGCGCAACATGCGGTGCACCACGGCCTGACCGATGCCACTGGCGGCCCCGGTCACGATCCCCCGCCGATGTCGCGCCGAAGCCACCCTGATTCCCCGCCCCGCAGCCTACGCTTCACGATCCGCTGTCCTGCCCACATTATTGAAACGTTATTGCGCTTGGCAAGTCCTGTGTATCTGCCCCGCCGCGTGGCGCAGGCCGCCCCGCCTGCCCCGGCGGTTTCGTCGGATCCTGCGTTGGCGCGCCTGCTTTCCGCCGGATGGGGTTCTGTGCCTCTACCCTGATGCCGGCCAGCCTGCGGCGCGTTCGGACCACTTGCGCTGGACCGGCCGGGCGGCTAGCAATTGAAACGATACCACCGATCGGCTTTGTCCGATGACCGGCAAGGATTCGACCCATGGCCAACGCAACCATCGCCGTCATCGAGGGTGACGGCATCGGCAAGGAGGTCGTCCCGCAGGGCGTAGCCGTGGTCGAGGCGGCGGCGCGGGTGTTCGGGCTGGATATTGCCTGGGACCGGCGCGACTGGGGCTGCGACCACCATCTGCGCTTTGGCCGGATGATGCCGGCGGACGGGCTGGCCCAGATTGCGGGCCATAGCGCGATCTTTCTGGGTGCCATCGGCTGGCCCACCGTATCGGACGTGGAATCGCTGTGGACGCTGCTGATGCCCATCCGGCGCAACTTTCAGCAATATGTGAATCTGCGGCCGGTCCGGCTGTTCAAAGGCGTGCCGTCGCCGCTGGCCAACCCCGGTGTCATCGACTTTTACATCGTGCGCGAGAACAACGAGGGCGAGTATTCCGAGGTGGGCGGGCGCATGTTCCCCGGCACCGATCAGGAGCTGGTGGTGCAGGACACTATCCTGACCCGGCATGGCTGCGACCGGGTGATGCGGTTCGCGTTCGATCTGGCGCGCCGCCGCCAGAAACGGCTGACCTCGGCCACCAAGTCGAACGGCCTGATCCACACCATGCCGTTCTGGGACGAACGGTTCCGCGCCGTCGCCGCCGACTTTCCCGATGTGGCGACCGAACAGTATCATATCGACATCTTGACCGCCCATTTCGTCCGGCGGCCGTCCAGCTTTGACGTGGTGGTGGCCAGCAACCTGTTCGGCGACATCCTGTCCGATCTGGGCCCCGCCGTGACCGGAACCATCGGCATCGCGCCGTCGGGCAACCTGAACCCCGAACGGCGGTTTCCGTCGATGTTCGAGCCCGTGCATGGATCCGCCCCCGATATCGCGGGCCGCAACATCGCCAACCCGATCGGTCAGATCTGGTCGGGGGCGATGATGCTGGACCATCTGGGCGCGCCCGAGGCCGCCGCCGCCATCGTCACCGCCATCGAACGCGTATTGGCATCGGGCGAAAACCTGACCCCCGACATGGGCGGCACCGCCTCGACCATCACACTGGGGCAATCCATCGCGGACGCCGTTTCCCGCCACCGATCATAGGCAAGGCCATGGCCGAACGCGCCTGTGTCACGATACTGACGGACGGCGCCAACCTGTTCGGCCGCATCCATGCGCCGCCTTCGGGTCAAGGCGGGCAGGCAAACGCCAATCGCGAAAGGCAGGTCCGCCCATGATCGAGGCAGTGCACCATATCGGCCTGACCGTGGCCAGCCTGGACGCGGCACTGGCGTTCTGGCAGCGTTTTCTGGGCCGCCCGCCCCGCTGGGTCAACTTGCTTGCGCGCCCCTACCTGGGCAAGGTGGTCGGCTATCCCGGCGTGGCGATCAAGGCGGCCTTTGTCGACCTGCCGGGCGGTGGCGTGATCGAACTGCTGGAATATCAACTGTCCGGGCCCAATCCCAACCCCGAGGCGACGGCCAATCCCGGCAATGTGCATCTGTGTCTGCAGGTGTCGGATGCCCTGCTGGTCTGGCAGCAGGCGGTGGCCTGCGGAGCGCGGCCGATTTCGCCCGAGGGGCCGGTCGCTATCGACGGCGGCCCCAATCGCGGGGCCAAGGCCGCCTATCTGCGCATTCACGACGGCATCACGCTGGAACTGTTCCAGACGCCGCCGCCGGTGCCCAAGGGGGATCGCGATGTCCTTTACCCTTGACGCCGGTCTGGCGGGCAAGCGCGTGCTGGTCACCGGCGGCACCGGCGGCATCGGGCGCGAAATCTGCCTGGCCTTTGCCGGGGTGGGCGCGCGGGTTGCGGTTGTCGATCAGGATCAGGCCGGGGTCGATGCCATGGTCACGACGATGGAGGGCGGCCCGCATCTGGGCCTGGCCCGGGATCTGCGGCCTGTGGCAGGCCATGCAGCACTGATCGACAGGGTGACCGGCGCGCTGGGCGGGTTGGACGTGCTGGTGACGGCGGCCGCCGTACTGGTGCGCCGTCCGACCATCTTTGACGTGACCGAGGCGGATTGGGATTTTCAGCACGAGGTCAACCTGAAAGCGTCGTTCTTTCTGTGCCAGGCGGCGGCGCGTGCGATGCGCGATCAGGGCAGCGGGGGCCGGATCATCACCTTTACCTCGCAAGGCTGGCAGTCGGGCGGCTTTGGCGGGTCGGTCGCTTATGCGGCCAGCAAGGGCGGCGTAGTGTCGATGACGCGTGGACTGGCACGGTCGCTGGCCAAGGACCGCATCACCGTCAACGCGGTATCGCCGGGGGCCGCCGATACCACGATGCTGCGCCAGGGGATGGACGACGCGGCGGTGGCCGCACTGGCCGCGCAGATTCCGCTGGGCTATCTGGCGGCACCGGCGGAACTGGCCGGCACGGTGTTGTTCCTGGCCTCGGACCATGCCGCCTATGTCACCGGGGCCACGATCAATGTCAGCGGCGGCTGGCTGATGTATTGAAACAGGGACCAAAACCCGATGCACAAAGACATGGACGGCAGGGTGGCGGTGATCACCGGCGCGGCGCGGGGCATCGGCGATGCCATTGCGGAACGCTTTCTGACGCGGGGGGCGCAGGTCTATTCGCTCGACCTGGCCGCGCCCGAGGCGGCGCGCGACGGCGTCACCTATCTGCAGGCCGACATCACCGACCCCGCCAGCGTCACCGACGCCTTTGACGCGGTCATGGCCGCGACCGGACGCATTGACGCGCTGGTCAACAATGCCGGGGTGCAACGCGTTGCGCTGGCCGAAAACATGACGCCGCAGGACTGGCATCTGGTCGTCGACACGCATCTGACCGGGATGTTCCTGTGCTGTGCCCAGGCCATCCGGCACATGCGCCAGCGCCGGGCGGGCGGGGCCATCGTCACCATCGCGTCAGCCGCCGGGTTTGTCGGCATCCCGGGCCGTGGCCCCTATAGCGCCGCCAAGGCCGGGATCATGGGGCTGACACGCGTCTATGCCACCGAAACCGCCGCAGCCGGAATCCGGGTGAACGCGGTCGCGCCCGGATCGACCCGCACCAAACTGATCGAGGAGGGTTTGCGCAACGGCAGCATCCGGCAGGATTGGCAGCTTGAGCGGATACCGATGGGCCGGCTTGCAGAACCGCACGAGATTGCCGATCCGGTGGTCTATCTGTGCAGCGACGGGGCCAGCTACATCACCGGCCAGACGCTGGTGGTTGATGGCGGCTGGACCGTGCAGGGCATGGTACACTACGCCGACTGGCTGCAGCCGCCCACCGGGTGATGGCGTTGCCCCCCGCCGCAACCGGGTCCGCCGCAGATCACGCTGCCGCTCATGACCGCGCCGCAACCGGGCCTGCCGCCATGACCCCGCCCCGCCTGAACCTGGCGCGGGTCTGCCTGCAGCACCAGGCGCAGGCGACACCGGACAAGGTCGCACTGATCGTGGTCACGGGCGACCCGGCCGTGGCGGAACGTCTGACCTTTGCGCAGATCGAACTGGCGGTGCGCCGGGTCGCTGCGGGCTTGCTGGCGCTGGGGTTGCAGCCGCAGGACCGCGTCCTGCTGCGGCTGGCCAACACAGCCGATTATGCGCTGCTGTTCTTTGGCGCGATTGCGGCGGGGCTGGTGCCGGTGCCGGTATCGGCACAACTGACCGATGCCGAGGCCGCGACCCTGGCCGACGATGCCGGGGCGGCCGCAATCGTCGGGGCCGGGATTGTCGGCAGCATGGCCCTGGCGCTGGACCTTGCCGCCATCGCGCGGCTGAAACAGGCGCAGCCACTGGCCGATTACGCCAATACCGCCGCCGAGGATCCGGCCTACATGATCTATACATCCGGCACCGGCAGCAGGCCCAAGGGCGTGGTCCACGCGCATCGGGTGGTGCTGGGGCGCGCGCCGATGCGGCGCGATTGGCAGGCGATCGGCCCCGATGACGTGATGCTGCATGCCGGTGCCTTCAACTGGAGCTATACGCTGGGGGTTGGCCTGCTGGACCCCTGGGCCGTCGGGGCGACGGCGGTGCTGTATGGCGGGCCAAAGGACGTGACGGTCTGGCCCCGCATCATCCGGGCCAGCGGGGCGACCCTGTTTGCCGCCGTGCCTGCGCTGTACCGCCAGATGCTGAAATACTGCGTGCTGGACCGCGCCGATTTTGCCGATCTGCGCCATTGCCTTGCGGCGGGCGAGGCGCTGTCGCCCGCGATCCATGCCGACTGGCTGGCCGCCACCGGCTGCCCGCTGTACGAGGCGCTGGGGATGAGCGAATGTTCCACCTTTGTGTCCAGCGGCCCCACCGTGCCGGTGCGTCCCGGCAGTGCGGGCCGGCCGCAGACCGGCCGGCAGGTGGCGGTGCTGCCCTTGGACAGTGGCACCGACCCGCTGCCGCATGGGCAGATCGGGCTGCTGGCGATTCATCGCAGCGAACCGGGGTTGATGCTGGGCTATTGGCACCGCCCGGCCGAGGATGCGGCAACCCGGCGCGGCGACTGGTTCATCGGCGGCGATCTGGCCGCGTTCGATGCCGACGGCTATCTGTGGCATCACGGCCGCGCTGATGATGTGATGAATCCCGGCGGCTATCGCGTGTCGCCGGCCGAGGTCGAGGCGGCCCTGGTCGATTGCCCCGGGGTTGCCGAACTGGCGGTAAGGCAGGTGCAGGTCCGCCCGGATGTCGCAATCATCGTCGCCTATGCGGTGCGCCTGCCCGGCAGCAATGTCAGCGAAACCGACATCCTGCGCCATGCCGAACACCGTCTGGCCGCCTACAAGCGGCCCAGACAGGTGCAATTCGTCGACGCCCTGCCCCGCAGTGCCAACGGCAAGCTGCTGCGCCGGGCTCTGTGACACACGCGGGGCATGGGTGGGCGTCTGCCCTCAAACCTCCATCACGATGGTGGCAGCACCGGTGCGCAGATCGTCGCCCGGCTTGATCAGCACCTCGCGGACGGTTCCGGCAAAGGGGGCGGGGACATCGACCTGCGCCTTGTCGGTTTCGACCGTGAACATGGTCTGGCCTTCGGTCACGACTGCCCCCGCGACAACGGTCACCGCTGTCACTACAACCTCGTCCACCGCATCGCCGACCTTGGGCATTTTCAGTGTGGTGCGCATCGCGTATCCTCGTTTGGCATCTGCGGGGCCGAGTGTGGTGCCGGATATGACTGGTGGCAAGTGTTCGCGTTGACCGCCGTCGGGCAAGCCCGCCCGACGGGGTCGGACAGATGTCCCGCACCCCTGCCCTGCCAAGGCCGCGCCAATCGATCAACGCCATGTGGTCCCGGGTGCCGGTATGACCGCGCCGCCGTCCGTTGCGCCAATCACCAACGATATGGGCGACACAGCCGCGCCAGGGGAAAAACGGCGCGCCTTAGTGATCGACGTCCGCTTCGGTCAGCGTTTCGCGCAAGGCCGCCGAGACCCGCCGAGACCCGACGACATTCATCGGCATAGGCGGGGCTGGTTCGAAAGGCTTCGTCGCGCGGCCAGGGTGCGGTGACTGCGATTTCGGCTGCCACGCGGCCCGGGCGGGCGGCCGTCACGACGATGCGGTTCGACAGATGGACGGATTCAAACACCCTGTGGGTCACAAAGATCACCGTCAGCCGATTTTCGGCCGCCAGACGGATCACGTCGTTGTTCAGCTTCATCCGGGTGATTTCATCCAGCGCGGCAAAGGGTTCATCCATCAGCAGGATCCGGGGCCGTGTGACCATGGCCCGCGCGATCGACACCCGCATCTTCATGCCGCCGGACAACTCGCGGGGAAAGGCGTTCTCGAACCGCGACAGGCCGACATCCACCAAAGCAGCGCTGGTCCGGCCGGCGGCGTCCTTGCGACCGACCCCTGCCAGTTTCAGCGGCAGATACACATTATCGAACACCCTTGCCCAGTGCATCAGCGTCGGTTCCTGAAACACGAACCCCAGCCCCTTTTTCCGCATTGCCCTGCAGCGGGGCGATCCGGATGCGCCCTCGGGTGACAGGCAGCAGGCCCGCAATCATCTTGAGCACGGTCGATTTGCCACATCCCGACGGGCCCAGCAGCGACAGAAAGTTGCCGTCGTTGATGGCAAGCGTCATATCCTCGACCGCGACGACGCCTTCGCCAAACTGCTTGCGGACATTCTGGATCGTGATCAGCGGACTGGCCATGGTCAGCCCTCTCGTTTGACGGCGCTGTCGTGCCATTTGTGCAGCACGAGCCAGGACAGCCACGATGTGGCCAGATAGATCAGGATCCCCGTGACCGAAATTAGGATCAGCGCCGCGAACATGCGCGGAATGCGCAACTGACAGCCGGATTCCAGGATCCGGAAGGCCAGCCCTGATCCGGTGCCGCCGGTGCCGACCACGAACTCGGCCACCACCGCGCCGATCAGCGCCAGCCCGCCCGAGATGACCAAGCCGCCCATGAAATAGGGCATGGATGACGGCAGCCGGAGCGGAACCAGCTTTTGCCAGCGGGTCGCGCCATACACCTCGAACAGATCGACCAGGTTGTGGTCGGCCGAGTTGAGGCCCAGGATCGTGTTGGACAGGATCGGAAGGAACGCGACCAGCCAGGCACCGATCAGCAGCGAGATCTGCACATCACCCACCCGGATGATGATCAGCGGCGCCAGAGACACCACCGGTGTCACCTGCAGCACGATCACATAAGGCAGCAGTGAGCGTTCCAGCCAGCGCCACTGCGTGAACACCACGGCCAGGCCGACGCCAAGGGTAACTGCCGGAAACAGCGCCAGGAACGTCACCCGCAGCGTGGCAAGCAGGGACAGGTCCAGCGTTGCCGAGGCTTCGGCCAGCGCCCGGCCGATCATCACCGGGCTGGGCAGCACATAATGTGGCACGTTGTACCAGATCACGGCAGACTGCCAGAACACCAGCAGACCAATGCCGATGGCCAGCGGCCCCAGCGCTGCCTGCGAGCGCTGCTTGATCAGGACGCTCCAGGTGGTTGCGGTCATGCAATGGCTTTCAAAGTTGTCGCAGCGACAGGCGGACCCGGGTCTGCAAGGCGTCTCGGCTGGCCGGTGTCGATCGGGTGATGGCATGCAGCGCCAGATATCGGCAGCGTCTGCGCGGGCGGATCAGCGCCCGCAACACCCGGCACACCGATCTGCGTGGCCCATCGCCCATCGGCAAGGCCCACCACCCTGTCGATCCGTAGGTCGTGATCGCCACCAGTCTGCGAACATGGTGCAGCCCGGGCGAAACGCGCCCGTGCGTCAGGTGAAAAGATATCCCCGGGCAGCGAAACACCGGCCAGATAGCCCTTCAGTATCGCCGGCGGCCCAAAGTTCCATATCGGAAACACCAGCACGATCGCCTCGGCGGTGCGGACGCAATCTGCATCGCGCGCGACAGGCAGGCGGTTGGCGGGAACCTGCACGCAAGCCTGTCACTCGGCGCGACCCTGAATCAGCGCCATCGCCGCGGACCGGTCACCGTAAAGAAAGTTGGTATAGCCAAGGATCGAGGCATCCACGAACTTCTGCACCACGTCGGGCCGCTGCTCGATCATTTCGTTCAGCGCCTCGATCGTGGTGGCATAGGTGCTGAAGCCCTGATCGGCCAGCCAGAACACATCGGGGGTAAAGTTGCCCTCCAGACCGACCTTGTAGGGGTCTGACGTGGCATAGCCCTGCTGAACCGCCAGGGGATCAACCGGGAACGGCGCATAGTTGCAGGTATAGGGCTTTACCTGCTCCAGCCGGAAGCCGAACC
>Ga0105049_10011708_pt1 | contig 10050 bp, 4 predicted proteins | sample MAT06_FD_78087 | JGI IMG/M metagenome (GOLD analysis project Ga0105049, IMG submission 78087) | Freshwater microbial communities from Lake Fryxell liftoff mats and glacier meltwater in Antarctica - MAT-06 | ecosystem: Environmental > Aquatic > Freshwater > Ice > Liftoff microbial mat | place...
CCATTCGCCGCCGCCAACACCCGCGTGATCGCAGCAGTCAACGTCGTCTTCCCATGGTCAATATGACCCATCGTCCCCACATTGAGATGCGGCTTGTTCCGCTCGAACTTCTCCTTGGCCATGTCAGATCAACCCTTCGGTGCGTTGCGTGGTGGTGATGAGGACAGTGTGTTGCACGTGATCTACTCGCCGCGGACGCGAGCGACGATCTCTTCCTGGACGGATGCCGGCGTCTGCTGGTAGCTGCCGAAGTGCATCGAGTAGCTGGCGCGGCCCTGGGTGCGTGAGCGGAGGTCGGTGGAATAGCCGAACATCTCCGAGAGCGGCACCTGAGCCCGCACGATCTGGCTGTTGCCCCGCTGCTCCATGCCGCCAACCTGGCCGCGGCGTGAGTTGAGGTCGCCGATGACGTCGCCCATGTACTCGTCGGGCGTGACGACCTCGACCGACATGATGGGCTCCAGCAGGACGGGCTTCGCCTTGCGGAGGGCCTCCTTGAAGGCCATGGCTCCGGCGATCTTGAACGCCATCTCCGAGGAGTCGACGTCGTGGTACTTGCCGTCGGTGAGCACGGCGCGCAGATCGACGGTGGGGTACCCCGCCAGCACGCCCGCATCGAGCGACTGCTGGATGCCAGCATCCACCGACGGGATGTACTCCTTCGGCACCCGGCCGCCCGTGACCTTGTCGACGAACTCGTAGCCGCCGCCGGGGCCCGTGGGCTCGAGGTCGATCGTGACCTCGGCGAACTGCCCCTTGCCGCCGGTCTGCTTCTTGTGGGTGTAGGTGTGCTTGGTGACGGTCTGCGTGATCGTCTCGCGGTAGGCCACCTGCGGCTTGCCGACAGTGGCATCGACGTGGAACTCACGGAGCATCCGGTCGACGATCACCTCGAGGTGGAGCTCGCCCATGCCGGAGATCACGGTCTGGCCAGTGTCTTCGTCGGTGCGGACCTGGAACGTCGGGTCTTCCTCGGAGAGGCTGAAGAGGGCCTTGCCCATCTTGTCCTGGTCGACCTTGGTCTTCGGCTCCACCGCGACATGGATCACGGGCTCGGGAAACTCGAGGTTCTCGAGCACGATCTCGTCGCCCGGCGCGGCCAGCGTGTCGCCGGTGCGAGTGTTCTTGAAGCCGATGCCCGCGGCGATGTCGCCGGTGAACACCGCGTCGATGTCTTCGCGGCTGTTGGCGTGCATCTGCAGGATGCGCCCGATGCGCTCCTTGTTGCTATGGGTGGTGTTCACCACCGTGCCGCCCTTCTCCAAGGTGCCGGAGTAGACGCGGAAGTAGACGAGCTTGCCGACGTGGGGGTCGGTCATGATCTTGAAGGCCAGCGCCGAGAAGGGCTCGTCGTCGGAGGGCTTGCGCTCGAGCTCCTCGTCGCCCTTCACGTTCATGCCCTTGGTGGGCGGGATGTCGACCGGGCTCGGGAGGTAGTCGACGACGGCATCGAGCAGGGGCTGGACACCCTTGTTCTTGAAGGCCGTGCCGTTGAGAATCGGCACGATCTCACCGGAGATCGTGCCCGCCCGGATCGCGGACCGGAGGTCAGCGACGGTGATCTCCTCCTCGCCCACGAACTTCTCGAGGATGTTCTCGTCGAAGCTCGAGAGGACGTCGATCAGCGCCGAGCGGTACTCATCCGCCTGCTCCTTGAGGTCGGCCGGGATCTCCTCGACGTCCCACTTGGCACCGAGCTCTTCGTCGTGCCAGACGAGGGCTTCCATGGTGACGAGGTCGATCAGGCCCTTGTAGTTGCCCTCCGCGCCGATGGGCAGCTGGATGACGGCAATGTTGGCGCCGAGGCGATCCTTGATCGACTCGAGGGCGGCGAAGAAGTCGGCGCCGAGGCGGTCCATCTTGTTGATGAAGCACATGCGGGGCACGCCGTACTTGTTGGCCTGGCGCCACACCTCTTCGGTCTGCGGCTCCACACCGGCCACTCCGTCGAACACCGCCACGGCGCCGTCGAGCACTCGCAGCGAACGCTCCACCTCGACGGTGAAGTCGACGTGGCCCGGGGTGTCGATGATGTTGATGTTGTGCTCGCGCCACTGACACGTGGTGGCCGCCGAGGTGATCGTGATCCCCCGCTCCTGCTCCTGCGCCATCCAGTCCATGACGGCGGCGCCTTCGTGGACCTCACCGATCTTGTAGCTCTTGCCGGTGTAGTAGAGGATCCGCTCGGTCGTCGTGGTCTTGCCCGCGTCGATGTGGGCCATGATCCCGATGTTGCGGACTCGGTCGAGGGGGTGGGTGCGCTTCTGATCTGCCATGTCGTTCTCTCGCTACATGCGAACGACCGGGCGAGGCCCGGTCGTCGAGGGGTTGGGGGGGTCGGACCCGCTACCAGCGGTAGTGGGCGAAGGCCTTGTTGGACTCGGCCATCTTGTGCATGTCCTCGCGACGCTTCACGGCGTCGCCGATGCCGTTGCTGGCATCGAGCAGCTCGTTGGCGAGGCGCTCGGCCATCGTCTTCTCCCGGCGCTGCCGCGAGAAGCCGACGACCCAGCGGATGGCGAGGGTGTTCGCCCGGCGGGGCTTGACCTCGACGGGCACCTGGTAGGTGGCGCCACCGACGCGACGGCTCTTGACCTCGAGCTGCGGCTTGATGTTCTCGATGGCGCGCTTCAGGGTGGCGGTGGGCTCGGCGCCGGTCTTCTGTTCGATGGTCTCGAGGGCGGCGTACACGATCTTCTCGGCCGTGGACCGCTTGCCGCGCACGAGGACCTTGTTGACGATCTGGGTGACCAGGACCGACCGGTAGATCGGGTCGGGCATCAGCTCACGACGGGGTGCGGGACCCTTGCGGGGCATTAGGGGTTCACCTCAACTTCGGGCTGCGCGACAGCAGTAGCGGGCACTGCGCACATGGTTCGCTCGCTGCGCTCACTCACGGTTGTTACGACTCCTTCTTGGCGCCGTAGCGGCTACGGGCCTGCTTGCGATCCTTGACGCCGGAGGTGTCGAGGGTGCCTCGGATGATCTTGTAGCGAACGCCGGGGAGGTCCTTCACACGACCACCCCGCACGAGCACGATGGAGTGCTCCTGGAGGTTGTGGCCTTCGCCGGGAATGTAGGCGGTGACCTCCTGGCCGCTCGACAGGCGCACGCGGGCGACCTTGCGGAGGGCGGAGTTCGGCTTCTTCGGTGTGTGGGTGAACACGCGGGTGCACACACCGCGCCGCTGCGGCGCGCCCTTGAGAGCGGGCGTCTTGGCCTTGGTCGGCTTGGACTGCCGGCCCTTGCGGACCAGCTGTTGGATGGTGGGCACTCAGACCTCGCGAGCGATGAAGGACAATCGGACTTCGGAGGCACCGCAGGGCCCGCAGGGCGCGCAGTGCCGGAGAGCAACTCTATGGGTCCCCCCGCCACATCGGCAAACCGTGTAGGAGGCGGTGTCCCTGGCCTGACGCGACGGTGCCCCGGGCTTGCGCTCGGGGCACCGTCGTTGCTCGCCTAGCTGCAGGCGATCTTGGTCAGCCGGCCTGCTCGCCGTCGCCAGCGATGCTGACGACCTCGGCGGCATCAGGCGTGCCGACCGCCGTGTTGTCGTAGCTCTGCGTGAGCCACTCGGCGATGTCCTGCTCATCGGCGGCGTCGGAGGACCAGTAGTCCATCGGCTGGTAGTCCGGGGCGGACGTCTCGATGTCCTTGTAGCCCGAGCTGCCGGTACCGGCAGGGATCAGCTTGCCGATGATGATGTTCTCCTTCAACCCGAGGAGGTTGTCGGACTTGGACTCGATGGCCGCCTCGGTGAGCACCCGAGTGGTCTCTTGGAAGGAGGCCGCCGAGAGCCACGAGTCGGTGGCCAGCGAGGCCTTCGTGATGCCCATCATCTCGGGCCGACCCTCGGCCGGCTTCAGGTTCTCCTGCACGAGCTGGCGGTTGACGTCGGCGTAGACCTTCTGGTCGACGCGCTCGCCCGGCAGGAAGGGGCTGTCGCCCGGCTCCTGTACGCCGACCCGCTTGGTCATCTGCCGCACGATCAGCTCGATGTGCTTGTCGTGGATCGACACGCCCTGGTCGCGGTACACCTTCTGCACCTCACCCACGAGGTACTGCTGGGTCTCGCGAACGCCCTTGATCTCGAGGAGCTCCTTGGGATCACGGGGACCCTCGACGATCGGATCGCCGGCGGTGATCTCCTGGCCATCGGTGACCTCGAGCTTCGAGATGCCCGGGACGGTGTAGCTGTCCTCGGTGCCGTCGTCGCTCACCACCGTGATGACCCGGCCCTTGCCCTCGTCGTCGGCGATGCGCACGACGCCGGAGGTGCGGGACAGGGTGGCCTTGCCCTTCGGGGAACGAGCCTCGAAGAGCTCGACCACGCGGGGCAGACCGCCAGCGATGTCGGCGCCGCCGGCCACACCACCGGTGTGGAACGTACGCATGGTGAGCTGCGTGCCGGGTTCGCCGATGGACTGGGCGGCGATGACGCCGACCGCTTCGCCCATCTCGATGGCCTTGCCGGTGGCCAGTGAACGGCCGTAGCAAGCGGCGCAGACGCCGAGGTCGCACTGGCACGTGAGCGGCGAGCGCACCCGAACCCGATCGACCTTGGGATCGAGCTCGAGAGCGAGGAGGTCGTCCTCCGTGATCATGTGCCCAGCCGACAGCACCGTGCCGTCGGAGAGCTTCACGTCCACGGACAGGGTGCGGCCGAAGATGCGCGTCTCGAGGTAGCTCCGCTTGCCCGCTTCGTCGGAGACGATGTCTTCGGCCCAGAGGCCGCGGACAGGATCGCCCTCGCGCTGGCAGTCGTCCTCGCGGATGATCAGCTCCTGCGCAACGTCGACGAGGCGGCGGGTGAGATAGCCCGAGTCGGCGGTCCGCAGCGCGGTGTCGACCAGACCCTTCCGGGCCCCCGGCGTGGCGATGAAGTACTCGAGCATCGAGAGGCCTTCACGGAAGTTGCTCTTGATGGGACGCGGGATCATGTCGCCACGGGGGTTGGCCACCAGACCGCGCATGCCGGCGATCTGACGCACCTGCATCATGTTTCCTCGAGCGCCGGAGCCCACCATCATGTCGATGGGGTTGAACTGCTTGGAGGAGAGGGCCTTCTCCATCGCGTTCTTCACGAGCTCCGTGGCGGTGGTCCAGATCTCCACCTCCTTCTGGCGACGCTCGCCGTCGGTGATGATGCCCCGACGGAACTGCTGCTCGACCTTGTCGGCTTCCTTCTCGTGATCGTCGAGGATGCCGCGCTTCTCCTTCGGCGTCGTGACGTCGTCGATGGAGATGGTGAGGCCAGAGCGGGCGGCAAAGCTGAAGCAGAGGTCCTTGATGCCGTCGAGGCTCGCGGCCACCTCAGCCTTGGTGTGCTCGTTGGCGAGGCGGTCGACGATCTCGCCCATCTGCTTCTTCTTCACCGTCTCGGTGATGCGCCCGAAGTTCTTCGGCAGGCACTCGTCGAAGAGGAACCGACCGAGGGTGCCCTCACGACGCGAGGGACCATCCTCCGCCGGCTCGAGGTCGCGCAGGTTGATCCGAGCGTGGAGCGAGATGTCGCCCTTCTCGTAGGCCTGGAGGGCCTCCGCGATCGTGCCGAAGGAACGACCCTCGCCGGGGTCGCCGTCGACGGCCTCGGTGAGGTAGTAGGCCCCGATGATCATGTCCTGGGTGGGGGTGACGAGCGGTCGCCCGTGGGCCGGGGACAGGATGTTGTTGGCGCTGAGCATGAGCACACGCGCCTCGGCCTGGGCCTCGGCGGAGAGCGGCAGGTGCACGGCCATCTGGTCGCCGTCGAAGTCCGCGTTGAAGGCGGTGCAGACGAGCGGGTGGATCTGGATGGCCTTGCCCTCGACCAGTACGGGCTCGAAGGCCTGGATGCCGAGGCGGTGCAGGGTGGGGGCCCGGTTGAGGAGCACGGGGTGCTCCTTGATGACGTCCTCCAGGACGTCCCAGACCTGCGGACGACGCCGCTCCACCATGCGCTTGGCCGACTTGATGTTCTGGGCCAGCTCGCGGTCGACGAGCGCCTTCATCACGAAGGGCTTGAAGAGCTCGAGCGCCATCAGCTTGGGGAGCCCGCACTGGTGGAGCTTGAGGGTGGGGCCGACCACGATGACCGAACGGCCGGAGTAGTCGACGCGCTTGCCGAGCAGGTTCTGACGGAACCGGCCCTGCTTGCCCTTGAGCATGTCGGAAAGCGACTTCAGCGGTCGGTTGCCCGGGCCTGTGACGGGCCGGCCACGGCGACCGTTGTCGAACAGTGCGTCGACGGCCTCCTGCAGCATGCGCTTCTCGTTGTTGACGATGATCTCGGGCGCACCGAGGTCGAGCAGCCGCTTGAGGCGGTTGTTCCGGTTGATCACCCGGCGGTAGAGGTCGTTGAGGTCGGAGGTGGCGAAGCGCCCACCGTCGAGCTGCACCATCGGGCGCAGCTCGGGCGGGATCACCGGCACCACGTCGAGGATCATGGCGCCGGGGTCGTTGACCCGCTTGCCGGCGTCGTTGCGCTTGTTGAACGACGTCACGATCTTCAGGCGCTTGATCGCCTTCTGCTTGCGCTGCGCGGAGAGCGGGCGCTGCCCCTCTTGGGGATCGATGGCGGCCTTGAGCTTCTGCTCCTCGATGTCGAGATCGAGGCGGTTGATGAGCGACTTGAGCGCGTCCGCACCCATGCCACCTTCGAAGTACTCGCCGTAGCGATCCTTCAGCTCGCGCCAGAGCATCTCGTCTTCCAGGATCTTGCGAACGAAGAGGTCGAGGAACTCGTCCCAGACGCGGCCGAGCATGTCGAGCTCCGCCTCGTAGGTCTCGCGGATCGCCGCGACCTCCTTCTCAGCGGCCTTGTGGCGCGCCTTGATGTCGGCGTCCTTGGCCCCCTCCTTCTCGAGACCCTCGACCTCGTTCTCGAGCTCGGTGAAGCGCTCGTTGATCCGCTGGTCGCGCTCCTTCTCGATCGCCTCGCGCTCGAGGAGCATCTCCTTTTCGAGGTTGGGCCGATCGACGTCGCGGCGCTCCTCGTCCACCCAGGTGACGAGGTTGGCGGCAAAGTAGATGACCTTCTCGAGCTGCTTGGCCTTCAGCTCCTCACGGGCTTCCGTGCCCATGAGGAGGTAGGCCAGCCAGGATCGGGTGCCGCGGAGGTACCAGATGTGGACGACCGGGGCGGCCAGCTCGATGTGACCCATGCGCTCGCGCCGGACCTTGGAGCGGGTGACCTCCACGCCGCAGCGCTCGCAGATGATGCCCTTGAAACGCACGCGCTTGTACTTGCCGCAGTAGCACTCCCAGTCCTTCGTCGGACCGAAGATCTTCTCGCAGAAGAGCCCGTCCTTCTCCGGCTTGAGCGTGCGGTAGTTGATGGTCTCCGGCTTCTTCACCTCGCCGTTGGACCACGTGCGGATGGAGTCCGCGGTGGCCAGGCCGATCCGGAGCTGGCTGAAGTTGTTGACATCGAGCATTAGAAGCGCGCTCCTTCACGGCGGCGTTCGTCTTCGTCATCGCTGCCGCGTTCGGGGCGGGACAAGTCGATGCCCAGCTCCTCGGCGGTGCGGAAGATGTCTTCGTCGAGCTCACGCATCTCGATCTCCTCACCCGTCTGGGCGAGGACCTCGACGTTGAGGCACAGTGCCTGCATCTCCTTGATGAGCACCTTGAAGCTCTCGGGGATGCCGGGCTCGGGGATGTTCTCGCCCTTGACGATGGCTTCGTAGACCTTCACGCGGCCGAGCACGTCATCGGACTTGATGGTGAGCAGCTCCTGCAGGCAGTAGGCGGCGCCGTAGGCCTCGAGGGCCCACACCTCCATCTCCCCGAAGCGCTGGCCACCGAACTGGGCCTTACCACCGAGCGGCTGCTGGGTGATCATGGAGTACGGACCCGTGGAGCGAGCGTGGATCTTGTCGTCCACGAGGTGGGCCAGCTTCAGGATGTAGACGAAGCCGACCGTGATCGGGTTGTCGTAGGCCTCGCCGGTGCGACCGTTGTAGAGCGTGGTCTTGCCGTCGTTCTGGATGAGGCGGCCGCCCTCGCCGTACTCGGGGTACAGCGACTCCGGCGTGAGGTTCTCGAAGATCGTCTGGATCGTCGGGTGCTTGCCGGCCTGCTCCTCTTCGTCCCAGTGAGCGCCGTCGAACACCGGCGTGGCCACGAGGGTGGAGGACGGGGTCTTCGTGCGCGTCTTGGCCTCGGTGCCGCGGTAGGCGGGCTCGCCGACCTTCTCACCGTTGACCTCCCAGCCCCACCGGGCGGCGTAGCCGAGGTGGGCCTCGAGGACCTGGCCCACGTTCATGCGGGACGGGACGCCGAGCGGGTTGAGGACGATGTCCACGGGGGTGCCGTCGGCGAGGAAGGGCAGGTCTTCCACGGGCAGGATCTTGGAGATGACGCCCTTGTTGCCGTGCCGGCCCGCCAGCTTGTCGCCCACGCTGATCTTGCGCTTCTGGCCGACGTAGACGCGCACCAGCTGGTTCACGCCGGGCGGCAGCTCGTGGCCATCCTCCCGGGTGAAGACCTTGACGTCGATGACCTTGCCAGTCTCGCCGTGCGGCACCTTGAGGCTGGTGTCTCGCACCTCGCGGGCCTTCTCACCGAAGATGGCCCGCAGGAGGCGCTCCTCGGGGGTGAGCTCCGTCTCGCCCTTCGGCGTGACCTTGCCCACCAGCACGTCGCCGGGGCCCACCTCGGCACCGACGCGGATGATGCCCCGCTCGTCGAGATCCTTGAGGATCTCCTCGGAGAGGTTCGGGATGTCCCGGGTGATCTCTTCGGGGCCGAGCTTGGTGTCACGAGCGTCGATCTCGTGCTCGTGGATGTGGATCGACGTGAGGACGTCGTCCTTGACCAACCGCTCCGAGAGGATGATGGCGTCCTCGAAGTTGTAGCCCTCCCACGGCATGAACGCGACGAGCAGGTTCTTGCCCAGGGCCAGCTCCCCGTTGTCGGTGGAGGGTCCCTCGGCAAGGACGGCGCCCTGCTTGAAGGTCTCGCCTTCCTTGATGAGGGGCTTCTGGTTGATGCAGGTGTCCTGGTTCGACCGCTCGAACTTGAGCAGCTTGAAGACCTTCTTGCCGGAGGTCTTGTAGTCGACGGTGATGGCGTCGCCGGAGCACTCGGTGACGACACCGTCCTCCTCGGCGATGATCATGTCGGCGGCATCGCGAGCGGCGCGCGCCTCGATGCCAGTGCCGATGTAGGGCGCCTCGGCCTTGACGAGGGGAACCGCCTGACGCTGCATGTTGGCACCCATGAGGGCACGGTTGGCGTCGTCGTGCTCGAGGAACGGGATGAGCGCCGTGGCCACCGAGACGATCTGCTTCGGCGACACGTCCATGAGCTGCACTTCCGCCGGCGGCACCGCAGAGATCTCGGTGGTGGCCGCGAAGTAGGTGTCGCGTTCGAGCTGGAGACGCAGGTTCTCGAGGGTGGCCGCCTGCGGCGACCGACGCACGAGGATCCGCTCGTTCTTGAACGTGTGGTTCGGGTGCAGCGGCTCGTTGGCCTGGGCGACGACGTAGTCCTCTTCCTCATCCGCCGTGAGCCAGATGATGTCATCGGTGACCTTGCCGGCCCGCACGTGGCGGTACGGCGACTCGATGAAGCCGAAGGCGTTCACGCGGGCGTAGGTGGACAGGGCACCGATCAGGCCGATGTTCGGACCTTCTGGCGTCTCGATCGGGCACATGCGGCCGTAGTGGGAGAAGTGGACGTCTCGGACCTCGAAGCCGGCTCGCTCACGGGACAGGCCACCGGGGCCGAGGGCCGAGAGCCGACGGCGGTGGGTGAGACCCGAAAGGGGGTTCACCTGGTCCATGAACTGGGAGAGCTGGCTGGTGCCGAAGAACTCCTTGATGGCGGCGACCACGGGCCGGATGTTGATGAGCGTCTGCGGCGTGATCGCCTCGACGTCCTGCGTGGTCATGCGCTCGCGCACGACCCGCTCCATCCGGGAAAGGCCGATGCGCACCTGGTTCTGGATCAGCTCGCCCACCGAGCGGATGCGGCGGTTGGCGAAGTGGTCCTGGTCATCGAGGCGGTAGCCCGGCTCGGCGTTGACGAGGTGGAGCAGGTACGAGCACGCGGCCAGGACCTCGCAGC
>Ga0105049_10011710_pt1 | contig 10050 bp, 8 predicted proteins | sample MAT06_FD_78087 | JGI IMG/M metagenome (GOLD analysis project Ga0105049, IMG submission 78087) | Freshwater microbial communities from Lake Fryxell liftoff mats and glacier meltwater in Antarctica - MAT-06 | ecosystem: Environmental > Aquatic > Freshwater > Ice > Liftoff microbial mat | place...
CGGGCGCGCGGGCGGCGCTGCTGGCTGATTTCCTCGGCAACGTCCTCGTCGGCGATTGACTCGATATCGTCATCAACGTCCGACGCATGGTCAACAGCACGGTAAGCGCGGTCACCCCGGCCTTCGCCATCACTGTCGTTTTCGGTGCCAGCCTCGGCCCCGTTACCCTGCGCGCCGTGGTCGTGCCCACCGTCGGCCGCGTGGTCATGCCCACCGTCGGCCGCGTGGTCATGCCCGCCTTCGGCCGCGTGGTCATGCCCGCCTTCGGCTGAAGCGGCCGCATCTGCGCCCGGGCGGGTTTCGGCACGGTAAAGACTGTCGGCCCCGGCATCCTCGCCAAGATCGACCACATCCATGCCGGACATCGCGCCTTTCTGCATCGCGTCGCCGCTGACGGCGGCCTCGGCCCTGGCCGCTGGCCTTGGCCTTTGATGCGAGCGGCGCGAGCGGTCGCGGCCCTCGTCTTCTTCCTCGGCGCGGGCAAAAGCCCGCTCTTCGGCCAGCAAGGCCTGACGGTCGGCGACGGGGATCTGGTAATAATCGGGGTGAATTTCCGAAAAGGCCAGAAAGCCGTGGCGATTGCCGCCATAGTCCACAAAGGCAGCCTGCAGCGAAGGTTCTACCCGCGTGACCTTGGCCAGATAGATATTGCCGGCCAGTTGGCGCTTGTTGACGGTTTCAAAGTCGAATTCTTCAACCTTGGTTCCATCCACTACAACCACACGGGTCTCTTCCGCGTGGGTCGCATCGATAAGCATTTTCTTTGACATTTGAACTCATTGCGCCACGACATTCAGGAAACCCCAAAGGATTGCCGCGATGCAGGTGACGTCTTGTTAAGGCTAGGGCCGGTACAGCAGCAGACCGGGGTCGCCTGGGCGCCCCATTGTCCCTCAGCCGTGCTGTCGCGCAACCCATCGCGTTCGATCCAAGATGCCGCACAAGCGGCATCATCCCAAAGCCCGGCCTTTGCAGGCACCAAAGGCAAATATTCGGCCTTGCGGCCCATCCATCCGGCTTGAACAGCTTGGGGCGATGCCCTTGCGCCTGTCGCACCAGCGAAACTCACGGCCAGTTCGTCCCCCTGTGACGGCGCATGACTGGCGTGGAGCGACACTAGCGGTTTGGCCCGACCAAACACAATGGCCAATTTGCAGCCGCGGATCAACCTGCGGGCGAACACGGCGCTTGCAGCTTCCTGTTGGCTGAAATATCCCCGCCGGAGGCGCTGCTCCCGCGGCAGTCCCGCCTCAGGTATAGTCTGACCGGGTCAGGCTGTATTTCGCCATCTTTTCATTCAGCGTCCGGCGCGGCAGGCACAGCTCTTCCATCACTGCAACGATGCTGCCGCGGTGGCGGCGCATGGTATTGTCGATCAGCATCCGCTCGAAGGCTTCGACGTAATCCTTCAGCGGTTTGCCTTCGGTGGTCATGACCGGGCCAGCGGCTTCGTTGTCGGCCATCAACAGCGAGGCGATCGAGCCCGAGCCGCGACGGTTCTGCAGCACCGCCCGTTCGGCAATGTTGATGAGCTGGCGCACATTGCCGGGCCAAGGAGCCTGCAACAGTTGGGCCGCCTCCTGCGCCGTCACCGCCGGGGCCTCGCAGCCATATTCATCGGCGAATTGTTCCGACATCCGGGTGAACAGGGTCAGAATATCCTCGCCGCGCTGGCGCAGCGGCGGCAGCGTGATCTTCAGCGCCGCCAGCCGGTAATAGAGATCGGGTCGCAGCGCGTCCTCAACTGTCTTGTCAGGGGCATGTTCGTTGCAGATCGCGATGATCCGGGTTTCTGCCGGGGCACCCTGATCGTTGATAAAGGTCAGAAGCCGCGCCTGCAGCCCCGGCGACAGCGCCTCGATATCCTCCAGACAGATGGTGCCGCCGCGTGCCTCTTCGACCAGCGGCACCGTGCCCAGCCCGTCGCCGTCATAAAGCCGCGCCGCCAGCCTGTCCTCATCCAGCGCCGCACACGACAGCGTCAGGAACTTTTTCGATGCCCGCGGCCCGACCGCATGCAGCGCATGGGCCACCAGCGTCTTGCCGGTGCCGGTTTCGCCGTCGATCAGCACATGGCCGTCAGCCTGCCCCAGATCCAGAATATCCTCGCGCAGGCGCTCCATCAGCGGCGAGGTGCCGATCAGCTTTTTCATGATGGTGGTGCCGTCGCTCAACTCCCGGCGCAAGGCGCGGTTGTCAAGCGTCAGGCGGCGGCTCTGGCTGGCCTTCTTGGCCAGTTCGGTCATCCGGTCGGGGTTGAACGGCTTTTCCAGAAAGTCATAGGCACCAACCCGCATCGCCTCCACCGCCATCGGCACATCGCCGTGACCGGTGATCATGATGACCGGCAAGCCGCTGTCCATGCTCATCAGCCGCTTCAGGAAGGCCATGCCATCCATGCCGGGCATCCGGATGTCGCTGACGACAACGCCGGGATAATCCGCCCCGATCCCCTTGAGCGCATCTTCGGCCGAGGCATAGGTTTCGGTATCGAACCCCGACAGCGCCAGCCATTGGCTGATCGACTGCCGCATGTCCTGTTCGTCATCGACGATCGCAACCTTCATTGCCCGAGCCATGATGCGCCTCCTGATTGGTGCCGCTATTCTGCCGCTGCGGCCTGATTGCCCAACAGGGGCAACTGCACCTCGAACACCGCACCCCCTGCCGGAGCATTGCGCGCGATCAGTCTTCCGCCAAGGTCGTTGACGATCCCCGATGAAATGGCAAGCCCCAGCCCGACCCCGTCACCCGGCTTCTTGGTGGTGTAGAACGGCTCGAACAGGTTATCGAGGTCGGTAATGCCATGGCCATTGTCGCGCACCGTCAGCAGCGCGCTTTCGCCCTGCGACAGGATCAGGTCGATCTGCGGCTCTGCGGTCTGCTTGGTGGCATCCAGCGCATTGCGCAGCAGGTTGATGATGACCTGTTCCAGCCGGATCCGGTCGGCCATCACCATCACCGGCACCCGTGGCAGGGTACGGGTGATCTTGACCGCGCGGCTTTTCAACTGCGGCTCCATCATCGCCAACGCCGCACTGACAGAGGCGCGAACGTCAATGGCTTCAAAGGCTTCTCCGCCTTTTCTCGCGTAAGACTTCAACTGCCGCGTGATGGCACCCATCCGCTCGATCAGATCGTCGATCCGCTGAAAACTGGACAGCGCCTCATCCGGTCGCTTGCGCTGCAGCAACAGCCGCGCCCCGGCCAGATAGGTTTTCATCGCCGCCAGCGGCTGGTTCAACTCATGCGAAACCGCTGCCGACATCTCGCCCAATGCCGCGAGTTTGGAACTTTGCGCCAGGGTTTGTTCGGCCACCGCAAGATCTTTCTGCACCTTTTCCCGCTCGGCGATTTCCCGCTGCAGCCGCAGATTCAACTGGCGCAACTCCGCCGACTCGCGCTGGAAAAAGTTCGATTGTGACAGGGCGCGGCGGCTGAGCACATAGAACGTCACCGCCAGCAGAATGGCGAATCCCATGATTTCCAGCGCCAGGGCACCGTTGACCTGTTCACGGATTGAATCGTATTTGGTGAAAGACACCAGCCGCCAGCCCTTGAACGGGATGCGGGCCTGGTTCTGGATCACCGCCTCGCCACTCAGATAGGCATCGGGCCGGTCCTGCGTCCAGTCGGTGGTGGCGCGCAACGCCCGCTGGATCGCCGAGGGCGGCGATTGCACCGCCAGCGCCTTTTCAAGCGGCAGCCCGCGCCACAGCGGCTCGGTCGACAGGATCACGGTATCACTGCTGTCGATAACCAGCACCGCATCGGTAAATCCGGCCCATGACAGTTCATACTTCATCAGATCGACTTCAACGACGATCACCCCGATGATCTGATTTTCAGACAGGATCGACCGGGCAAAGGTAAAGGCATAGCCGCCACCTTCGCGCTGGCTTGCGGTGAATACCGTGTCGCTGGAACGCTGCGCTTCCTGAAAGAACGGCGCTTCTGTCAGGGTGCCGCCAAGGGTGTTGCGGTCTGTTGCCGCCACGACATGCCCGCTTGCATCCAGCAACTGGATTGCCGCCGCACCGATTTCGGACTGGAACGAGATCAGGCGGCTGGAAGTCTGGGTAAAGGTCGCCCCATTCAACGCATTGATCAGCTCGGGGTCGCGCGACAGCAGCAGCGGCACCACCGAATTGCGCTGCAACTCGCTCATGATATTGCCCGAATACAGCACCAGCCGCAGTTCGGCGCGGTTGCGGGTGGTTTCGGTAAAGCGCTGCGTCAGCCATTTGTTGGTGCCAACAACCGTCGACACCGCCAGCATCACCAGCAGGATCACGACCAGCCGCACCGTCCAGGAAACACCGGGCTGGTCATCGGTCGGGGGATTTTCCCGGGGATCTGATGTCTGTGTCATGGTGCCAGTCTAGCGCTGCGGCCCGCCCGCCTCAAGCGCCACGGCAGTGCCAAGGCGTCAAGCCGCCGCCATAACCCCGGTCAGGGCGCGGAACAGCGCCGATCCGTCGCTGCCACCTTGCGCCGCCTCCATCGCCCGCTCCGGATGCGGCATCATCCCCAGCACCCGACGATTGGGTGACAGGATCCCGGCAATGTCATCCATCGCTCCGTTGGGATTGGCCTTGTAGCGAAATGCCACGCGATCCTCGGCCTTCAGCGCCGCCAGCGTTTCGCTGTCCGCCACGTAATTGCCGTCATGATGCGCAATCGGCAGCCGCGCCAGATCGCCTTTGGTCCAACCGGCGGTAAAAGCGCTGTTACTGGTTCCCACAACAAGATCAACGGCTTTACAGATGAACTTCAACCCGACGTTGCGCATCAGCGCCCCAGGCAGCAGCCCGGCTTCGGTCAGGATCTGAAAGCCGTTGCAGATGCCCAGCACATAGGCGCCGCGCGCCGCATGGGCCACCAGCGCACCCGATATCGGCGAGCGCGCCGCGATGGCCCCACAGCGCAGATAGTCGCCGAACGAAAAGCCGCCCGGCACGCCAACCACATCCACGCCCCCGGGAAAGGCGCTGTCCTTGTGCCAGACCCGCGCCACCTCGAAACCGGCAGCGGCAAAGGCAACCGCCAGGTCGCGGTCGCAGTTCGATCCCGGAAAGGTGATGACAGCGGCTTTCATCCTGCAGGTTCCTAGCGGGTAAAATCAGTGATGACGGCAACACCGGGCGGCGTCGGCCCGCCAAAGGCGCGCAGTTCCGCCGAGGCCCCGCTCAGCGGTATCTGGCGGGCCACCATCGGTCGGATATCCACCCGCCCCGCCTCGATCAGCCCAAGCAGCGACGGATAGCGCCATGCCGGCATGCCACGGGTGCCATAAAGCGCCAGGTTGCGCATATAGACCGCGTTCATGTTGATCTCCATCCGCGCCGAATGTCCGGTGGGCATCCCCACCTGCACATGCCGCCCCAAGGGGCGCAGACACTCGATCGAGGCATTGGTGGTCAGCGCAATTCCCAGCGCCTCAACCGACACATGTGCGCCGCCGCCGGTGATTTCCACAATCCGCGCCGCCACATTCCCCTTACGGGCATCCACCGCAGCTTCCGCCCCCAAACCCATGGCATGGCTCAGCTTTTCCGCCACAACATCCACCACGATCACCCGCGCGCCCAAAGCCCGGCCCAGCAGCAGCGTGGCCAGCCCGACGCCACCGGTGCCATGCACCGCCAGCCATTCCCCGGCCTGCAGCGCCGCCCGCCCGGTCAGGGCGTGCCAGGCCGTGGTGACCCGGCACCCCAACCCGGCGGCCAGCGCCGGCGTCAGACTGTCCGGCAGCCGCGTCAGATTATGGGCGAACGGCACCGCCACATATTCGGCATAGGCCCCGGCCTGGGTAAATCCCGGCAGCTTCTGGTCGGGGCAGGTGTTGGACTGGCCCGACTGGCAGGCCGGGCAGGATCCGCAGGCGAGGATAAAGGGCGCCAGTACCCGGTCCCCTGCCTTCCACCCGGCGCGCGGCCCCGCCGCCACCACTTCGCCGCAATATTCATGGCCAAGTATCTGCCCGGGCTTCACGCGGGCATGTTCGCCGCTCCAGCCATGGTAGTCCGACCGGCAGACGCCACAGGCCAGGACCCGCAACACCACGCCATCTTCGGGGCAGACAGGCTCCGCCACGGTCTCGACCGACAGATCCTCGCCATAGGCACGCAAAAGTGCGGCACGCATGGCTCAGGCAATCTCGACGGTGTATTTCTCGATCACCGTGTTGGCGAGCAGCCTGTCGCACATCGCCCGCACCTCTGCCTCCGCCATGGCGCGGTCGGTTGCGGCCAGCGTCAGGTCGATCACCTTGCCCTGCCGCACCCCCTGCACCCCGGCAAAGCCAAGCGTACCCAGCGCCGCCTTCACCGCCTCGCCCTGCGGATCCAGAACGCCGTCTTTCAACATCACATGTACCCGCGCTCTCATGCCTGCCCCTTGCCTGACTGCCAGCCTGCCCACGATTTTCCAAAGCAAATCACGATACCGAAACAACTCACCATACTGAAAAACCTCATGGCTTCCTATCGGTCCAAATATCCACCTTGCCGCCGCAGCCGCCGCAACGGTCAGTTGATCAGCGTCGGCTTTGTCGCGTGCGTCACGTTGGTCGGCAGCACGCCCAGACGCCGCGCCACCTCGGTATAGGCATCGGTCAGGCTGCCCAGATCGCGGCGGAACACGTCCTTGTCCAGCTTCTGCCCGGTTTTCGCATCCCACAGCCGCATCGAATCCGGGCTGATTTCATCGGCGATGATCAGCCGCTGATAGTCGCCTTCCCAGACCCGGCCGATCTCGATCTTGAAATCCACCAGCTTGATGCCGACCCCCAGCATGATGCCAGACAGGAAATCGTTGACCCTGAGCGCCAGCGCCACGATGTCATCCAGATCCTGCTGGCCCGCCCAGCCAAAGGCGATGATATGCTCCTCGCTCACCATAGGATCGCCCAGCTTGTCATCCTTGAAATAGAACTCGACGATCGGGCGCGGCAGCGCGGTGCCTTCGGGGATGCCAAGCCGGGTACTGATCGAACCGGCGGCGATATTGCGCACCACCACTTCCAGCGGCACGATCTCGACGGTGCGGATCAACTGCTCGCGCATGTTGAGCCGCTTGATGAAATGGGTGGGAATCCCGATGGAATTCAGGCCGGTCATGAAGAATTCCGACAGGCGGTTGTTCAGCACGCCCTTGCCCTCGATCACGTCCTTCTTGATCCCGTTGCCGGCGGTGGCGTCATCCTTGAAATACTGGATCAGGGTGCCGGGCTCGGGGCCCTCGAACAGGATCTTGGCCTTGCCCTCGTAGACCTTCTTGCGACGTGGTGCCATGGCTACTCCGTTCGGGCAATGCCTGTGGGCGGGCCATTGCCCGCGCTTCAAGGCTGGCTATATGCCAAGGGCCGGTGCGCTGCAAGGTTTCAGCCCTGTCCGCAGCCGCGCAATGCATCGCGGGGCTTGCAGCGGGCGACGCGCGCCCGCATATGAAAGCATCATCAACCGCACCACGGGGCCAGCCATGACCACTTTTGACGACCGCGAGAATTCTTTCGAGGCCAAATTCGCCCATGACGCCAACATGCAGTTCAGGGCAGAGGCTCGGCGCAACAAGCTTCTGGGCCACTGGGCCTCCGGGCTGATGGGCAAGGAAGGCGAGGCAGCCAGCGCCTATGCCATGCAGGTGATCGAAAGCGATTTCGCCGAAGCCGGCGACGAAGACGTGTACCGCAAGCTTTCCGGCGATCTGGGTACCCTGTCGGATGAAAAGACCATCCGCGGCAAAATGGCAGAACTGGCAGTCGAGGCCAGGCGCCAGTTGATGAGCGAAGGCTGACGCGCCAAGGCCAACGCCAGAACCGGGGCCAGAGTCAGGTTTGGGCCCGGGTGCCCATTCAAGCCGTGACCTGAATTCGCCACCCTGAACTTCGGTCCGGTTTCCTGCCCGGATTCCGGCCCGGATTCTGGCCTGAATATTCAGCGAAAATGCCGCCTGTTAAGCAGATGTGAAGTGTGAGCCCCTATCCCGGTGCCGGGATTGGCACAGAAAGGGGATCAGGCATGGGGATCAGGCAGGCTCAGTCGCTGACGCAAATCGGCTTTTTGCCCCTGGTGCGGCAACTGCTGCCGTTCGGGCTGGCGGCAGTGCTGATCTGGTATCTGTCCGGCCATCCGGCCATGGTCGATACCACCCGCATCCTCGCCGAACTGGGAAGTATCACGCCGATGCAATGGTTTCTGGCGTTGCTGGCGACCGCGTGCAGTTTCTGGGCGGTCGGGCGTTACGATGTGGTGCTGCACCGGCAATTGGGCACCGATGTGGCGCCCGCACAGGCCCGCCGCGCCGGGATCGTGGCCATCGCCCTCAGCCAGACCGTCGGCATGGGGCTGCTGACCGGGGCGCTGGTGCGCTGGCGGATGCTGCCATCGCTGTCACTCTGGCAATGCTCCCGGCTGTCGCTGGCGGTCGCGCTGTCTTTCCTGGCGGGCTGGTCGGTGGTTGCTGCGGCAACCGTGCTGGTGCTGCCAGTGCCGGTCCCCTTTCTTGGTCTGGTCGCCACCCTGATCCTGGTGCTTGCTTCAGGTCTGCTGGTTGTGGCCCTGTTGCGCCCGGTGGCCCTGTCGCATCTGCCCATACCGCCGTTCCGCCGCCTTGTGCGCATTCTGGCGCTGGCGGCAGCCGATACCGGCGCGGCGGCACTGGCCTTTGCCATTCTGGTGCCGGAGGCTGCGGGGCTGCCGCTGGCGCTGCTGTTGCCTGCATTTCTTCTGGCGCTGGGGATCGGTCTGGCCAGTGGCTCCCCCGGCGGCGTCGGCCCGTTCGAGGCCGTGTTGCTGGTGCTGTTGCCCGCGACCGCGCCCGAACCGCTGCTGGCGGCAGTTCTGGCATTCCGGCTGTGCTATTACGTCATTCCGGCGGTGCTGGCGGCGCTTGTCCTGATGGTCGGACCCCGCAGCGCAGCATCGCCGCCCTTGCCGCTTGCTCCGTCAGGCGCCGCAGCCCCCGGACTGTTGGCAATTGCCCGCGCAGAGGCGCAACTGACGCATCAGGGGCCGTTTCGCCTGTGGTCAGACCTGCCGGGCAAGGGGGGCTGGCTGGTGGCTGAAACCGCGCTGAACCTGGTGACGCTGGGCGACCCGATCGGCATGATGCACCCGGGGTTGCTCAGCGCGGCGCAGGCTTCGGCGGCGCAGTCGGATCGTGGCATCGCCCATTACAAATGCTCTGGCCGCACAGCGGCACACCTGCGCCGCCGGGGTTACCGCGTGGTGCTATGCGGGGCCGGGGCGCTGCTGCACCCTGCCCGCTTCAATCTCGATGCATCCGGCTGCGCCACCCTGCGCCGCAAGTGCCGCAAGGCGCAAAAGGCCGGGGTCAGTTGCACGATATCGCCGGATGGGCTGCGGCCCATGGAAGAAATAGCCGCCGTTTCAGCCAGTTGGGTGCAGCGCCACGGGGTGGAGCGCGGCTTTTCGATGGGGCGGTTCCATCCCGACCACCTGCCCGGCCAAAAGCTGTTTCTGGCCCGGCGGCAGAACCGCGTCGTGGCCTTCATCACCTTTCACGCCACCGACGGCGAATGGTCGCTTGACCTGATGCGCCAGTCCGACGATGCGCCCGATGGCACCATGCAGGCGCTGATGGCGGCAGCCATCGCCGCAGCGGCGGCGCAGGGGGTTGGCCTGTTGTCACTCGCTGCCGTGCCGTCGGAGCGGCCGGGACTGATGTGCCGCCTGATCGACAGCGCCACCGGCGCCGCCGGTTTGCGCCAGTTCAAATCCGGCTTTGCGCCGCGCTGGCAGCCGCTGTATCTCGCAACACCTGGGCGACTGTCGCTGGCCATCGCCGCCATCGAGATTGCCCACGCCATCGCGCGACCCGCCCCGCTGAAGGGCAATGGGTGCCATGGCAGCAACCGTTGCAGCGGTTTGCCCCGGTGGCGCAGGCTCTGACGGGCGGCCTCCCCGCCAGGGGAATCGCATTTGAAGAATAGGGCTTTTATTTTGGTGTAAACTGGATTCTGCCGTTGGCATCTTGGGGAGGGGCCGATGGCATCATTGATGGCGATTTTGGGGGAAATTCCCGACC
>Ga0105049_10011711_pt1 | contig 10049 bp, 9 predicted proteins | sample MAT06_FD_78087 | JGI IMG/M metagenome (GOLD analysis project Ga0105049, IMG submission 78087) | Freshwater microbial communities from Lake Fryxell liftoff mats and glacier meltwater in Antarctica - MAT-06 | ecosystem: Environmental > Aquatic > Freshwater > Ice > Liftoff microbial mat | place...
AGAAGGGCATGCCGGTCATGAGACCGTGGGCGACCATGCCGAAGATGGCCGCGTTGATCCCGAAATCGGTGAGGGTTGCGATGCCGAGCATCACGAAACCCATGTGCGCGACCGACGAGAACGCGATGAGCCGCTTCATGTCGGTCTGCGCGAGACAGCAGAACGCGCCGTAGATGATGCCGATCACCGCGAGCAGACCGATCCAGGGCGCCCAGTTCACCGCGCCGTCGGGCAGGAGCGGCAGCGCGATGCGGATGAAGCCGTAGGTACCGAGCTTCAGCATGATCGCGGCCAGCAACACCGAGCCGACGGTGGGCGCTTCGGTGTGGGCGTCGGGGAGCCAGGTGTGGAACGGGAACATCGGCACCTTGATCGCGAATCCGAGGAACATCCCGGCGAACACCAGGGTCTGGGTCCCCTCGACGATCCCCTTCCCGTGCAGGGCCGAGAGCGCCGGGATCGAGAACTTCTGCACGTCGCTCAGGAAGTACATCGCGAGGAAGCTCAGGAGCATCAGCGCCGAGCCGAACAGCGTGAACAGGAAGAACTTGATCGACGCGTACTCCCGGTTCGGCCCGCCCCAGACGCCGATCATGAAGAACATCGGGAGCAGCACGATCTCGAAGAACACGAAGAAGAGGATGAGGTCCTGCGCCGCGAACGTGCCGTTCATCCCGACTTCGAGCAGGAGGATCAGGGCGAGGAAGGCCTTCGGGTTGTGCGGCTCGGGGAAGTGGTTCCAGGAGTAGATGACGCAGAGCACCGTGATGAACATGGAGAGCACGAGCAGCGGGAGGCTGATGCCGTCGATCCCCATGTGATACCGGCTGTTGATCACGTCGATCCACGACTCGTTGACCCGGAACTGCAGCGCGCCGGCGCGGTCGTAGTCGAAGCGGAAGAGGATCACCACTCCGACCACGAGCGTCGCCACGGTGGTGAGCAGCGCGACGAGCTTCTGCGCCTTCTCCTCTGCGCGCGGGATCAGCAGGACGATCACCATGCCGACCACGGGCAGGAAGACCGCCAGGGTCAGGGCCCAGTCGTCGAACCAGTTCATGCGGACCGTTCCCCTTTACTCAACTGAAGATGACGAGCGCGAGAGCGAACGCGCCGACCGAGAAGAACATGACGAGGGCGTACCACTGGAGGCGACCGGTCTGCACCCGACGCAGCAGCCCACCCGATGCACCGGTCTCCCGGGCAAGGGTGTTGTACCCGGCGTCGAGCACGTCCTGATCGACCCGGTAGGTGCCTCCCGCGATCGACCGGGCCGCGAGGCCCGTGCCCTTGACGATCGCGTCGATGACGTTCTGGTTGATCCAGTAGGAGACCCGTGCGATCGGGCCCTTGATCCCGGTGACGATCACACCCTCGTAGAGGTCGTCGAGGTAGTACTTGTTCACGAGGAACGTGTAGCCGGCGTTCGCGAGCGAGCTGCGTCGGGTGAGGTCCTTGAACGCGCCGACTTCTTCCTTGCGGAACCAGAGGAAGCATCCGACGCCGATCGCGGCCGCGACGACGATCAGTGACGTGGCCGCGAGTCCGTAGTCGAACTCGGGGACGAGCACCGGTGGGAACGCGAAGTGCGGTTCGACGTACTCGACGAACTTCTCGAGTCCGAGCGGGACCGCCTGCGCGAACCCGGCGAAGACGCTGAACACCGCGAGCACGATGAGGGGAACGGTGATGGCCTTCGGCGATTCGTGCGGCTGGCCGTGTCCCCGGTACTCGCCGAAGAAGGTGAGGTACACGCAACGAGTCATGTAGGCCGCGGTGAGGAAGGCGCCGACGAGGCCGACGATCGCGAACACCTCGTAGCCACCCTGTCCTGCGGTGGCGAGGATCTCGTCCTTCGACCAGAACCCGGCAAGCGGCGCGATGCCGGCCAGCGCGGCGGAGCCGATGAGGAACGTCCAGAACGTGATCGGCATGTACTTGCGCAAGCCGCCCATGTCCTTCTTCATGTCGAAGGAGTGGTGAGAGCCGGAGTGGCTCACCGATCCGGCCCCGAGGAACAGCAGCGCCTTGAAGAACGCATGGGTGAAGAGGTGGAACACGGCACCGACCCACGCGCCGACACCGAGACCCATCACCATGTACCCGAGCTGGCTGATCGTGGAGTAGGCGAGGACCTTCTTGATGTCGGTCTGCACGAACGCGAGCGCCGCCCCGATGATGATCGTGATCGCGCCGATGATCGCCATCGGGTTGAAGCCGCCGTCGCCGATGTTGAAGCCGCTCCAGAACACCCCGTAGAGCCGCGCGCCGAGGTACACCCCGGCCACGACCATGGTCGCGGCGTGGATGAGGGCCGACACCGGCGTCGGGCCGGCCATGGCGTCGGGGAGCCAGGTGTGGAGCGGGAACTGACCGCTCTTGCCGATGATCCCGATGAGCAGGCAGCTCGCGCCGACGACCATCAGGGTGTGGTCGGCGCCCGAGCTGAGCGCGTACTGGTTGATGCCGACGATGTTGAACGTGCCGGCGGCGAAGAACGTGACGATGATGCCGATCATCAAGCCGATGTCGCCGGTGCGGGTGGTGAGGAACGCCTTGAGCGCGGCGTTGCTGTTCGCCCCCTCCTCCCACCAATGACCGATCAGCATGAACGAGCAGAGACCGACCAGCTCCCAGCCGACGAGCAGCTGCAACGTGTTCGGGGCGACGACGAGCAGCAGCATCGAGAAGGTGAACAGGCTGAGCGCGGCGTAGAAGTAGGTGAAGCGGACGTCGCCCTTCATGTACGCCGTCGAGTAGATGTGCACGAGGAGCGAGATGAACGTGACGACGAAGAGCATCATCACCGCGAGGCCGTCGATCTGGGTCCCGACGCCGAACTTCATCGCGCCGTTCTGCCACCAGGTGATGCTGTGCACGATGGGCTCGACCTCGGCGTACTCCTTGCCGGCGAACAGGAGGTTCTTGCCGATCGCGCCGAGGCCCTCCTTGCCGGCGTTGGCCTCGTCGACGTACTGCACCCACTGCACCACCGCCACGCACGACAGCACGAACGACGTCGCGAGCGCGACGATGCCGATTTCCGAGCCCTGGCGCGGCAGCTTCTTCCCGAAGAAGAGGATGAGCACGAAGGAGAGCGCGGGGATGAGGACGATGATCCAGGCGGCGTCGAGCACGGTCAGCCCCTCATCTGGTCGAGCTCGTCGAGGTCGGGGCTCCGGAGGTTCCGGTAGATGAGGAGCACGATGGCGAGGCCGACGCCGACCTCGGCCGCGGCGATCGTGATGATGAACAGCGCGAACACCTGACCCGACACCTCGGCGAGTCGGGCCGAGAAGGCGACCAGGTTCAGGTTGACCGCGTTGAGCATCAACTCGACGCTCATCAGGACGAGGACGCCGTTCCTGCGTACGAGCACCCCGTAGACACCGGTGCAGAAGAGGAACGCGCTCAGGATGAGGAACTGGTTCAACACCATGGTCAGTCCCTCCTCGCGATCACGACCGCGCCGACGAGCGCGGCGAGCAGCAACATCGAGACGACCTCGAACGGGACGACGTACTGGCGGAAGATCGCATCGCCGACGGTCGCGGTCTTGCCGGTGGCGAGCACCGCAGCGTCGAGCTTGATCTTCTGGTTCCCGAACGCGTCGACGAGCAGCGTGACGAGCACGCCCAGGAGGAAGACGGCTGCGACCGCGGCGGGGAACCGCTGGTTGTTGTCGAACTCCGAGTCGCCTCCCATCGGCGCCCGGGTGAGCATGATCCCGAAGAGGAAGAGGATCACGACCGCGCCGATGTAGATGAGCACCTGGACCCAGGCGATGAACTCGGCCCCCAGCAGGATGTACTGCGCGGCGACGCCGGCGAGGACCACGACCAGGTAGAGGGCGGCGTGGACGATGTTGCGCGTACGGACCACGCCGATCGCGGCGAGTCCCATCGCGACCGCGACGATCCAGAAGGCGACGTTCTGCGCGACCACAGCCGCTACTTCTTGCCCTTGACGTCGGCACCGAGCTCGAGGGGCTCCGGTTCGGGCACCGTTGCCATCCACTCGCCGAGCCGGTCCTTGTCGTGCAGGAGGTTCGCGATCTGGAACTCGGTGTACTCGAAGTCGGGACTCCAGAAGAGGGCGTCGAAGGGGCACACCTCGACGCAGATACCGCAGTACATGCAGAGGCCGTAGTCGATGTCGAAGCGGTCGAGGATGCTCACCGTGCGGTCGCGGCCGCCTTCGCGACGCGGGGGACGCTTCTCCTTGTGGCCCTCGATGTAGATGCACCAGTCGGGGCAGCTGCGCGCGCACAGCATGCAGACCGTGCAGTTCTCCTCCTTGAGCGCGATGACCCCACGGGCCCGGCTCACCGGCTCCTCCTTCTCGTGCGGGTACTGCACGGTGACCGCGCCCTTGAGCATGGTCTTGAAGGTGATACCGAGGCCGCCGATGAGGCCGGGCAACTTCGGCTTGCGCATCTTCGGTGCCATCTACATCGCCACCTTGAGGATGCCGGTCACCAGGATGTTGGCGAGACCGAGCGGGATGAGGACCTTCCAGGCGAGGGCCTGGAGCTGGTCTTCACGCAGGCGGGGGTAGGTGAACCGCACCCAGAAGAACAGGAACGCCACGAACATGAGCTTCGCGAACAGGACCACCGGCCCGAGGATGTCGGCCATCGTGCCGTGCACGCCGGGGATCGCCCAGCCGCCGAGGAAGAGTGTGGCGGCGAGCGCGGCGAACGCGAACGCAGTGCCGATCTCGCCGATGTAGAAGAAGAGGAAGCGGAAGCCCGTGTACTCGACCATGTAGCCGGCGACGAGCTCGCTCTCGGCCACCGGCATGTCGAACGGGGTCTGGGTGAGCTCGGCCTGGGCCGCGACGAGGAAGAGGCCGAAGCCGATGATCTGGGTGAAGAAGAACGGGTTGCCGATGCCGCCCCAACCGAAGATCTCGCCACCCTGCTGCGCGGCGACGATCCCCTGGAGGCTCATCGTTTCCGCCTGCACGACCACCCCGACGACGGCGAGGAGCAGCGGGAGCTCGTAGGCGATGAGCTGGGCCGCGGCGCGCAACGCACCGAGGAGCGCGAACTTGTTCGAGCTCGCCCACCCCGCCATCAGCACCCCGATGACCGAGAGACTCGAGACCGCGAGCGCGTAGAACACACCGACGTCGAGGTCTTTCACGACGATGCGCGGCCCGGCCGGGATGACCACGAAGATCAGGAACGTCGACATCAGGATGACGACGGGCGCCATCGCGAACACGCGCCGGTCGGCGCCGTCGGGCATCACGTCTTCCTTCTGGATGAACTTGATGCCATCGCCGATGAGCTGGAACCAACCGTGGAACCCACCCGGGTCCATCGGGCCGAGCCGGCTCTGCATGTGGCTCATCATCTTCAGGAGGAACGTGTAGCCGAGGATCAAGGCACCCGCGGGCACGAGCACGAGGATGATGATCGTCTTGATCGCGAGGGTGGTCCCCCACCCGATGTCGAGCGCCAGTACGTCGATCATGCGCGTCGGCTCACCATTTCGGGACGACTCCCGCTCCGGCTCCGACAGTTCGATGGGAGATTGTTCGCTCCAGAACGCCTTCGCTTCGTCTCACCGGTCGATGTCTCCGAGGATGAAGTAGAGGGACGCGAGGATCGTGATCACGTCGGGAACGTAGACGCCGCGCAGCAACCACGGCATGATCGAGACGTTGCTGAACGACGCCGAACGGATCTTGACCCGGAACGGGCCCGTCGCGCCCTTCGACACGACGTAGTAGCCCATCTGGCCGAGCGGGTTCTCGACCTCGGAGTAGACCTCGCCCTCGGGCACCTTGATGATGCGCGGGACCTTGGCCATGATCGGCCCGCTCGGCATCTGGTCGAGCAGCTGCAGGACCATCCGACACGACTCGCGGGTCTCCTGGAGCCGCACCCAGTAGCGGGCGAACGAATCGCCGTCGGGGTGGGTCCAGACCTTGAAGTCGAGCTCGGAGTAGACGAGGTACGGGCGACCGTCGCGGCGCAGGTCCCAGTCGACGCCGGACGCACGCAGGTTCGATCCCGACATCCCGTAGGCGGCTCCCAGCTCGCCCGGGACGATGCCGATCGACTTTGTGCGGACCTGGAAGATCTCGTTGCCGGCCACGAGGTCGTCGAACACGTCGCAGCCGTCGAGAATCTTCTGCATGACTTCCCGCGTCTCGCTGATCCAGCCCCATGGGAGGTCGTCCTTCAGGCCCCCGATGCGGTTGAAGTTCGGGTGGAACCGCCCGCCGGTGGCGCCCTCGATGAGGTTCAGGACGTACTCGCGATCGCGGAAGCCGTAGAACGCCGGCGTGAGTGCACCCACCTGCAGGGCCATCTCACCGAGAAAGAGGTAGAAGGTCGAGATGCGCGACAGCTCGGTGAGCACCGTGCGGATGTACTGCGCACGGGGCGGAGCCTCGATGGCCATGAGGCGCTCGGCGGCGTCGACGAACGGCACCTCGTTGGCGAAGCTCGACAACCAGTCGATGCGGTTCACGAGGGTGGTGATCTGGGGGTAGGTGCGGTACTCGGTGAGCTTCTCGTAGCCCCGGTGCATGTACCCGATGATGGGATCGGCCGACACGACGCGCTCACCGTCGAGCCGGACCACGAGCCGCAGCGTGCCGTGGGTCGCGGGGTGCTGCGGACCCAGGTTGAGGATCATGTCGCCGGTGTCGAGCTCGACGTTCACCTGCGCCTCGGCGAGGTGTCGCAGCGCACCCGGCTCGAGCTGGATCTCCGGCGTCGGCGGGTTCTCGGTGGTCGACATCAGCTCCGCTCCTGCCTGCGGCGGGCCGCTCGGGCCCCGCCTCGGACAACGCGGTCGGAGGCGACGTTCCGGAGTCCTCGGCTCATGCCTCCACCTCCTCGGCGGGAGCGTCGTCGCCGGGCATTGCCTCGACGTCGACGAGGCCGGGCCACGGCTTCACCTCGCGCGCGAGGAGCGCGAAGTCTTTCCGCAGCGGGTATCCCTCGAACTCGCCCGGGAGGTAGAGCTTGCGCAGGTTCGGATGACCTTCGAAGCCGATGCCGAACATCTCCGCGCACTCGCGCTCGTGCCAGTCGGCGCCGGGATACACAGTCGTCCACGACTCCGCACTCGGAGCATCGTCGTCGACGTCGGTCTTCAACGTGATCCCATGGTGCTTCGTCGTGCTCTGCACGTGCGCGAAGACCTGGAAGCGACCGGTCGAGCCCGCCACGCCGTACGTCGTCTCGGTCGGCTGCACCGGCGCCGACGTGTCGGAACCGCCTTCGTCGTCGCTCCCCGGCGCCACCATGGGCTGCCAGTCGATCCCCGACACGAACGACAGGTAGTCGCAGTGGAGCTTCGTCTTGGCCACTTCGGCGCTGCGGCGCCAGGCGTCGGGCCGGATGCGCACCACGAGGGTGCCGAGCGCGTCGGCGTGCTCGACCACACCGTCGCCGAGCTCGGCCTCGAACACCGCCAACAACGCCATCTGTTCGTCGGTGAGCGCGGGCGGCCCCGGTTCCGCGAGCTCTTCGGTGGGTTCCTCAGGCATCGGACGCGCCCACCTTCACCGTGGGGTCCGCGACGCGTGTCGAGACCATCGCGACGTCGTCGGGAACCTCGCCGCGCCAGCGGGCGGCGAGCTCGTCGTTGCCGATGCCCTCGTTCTGGATCCGTTCCTGGAGCATCACGATGCCCTGGAGCAGCGCCTCGGGGCGCGGCGGGCACCCCGGGACGTAGATGTCGACGGGGATGATCTGGTCGACACCCTTGGTGACCGAGTACGAGTCCCAGTAGGGACCGCCGCAGTTGGAGCACGACCCCATCGAGATCACGTACTTCGGGTCGGGGATCTGCTCGTAGAGGCGCCGGATCGCCGGGGCCATCTTGTCGGTGACGGTGCCCGAGATCACGACGAGGTCGGCCTGGCGGGGGCTCGCCGGGAACGGGATCACCCCGAGGCGCATCATGTCGTAGCGCGGCCCGGCGAGCGCGGCGGCCATCTCGATCGCGCAGCAGGCCAGGCCCCACTGGAACATCCAGAGGGAGTACTTGCGGCTGTAGTTGAGGAGCCAGGTGAGCGGTTTGGCGGCGGGCTTCGAGAGCGTGCCGTTGGTGACTAGGCCCACCGGAGCACCTCCTTGCGCCACGCGTAGAGGAGGCCGAGGGCGAGGATCAGCACGAAGACGATCATCTCGATCACGGCGAACCAGCCGAGCGTCTCGAGTTGCACCGCCCACGGGAAGATGAAGACCGCCTCGACGTCGAACATGACGAAGAGGAGCGCGTAGACGTAGTAGCGGATGTTCGACTGACCGAAGCCGCCGATCGGGTCGGAACCGGCTTCGTAGGTGATGTACTTCTGGGGTTGGGGCCGGTTCGGGCGGATCAACCGACCGAGACCCAGCATCCCACCTGCCATCGCCAACGCAGCCCCGATGAACAGGGCGACAGCGAGGTAACTCCGGTAGTACTCGGTCACGCGCGCCGCCGCCTCCACCTCAGGTTCCGGGCGGACCGGAGCATACCTCCGGGCCTTTTCGAAGGGTCTAATCGCGCAACGGGTTCTCGAACCTTCTTTCCGCTCCTCAGGACAACTGGCCTCAGAACAACGGGCCTCAGAACAACGGGCCTCAGAACAACAGGGTGGCATCCCGCGCGAAGTCGAGCAGGACCGTCGGGGCGATCCCCACGATCAGGACGACGATCGCGGTGATCGCGAGGACGGCACCGGTCGCGAGGTCGAGTCGGTGCCGGGCCGCCGACGCATCCTCCGCGGTCTCGCCCTCGGCTGCTGTGGCTTCGTCGCCGTACATGGTGAGGATGACGCGCAGGTAGTAATAGGCGGAGACGACCGAGGCCAACACACCGATGACGAGCAGCACGTACGAGTGCGCATCGGCGGCCGCGCCGAACACCCCCAACTTGGCGATGAACCCACCCGTGGGCGGGATACCGGCCTGGGCGAGCATGAAGAACGCGAAGACCGCCGCGATCACGGGACGCCGGGTCGCCAACCCGCGGTAGTCGTCGAGCGAGTGGGCGTCTTCGGTGTGGGAGATCACCATGACCACGGCGAACGATCCGATGGTCATGAACGCGTAGACCATCAGGTAGAAGAGCGCCGCCTTCAGCCCTTGGCGGTTCGCGGCCTCCACCCCGATGAGCACGTACCCGGCGTGGTTGATCGACGAGTAGGCGAGCATCCGCTTCACGTCGGTCTGGACGAGCGCCGCGATGCTCCCGACCACGAGCGACAGCACCGCGAGGGCCCAGACCGCGGGCCGCCAGTCGACCCGGTACACGTCGAACGCGGTGAAGAAGATCCGCAGCAGCGCCGCGAACCCCGCGGCCTTGGTCGCCGAACCCATGAACGCGGTGATGGGAGTCGGCGCACCCTCGTACACGTCGGGAGTCCACCAGTGGAACGGGACGGCCGCGACCTTGAACCCGATTCCCACCAGCAGCAGCATCATCCCGGCCAGCAGCGTTCCCTGGTCGAGGAGGGTGTTGCGGGACAGGAACTGGGCGATGCCGGTGAGCGAGGTCGTGCCGGTGGCACCGTAGGTGAGCGCGATCCCGTAGAGGAAGACGGCCGAAGAGAACGCGCCGAGCACGAAGTACTTCATGCCCGCTTCGAGCGATCGGCGACGGCGACGGTCGAAGGCGGCGAGCACGTACAGCGGGATGGAGAGCGTCTCGAGCGCCAGGAACACGATGATCAGGTCGTTCGCCGTGGTCATCAAGAGCATGCCGGTGGCAGAGAAGAGCAACAACGCCACGTACTCGGGCCGGGACTCGAAGCCGTGGCGCGGGAGGTACTCGCTCGACAACAGCAGCACCAACGCGGTGGCGATCAGGATGACGACGCCGAGGAACACCGCGAACCCGTCGACCGCGACCATGCCCGCGATGGCCTGGTAGTTCCCGACGTCGCGGATCTTCGACCACTGCTCGGCCAGGAACACGGCCGACACCGCGACGCCGACGAACGCAATGAGCAGCGAAGCGTCGTAGACCCAACCGGCCTTGCGGACGAGCGCCCGGAGCAGGACGATGGCCACGGCGGCGATCGCGAGCGCGGCGACC
>Ga0105049_10011712_pt1 | contig 10049 bp, 9 predicted proteins | sample MAT06_FD_78087 | JGI IMG/M metagenome (GOLD analysis project Ga0105049, IMG submission 78087) | Freshwater microbial communities from Lake Fryxell liftoff mats and glacier meltwater in Antarctica - MAT-06 | ecosystem: Environmental > Aquatic > Freshwater > Ice > Liftoff microbial mat | place...
CGAGCAGCACCTACCGGATGGCGAAGGCCGACTGCCTCTAGTTGCGGCTCTCAGGGCGCGCGAGTGAACAACTCGATCGAGCTCGTCGCGCTTCGTTGACCGGGGCTGGCCTCTCAGTTGCGATCATGACGATCGTCGGCGGGACCGGTGGTCTTCGGTGGTGGCGCACCGAGGCCGGCGATCCGGACCAGCATCTGCGCGCGCAGGTCCTTCTGCATCTCGAGCTTGACCGCCGGATCGACGAGCGGCTTGTCGGACAGCTTGACCGCCCACGCCTGCTTGTCGGGATGGTTGGTCCACAGGAACACGTTCTGGCACTCGATGCTCCCCTTCTTGTCGTAGCGCAGCGCGCGCGCGCCGACGTGACCACGCTTGAAGTCCTTGACGCCTATTGCCAGCGGCGTGTCCACGAGGTCGATGTTGTAGACCAGGAAGAACGGCGCCAGCAGCAGCTCGGCGGTCGCCTGGCGACGCACCGTCAAATCCTTCGACTCGACGAGGAGGCGCGCCGCGGGGACGTCGAGATCTGGAGGATTGACGTAGTCGTCGTGCTCGGGCCGCTTCTCGAGCGGCTGCTCCGCGAGCGCGGCGAGCGTGACCTTGGTCATCGTCGCGCCGCCGACCATCTCGGAGTCTTTGCAGTCGCGGACCGCGGCCGGCACCGGGATGGTCTTGAGCATCCAGGCGGCGAGCTTCTGGACCTTGGCCGGATCCGCTTCGGGAGCCTTTGCCGCGCTCTTGGCGCACGCTGCGAGGACGGAGACCAGGAGCAGGCTATGCGCTGATGATCGTGCCGACATCTTCTCCTTTCAGCGCGGCCAGGACCTGGCCGGGCTTGAGACCGTTGACGATCTGGAGCTGCTTGCACCACTTCGCGCGGGGCAGATATTCCACCACCCGACGCTCGATGACGAGGTCGTTGAGATCGCGATCGATCAGCTCCTTCGCCGTGATCCGCGGGATGTGCGTCGCCGCGGGATGCTTCTTCGGATCGTCGGTGTAAAGGCCATCCTCGTCCTTGATGAAGATCGCGCGCGGCGATCCCAGGAACTCGCACGACAGGAACACGCCGGCGTCGGTGCGGTGCGGCGGGATCCGCGAGCCTTCCTCTCGCTTCTCCCAGTAGCCGAACGGCGGCATGCCGCTCATCACCGGGATGCAGTTCATCTGCATGTAGAGCGGTAGCTTCTCGAAGTCGTCGGGAAGGATGTAGATGCCGCCGTGCTTCGCGAGCAGCATCTGCAGCATCCGTGCGTTCTGCATCGGGATGTACTTGCCGAGAGTCGCCATCACGCCCGTCGGCACCTCGAGCTCCGAGGCGATCGCGTAGATGTGGCGCGCGCGGGTGCCGCCACCGGCGAGCAGGACGACCTGGATGCCGAGCTTTCTCGCCGCGACGATCTCGTCGAGGATCGGGAACACCGCGGCGCGTCCGCGATCGAGGATCGATTGCCCGCCGACCTTGACCACCTTGACGTCGGGCATCACGGCCGTCGGCGTGTAGTCGAAGTGATCGGGACCGGTCAGCGTCGAGCCCGAGAGGGCCGATTCGATGGTGCGGCGCTCGTTCATCGCGCGTCCTTGGTGATCACGGTGCCGACGTCCTCGCCGCGGAGGGCGCGCGTCAGCTGACCGCGCTCGAGGCCGTTCACGATCTGCACGCGCTTGAGGTTCTTCGCGGTGGTCCAGGCGTGGAACAGCTCACGATCGAGGATGGTCTCCTCGGGCAGGTGCTTCATCAGCTCGGGCAGCGTGGTCTTCTTGAAGAGCTTCGCGTCGGTGTGCTTCTTCGGATCCTTGTCGTACAGCCCGGCCTCGTCCTTGACGAAGATCAGCTGCTTCATCGACAGCACCTCGGCGAGCTGGAACATGCCGAAGTCGGAACCGTGCATCGGCAGGTTCCCGTGTTCCGGCGGCGGCTCCCAGAAGTGATACGGCGGGACCGAGATCGCGATCGGGGTGATGCCGGCGTCGAAGTACAGCGGCAGGTCCCAGAAGTGATCGCGCTGCATCGGCATCGAGCCGTGCGGAGCGAGCAGGGTGTTGAGGAGGATCGCGTTGAGCTCCTCCATCGCGCCGACCAGCTGCGCGATGCCACCGACCGGGAGTCCGAGGTCGAGCGCGATCGAGACCGTGTGCCGCACGCGGGTGCCGCCGCCGACGCCGATCACCATCTTCAGCGACTTGTCCTTCTTGATCTCGATCAGCTCCTCGACGAGCGGGAGGATGGCAGCCTTGCCGCGATCGAAGATGCTCTGCCCGCCGATCATCACCAGCGAGACATCGGGAAAGATCTGGAGGTCGCGATCGCTGTCTGTCCTGGACAGGACCTTCTTGTCCTGCAACGACTCGCGCATCAGATTCGACTGGATATGAGTGCGGCCATCACCGCCAACGATCGTCATGGTTGCCTCCGAGCATAGCCCCGAAAAAACGAAAGGCGCCCGAGGGGGCGCGGTGAAACCGAACGACCGAACGACCAGCGGCTCTAGTTCGTCAACTTGGAGGGACCGCAGACACCGTTCGGCGCGGCAGCCTTGGCGGCCATCGTCGATGTGTAGAAGGCCTGCAGTGCCTGGAAGCCGTTGTTGTTCTGCGGGTCGAATCCCGGGTGTTGCTGGTGCGGGGCGAGGCGGTTACCAACACCTTCGAACGAGCGCACGTTGATGATGATCTTCGCGGCCGCGACACCCTGCGAGAGGTCCACCGCGAAGTACTGCAGCAGGTAGTACTTGTCCTCGGTGATTGTTGGGAAGAAGTTCGTCGACGTGTTGCTGGCGATGAAGCCGTACTCGGCGCCGTTGTGGCAGGTCTGGCACTGGCCGTCGTTGGTGTTGACACCACCCCAGGCGCGCATATCAGCAGCTTCGAAGTTCGTCTGTGTCATGCAGCCGCTCCACTCCCGTAGGAGGCGGGTCGTCGCCGTACCGGCGCTCTCGGGACCGGTCTGACCGCCACCCTGATTCGCGCCGCGCGCCTCGAGCTCCTTGTTCAACCAGTCGGTGATCTTGCTGACCTGGTCATTGCTGTAGCTGATCGACTGGTGCGAAGGCGTCTTGGTCTGTGCGGTGATCTTGGTGAGGATCGGAGCGCCATCCGGCGTCCACGTTCCCACCACCGCCTGGTACCCAACCGCCGTCGCGTATGCGTTGGTGAGGTCCGTCGAGACAAAGCCGGTCACGTTGCCCTGCGGGCTCGTCGAGTTGTGGCAACCGACGCAGAGACCCACGACGACCGGCTGGACATTGTCCTCGTACAGCTTCTTGGCCTGTGCAGCCGCGTCGGTGTCAACCGTGCCGCCGCCAGTGCCGCCCTCGTCGGGGTCAGCCGTCGGACCAGCGGACTCGAGTCCGCCGACGCAACCAACCAACCCGAGCGAAGCGATCAGTGCGAGAGAGATACGCATGGAATGGCTCCTCTAGATCCGTACAAGTGCTGAGTGAGGGGGTGGGGTCGGTTGCGACTCAGGCGCGGCGGCGGCGGATGAAGGCCGCGAGACCGATGAGGAGCATCGAGAGCCCACCAGCCGAACCACCGGTCGAGGAGCAACCACCGAGCGAGGAGCCGTCCGAGACGCCCGGGTCCTCACCGTCGGGCGTGGTCGGGTCGGTCGGGTCCGTCGGGTCCGTGCCGGGGTCGGTGTTCTGGCAACCGGGGACGCTGCCGCCACCGCCACCACCACCACCACCCGTGCCGTTACCTGCACCCGTGCTGCTGTTGCAGGCCGAGGCGACGGGGCTGATCGTGAGGAACGCGGTCGCCTTGTACTCGGGCATCCCGACTTCTTCCATCGGCTTGCCGGTCGTGGCGTGGACCATCAGGAACTTGTCGGTGTTGCCATTCAGACCGACGAACGGGTTCGCGATCATCATCGACTGCGTGTAGTTACGGCCCTGGTTACCGGGGTTGTTACCGAGGTAGTTCGGGTAGAGGTGGCGATCGTTCGGCGCCGTCGCCGTCATGCCGCCATCCTTGAAGGAGGCCGTCGCCGCGTCGAAGGTCATCGTGCGCGACTGACCGGAGAAGTACCCACCGGTGTGGCTACCGTTGAGGAACATGACACCCGGCTTCAGGCTGTCGGCCGAGCCGAACATCCCGATCGTCATCCCAAGGTGGGTACCACCGAGGCCGCGAAGACCGCCGCTCATGTCGGTGAGCGGCTGGGTGAAGCTCATCCCGGCCTTGTCAGCCTTGATGACGCCCATGTTGATCCGGTGGACCGTGCCACCCTTGCGGTTATCGTTGTTGTTGCCACGGAGGTCGTTCGAGTACCAGAGGAGCTCGTTGGTCGCGGTCAGCTTGCCCGTCGCGTCCGGGGTGAGGATGCGCTCGTGGTGTGCGCGCATCGAGTAGGTGCGGAGACCGTCGATGTCCTTGCGACCGTCGACCTGCTCCTTCCAGAGGATCGAAGCCTGGCGATCCGCGCCCGTGAACTTGCCCGGGGTGATGTCCACCGCCGCCATCCACGTGCCGTCGCGCTGCGGCTGGTTGTTGCCTTCGGTCCAGGTGCAGATCGCGGTGTTCGGGTCAGCCGTGGCGACCGAGCAGTTACCGTGCGAGCGCTCCTCGCGGGGGCAGAGCGAGACGTCGAACTCGTTGTTGAACTTCATCGAGCCGTCGGCCAGCTTCTCGATACTGAACGATTGCAGCCAGCCGTCATCGCGGCCGTTGCCGTTGGCGCCGCGCCAGGCGACGACCTGGAACTTGTTGCCGATGATCTGCGTGACCTGACCGCGGTTGCCCGAGGCGTTCATCGCGGCATCGTCGTTTTGCTTCGCGAAGATCAACGTCTGCTGCAGGGTGTTTGTGCCGGTCGTCGAGTTGAAGCACTGCATGTAGCGCTTCGTGTCGTTGCTGTTGTTGTCCTGGTAGTTGTACTCGACGCACATGTTGTCGGCGTCGAGCGCGAACGCGTGGGGGTGGTTCGCGTTGCGGTACTCGTTACCATCGTTGCTCGTCACGAACTTTGCCGCGACGGGATCCGACTTCGCGGTCACCGAACCGTCGGCCGTCTGCTCGAGGACGAACGGCACCATCGACAGCTGGATGCGGTCGGTCGCGCGGCGAACCGGGCCGCCCGGGGTGAGGGGCGGCAGCTCGGTGGTCATCGCGAAGTAGTAGCCACGCTTGCCGTCGCCTCCGAATGCGACGGTCGGCATCTCGTTGCCGGCCTGCTCCTCGTTGGTACGGCGCAGACGACCGTTGGCCGTCGGTGCGGTGTCCTCGATGGGGCGCGGGATCATGACGGCGGTCTGGGTCTTGCCACCGGCCTGGGCCGCACCTTCGAGCGCGAGGGGCGCGAGGAGCGACGTCGTAGCGAACATCAGAAGCGTCTTGGTCGTCATTTGGTTTGTGCCCCGTTGCGAGTGGGTTTGAAGATGTTTGGCTATTGAGCAAGGGGTGTGCCCGCCGGTTTACAGCGTAACTTATTGAAACAAAAGGATGTGATATCGGTGAAACATGGGGGCTGAGACACCTATCATGGGGCCTCAGTCCGCCGAACCCCAAGCGATACGGGGATCTGCACCGTTCCGGGAGTGAATCCACGACTTCCACGCCTCGGGCTCCCACGGGGAGAATGTTCCCAGGGTGGGGGAGCAATCCCCATACGCGGGTCACACCACTTGGTAGTCGAGCGAACAACCGTAACGCCTCGCGCGTACATGCACCGCGGACGGCCTACTGTTGACGACACGTCAAGATCGAAAACGGCCGCGTCGTGAAACGCGGCCGTTGGCAACCAGGAAGAGCGACGAGCTCAGTCGTCCCACTCGGTCGGTCTCGGGATGTCCTTGTCCGCCAGTGCGCGCGTGTGGAGCGAGATCGCATTCGCCTTGTACTTGTTGTCGCCGAGCAGCACGCCGCCCTTGGCCTGCGCACCGGCGGTGAACGTCAGGTTCGCGAAGTCCGCGGCGCTGATCTTCTCGTTGAATCGCTCGTCGCGAATCACCCACGCCTCGACGACCTTCCTGGTATCGACGCCCTGCGCGGCGAACACGTCGGAGAGCTTGAACACCGGCTCGCCAGCCTGACCTGCGTTGACGGCCTTCTTGACGTCGAGCTCCTGGCGCTTGATGATCGCGGCGAGCTTGTCGTCGAGGTAGATGCGCACACCACCACGGACCGGATCGCCGTAGTAGGGCACGCCCGTCTGCATCACTCCGTCGAGCTCGAGGCCCGCGTTGCGGATCAGCGTCGGCGGTTTCTTGGTGATGTACACGCTCACCGACGTGATCTTGTCGGCGGTCTTGCCGTTGCCGAAATCGCCGGGCGCCTGCGGGATCGCCTTGCCGCCGGTGTCGGCGCCGAACCGGAACAGAAACTCCGACGCGCGCGGTCCGCTGAGCTCCTTGCCCGACACGATCAACGTCTGCGACAACTTCGGACCGTAGACGTGGATCTCGGTTATTTTGCGGACGTCGACGCCGACCGCCTTGAGATAGTCGGTGAACTTGTAGAACCGCTGCTGGGCCCACTTCCAGCCCGGGTCATTGGTGCCGGGGCGCTTGCGAGCGGAGACCTTGTCTTTGATCCAGGTCACCGGCATCGAGACCGGCAGCTCGCCCCACGACAGGAAGCCGACCGGTATCCCGTCGACGTAGACGCCAATGTCCTTCCACCGCGCCATGCCTTGCTTGTGCTCGTTGGGGACCCACTCGGAGTCCTCCTTGTCTCCCTTGGATTCGTCGCGCTTCTTCGGTTCCTCGGCGGAGCCCGCGGTCGGTTTGGCCTCGACGGCAGCAGTCGTGGTCGGGACGACGGTCGCGGGGCGCAGCTTGGGAGGATCGTCGTGACTGTTGGCGTCGCCGCAGGCAGCGATCGCGAACACCGCGAGAAGGAGCGAACGGGTCATGGTCAGCACAACTGCATTCTCTCAGCCGAGATTCCTGACGTGTATCTCCGCCGTAGGAATTGAGATCCCGTGGGTAGTGGAGACCACGCTTGGGGCGTCAGGTCCCCAAGTCCTAAGAGCACTGGCACCCACATCGCTAGATTCACGAGGTTCCAGTCTGGCACTCGTGTTGCGTTACAGTCCGGACATGTCCAAAGCTGGGGCCTGTCTGGTCACGTCGATGCTATTGCTGGGCGCGTGTGGCGTGGGTGATGAGGGCGATGGCCCCGCGCTGGGCGATCCGAATCCGAACCGCCTCCAGTGCAGCGCCGCGATGCGCACCGCGGGCAGCTTCCAGGAGAGCGCGACGAATCCGCGCCCCAATGATCCGCTCGGCCCGGACGGCGAGGTCGGCACCGCGGACGACAACACCACCAAGATCGGCGGCTGCTGGCCGGTCGGAACCTGGACGTTCACCGCGACCGTTGACGACACGGTCGAGGTCATTGACATCACTGGCGATGGCGCGGGCGATCGCTGTGGCGAGCTCTCCGGCACCCAGGCGCCGGCGCTCGAGACCAACTACAGCTTCAAGGTCGATCGCATCGACGACCCGGACAGCGATGGTCTCCTCGAGACCTACACCTACCTCGGCGCGTCGTCGAACTTCTTCGCGGTGAAGGTCAGCGAAGGCGGTGGCGGCGATTGCGCAGGCATCATGGAGTTCAAGAGCGCCGACTCCAAGCAGTGGTGGACGTTCAATCCGAACATCTGCACGTCGGCGAACTGCCAGCCGGCTCCATCGAGCTCGATCGTCGGCAGCGGCGACTTCACGGCGTATCTCGATCCCCAGCCGTACTGAGATGGTGAGATGAGCCGCGATGGCAAGCTCCTGACGATCGGTGCGGTGCTCCTGGTGGCGCTGCTCGGCTTCCTGTGGAAGTCGATGAACGAATCGATCGCGACGCCGGTGGTCGACATCGATAGGGCCGCGCAGCGCGCCGCGATCAAGATCGATCCGGTCGTGAAGAAAGCCGAGCCGAAGGCCATCGAGCCCGTCGATGAAGCCAAGCCCGAGAAACTCGATCCGATGAGCGACGAGTTCTTCTTCCGGTTCACCGAGCGTGTGCCGAAGGAGCTCAGCTTCCAGGCGGCGACCTGTTACGAGGGCCTCCAAGGCTCGCTCCATCGCAACCAGAAGCTGGTGCTGGTGTTCGACGTCATCGTCAAGAACGGCCTCGTCAGCGTGCACAACGTGAAGGCCAAGCCGTCCGATCCGGACGACCCGAAGCAGAAGACCAACACGCTCACCAACCCCGCGCTCGAGTCGTGCTTCATCCAGAAGGTCGCGCGCGTGACCTGGCAGGACGATGCGCTGCCCGATTACCAGTGGCCCGATGAGCTGGTGCTGCGCCCCGAGCGCGGCCTCAAGGGCTACATGAAGTCGGACCGCGAGTACGTCGGTGCCGAGGCGCCGAAACGCGATCCGAAGAAGCACACGGCGACCAAGCCGGTGCCGCAGCCCGAAGCCAACGTTCAGTAGAGCCAGCGCGCGAGCAGCCCGCCGAACCAGTCGAGGTCCGCGAGCTCGACGAACTCGTCAGCCGCGTGGGCCTGGGCGATGTCGCCGGGGCCGATCACGATCGCGTCGATGCCCGCGGTGTTCCACAGCGCAGCTTCGGTCCAGAAATCGAGCGGGCCGAGGGAGCTGACGAACGGGCGCGCGAACTCTGCGAGCGTCTCGCACGCGAACGGCACGTGATCGAGCGACTGCTTCGGCGTGATCGCGATCGCCGGATCGATGGCGCGTGCGAGCTCGTGGATCTCGGCATCCCAGCGCGCGCGGTCGAAGCCGGGGTACGGACGCAACGACCACTCGAGCTCGGCCTTGGCGGCGATCACGTTGAACGCGACGCCACCGCGGAGGTCGGCGATGTTGAGGCAGGTGCCGGTCATCCCGGCGGGTCCCTCGTGGAGGCGACGCTTGCCGCAGTCGTCGAGCGCGACCGCGAGGCGTGCGAGCTGCGCGAGCGGCTTGGGGAGGAAGTCAGCCTTCGACGAGTGACCGCCGGGACCGGTGAGCGTGGCGGTCTGCGCGAGCACGCCGCGGTGCGAGGTGCCGGCGCGGCGCGCGGTGGGCTCGCAGACCAGGACCTCGCGAATGCCGGCGATGTGGGACGTCGAGAGGAACGCGCGCATCACGCCGCAGCCGGCTTCTTCGTCGCCGGAGAACAGCACGCCGACATCCTTCGGACGTTTGGTCTCGAGCGCGACGAGCGTGGCCGCGATCGCGCCCTTGGTGTCGGCGGAGCCAAGCCCGTAGAGCCGACCGTTCTCGAGGTGTGGGTGCCACGGATCGCGCGACCAGCCTGCGTTCGCGGGCACGGTGTCGACGTGCGCGTTGACGACGCGTTTCGGCATCCCCCAGCGCGCGAACACGTACGCGCCGTCGCCGCCCTCGGTCCGTGGCGCGGTGCCGAGCACGATCTCGTCGGGACCGTGCTTCTTCAGCTCGGTGACCAGGTACTCGCAGATCGCCCGTTCGTTGCCGGCCTTGCCGTCGGCACCGGCCTGGTGCGTGGGGAACTTCACCAGCTCCGCGAGGTATTCGGCCGCGTTCACGGCGCCGACGTTACTACGGCACGAGGATCCCGAGTGCGCGCGAGCGATAGGACCTGGGCATCGACACCTCGTGGGTCTCGACCGCCGCGTGCTTGATCTGCTGCCACGCCGGATGCTGCGCGATCAGCGACAGCGCCCGGATCAGCAGCGTCTTGCCCGGCTCGGTGCGATGCCAGGTGGACGCGCCCGACGGATGCGGCAACCCGATCATGTCGGTGGGGTGGCCGTGGAACGTGACGCGCTGAGGAATCCCGACGACGTCGATCAGCTTCTCGATGTCAGGCACCAGCTGTGCGATCGCGAGCTTGCCGACGGGGATGATCAACTGCGGCTTGAGGATCTCGATCTCGCGCGCGAGGTGCTTGCTGCAGCGCTCGATCTCGTCTTCATCCGGCACGCGATCACCGCCGGCCTTGGTTTTGTTCTTGCCGGGAAAGCAACGACACACCGCGGCCATGTACACACGATCACGGAACCGCTCCTCGGGCATGCCGAGCCCGAGCGCATCATCCGCGAACCAGCCAAACATCGTCTTGCCGGCCGTCCACGCGAAGGGCTTGCCCATCGGGCCCTCGCGCGTGCCGGGTGCCTGACC
>Ga0105049_10011715_pt1 | contig 10048 bp, 8 predicted proteins | sample MAT06_FD_78087 | JGI IMG/M metagenome (GOLD analysis project Ga0105049, IMG submission 78087) | Freshwater microbial communities from Lake Fryxell liftoff mats and glacier meltwater in Antarctica - MAT-06 | ecosystem: Environmental > Aquatic > Freshwater > Ice > Liftoff microbial mat | place...
CTGACCAGCGTGCACGCCTTTGCGGTCGATCCCGAACGCGGCAGCTTTATTCTGGCGCTGCTCGCGATCTATATCGGCGGAGCACTGGCGTTGTTCGGTCTGCGCGCCTCGACCGTGACCGAGGGCTCGAAATTTCACCTGTTCAGCCGCGAAGGCGCGCTGGTGATGAACAACGTTATGCTCGTCGGCATTCTGGGCATCGTGTTGATGGGCACGCTTTATCCGCTGGTCACCGAAGCGTTCGGCACCAAGGTTTCGGTCGGACCGCCCTATTTCAACCCGGTGGGCGCGATTTTCGTGTTCCCGATGCTGGTGATCATGGCAGTAGGTCCGTTGATGCGCTGGCGCGCCGACAATGGCCGCAAGCTCGCCAATCTGTTGGCTGCACCTGCGCTGGCGGCGGCAGCGGCGCTGGCGTTAGTGGTGCTGTTCGCCGGTGATATCGGGCTGCTGCCGCTGCTTGGGCTGGTGTTTGCCGCAGGGCTTGCTGTCGCCAGCCTGCTGCCGTTGTGGAAACGCAACCTGCGCCGGACGCCTGCGCATATCTGGGGCATGGTGCTGGCGCATTTCGGCATCGCGGTGGCGCTGGCCGGAATGGCATCGGAATCGGCGTTCAACACCGAAAAGCTGGTGGCAAGCGAATTTGGCCAGAGCCACAAGGTCGGGCCGTGGAGTATCGAGTTGCAGCGCGTAACCCCGGTCGCAGGGGCCAACTGGACCGCGCTCGAAGCGCGGCTGGTCGCGCGCTATGGCGACAGCAACGTCCAGACGGTGCTCAGCCCGCAGGCGCGTATGTTCGCATCGCCGCCCACCGCGACCAATGAGGCCGCGCTGCTCACCCGCTGGAACGGCCAGCTTTATGTCGTGCTGGGAGAAGAGGGCGAAGATGGCCGCTGGCAGCTTCGTCTGTGGTGGAAGCCGTTCGTGCCGTTGATCTGGTATGGCGGACTGCTGATCGGGCTTGGCGGAATTCTATCGCTGGTCGGGCGCACATCGCGCGACCGGCGTCGCAAGGAACTGGGCGAGCCTGAGCCTGATCCTGTTGCTCCGACCCCCGAGCCTCGACCGGTCGGAGGCAAGCCAGCCCTCGCATGACGGCCGCTCAGTCATGAAACATTGGGCGATCTGGCTGCCGCTGGCAATGTTTGGCGTGCTGTTTGCAGTGTTTGCATCGGGCCTGCTGGCGCCCGCTGACCGCACGATCGCCTCGCAGATGATCGGCAAGCCGCTACCCGCGTTCGATCTGCCACAGGCGGTGCCCGACCGTCCGGCGGTGAGCCTCGCCAACTTTACGGACGGCAAGCCCAGGCTGCTCAATGTTTTTGCCAGCTGGTGCGTGCCGTGCGTGGCCGAAGCGCCATATCTGGCACAGCTTGCCAACGCCGGCGTCGAGATCAACGGTGTCGCGATTCGCGACCGGCAACCGGATGTCGCAGCGTTTCTGCTGCGCAATGGCAACCCCTATGCGCGGATCGGCGCAGATGATGTCAGCAAGATCCAGTTCGATCTGGGCTCATCGGGGGTTCCTGAAACCTTCGTCATCGATGGCAAGGGCATCATCACCTACCAGCATATCGGCGATATCCGGCCTGAACATGTGTCGATGATCTTGCAAAAACTGAAGGAAGCGCAGTGATCCGGGGTATTATCCTGCTCCTGCTGGCCTTGCTTGCCCCACCGCTGGCGGCGCAAGATACCCTGCCGCCTGCGCCTTATGCCTATAAGCAGCTCGACGATCCGGTGAAGGAAAAGGCCGCGCAGGATCTGATGATGACGCTGCGTTGCCTGACCTGCCAAAGCCAGTCGATCGCAGATTCGGACGCTCCGATGGCGGGCGATATGCGCAATCAGGTGCGCGCACGGATCGCGGCGGGTGAAGACCCTGAAGCCATCCGGGCGTGGTTGATCGAACGCTATGGCGACTGGGTTTCGTATCGGCCGCAGGTCACCGCGATGACATGGCCATTGTTTGCCGCACCGGTGGTGCTGCTGCTGCTGGCGGCGGTGATCGCGCGCAAACGCTTTGGCCGGGAAAAGGCAGCCGGGGCGAAAACCGCCAGAGGGAAAAGCTGATGGCCTGGCTTGTCGTTTTGCTCGTCGCAGCGCTGATCATGGGCGGCATGATCTGGCTGGGCAAACTGCCGCGCAAGGCGTGGGAGTTGTCGGCAGCGGGCCTCTTTCTGGGCATCGCGGGCTATGCATGGCAGGGGCAGCCCTCGCTTGCCGGATCGCCCAAGGCACCGATCGAGAAGCTGGGCATGTTCGACGAGGACCTTGCCAAGCGACGCGACGAGATGGGTGGCAATTTTGGCGACGCGCGCGCCTGGCTGGTGCTCGCCGATAGCCAGAGCCGTCAGGGCAAGTTCGCCACCGCCGCGACCGCGCCCAGCAGGGGGATTGAGACATTCCCTGAGGACCCCGACCTGTGGGTTGCGCTGGGCAATGCGCTGGTCGGACACAGCAATGGCCTGCTGACGCCCGCCTCGCAGTTCGCCTATCAAAAGGCGGCAACGCTGGCGCCTGATCACCCGGCACCACCGTTCTTTCTGGGGCTGGCGCTGGCGACATCGGGGCAGGTGCAGCAGGCGCGCACCATCTGGGCCGAGTTGCTGGAGCGCTCACCCCCCGAGGCGGAGTGGCGCGATGACCTGACGCAACGACTCGCGCGGATCGATGCGATGATTGCGCAGCAAAGCGGTGCACCCGCCCCGGGTATGCCGGGAGCGGTCCCGCCACCTGCGGCACCCGCCCAACCCATTGAATCGCAACCATAATCGCTCTATTGCGATTATATTGCACTGCATCATTGGTCATGCTAAGCCGCGTCGCATCGCCGATTGGGCGATAGGCGAAGGGGGATTACGAGCGCGCGTTCCACCGACAAGCGCTCTCACAGACCCGATGATCACTGACCCGCCTCCCCATGATACCCCGCCGCCGCAGCCTTCTGCCGGACCGGTTTCAGGCGCACCGGTGACCGATCCGGCTGGCAACGCGGATACGCATTCGAGTTCGGTCGCGCTGCTGGCATTTGGTGCAATTGGAATCGTCTTCGGCGATATCGGCACCAGCCCGATCTATGCGTTTCGCGAGACCTTCGCGGGGCACCACCCGCTCACCCCGGATCGCGAGCATATTTTCAGCGTCGTCAGCCTGATCTTCTGGTCGATGACTCTGGTTGTCGGGGTGCAATATGTCAGCATTCTGATGCGCGCCGATAACAAGGGGCAGGGCGGCAGCCTTGCGCTGGTCGCGCTGATCTCGCGCAGCATCGGCCGCACCAGCTATGGCTGGCTGCTGCTGCTGCTTGGCGTGTTTGCGACCGCGCTGTTCTATGGTGACAGCATGATCACGCCTGCGATCTCGGTGCTGTCGGCGGTCGAGGGACTGACCGTGGTCAACCCCGGGCTGCAACCCTTGGTGATCCCGATCGCAGTGGGCCTGCTGGTCTTCCTGTTCTTCATCCAGTCGCGCGGCACCGCCAGAATCGGCGCTTTTTTTGCCCCGATCATGGTCGTCTATTTCGTGACGATCACCGTGCTGGGCGTCTACCAGATCGCCTTCAACCCCGAGATATTACTCGCTCTAAACCCCTGGTATGCGGTGCGGTTCTTCATCAACGATGGCTGGTTTGCGTTTCTGGCAATGGGTTCGGTCGTCCTGGCGGTGACCGGCGCAGAGGCGCTGTATTCTGACATGGGCCATTTCGGGCGCGGGCCATTGCGGCTGTCGTGGTTCGGCTTTGTCATGCCCGCGCTGCTGATCAACTATTTTGGTCAGGGCGCGATGATCATCGGCATGGGGCCAGCCGAAGCGCTGGAGACGATCAAGAACCCGTTCTTTCTGCTCGCACCCGAGGTGTTGCGCCTGCCGCTGGTGCTGCTGGCGACCGCTGCGACCTTCATCGCCAGCCAGGCGGTGATTTCGGGTGCATTCTCGATCACCCATCAGGCGATCCAGCTGGGCTATATCCCGCGCCTGTCGATCAAGCACACCAGCGCATCGGAAAGCGGCCAGATTTACATTCCGCTGATCAACTGGGTGCTGATGATCGCGGTGATCCTGCTGGTGCTGACCTTCCAGAGCTCGAGCAATCTGGCGGCGGCTTATGGCATCGCGGTGACCGGCGCGATGCTGATCGATACCTGCCTGATGGCGGTGTTGCTGATCGCGATGTGGAAATGGAAGCTGTGGATGGCGATCCCGGTGATCGTGACGTTCGTGGTCGTCGATGGCGCCTATTTCCTCGCCAACGCCACCAAGATTCCCGATGGCGGCTGGTTCCCGCTGATCATCGGTGCATTCACCTTTACCCTGCTCACCACCTGGGCGCGCGGGCGCAAGCTGATGCGCGAGACGATGATCGAAAGCGCGCTGCCGATCGAGGTGTTCGTCAAATCGGCACAAGGGTCCGCCACCCGGGTCAAGGGCACCGCGATCTTCATGGCATCGGCGACCACCGGCGTGCCCACTGCGCTGCTCCACAACATGAAGCACAACAAGGTCATCCACGAACGCGTTGTCATCCTGACCGTGCAGATCATGGAAGTGCCGTATGTCACCGAGGCCAACCGCTTTCAGGTCGAGGCGCTGGGTCACGGCTTTTTCCGCATGATCCTGCGCTATGGCTTCATGCAATCGACCGATGTGCCCGCTGCGCTCAAGGATGTGAAAGAGCTGTGCGGTGGCAAATTCGAGATGTTGCAGACCAGCTTCTTCCTCTCGCGCCAGACCTTGCTCACCGCCGAACGCCCCGGCATGCCGGTATGGCGCGAAAAGATCTTCGCGTGGATGCTGCGCAATTCGGCCAGCCCGATGGAGTTCTTCAACCTGCCGTCAAACCGCGTGGTGGAACTGGGCAGCCAGCTGGAGATTTGAGCAACGGCGGGGGACCACCCTGACGCAGGTCAGTTGGCCTTGCAGCTCAGGACCATATTGCGCTGCTGAAAATCATACAGCAGGCTTGAGCAGCCGCTAAGAAAACGCCGCCCGGCAACAATGGCCAGCGACCGTTTCTTGTCCTTCTTGCCGACGACGACAATCTCATCCTGATCCGCTGCGGCGCTGTCTTCTGCCGCTATCCCCGATGCATCGCCGTAATCGGTATATCGCACATCCACGGTTGCCAGCTGTGATCCGGCTACCGTCAGCGGCCGCGCAAGGTTCATCGCACGGGTTGGCCGCTGGATGCCGTAATAGATCAGCGTCTGCCTGGGTTGTCCGGTGAACTTGCCATCCTGTTTTTGGGAGAGCCAGTTGCCCGTTGGCGCGCTGACCAGCGTTTCGTCGCGCTGCAGACTGAATTGGAAGCGGATTGCCTCGCCCTCGACGTTCAACGTGGTACCGACGCCCAGCCGCCCCAGAAAGCCGAAGTTGTCGAGTGCCACAGTCCGCTGCATTTCGCTCGGTGAGGGTTCGCTCAGGATAAAGCGGACGCGCTTGTATGGCAGCGATGCGGGGCTGATCGTTCCATCGGCGATGATGGAACTGGCCCGGTCTGCCCAGAAGATGCGCTGGCTCTTTTCACCAACGCCATAGTCAACCTTGTGCACCGCAGAATTGCCGATGACAATTTCAGAGCCGACTGCAATGCGAAATCCGATCATTCCCGGCTTCAACCCCAGCCTGATAGCGATGTCAGGGTTCAACGTCGGCGCATCGGCGGCTTCAGGCCTGACTTCAAGCCGGATGGGCTGGCCGTCAATCACCACTTCAACGATGTTCTGGCCGGTGAGGGCCAGTTCATCGGGCAGCGTCGCTTTGCTTTTCGCATCAGCCTGGCCGACGCAGGCAGCGCAGAGGAGGGAAAGGCAAATCAGCATCCGCATGATAAATATCTCCGCACAGCAGCGTTGCGCTCTGGCTGTCAGGCGCAATAAGCGTAGTTCTGCTTTACCAATACTGAATCAATCGCGCGCCTTCAATATGCGGTGCGCGCCAGCAGCGATTGCTTTGCTGCATGATATTCGCGCGACAGGCGGGCGACCATGTCAGCGACTGTATCGACCTTGTCGACCGCGCCGATGCCCTGACCGCTGCCCCAGATGTCACGCCAGGCCTTGGCCTCGGTGTTGCCGCCCGAGCCAAAGTTCATCGTGCTGTAATCGCCCTTGGGCAGGTTGTCCGGATCAAGCCCGGCATTGGCGATCGACTGGCGAAGATAGTTGCCCGAAACGCCGGTGAACAGATCGGAATAGACGATGTCTGCCGCCTTGCCCTCGACAATGCCGTTCTTGTAACCCTCATCGGCGCGCGCCTCGACCGTCGCGATGAACGCCGATCCGATATAGCCGAAATCGGCCCCCATGGCCTGCGCCGCCAGGATGGCCGCGCCGCTGGCGATCGATCCCGACAACGCGACGGGGCCATCGAACCACTGGCGGATTTCCTGCATCAGCGCAAACGGTGAGGTGACACCGGCATGGCCGCCCGCGCCGGCAGCCACCGGAATCAGCCCGTCTGCACCTTTGTCGATGGCCTTGCGGGCAAACCGGTCGCTGATCACATCGTGCATCACGATGCCGCCCCAGTCGTGCACCGCCCTGTTCAGGTCTTCGCGCGCGCCCAGCGATGTGATGATCATCGGCACCTGCCATTTGGCGCAGGTGAGCAGGTCGGCCTCAAGCCGGTCGTTCGATTTATGGACGATCTGGTTGACGGCATAAGGCGCGGCAAGCGCATCGGGATTGGCGCGGTTGTGTTCGGCCAGTTCCTCGGTGATCTGGTGCAGCCATTCGTCGAACTGGCTTTGCGGGCGCGCGTTGAGCGACGGGAACGATCCGATCACCCCCGCCTTGCACTGGGCAATGACCAGTTCCGGGCCAGAAATAATGAACAGCGGCGACCCGATGACGGGCAGGCGCAGATTGTCGCAAAGCGGAGATGGCATGGTCATTGGGGTGGACATTAGCCATCGGGAAAGGGCTGTCCAGTGGGTTTTTAATCAGGCGATTAAAATATTCTGGCAGGTTAAAGCCGGGTGGCAAATCCTCCCCGATCCGGCGAGCTGGCAGCTCCTTGAGGCTGACGGAGGGGAGGCGGGATAGCGCCTCCCTCAAACGGGGCCACTATCCCGCTGCCCCTCCACAGCATTGCGGTACCCTTCCCTGAATCGAGGAGGAATTTCAGCACGATCAAACCTCTTCGAGCGCGCTCAGCACGGCCTTGATCGAGGCGGTCGCGACATCCTCGTCGATCCCCACGCCATAGCAAGCCGAACGACCATTTATGGTGCATTCGACATAGGCCGCCGCGCGGGCCTTTGACCCTGCGCCAATCGCGTGCTCGCGGTAATCGGCGATATCGATGGCGATGCCCAACGCTGCCGACAGCGCATCGACAACCCCCGAGATCAGCCCGTTGCCGCGCCCACTCACCGGAATTTGCGTATCACCTGCGATAATGCGGCCAACAAACAGCCGGTCGCCGCCCGATTTGCGCTCCTCGTAATCGACCAGCCGATATCGCCCGTTGCCGTCCAGCCGGTAGCGGGTCTGGAACGCCAGCCATATGTCGCTCGATGACAGCTCGGCGCTGCGCGCATCGGCCAACGCCTGCACCGTCTTGCTGAAATCGGCTTGCAGGCGCTTGGGCAGTTTCAGCCCCTGATCCTGCTCCAGAACCCATGCAACGCCGCCCTTGCCGCTTTGCGAGTTGACGCGGATCACCGCTTCGTACGAGCGCCCGATATCGAGGGGGTCGAGCGGCAGATAGGGTACCTGCCACAGCTGATCGTTGCGCTTTTCCTGCGCGGTAAAACCCTTCTTGATCGCGTCCTGATGGCTGCCAGAAAACGCGGTGAACACCAGTTCGCCCGCATAGGGATGGCGCTCTGGCACCTTGAGCTGGTTGCAATATTCGACCGTCTTGACGATCGCGTCCATGTCCGAAAAATCAAGCCCGGGGTGCAACCCTTGCGTGTACATGTTCAGCCCCAGGGCGACCAGATCGACATTGCCGGTGCGCTCGCCATTGCCGAACAGGCAGCCCTCGATCCGGTCTGCGCCTGCCATCAGGCCCAGTTCGGCCGCCGCGATGCCCGATCCGCGATCGTTGTGCGGGTGCAGGCTGATCACGACGCAATCGCGGCGGCTGATGTTGCGGCACATCCACTCGATCTGGTCGGCGTAGATATTGGGACTGGAGGCCTCGACGGTGGCGGGCAGGTTGAGGATCAGCGGCTTGTCGGGCGTCGGCTGCAGCACCGCGATCACCGCCTCGCACACCTCCAGGCTGAAGTCGAGCTCGGCGGTGGAGAAGGTTTCGGGGCTGTATTCAAAATGCCAGTCGGTTTGCGGATACTTCGCCGCCTGTTCCTTGAGGATATTGGCGCCCTCCACCGCAATCGCCTTTACGCCGACACGGTCCAGCCCGAACACAACCTCGCGCCAGGCAGGCGATACCGCGTTGTAGAGGTGGATGATCGCTCGCCGCGCTCCCGCCAGACTTTCGAAGGTGCGTTCGATCAGGTCGCGGCGCGACTGGGTGAGCACCTGCACGGTGACGTCGTCGGGGATTTTTCCGCCATCGACCAGCCCGCGGATGAAATTGAATTCGGTCTCGCCCGCAGACGGGAAGCCGACCTCGATTTCCTTGAGGCCGATCTTGACCAGCAGATCGAAGAACCGCTGCTTCTTTGCGCCGTCCATCGGGTCGATCAGCGCCTGGTTACCGTCGCGCAGATCGGTGGACAGCCAACGCGGCGGGGCCGTGATGACCGCGTCGGGCCAGGTGCGATCGGGCAGGTCGACACGCGGAAAAGGTCGGTATTTTTGCGAAGGATCGGTGAGCATCGGCATGGCTGGACTGCGCCCCTGTTGGAAAGTGCTCTAAGGCTGGCCAAGCGCGACTGTAACCGGCGAACGGCTGCTGGTCTTGGCTGGCGGGTGAAAAAGCCCTTAGGCGCAGCGCGCAACCATGTGTGCACACGAAACTGAACACGCCTAAGGGCGCGTAAGTCGCAGTGGAAGAACAAGTGCCGATCCGGTCATATCGGCAACCTCACTGCGACAACAGGCGTGACTGCGCAACAAAAAAATGCGCCCCATGACTGAAACCTTTGCAGCAACGTTGGCGAACCAGTGCCAAGCAGTTCGCTTAAACAATGCTGCCTTGGTGGCGCTGGAGACAAGATATGATGATGAAAAAAGCACTCGCTGCATTGGCGTTGACGGTCGCTCTAACCGGGCTGACGCAGGCTGGCGCGGCGATGGCCGGACCGGTGTTTACCGGGCAGGAAGGTGAGGTTGCGGTCAGCGGATATGATGCGGTATCGTACTTCACTGGCGATGGAACCCCGGCCAAGGGATCGCCCGAGCACGCGGTCATGCACAAGGGCGCGGTCTATCAATTCGTCTCAATAGCCAATGCGGAGACGTTTCGCGCTGACCCGGAGCGTTACGCTCCGCAATATGGCGGGCATTGCGCATGGGCGATGGCGCGCGGCTCTCTCGCCCCCGGTGACCCGATGCAATCGCGCGTCGTCGATGGCAAGCTGTACTTGAACTTCAACGCCGAGGTTAGGCAGATGTGGGTCAAGGATGTCCCCGGTTTTATCATCAGCGCTGACAAGAACTGGCCGGACTTTCCCGATGATGCGAAATTTGGCGGATAAACGCATGTCAGACCTGCTGCTCCCCGGCGTAGGCCGAGGATCCAGCTGACAGCAAAAAAATGCCCTCCCTGGCACAGCACCGGGGAGGGCAACGACGTTATTGCTTTTCGAACGCCACGCTGATGTCCAGCTCGACTTCGTCGCTGATCACCGGCAAACCATAAGCGATGCCGTAATCGCTGCGCTTGATTTCGGTCTCGGCTTCAAAACCGATGGTTTCTTTCTTGTTGAACGGGTTGGTGCCTGCGCCGGTGAATTCGGCATCGAACATCACTTCCCTGGTCACGCCGTTGAGCGTCAGGTTGCCGGTGATCTTGGCGGTCATGCCATCGGCCACCACCTTGGTGGAAACAAAGCGCGCATCGGCAGGCGCGGCACCGAAAAAGTCAGCCTTGCCGCCATCCTTGCCTGCACGCAGCAGATGGCTTGTCAGGC
>Ga0105049_10011717_pt1 | contig 10046 bp, 8 predicted proteins | sample MAT06_FD_78087 | JGI IMG/M metagenome (GOLD analysis project Ga0105049, IMG submission 78087) | Freshwater microbial communities from Lake Fryxell liftoff mats and glacier meltwater in Antarctica - MAT-06 | ecosystem: Environmental > Aquatic > Freshwater > Ice > Liftoff microbial mat | place...
GACCGGCAGGCAGATCGCGTCATGGCTCGCGATTTTTTTAAACTCCCCAAAGACGGCCCGGTTCTTCTGGTTTTTGGTGGTTCACAGGGTGCACAATCCATCAACTCGGCGGTTGCCGCAGCGCTGCCAACGGTGCTTGCGGCCGGAGTGAGTGTTCTGCATTCGGTAGGTGCGGCAAATCTGAGTCACACCCGCGAAGCCAGTCATGAATCTGGTGCGCGTTATCTTCCAGTGTCGTTCATCAATCGAATGGATTTGGCTTACAGCGCGGCCAATTTAGTTGTGGCCAGGGCAGGTGCCATGAGTGTCGCTGAGATTGCCACGGTGGGTATTCCGGCAGTTTTTGTTCCCCTCCCTATCGGAAATGGCGAGCAAAAGCGGAATGCTCGCAAATTGATCGAAAGTGGTGCGGCACGTGAATGTGAAAACTCGAACTTCGACAAAGAGATGATCGTTAACGAAATTGTGCCTCTGATTACCAATTCGCATATTCTCGGACAGATGGAAGCGGCAATGAAGGCCGAGAACTCACCACATGCTGCCCGGGAATTGGCGAGTTGGGGGTTATCGTGTTCTTGACGGTGGTTTACCCAGTGGAAGGGAGAGGTTGAGCGTGATTTTGGCGGATTTGGGTCGGGTGCATGTGGTTGGGATTGGCGGTGCTGGAATGTCTGGTATTGCTCGAATCTTGGCGGCCAGAGGCGTGCCGGTGAGTGGATGCGATGCAAAGGATTCGCGCAGACTCGCCGCCTTGAGCGCGGTTGGAGTTAGCACCGTCGTCGGTCACGATCCAGATCATGTGAGTGAGATTGACACCTTAGTTCTTTCAACCGCTATCCCGGTAGACAATCCTGAACGTCTTCAGGCCATGAGAAGCGGGAAGCGTATTGTGAATCGCGCCGAGGCATTGTCCGCGATCATGAACGGATTTACCGGCGTGGCTGTCACTGGTACTCATGGTAAAACGACAACAACGTCGATGATCACCGTGGCACTTCAGCATGCGGGAGCGGATCCTTCATTTGCCATTGGAAGTGAACTAAATGAGAGTGGTGCCAATGCACATCTTGGTACTGGCAGCCTCTTTGTGGCTGAAGCCGACGAAAGCGATGGAACGTTCCTGCAACTCAACCCGAACGTTGCCATCGTGACAAATATTGAGCCAGATCACCTTGACTACTGGGGCACATTCGATGCTATCGAGCAAGCTTTCCTTGACTTCGCCATGGGGATAAAGGATCGCGACGGATTCTTGGTCGCTTGCATTGACGACCCCGGTGCAGCACGTCTGATTGAGCAGGCCCGATCCGCTGGTGTTGATATTCGCACCTATGGTGAAAATCTAGAAGCCGATTTCACGATGGTGGACACGCAGCCCTCCTCGGCGGGATGGAGTTTTGACACAGCTCATGAAGGCGTGCGATTAGGCCGGGTGCAACTCCAGGTGTTTGGACATCACAATGCACTGAATGCGCAAGCGGTTCTCGTAGCCATGGTGGGGATGGGTTACACCCCGCAACAGGGGATCGAAGGCTTGAGTAAATTCAGTGGCACCCGCCGCCGATTTGATTTCAAAGGTGAAGCCGTTGGAATTCGGGTCTACGACGACTATGCCCACCACCCCACTGAGATCACCGCGACTCTTCGCGCCGCACGGGAACTGGTCGGTGAAGGCCGGCTGATTGTGGCTTTTCAGGCACATCACTATTACCGGACCGCATTGTTTTCCAAAGAATTTGGTGTGGCGCTTGGTTTGGCTGACAAGGTGGTTGTCTTGGAGGTCTTTGCCCCGGGAGAGACCCCGATCCCTGGTGCCAGTGGCCAAACCATGGCCGCACACGTCCCACTGGCTTCAGATTGCGTCATTTTTGAGCCCTCATGGTCCGCCGTCGCCCAAGAGTTGATCGGTGGCGCACGTGCCGGGGACATCATTATGACTTTAGGAGCGGGAGATATTGGCCTGATCGCGATTGAAGTCGTTGAGAGACTGCAGGAACGTGAACCGGGGCGTTGGTGAGTGAGATAACCAATGGCCTAACGGATGGCCCCGAGTCAGAGGATTTCACCGCGTATCAGTCGAAAAAAAAGGGAAAACGAAAAGTCTGGTTGGTCGTGGCCCCAGCACTAATAGTTGTTATGGGTGTCCTCATGTGGGTGGTGTGGTTTTCACCCGTTTTCGCGGTCAAAGTTGTCCACGTGGTCGACTCGGTGGGCCAGAGCCTTTCGGCAGATCAGATTGCCCAAGTGCACATTGCTGCAAATATTTCGCTTCAGGAACCGATGGCAAGAATCGATACCGAGACGGCAGCTCAAGCCGTTGTGGATCTTCCTTGGGTGAAAGCGGTTGACGTGCGGCGCGGCTGGCCCAATGACGTCGTGGTTGCTGTCGAAATGCGGATACCACTCGCCCGGATCAAAGATATTGGGCCCGGTCAAGCCGTCGATGCACAAGGGTTTGTTTTCGAATCCAGTAATACATACGGCCTGCCGTTGATCCAAGCTACCGGTGCATCCCTGATTTCCGCTGTTGAAGTTTTGGCGAGTTTGCCGGTTGATTTAGCTAAAAAGGTAGTGCGGGTCAGGGCGGAGTCAATCGACAGCATTGAGCTTGACCTGCAATCGGGGTCAACCGTGCGGTGGGGTAGCGCCGACGAGCCCGAGTTCAAGGCCGCTGTTCTTGAAGCGCTGCTTTCGCGCAGGGCCCAGATTTATGACGTGAGCGCACCGGAATTACCGACGACAACGGATGAAAAGGGACCGAAAAAGTCCTAAATGCCCGCCGTCTTAACCCTTCACGAAAAAAATATCCGAAATATTTTAAGAAATTGGGCTTTCGGACTTGCGCATTGGTACCCGGACCGTCTATGGTCCGCGCGGCCACAAACGGACCATTTGCTTAGCCTCTGGTAGAGGTTGAGGGTTTGTGACTCAAGAGTTCGATGGAGCCCCTTTCATCGACACGAACGGAAAAGGAGAGCGGCCGTGGCGGCTCCACAGAATTACTTGGCAGTTATCAAAGTTGTTGGCATCGGCGGCGGAGGCGTTAACGCTGTCAATCGGATGATTGAGGTCGGCCTCAAAGGGGTCGAGTTCATCGCCATCAATACCGACGCGCAAGCGCTCCTGATGAGTGACGCTGACGTCAAACTCGATATTGGTCGTGAACTCACCCGGGGACTAGGGGCGGGGGCCAACCCCGAGGTCGGCAAGAGAGCAGCCGAAGATCACCTCGAGGAGATCGAAGAGGTGTTGCGCGGTTCGGACATGGTGTTCGTGACCGCCGGTGAAGGTGGCGGTACCGGCACCGGTGGTGCGCCAGTCGTGGCCAAGGTTGCGCGTTCACTCGGAGCACTGACAATCGGTGTGGTCACCCGACCTTTCGGATTTGAAGGACGGCGCCGCATGTCACAGGCTGACCAAGGAGTTGACGAGCTGCGGGCCGAGGTCGACACGCTGATTGTTATCCCTAATGATCGACTGCTGTCGTTGGCTGATCGCGAGATCTCAGTCATTGATGCTTTTCGTCAAGCAGATCACGTCCTGTTGCAGGGAGTGAGCGGAATTACCGACCTCATCACAACACCAGGATTAATCAATCTTGACTTCGCAGACGTCAAAAGCGTCATGCACTCCGCCGGCTCAGCGCTGATGGGTATCGGTTCCGCCCGCGGCGAGGACCGCGCGGTGCAAGCCGCCGAGAAAGCCATTTCTAGCCCGTTGCTTGAAGCTGGGATTGACGGCGCGCACGGTGTGCTGCTTTCGATTTCCGGCGGGAGCGATCTGGGTCTGTTCGAAATCAATGAAGCGGCTCGACTCGTTGCCGATGCGGCGCATCCTGATGCCAACATCATTTTTGGTGCGGTGATCGATGACACGCTGGGTGATGAAGTTCGGGTGACCGTCATTGCCGCGGGCTTTGATGGCGGGGAAGCACCGGCCAAGAAGGTCTCGGCAAAAGATGCGGCGCTAGCTGGAGCCCCAGTCTTTGGGCAAAGCGTGCAGAAACCAAAGGCGGTTTCATTCGATGTTACCGACGACGATCTTGATATCCCTGATTTCCTGAAGTAAATGGCTCTTCCCCTTGCCAGTGGCGTTTTTACTCCAGTGGCACCTGGTGACCGTCCAGCTTTCTGGGCGGTCACCGGTCGTTTAGGGGGTCATAGTGCGAGTGAATTTTCGCAAGCAAATATCGCGCACGATATCGGCGACAACCCACAATGCGTGCAACGCAATCGTGAGGAACTAGCCGCGCTTGTCAATGTTGCTGAAGGAAATCTCGCGTACATGGAACCGGCGCACGGTCACTTAATCGCAGAGGTGGCTGGCGGTGGAACCTTCACGGGGGTTGATTCACTTGTCACCGATCAGTGCGACGTAGGTTTGGTGGCCATGGGTGCGGACTGTGTCCCGTTGATTTTCTATGGATCCAGGGGCTCTGAAAAACCGGTCATCGGCGCGGTGCATTGTGGCTGGAAAGGTTTGGTTGCCGGGGTGATCACTCTTACGATCGCCAAACTACGAGTGCAGGGTGCTGGGGAGATTCAATCAGTGATTGGCCCTGCCATCTGTGGTAACTGCTATTCCGTGACATCTGATCGACGCGAATTGGTTCACGCCTCCACTCCGCCATCGGTATCTGATGCTGCCTTGGGCGGATCAGGTGGAATTGACGTCCGAGCTGGGGTGTTGGCCCAGTTATCAATTGAAGGCGTCACGTCGGTTGTCATTGGTGGATGTACTTTTGAAAATCCGGAGACACTTTTTTCATACCGACGGGAAAATAGGACTGGTCGCCAAGGAATAATTATTGCCATGCGCGATAATGAGAAAATATTATGCACCAACTATTAATTGAGCGAACCCAACAACTTGAACGTAATTTCTTAGCCGCGCGCGCGCGAATTGACTCGGCAAGTCCGGCTCGGCCAGTCGATTTATTGGTGGTGTCAAAAACTTTTCCTGCATCTGACGTTGAGATCCTAGCTGGATTGGGTCAGATGACGTTTGGGGAAAACCGGGATCAAGAAGCAAAGCGAAAAGTTGACGAATACGCCGGTGCTCAAGCAATTCGATGGCACATGATTGGCCAATTACAGAGTAATAAACTCAACTCAATCGCACGCTGGGCGGACGTTGTCGAGTCCCTAGATAGACTCGAGCTGGTCGCATCTTTAGAAAGAGCGGCCGTACTTGCCAAAAGAACTTTGCACGTGTTGATCCAAATAAACCTTGACCCGGTTGATTCTCCACATCGTGGTGGACTAGACCCACAGGCGGTGCCGCAATTCCTGGTGGAACTGAGGAAGGCGCCACATCTGATTCTTGGGGGAGTCATGGCCGTTGCTCCGCATCCTGACCTGGGGGTGGACCCAGAGGTGGCCTTTGAACAACTTGCCGGTGTCTCGACCTTTATTCAAAAATCCCATCCGGAAGCAACGGTGATCTCAGCCGGTATGTCAGGGGATGTCGAACAAGCGGTCCAAGCGGGCGCGACACAAGTGCGGCTTGGCAGTGCGATCCTCGGGCAGAGGTAATCCGTGCAGTAAAGTAAAGGGAGGATCTTTGTGCTCGAAAACGGGAATAGGAGAGTAGACAATGACTCGTGGTATCCGTCGAATGGCTGTCTATCTCGGTTTAGTTGAAGACGATTCCTATTCTGATGAAAGCACCAATGGTGGTTCCGACGATCCCAGAAGTTCCCGCAACTCGCCAGAGAGGTACGAGTCCAGGGTTCAGACATCTAATCGCGCCGGCGCTTCACGTGGCTTCGCCGATGATTACGGCCACGATGGGGCTGCGAACCCGCAAGGATCGCGGCCGCGAGAGTCCCGTGGTGTTCGGACGATCCGTCGTGACGAGGAACTCCCCAGCCGCAATGTTGCGCCTTCTCCGTTACCGCAGCGAAAATTTGAATTTGGGCGCATTGAATCCATTCATCCACGTTCTTACAATGACGCGCGGCGGATTGGTGAGGAATATCGCGAGGGAATTCCGGTTATCATGAATCTTGGAGACCTTGACGACAGTGATGCTAAGCGGATTATTGACTTCGCGGCCGGACTGGTTTTCGGCTGTCGGGGCAGTATCGAGAGGGTCACCAATAAAGTTTTTCTTCTTTCGCCGGTCAATGTTGACGTGGGAGACCAAGCGCGGGCGCAGGTTGCCCAGGACGGCTTCTTCAATCAAAGTTAACTCGGGTAGGTTTTGAGAGTGAATACCGTCGGCGCATGGATCGCCAATATCCTCTTCATCTATCTTTTGGTCCTCATCGGTCGTTTAATTTTTGATTTTGTCCAAGTATTTGCTCGTGACTGGCGTCCTTCGGGATTCGTCCTCATCATCGTCGAAGGGATATACACCCTCACTGAGCCTCCTCTGAAATTGATTAGGCGGGTCATTCCACCGCTTCGGCTGGGTCAAGTTTCATTAGATCTAGGATTTTTGATCCTTTTGATCGGCCTGCAGATCCTGATTGGGATTTTTCGCGGACTTTAGGCCTTGTCAATTCCGAAGTTGGCATCGATGTCACTTTCGGATCCCATCACGGTGAAGCCGGACACGTTGTGACGTACGCGCCGGAGGGTTACGGCGAGAACTTCAGCCGCTATTTCGGTGCCGTGGGCTTGCATCGTGTCGGCGACATCGGTGCTCTCCGAAGTCCATGTGATATGTGTCCGATCACTTATCTCTAGCCCAGCATTCTTTCGTCCTTCTTGAAGGGCCCGAACTATGTCCCGCGCCATACCGGCCAGCCCCAATTCCCGGGTGATGTGAAGGTCGAGTGCGAAACTTGCACCGGCATCTGCAGCCACGGCCCAACCTTCAACCGGGGTTTCTGTGACAACTACGTCATCAAGACTTATCGTCGCGGTCCCCTTCAGACCCTCAATGTCGTAACTCACCGTGCCGCTAGTTCGCAAGGTGTTCACTAATTCTGTTGCATCTTGCAGCGAGATATGTGTTGCGACAAGCGGGGTTTGTTTTCCAAATCGGGCACCGAGTGAGCGAAAGTTTGGTTTGAGTGAAATTTCTACCAGCTCGCTTTCGGAAGTGTCAAGGGTGAGAAGTTCTCGCACATTGAGTTCCTGGGCGACCTCGGCAATCAATTCAGTTGGAAGATCGCTCCAGCCAGGTGCGCTAATCAGCGCGCGGCCAAGTGGTTGTCGGGTTTTAATCGAGCTGGTTGCCCGAGCTGAGCGACCGAGTTCGGTGATGCGCCGGGCAAGCTCCATGTGTTTCTGCAGTTGTGAATCCACGCTTGACTCGTCGGGCCAACGTGCCAGGTGAACTGAAGGTGGAAGATGTGGTTGGGTTTCGCGGAAAAGATCTTGCCACACTCGTTCGGTAATGAATGGTGTGTAGGGAGCCATGCAGAGCGTGACAATCTGAACGGCGTCATGCAAAGTTGCTAGGGCTGCCGGGTCGCCATCCCAGAATCGTCGTCGAGTTCTGCGCACATACCAATTGGAGAGGTCATCAATGAATTCCGTTATTAAACGGCCACCGAGTTGTGTATCAAAATTGTCAAGTGCACTATCGACTCCGGCACTGAGTGAGTGCGCCTGCGCTAAGAGCCAACGATCCATGATGGGGCGTTGGTCAACGGGCGGTGCCCCGTCAGCGGGCGACCAAGGGGCGCTACGGGCGTACAGGGAAAGAAATGAAACCGTATTCCAGTACGTGAGTAAATTTTTACGGACAATGTCTGCGATTGCGGTGTGCCCAACACGCCGTGATTGCCAGGGTGAGCCACTCGCCAGCATGAACCAACGGACGGCATCGGCGCCGTGTTGGTCCATCAGTGGGATAGGTTCAAGAACATTACCGAGGTGCTTGCTCATTTTGCGACCATCTTCGTCCAAAATGTGGCCGAGGCACACAACGTTTTTGTACGAAGACTCTTCAAACACCAAGGTTCCAATGGCCATGAGGGTGTAGAACCATCCTCTTGTCTGATCAATTGCTTCGCACACAAAGTCAGCCGGGTATTGAGCGGTAAAACCCTTCTTATTGTGTTGTGGGTACCACTGGGCCGCAAATGGCATTGCGCCTGAGTCATACCAGCAGTCAATGACTTCAGGGACGCGGGTTGCTGTTGCATCACAGTGCGGGCAAAGGATTGTGATGTCGTCAATATAGGGGCGGTGGGGGTCAAGGTCTGAGATTTCCTGCCCCGCTAGGTCACCAAGCTCGGCAAGGGATTCGACGACGGTTAAATGCTCGTTGTCACAGCGCCAAATAGGCAATGGCGTTCCCCAGTAACGATTGCGCGAAAGAGCCCAATCGACATTGTTCGTCAACCAGTCGCCGTATCGGCCCCACTTGATCGTGTCCGGATACCACTTTGTCTTTTCATTTTCAGACATGAGTCGCTCTTTGATGGCCGTTGTCTTGATGTACCACGATGGTTGTGCGTAGTAAATAAGTGGGGTGTGGCACCTCCAGCAATGTGGATACGAGTGCTCATACGGTTCTTCACGAAATAGCAGGTCTCGTTCGCGCAAATTGTCGGTGAGAGCTGTATCCGCTTTTTTGAAAAATTGGCCACCAACGAGAGGGGTCTCTGGCATAAACGTTCCATCGGGTGCAATCGGATTAACAACAGGCAAACCGTATGCGCGGCAAGTGATCAAGTCGTCGGCACCAAATGCTGGCGCCTGGTGAACGAGGCCGGTTCCGTCGCTGGTCGTGACGTAGTCGGCAAGAATCACAAAGTGAGATTCAGGAATGTCGATCAGGTCAAATGGTCGTTCATAGGCCAGTCTCTCAATTTCCCTGCCGAGGAATGTCTCCATAATCTGGTAACGGGCTAAACCGTCTTCATCAAGTGCTGAACCAAAAAGGCTTTCAACTAATTCCAGTGCCACCACATGGTGCTGATCGGCGTTTGCAATGACGCAGTAGGTTGCCGTCGGCTTCACCGCGACGGCAGTGTTTGACACCAAGGTCCACGGGGTTGTTGTCCAAACCAGTAGGGAAAGGTTCAGGTATCGTTGCGCCAACGCCCCCTGCTTTACCGGGAAACGGACATATACCGATGGGTCGAGTACGTCCTCATAGCCTTGGGCCAATTCATGGTCACTCAAACCGGTCCCGCAACGTGGGCAATACGGCGAAACCCGGTGGTCCTGAACAAGCAGCCCCGCGTTAAAGATCTGTTTCAATGACCACCAAACGCTTTGAATGTAGTTGGAATCCATGGTCCAATAGGCACGGTCCATGTCAACCCAGTAGCCCATGCGCTTTGTTAGCTCGGTGAATGCGTCAACGTGACGCACAACCGATTCGCGGCATTTAGCGTTGAACTCGGCAATTCCATAGTTCTCAATATCCTTTTTGCCAGAAAACCCCAGTTCCTTCTCAACGGCAAGTTCAACGGGGAGTCCGTGGCAGTCCCACCCGGCCTGTCGGACGACGTGATAGCCCTTCATGGTTCGATACCGGGGGAAAACGTCTTTAAAAGCTCGGGCCTCAATATGGTGGGTGCCGGGTGCTCCATTTGCCGTCGGCGGGCCCTCATAAAAAGTCCACGTTGGGCGGCCCAGGCTGTGGTCCATCGAGGCGGCAAAAGTGTCCTCAGCGTCCCATAGGGCAAGTACGTCATGCTCCAGGTCGCACAGGTTCACCGTGGGCGGGACCACTCTGTACATGTAAGTGCGATCTCCTCTAAAAAGATGAACATGGCAAAATTTCGTGTCGGTGCTTGTCTAGGGCTTGTCTAAGGCTTGGCTAACGACGGGGCAGTGTATAACTTTAGCGCGCGGGCAATACCATACGCAGGTGCCTTGACAGGCACACTTTCACATAACCACAAGCAAGCAACGTAGAGCAACCTATTGAACTAAGGGGGTGGCGAAATTGGTCGCAAAGAAGGTACAGCCCAAGAAATACGCTGTAAATAAGACAGCGACCAAGAAAGCTCCGGTAAAAAAGGCTGTGACCAAGAAAGCCGCGCCAGCGAAGAAGGTCGCGCCAGCGAAGAAGGTCGCGCCAGCGAAGAAGGTCGCGCCAGCGAAGAAGGTCGCGCCAGCGAAGAAGGTCGCGCC
>Ga0105049_10011720_pt1 | contig 10045 bp, 7 predicted proteins | sample MAT06_FD_78087 | JGI IMG/M metagenome (GOLD analysis project Ga0105049, IMG submission 78087) | Freshwater microbial communities from Lake Fryxell liftoff mats and glacier meltwater in Antarctica - MAT-06 | ecosystem: Environmental > Aquatic > Freshwater > Ice > Liftoff microbial mat | place...
CGTGACCATGGCGCGCGGCACGATCTGGTCATTCACTACGGCGGGCTTCTTCACAATCCGCCCGATACCCAAGATGGCGCACTGCGGCGGGTTGATGAGTGGCGTGAAGCCATCGATATTGTACATCCCCAGGTTGGTAATGGTGAAGGTGCCACCCTGTAACGCATCGGCGCTGAGCTTGCGCGCCTGGGCCTTGGCGATCAATTCCTTGGATTGATCGGCCAGCCCACGCAGGCTCTGGGCCTGGACATTGCGCAGCACAGGCACCAGCAAGCCTTCGGGCGTGTCCACCGCCAACCCAATGTGAATCTCCTTGGGCATGACAATCTCATCGCCCTGCCAGCGCGCGTTGAGCAGGGGATGCTCTTGCAAGGCAGTGGCGACCAACTTGGCAAAGAGATCGTTATACGAGGGAACACTGTAGCCACGCGGCGTGAAGGCAGCTTTGAGTTGTTCGCGCAAGGCCACTAACGCCGTGGCATCGACCTCGGTATTCAAGGTGACAGCGGCGGTATTGTGCGTGCTTTCCAACATGCGCTGGGCAATCAGCTTACGCATATTGCTCACCGGAATCGACTCGCCCGTGATGGGTTGGGCGGCTGATGTGGATGGCGCGCGCGCGGCAATCGCGGCTTCTACGTCGGCACGTTCGATGCGCGCACCGGCTTTTTGTGCGGCCAGTTCTGCCAGATCGACGCCGGCTTCCTGGGCCATGCGCATGGCGACTGGCGTGGCGCGCACTTTCTCTTCCTGCGCCTGCACGGATTCGGCTGGTTGCTGTGCGGCCAATTCAGCGGCAGCACGAATATCACGTTCGACAATGCGTCCGGTGCGGCCACTGCCATTCAAGGCCGACCAATCGACCCCAAGTTCGCCCGCCACACGGCGCGCACGTGGCGAGATCGTGACGCTGTGCTCTGTGTTGCGTCCCGCGGCGTTCTGGGTTAGCGGCGCATGGGTTGTTATTGCCTGGGGCGCGGCTGTCACGCGTTCAGGTACTGCTGGTTTTGCAACGGCTGACGCGGTCTGTTCCGTTGCAAAGGGCGCGGCTTCACCAGGGCGCACCGTGTAGGCCAAAATCGCGCCGACGACAATCACATCGCCGGGCTTGGCCGCGTCGGGCGGAATGCGTAGAATGCCCTCGTCAAAGGCTTCAATTTCCTGAGTGGCTTTGTCACCCTCGATGGTGAAGAGAAAGTCGCCCATTTTGACCTTGTCGCCATCTTGTTTGAGCCACTCGCCAAAAATGCCCTCTTCCATGGTCCAGCCCAGGCGCGGCATACGGATTTCAGTTGCCATAAGGGTTACTCCGCCAACAGATCACGAATCGCTTGTTCAATGGTATCGACAGTGGGCACAATCGCACCTTCCAGCGTGGGGCTGTAGGGCACCGGTGTGTGCGCGCCATTCAGACGCTTGATCGGCGCATCCAGATCATCAAAGGCTTGATCAATCACGCCCGCGGCGATCTCTGCGCCAATACCACAGGGCTGGAAGTTCTCATCCACCACCAGCAGCCGACCGGTTTTGTGGACCGATTCCAGGATCGTAGCCAGATCCAGCGGCGCCAAGGTGCGCGGATCGACAATTTCAATCGAGTAGCCATCTTTGGCCAACCGTTCACTGGCGACAATCGTTTTGTCCACCATAGAGCAGAGCGCAACCACCGTGGCATCGCGTCCTTCGCGCACAATGCGCGCCTTGCCAAAGGGAATCGTATACTCCTCGGTAGGGACATGGGTCTTGTTAAAGATAATCGACTTGTGTTCCAGGAAAATCACCGGATCATCACATTGCAGCGCCGTGGCAAAGAGTCCCTTGGCATCGTAGGCATTGGAGGGCACCACCACGCGAAAGCCGGGGATGTTGACAAAGAAGGGATAGTAGCTGCCCGAATGATGAGTCGCCGCGGCATGACCAATCCCAATACAGCCACGCAATAGAATCGGCATCTTGAGGCGACCACTGCTCATGTATTGAATCTTCGACACCTGATTGATCAATTCGCCCATGGCATCAAGGATAAAGTCAATGAACATAAAATCGATAATCGGGCGCGTGCCGGTCATGGCGGCGCCGGTGGCAAGGCCGACAAAACCCCGTTCACAGATTGGTGTATCGCAGACGCGTGTTGGGCCAAAGCGATCATAGAGGCCCAACGTTGTGGTAAAATTGCCGCCGCGTTTGCCAATACCTTCGCCCATGATGAAGATCGTCGGATCGACTTCCATGGCGGTGGTTAATGCTTCGCGGGTTGCTTCGATAAAGGAAATCTCACGCATGGGAGGCCTCGCTATAGATGAAATTGGTGGCGGTTGCTGCATCGGGCCAGGGGCTATTCTTGGCAAATTCGGCGGCATCCTCGATCAAGGCCTGGGTATCTGCTTCGATTTCTTCAAAATCTTCTTCGGGTGCCAAGCCTGCGTCCAACAGCCGTTGTTTGTAGGTCTTGACCGGGTCGCGCTCTTTCCAAGCTTCGACTTCCTCTTGCGTGCGATAGCCTGCATCACGCATCCCTTCGGAATGGGCACGCGTGCGATAGGTCTTGCACTCGATCAAGGTGGGGCCACCGCCAGAACGCGCACGGCGGACGGCTTCGCCGGCGGCTTCGTAGACGGCCAGCACATCATTGCCATCGACGATCACGCTGGGGATGCCATAGGCCACGCCGCGCGCGCCTACGTCCGGGTTGCCCGCCGAATAGGAAATCGGCACTTCGGTGGCGTAGAGATTGTTTTCACAGATAAAGAGCACAGGCAGATCCCAGATCGCGGCCATGTTTAGCCCTTCGTGGAACGCGCCATTGTTGGATGCGCCATCGCCAAAGAAGGCTACACCCACATTGTCTTTTTTCAGCAGCTTAAACGAGTAGCCAGCCCCGGTTGCCTGGAGAATGCACGGCCCGACAATGCCGCTGGTACCCATCATGCCCACTTCGGGCGAGAAGAGATGCATACTGCCACCGCGCCCCATGGAACAGCCCGTTGCGCGTCCCATCAATTCGGCGATCAAGGCGCGTGGATGGACGCCTTTGGCCAGCGCATGACCGTGACCGCGGTGGGTGCTAAAGACGGCATCTTCGGGGCGCAGATGGGCGCAGACACCGACCGCCACGGCTTCTTCCCCGACGTAGGTATGACATGCGCCATGGATCAAGCCGCCGGCATAACTGCGCGCCAGTTGCTCTTCGCACCAGCGGATCAGCAACATGTTGCGGTAGAGGGTCAGCAATTGGTCTTTTTTAATATCCAGTTGATTACTATCCAGTTGTGGACTATCGCTCATTATCCTTGTTTTCTCCATTGGTTCCATCTAGCAGGCGCTAGACTTGGTTCATGACTTAGTTTATACTAGGATAGGCGTTACGCAGTTGGCAGCGTTGCCATCGCTGGTGGCAGGCCGGCAGGATGCCGGCGTTCCCAGGCAACTGCGTAACTTCTACTAAAGTTAACCATGCGTTGGGTGGGGCATGCCGGGATGTGAGCCGCTGGCATTCTTGGCCAGGTTGCCGCCATCTAGCGGGATGAACGCGCCAGTGATAAAGGATGAGGCATCGGAGGCCAGGAAGATCGCCAAGCCTTTGATGTCTTCGGAACGACCCAACCGGCCAATCGGCAAGCCGCGCAAATAGGCATCGCGCAGATTGGGATCGGCGACCATGCGCTCTTCCAAACCTTTGTTGGTGATCTGGGCACAGACAATCGCATTGACGCGTACGCCGCCACTGGCCCATTCGGTGCTCAACTCGCGCGTCATCTGGCCCACGGCCGCCATGGCCATGCTATAGGCAATATGGCTGCGCCCCAGCGCTGTAATGCCGGCAATCGAGACAATGCTCATAATGCTGCCGCGGCCTTGGGCCAACATGCGCTTGGCCGCCTCTTGCGTACAGATATAGCGCCCGACTACTAGGTTTTGATAGGCCAGTTGCACCTGGGCGTCGGTCAACTCTAGCGGATCGGCGCGCACGCCTTCGCCCGCTACGTTGCCCAGCACATCAATGCGCCCATATTCCTGATCGACTTTGGCATACATGGCGCGGATCTGGTCGGGATTGGAAATATCGCAAATCACGGGCAGGGCACGACGACCCAGTTTTTCAATTTCATGGGCTGTCGCATCCATGCCGGCTTGGTTAATGTCGGCCAGTACCAAATCGGCACCGACCTCGGCCAGCGCCAGTGCCATCTGGCGGCCCATGCCGCTGGCCGCGCCCGATACCAGCGCCACACGCCCGCTGAGATCAAAGAGTGCGTGTGTCATAGGTTAGGCTCCTGCCACTTTTTGTTCGAAGGCGGCAATTTCTTCTGCGCCGTCCAAGATGCCAATTTCCAGATGAAACTCGCGTACCTCGCCCGGCTCAATGTGCTGAAGGTAGCCATGTTTGCGGTTCCAGTCGCGGCCCAACATGCTGACATTGCCCGGTTCGATACCCGTAACATAGGTGCCGCTATGAAAGTGCTGCCATTGGTTGACCAGCGGCATTTCTGCGCGGGGGAACTTCCAATATAAGCCCAACTTGAGCTTGTCATTGACCAAGGCCACCTGCACATTGCCAGCGGCATCGGCGGCGGGGCGGTGGACGAAGACATTGTTGTCGAATTGCATTTGCGGACCCTTGGCCACGCCATAGGCTTCTGGACCGACTTCCTGATCGGCGGTCGATTCGGTGGTTTTCTCGCTGTTGATTACAAAGCGTGTGCCTGCATCCAAGATCGGAAAACCAGGATTACAATGGTAGACAAACATAAGTGGCGAGCGCGCAACATTGAGGTTTTCGATGCGGTCATGGATATGCAGCGATTTCTCGCCCAGGACGGTAGAGATTTCGCGTGTCAATTCCAAATTGGTGCCAAAGACCACGGCCTCGCGGATTTTGCCGCGCACGCGTACCACATACTCCTCGCCCTCCCAGTTGCCATCGGCCACCACTGCCTTGGCCGGTAGATTCGAAAGCCGACCATGCAACCCCAGTTCTTCATTTTCTTCTTCGGGATCGATTTCGGGGTGACCGGTGAAGGTCATGCCACAACTGAGCACCAGGCCACCGTAGAAACTGCGCATCCAGCCATAGCCCTGTGGCTCGTAGAAGGCCGGTCCCACATCGCCGGTATTGCCGCGGAAACAGAGCGACATGCCCTTGTAGTGGGCCGAGGCAATATCCAAGGCGCGCCCGGGTAAGATCGAGAACGAGAGGCCGGACGCGTTGAAGACCTCGATCAAATCGGCACCGCGTTCGTTGCCTTCGACCAACTCGGCTTTGCGCGCATTGGCGACCTGTGACATATCGCCGACAAGCTCCAATAGTTGTCGTTTGCTATAGCTTTGCCCGAATAGATTTGGCATAGAATTTTCCTTTATTTGGTAGGTGGATTGCTCACGCGCCGCGCTCCAGACGCGGCACTCGGTTATTATAGTTGATTGGCCGGCGCACGGGGTGGTTGGCCTTGCAGTACGCGTACCACTTCTTCGGCAGCACGCGTGCGCATCTCGATTTTGGCCTCTTCCGAGTACCAGGCACTGTGCGGTGTGATCAAAATACGTTCTTCGTGTAGCAGAGGATTGTCGGAGCCAGCCGGTTCAGTACTCAACACATCGAGGGCCGCGCCCGCCAGTTGGCCATTGCGTACCGCGTTGAGCAGCGCCGCTTCATCAACTAGTGGCCCGCGCGCCGCATTGATCAGATAGGCCGTCGGTTTCACTTTGGACAGAAAGTCGGTGTTGATCAGGTGGCGCGTGGCGTCGATCAAGGGCGTGTGCAGCGTAATATAGTCGGACTCGCGCGCCAGCGTATCCAGATCAACGGCGCGCACCCCCAAGCGCTCGGCGGCTTCGGCATTTAAGAAGGGATCGTAGACGATCACGGTGAGGCCCAAGCCGCGCCCTTTGCTGGCCGTGGCTTGCCCAATGCGCCCAAAGCCGATGACGCCAAGTGTCTGTTCGCGCAAGCGATAGACGGGACCCGAACACATGGGATCCCACTGGCCGCTGCGTGTGGACTGGACCAGCGGCACAATGCCGCGAGCCTGTGTCAACAACAGGGCAATCGCATGGGTCGAAACTTCGTCAATTGAATAGTCGGGTACATAGGCCACCCAAATCCCGCGCGCCGTGGCTACTGGAATGTCGATGGTGTCGAGGCCCGTTCCCGCGCGGCTGATGATGCGGCAGCGTTCCATGCTGTTGATGATTGGCGCGGTGACCCGTTCCAGCGTCACCATGAGCGCGTCGGCCTGCTTGACTGCCGCCAAGGCATCCGGCTCCGTCAGGTTTCCTGTATGAATGATCTCGGCATCAAGCGGGCGTAGGACCGCGCGCTCAACTGCCAGGTCATCACCAAAGGAGGTATGGGCAATCACAACAGTTGGTTTCATTCCAGAGAACCTTTCGCATGGTGGGTTAAGAGAGATAATTTCGATAAAAGAGAATCACTGCTGCAACTTCGATGCGCAAGGGTTGGGTCACGACATCGTTGTACCAGCCGCCATTGGCCCAATAGGCACGCACACTCTCCATGATCATGGCGTTGGGAATGTGCAGCATGAGGTGAGCCGAGGCCCACAACGCGACCGGCCCAACTGTATCGTGTAGCGTAACGGGCAAATAGTAGGTATCGGCCAGCGCACAAATTTTGCGCGTTTCGCTAATACCGCCGCCCCAGGCTACATCGGGCATGATAATATCGGCAACGGGTTTTTCGATCACCTGGCGAAAGCCAAAGCGCGTAAAAATGTGTTCGCTCTGGCACAGGGGCACGGTCGTCGCCGCTTTCAGACGCACATAGGCTTCTGGGTTGTCTGGCGGCATGATCTCTTCAAGCCAGAGAATGTCGTAGGGTTCCGGGGCGCGGGCAATGCGCGTGGCCGTCGGCAGATCCCAGCGCGCATGACCTTCAATCGCAATTGCCATTTGGTCGCCCACGGCATTGCGGATATCGGCAACGATTTGCACTCCTTGTTGCAGATCGGCATGGCTGATCGAATGGGCAAGTACGCCAGCCGCCGTCTCGCCGCCCCACATGCGCACCTTGCCGTGTGGATTGGTGGGACCAGCCAGGGTAATGCCAAATTGGTCAAAGGGCCAGATCTTCATGGCCTGGATGCCCTGGCGTAACAAACTCGCGGCCAGTTCGCCGGCGCGCCCTTCCAGCCAGGCAAAATCTGGGTAGTTGCCGTAGCCGACACAAGTGTTATACACTTGAATGCGATCGCGATTGCGTCCGCCGAGTAAGTTGTAGATGGGCTGGCCGGTAAATTGGCCCAGCAGATCCCACAGTGCAATATCAATGGCCGACAGGGCGCGCATCTCGGCCCCGGCAAAGCCACAAAAGTTGACCAATGCAAAGAGATTGGCCCAATGATTCTCGATGTCATGCGCATCGCGGCCAATCAGTAGTGGCGCATAGACATCGTGGATAATCGCACTGGTGGCGGCGGGAATATAATAGGTTTCGCCCAGGCCGACCAACCCGTTATCGGTATAGATCCGCACCCACAAATTGTTGGGCAAGGCCTGACGCGATTGACCCATTTCCTGCTGCCATGCGTTTTTGGGCATTGCGTCGAACCAGATGGTTTCTAGCTTGGTAATCTTCATGGTTAGGGCGTGTTGCTAGGCTGATCGTTGCCACCAGCGGCGTGAGCACGATCCGGTGGCTGCTGTGCGCTGGCATCTCGGTTGCAGGCGCGCCAGCACTTGACAATTGACAATTGATTGTGTTCATTCGGTCTAATGCGCACGGCTCCAATGGATGACCCAATGGGTGACGCTGCTCTGGTAATACCGGGAGCGGACAGTGTCACAAACTATGGCCGTGAGGAGTATAGTATATTGTATACCAAGATTTGACAACATGCAATCTCTCATTTAAACTAGTGCGGTGTCCTCCTGTTAACGACACAAATCCCGTTTCCGCAGCAGAAAATTCATAGCCAACCTTGATAAAGCTGAACGATGCTGCCATGCAATCGGCGGCTACGGAGTGAGCGTATATAGCACTTGGTAGACGATTTCTGTCCGTGGCTGATTTCTAGCCGTGGCCTGGGTCCGATAGAGTCTGAAAATTTGTTGCAGAACTTACGCACTGGCCAGAGCTTTAGGGTCTGCCAGACCCTAAAGCTCTCTGATGGCGCAATCAATTTGCGTAAGTCCTATGTTGTTAACCGCTGGATCATTCTTGCGTTGCTTCCCATTGTCATGCGCAAGCTTGGTTCTCTAACGAAGTTCGCCCTATACCAGCACTACACCAATCAATGCGTCGTCGCTGTCTGGCTGAGGCGAACGCATTTTCAATGATGCGCGCCATTGCACACTTTTTGGACATTCTTTGCCGCGTCTTACTGCGTTCGCTGCGTTCTTCCGATGCACGGTCTTCGCTTGTTTTTCACTAAACCGGAGCATGTTCCCGTAAGTTTAGCCCGTAAGTTTAGCCCGTAAGTTTAGCCCATAAGTTTAGTCCATAAGTTTAGGAGGAGAAAACCGTTATGATGACCCCAAAACCCCAACAGTTGAGTCGCCGTAATTTCCTAAAAGCCGCAGCCATTGCCGGTGTGGGTACGGCGTTGGCCGCATGTGCCGCACCGGGTGTTGCCCCGGCTGGCTCGGAAGGCCCGGCTGTCAATACGGGTGCCAAGCAGACCGTCCGCTACCTGTCCTGGTGGTTCGAAGAAGGCAATCGCGGCGCAACCTGGAACGCCTTTATCAAGGAGTTCAACGAGTCACAGTCTGAGATTGAAGTCGTGGCCGAAAACATTCCCTTTGACGCCTACACGACCAAAACCATTGTCGGCGCACAATCGGGCAAGCTCGACGGCGATATTGTGATGGCCACGCCCGAATTGGCCCCCCGCTTGATCAAAGCCGATCTGCTGATGCCCCTGGATGATGTGCTGACCCGCAACAACATTACAGACCTGAGCTCGGCCCACGATGCCATGCGCAAGGATGGGCAACTCTATGGGCTGGACATGGTCACGGTAGCCTTTGGCATTCTCTACAACCAACAACGCTATGCCGAGGCCAATATTACGCCCGCCACGACGCCCGAAGAGTGGATCGAGGTTAGCAAAGCTTTGACCGACCGCGATGCACAGAAGTATGGTTTCTGGTCCAATCACTTGGTCAATGAGGCGTCCGACTTCTGGTTCACCCTCGAAGAGTGGTGCATGCCCTATGATGGCGTGTGGGCCGAAGGCACGACCCCGCTGTTGACCTCTGACCCGATTATCAAGGGGCTCAAGCTCTTTAAGGAAATGTACGATGTCGCCATGCCGCAGGGCGCTGATGGTGCAACAGGTCAACGTTTGTTTGGTACCGGTGCTGTGGCCCAAGGGCTCTACGTGTCGGCCGCGGTTGGTGGCTTAAAGCCCGCCTACCCCGAGTTATACCCCGAGTTGCGCAGCGCGCCAATTCCGTGGGCCAGCAACAAATCGATTGCGCGCATCCACCCGATGATGATCAACAAAGATTCAGAAGTCAAGGATGCTGCGCTGGAGTTTGTGACCTATATGTACAAACCCGACAATTACCGGCGCATGGTCGAAGGCTGCGAGGATGTGATCTTTGCCCAGCCGTCTGCTGCCAGCCAGGAATATTTGGACAAGTTGGCATGGCTCAAGCCGGGCTACGATGGTGTTACGTATGTGACACCGTTCGATGTCGTTGGTGACTTTGTCTACAACTTCCAGGAACTGGGGCAGATCGTCATCACGAATTTTGCCAACGTGCTCAACGCCGGCAAAACCGTCGAAGAGGCGATGGAAGCGGCCCAGGTCGAAGCCGAAGCCCTGGCCGAGCGCATTCAGTAAGTTTGTTGCACGGGCAACCGTGCAGTAACGACAAGGAGAGCAAGGTGGCAAGGTGAGTTTCATCTTGTCACCTTGGCATTGCTAGGGTTTACACAGTTGACAGCGTTGCCATCTCCGTTGGTAGGCCGGCAGGATGCCGGCGTTCCCAGGCAACTGCGTAACTTCTAATTGATACGATCTTGATGACCATAGGGAGTGGATTGGAACGATGAGCAGTACAATCGAAACCCGCGGCGCAG
>Ga0105049_10011722_pt1 | contig 10045 bp, 8 predicted proteins | sample MAT06_FD_78087 | JGI IMG/M metagenome (GOLD analysis project Ga0105049, IMG submission 78087) | Freshwater microbial communities from Lake Fryxell liftoff mats and glacier meltwater in Antarctica - MAT-06 | ecosystem: Environmental > Aquatic > Freshwater > Ice > Liftoff microbial mat | place...
ACCCAGGTGCCGTTGACCAGCGAAAATTCCTGGAACACGGTCTTGATGGTGTCGAGGTAGTACTCGGCCGGCAGGTCCAGCACGGCGTTGTACTCGTCGTAGAACTGGCGGTGCGACTCGGCGCTGTCGTCGTCGCCGCGGATCAGGTCCTGAAAATAATCGTAGTGGCTGGTGGCATGACGGTCGGGGTTCATGGCCACGAAGCCGGTGTGTTGCAGGAAACCGGGATAGACACGCCGGCCTGCGCCCGGGAAGTTTTGCGGCACGCGGAAAATCACGTTGTTCTCGAACCAGCTGTAACTCTTGTTCACGGCCAGATCGTTCACCGCCGTGGGCCGTTTGCGGGCATCAATGGGGCCGCCCATCATGGTCATGGTGCGCGGCGTGGCCTCGCCGCGGCTGGCCATCAGCGACACCGCAGCCAGCACCGGCACGGTCGGCTGGCAGACCGAGATCACGTGCACATCGGGGCCAATGTGACGCAGGAACTCCTGGATGTACTCGACATAGTCATCCAGGTGAAAGGGGCCCGCATCCTGCGGCACCATGCGCGCGTCGGTCCAGTCGGTGATGAAGACCTTGTGATCGTGAAGCAGGCATTTCACGGTATCGCGCAACAGCGTCGAGTGGTGCCCGGACAAGGGGGCCACCAGCAGCACCGAAGGCTGTTCCTGCATGGCAGACAGGGCCTGGGCATCGTCGGCGAAACGCTTGAAGCGCAATAGCCGACAGAACGGCTTCTCGATGGCCACCTGCTGCTGCACCGCCACCTCGACGCCGTTGACCGTGGCGCCGGTGATGCCGAAAGCCGGCTTCTCGTAATCCTTGGCCAGCCGGTGCATCAGGTCGAAGCCCGCTGCGACCCGCTGCGACATCGGCGTGTGACTCAGCAACGAGAGAGGATGCTGGTAGAGCTTGCCCGCCGCGCTGGCGAATTCCGAGAATGGGGCCATCAGCGCGCGCTGAGTTTCGTAAAGTTGATAAAGCATTTTTTTGTCTCCGTGCAGAGCCTGAGTTCTCGGCGTGCCGATGGTGATGTAACCGACCCCGATCGCACTGTACGCCGATTATTGTGCAGTGCAGCAATTTCTTGCGCACCTGCACAGATCGTGCCGCAACTCCTTGCGCAAAGGGAGGTGCAGTGCCGCGCGTAAACCCGGCTCAATGCCGAGTTTTCCGCGCACCGGGTTCATTCCACACCGCGCCGGCTTACATCACCCTCAAAAGGCCGGTCACCACAGCGTCCAGATTGCGGCTGTTCAGGGCAGCTACGCATATGCGGCCGGAATCCAGACCGTAAACCCCGCACTCGGTCCGCAAACGCTGCATTTGCGGGGTGCTCAGGCCGGAATAGCTGAACATGCCTTTCTGGCGGATGATGTAGGCGAGGTCCCCAGGCGCACCCGCAGCGCTCAGCTTGGCCAGCAGCGCCTGGCGCATGGCACGGATGCGTTCGCGCATGGCTTCCAGCTCTTGTTCCCACATCGTGCGCAAGGCCGGATTGGTCAGGACGTGGGCCACGATCTGCGCGCCGTACGTCGGGGGCGTGCTGTAGTTGCTGCGAATGACGATCTTCAGTTGCGACAGCACGCGGGCCGCCTCGTCGCGGCTCTTGCACACCACGCTGAGGGCGCCCACGCGTTCGCCGTAGAGCGAGAAGCTCTTGGAAAACGAGGTCGAGACGAGGAAGTCGATACCGCTTTCAAGGAACCGCTGCACCACGGCGCCATCCTGTGCGATGCCGTCGCCAAAGCCCTGGTAGGCCATGTCCAGAAAAGGCACGAGCTGCTGCTCGCGGCAGGTGGCCACGACATCGTCCCACTGAGACGGCGTCAGGTCGCAGCCGGTGGGGTTGTGGCAGCAGGCGTGCAACACCACCACGGTGCCGGCGGCGGCGCCTCGCAAGGTCTGCAGCATGGCGTCGAAGCGCACGCCGCGTGTGTCAGCGTCGTAGTACGGGTAGGTCGCGACCGCGAAGCCGGCCTGCGTGAACAGGGCGCGGTGGTTCTCCCAGCTCGGGTCGCTGATCAGGGCCGCGGCGCCCGGGGACAGACGTTCAAGGAAATCGGCGCCGACCTTCAAGCCGCCGGTGCCGCCCAGGGCCTGCACAGTCGCCACCCGGCCCTCGGACACGGCGGCGCTGGCGGCGCCAAAGACCAGGTCCTGCACGGCGCGGTCGTAAGCGGCGATGCCGTCAATGGGCAGATAGCCCTTGGTCTTGGGTGCGCCGGCGAGCTGCTGCTCGGCTGCCGCCACGCAGGCCAGCACCGGGAGCTTGCCCTGGTCGTCGAAATACACGCCGACGCCGAGGTTCACTTTGGCCGGATTGGGGTCGGCATTGAACTGCTCGCTCAGGCCCAGGATGGGGTCGCGGGGGGCCATTTCGACGGACGTGAACAGTGACATGGAGCTCTTTCTTTTCTGCGGTACGCTGGCGGGTTGATCACAAATTTTAGGACGCCCTCCATGAGTGCATTGGCTGACGTCTCGTCCGCACCGCCGGCCGCGGACGAGACGGGGGAATTCGTGAGCTTTCCCGACTCTCCGTACCAGCTGTTCCAGCCCTTTGCACCCGCCGGGGACCAGCCGCAGGCCATTGCGCAACTGATTGAAGGCCTGCAGGACGGGCTGGCTTACCAGACCTTGCTGGGCGTGACGGGTTCTGGCAAGACCTTCACCATGGCCAACGTGATTGCCCGCATGGGGCGGCCGGCCATCGTTTTCGCGCCCAACAAGACGCTGGCCGCGCAGTTGTACAGCGAGATGCGCGACTTCTTTCCGAAGAACGCGGTGGAGTATTTCGTCAGCTACTACGACTATTACCAGCCCGAGGCCTATGTGCCGCAGCGCGACCTGTTCATCGAAAAGGACAGTGCCATCAACGAGCACATTGAGCAGATGCGCCTGAGTGCGACCAAGAGCCTGCTGGAGCGGCGCGACGTGATCATCGTGGCGAGCGTCAGCGCCATTTACGGCATCGGCAACCCTGCCGACTACCACCGCATGGTGATGACCTTGCGCGTCGGCGACAAGATGAGTCAGCGCGATGTCATCGCCCAGCTCATCCGCATGCAATACAAGCGCAACGAGATCGAGTTCGGACGCGGTGCCTTCCGTGTGCGCGGCGACACCATCGACATCTTTCCTGCCGAGCACAGCGAGCTGGCGCTGCGCATCGAGCTGTTCGACGACGAGATCGAGTCACTGCAACTGCTGGACCCGCTGACCGGCCGTGTGCGGCAGAAGATTCCCCGCTTCACGGTCTACCCCAGCAGCCATTACGTCACGCCGCGTGAACGGGTGGTCGACGCCATTGCCACCATCAAGGACGAGTTGCGCACGCGGCTGGACGAGTTCGTCAAGTCCGGCAAGCTGGTAGAGGCCCAGCGCCTGGAGCAGCGCACGCGCTTTGACCTGGAGATGCTGCAGGAGGTGGGCCACTGCAAGGGCATCGAGAACTACACCCGCCACCTCTCTGGCGCGGCACCCGGCAACCCGCCGTCCACGCTGGTGGACTACCTGGCGCAGGACGCACTGATGTTCCTGGACGAGAGCCATGTGCTCATCGGCCAGTTCGGCGGCATGTACAACGGCGACCGCGCACGAAAGACGACACTGGTGGAGTACGGCTTCCGCCTGCCCAGCGCGCTGGACAATCGGCCGCTGAAGTTCGAGGAGTTCGAGGGCAAGATGCGCCAGGCAATCTTTGTGTCCGCCACGCCGGCAAACTATGAGAAGGAGCACGCCGGGCAGGTCGTCGAACAACTGGTGCGCCCCACCGGCCTGACCGACCCCGAACTCGAAGTGCGCCCTGCCGCCAGCCAGGTGGACGATGTGTTGCAGGAGATCCGCATCCGGGTCGACCAGCGCGAGCGCGTGCTCATCACCACGCTGACCAAGCGCATGGCCGAACAGCTGACCGACTATCTCAGCGACAACGGCGTCAAGGTGCGCTACCTGCACAGCGATATCGACACCGTGGAGCGGGTCGAGATCCTGCGCGACCTGCGGCTGGGAATTTTTGACGTGCTGGTCGGCATCAATCTGCTGCGCGAAGGCCTGGACCTGCCCGAGGTCAGTCTGGTGGCCATCCTGGACGCCGACAAGGAAGGCTTCCTGCGCTCAGAGCGCAGCCTGATCCAGACCATCGGCCGCGCAGCGCGCCATATCAATGGCCGCGCCATCCTGTATGCCGACAAGATGACCGACTCGATGCGGGCGGCCATCGGCGAAACCGAGCGTCGCCGCGTCAGGCAGATCGCGCACAACCTGGCCCTGGGCATCACGCCGCGCAGCGTGAGCAAGCGCATCCGCGACATGATCGACGGCGCGGTATCCGACAAGTCTGCCAAGGACGACCTGCAAGCCGCCAAGGCGGCCGCCGAGGTAGAGGCGATGAGCGAGAAAGACTTGGGCAAGCGCATCAAGCTGCTTGAAAAGCAGATGCTCGAACACGCCCGCAACCTCGAATTCGAGAAGGCGGCGCGTGTTCGTGACCAGCTCGCCTTGCTGCGCGAGCAGGCCTTTGGCGCCGCCGGGCACGACAGCAACGTCGTGCCCCTGTCCGTGCCGGTGCCTGTGCCGGTGAGCCGCTGATGTGGGGTCGCGCGAAGACCGCGAAGACACGGGTGCTGATGGTCTGCATGGGCAACATTTGCCGCTCGCCCACCGCAGAGGCGGTGCTGCGCCACAAGCTCAAGGCCGCGGGGCTGGACAAGACCGTGGAGGTGGACTCCGCAGGCACCTATGGCGGCCATGTGGGCGAACCGCCCGATGCGCGCGCGCAGCGCCACGCCAAGCTGCGCGGGTATGACTTGTCCAAGTTACGGGCGCGCCGGTTGACGGCGGAAGATTTCACGCGCTACGACTGGGTGATTGCGATGGACGAGGACAACCTTTCGCGCATCGCCGATCTGGCGCCCGACGGCCACACTGCCCGGCTGGCACTGCTCATGACCCATGCCACGCGTCATTCGGGTGTTACTGCCGTTCCTGATCCCTACTACGGGCCACCGGCCGGCTTCGACCACGTGCTGGACCTCATCGAAGACGGCTGCGACGGGCTGCTGCCCTGGCTGGTGCCATCCCCGCCACCCGCAGGGGACTGAACGAAGGCCGCTTCAAGCGCGTTTGCCTCGGCTACCCTATACTTGACCAAATTAGTCGGAATCAAGTTTTAGCCGACTTCAGAAGTCGGTAGCGCTGCTGGGCAGGCGGTTTTCGCGTCGTGCCAAGAGCCCGGTTTTCAGTCTTCTTCCACTTCAGGAGGTCACATGCGACTTACTACCAAAGGTCGATTCGCCGTCACGGCCATGATCGATCTGGGTTTGCGCTCCGCGACGGGCCCAGTGGCGCTTGCGGCCATCAGCCAGCGGCAGCAGATATCGCTGTCCTACCTGGAGCAGTTGTTCGGCAAGTTGCGCCGCCACGAGCTGGTGGAAAGCACCCGCGGTCCCGGTGGCGGCTATTCGTTGGGCCGGGCTGCCAGCGAAATCACGGTGGCCGACATCATCACCGCCGTGGACGAACCCATCGACGCCACGGGCTGCGCCGGCAAGGAAAACTGCATGGGCGATGACGCCGGCCGGTGCATGACACACGACCTGTGGGCCAGCCTGAATGTCCGCATGGTCGAGTTTCTCAACTCCATTTCGCTGAAGAAGCTGGTTGACGAACAACTCGCCAAGGGCGCCTTGTCAGACGCCGCGCCTGTCAAGCGGGCGATCTCCAACATACCGGTGGTCAAGCCCATCAGGATCACCGCGCCCAATTCCGTGTTTGCCCTGGGCACCTCCAACGCCTTCACCAAGTAGCCAAGCCCTGTCATGACCCCGCATTTCCCCATCTACATGGATTACGGCGCCACCACACCGTGTGACCCGAGAGTCGTCGACGCCATGGTGCCTTGGCTTCGCGAGCATTTCGGCAACCCGGCCTCTCGCAGCCATGCCTGGGGCTGGGAAGCCGAGGCCGCTGTCGAGAAGGCGCGCGGCGAGGTGGCTGACCTCATTCACGCCGACCCGCGCTTGATTGTCTGGACCAGGGGTGCCACCGAGAGCAACAACCTCGCCATCAAGGGCGCGGCGCACTTCTACGCGTCGAAGGGCAAGCACCTGGTCACCGTCAAGACCGAACACAAATGCGTGCTCGACAGCATGCGCGAGCTCGAGCGACAGGGCTTCGAGGTGACCGTTCTCGACGTGCAGGACAACGGGCTGCTCGACGTGGACCGCTTTAAGGCCGCGCTGCGCCCGGACACCATCCTGGCCTCGGTGATGATGGTCAACAACGAGATCGGCGTCATTCAGGATATTGCGGCCATCGGCGCCATCTGCCGCGAGCGCGGCATCCTGCTTCACGTGGATGCCGCCCAAGCCACCGGCAAGGTGTCCATCGACATGGCGACCCTGCCGGTGGATCTGCTGAGCCTGGCCTCGCACAAGACCTACGGGCCCAAGGGCATCGGTGCGCTGTACGTGCGACGCAAGCCCCGCGTGCGGCTGGAAGCGCAGATGCACGGGGGCGGCCACGAGCGCGGCATGCGTTCAGGCACCCTGGCCACGCACCAGTGCGTGGGCATGGGCGAGGCCTTTCGCATTGCCCGGCTCGAGATGGGGACCGAAAATGAACGCATCCGCATGCTGCAGCGGCGCTTGCTCGATGGTTTGCAGACCATGGAGCAGGTATTCATCAACGGCGACCTCGAACATCGTGTACCGCACAACCTGAATATCAGCTTCAATTACGTCGAGGGCGAGTCGCTCATCATGGGCGTCAAGGGCCTGGCGGTGTCGTCGGGTTCGGCCTGCACCTCGGCCAGCCTGGAGCCCAGTTACGTGCTGCGCGCCCTCGGCCGCAGCGACGAGCTGGCGCACTCCAGTTTGCGCATGACCATCGGGCGCTTCACCACCGAAGCCGAGATCGACTATGCCGTGACCACGCTGCAAGACCGTGTGGCCAAGCTGCGTGAACTGTCTCCGTTGTGGGAGATGTTCAAGGACGGTATCGACATCAGCACCATTCAGTGGGCAGCCCACTGACCACCTGTTCAAGGAGTAAACAAAATGGCATACAGCGAAAAAGTCGTCGAGCATTACGAGAACCCTCGCAATGTAGGTTCGTTCGACAAGGGTGATGACAGCGTGGGCACCGGAATGGTCGGCGCACCGGCCTGTGGCGACGTGATGAAGCTGCAGATCAAGGTCAACCCCGAGACCGGGCTTATCGAAGACGCCCGCTTCAAGACCTACGGCTGCGGCTCGGCTATCGCGTCCAGTTCGCTGGTCACCGAGTGGGTCAAGGGCAAGACACTTGACGAGGCGGTGACCATCAAGAACACCCAGATCGCGCAGGAACTGGCGCTGCCGCCGGTGAAGATTCACTGTTCCATCCTGGCCGAAGACGCCATCAAGGCGGCGGTGCAAGACTACAAGTCGAAACATCAGGCCGTCGCGGCAGGGCTCTGACATCATGGCCGTCACCTTGACCGAAGCTGCGGCCCGGCATGTGTCGCGCTACATCGACCGGCGCGGCAAAGGCGTGGGCGTTCGCCTGGGCGTGAAGACCACAGGTTGTTCTGGTCTGGCCTACAAGCTGGAATACGCCGATGAGTTGGCGCCCGAGGACATGGTGTTCGAAGACCACGGCGTCAAGGTGCTGATCGACCCGAAGAGCTTTCCGTACCTGGACGGCACGGAACTCGACTTCGTTCGCGAGGGGTTGAACGAGGGTTTCAAGTTCAGCAATCCGCGCGAGAAAGACCGCTGCGGCTGCGGCGAATCCTTTCGCGTCTGATGGCGCGCTTGCCCCGGCGGGCGCGGCCTCGGGCCGCGTTCTGCTTTGTACCGATGCAGCTCGATACCCTGCCTTGCCCGTGAAGCTGGAAGACACCGACTTCGCTCTTTTCGGCCTGCCACTTCAGCACCGGCTGGAGCGTTCTTCGCTCGACGCCCGCTGGCGTGAGTTGCAGGCCCAGGTGCACCCCGACCGCTTCGCCAGTGAAGGTGCTTCCGCACAGCGTGTGGCCATGCAATGGGCGGTGCGTGTGAACGAGGCCTATCAGCGCTTGAAGGACCCCGTGCGCCGCGCCGCTTACCTGTGCGCGCTGCGCGGCGTGCCGGTGGATGCAGAACGAAATACCGCCATGCCGCCTGCGTTCCTGGTGCAGCAGATGGCCTGGCGCGAGGCCCTGGACGACGCCGGCGACCAGGCCGATGTCGAACGCCTGGGCGAGGATGTGGCCCGCAGCGAACGCGAACTGCTGGCGCACCTGACGGCCAGTCTGGACACCGACCACGACATCGCCGCCGCTGCGGTGCAGGTGCGGGCGCTGATGTTCGTGCAACGCTTCCGGCAGGACGTCGAGCGCCGACTCGATTTGCTCGACACCACCCGATAGGCTCTCGATTCCATGGCCCTGCTGCAGATTTCCGAACCCGGCCAGGCGCCCGATCCGCACCAGCGGAGGGTGGCCGTGGGCATCGACCTGGGCACCACGCACTCGCTGGTGGCCGCCGTGCGCCACGGCGTGGCCGAATGCCTGCCCGACGCGCAAGGTCGTGTGTTGCTGCCGTCGGCGGTGCGCTACCTTGAAGCTGGCGGTCGCCAGATCGGTTTCGACGCACTGGCAGCGCAGGCCGATGACGCTGCCCACACGCTGGTTTCGGTCAAGCGCTTCATGGGCCGTGCGCTGGCCGACGTGCCGGGTGCCGACCGCCTGCCATACGAATTCATCGACCGGCCGGGAATGCTTGCGATTCGCACGCGTCAAGGCGAGAAATCGCCTGTCGAGGCCTCGGCCGAAATACTCGCCAGCTTGCGCCAGCGTGCCGAAGACACGTTCGACGCCGACCTGTTCGGCGCAGTCATCACCGTGCCGGCCTACTTCGACGATGCCCAGCGGCAGGCCACCAAAGACGCCGCGCAACTGGCCGGCCTGAATGTGCTGCGCCTGATCAGCGAGCCCACGGCGGCCGCGGTGGCCTACGGGTTGGACAACGCCAGCGAAGGCCTGTACGCCGTCTACGACCTGGGCGGTGGCACCTTCGACATCTCGTTGCTGCGCCTGCAACGCGGCGTGTTCGAAGTCGTGGCCACGGGCGGCGACGCTGCACTGGGTGGCGACGACATCGACCACGCTCTGGCCGATTGGGCGCTGGCCCAAACCGGTGCCGCTGCCCTCACGCCGCACGACAAGCGGGTTGCACTGGTGTCTGCGCGTGCGGCAAAGGAAGCCTTGAGCAGCGCCGAGCGCACCACTTGGCAGGCCGTGTTTTCAGACCAGACCTTGACCGTACCCGTGACCCGGGCGCAGTTGGAGGCGCTGGCCCACCCCTTGCTGACGCGCACCCTGGCGGCGGTGCGCAAGGTGCTGCGCGACGCCCAGGTGTCGAGCGAAGACGTGCAGGGCGTGGTGATGGTGGGGGGCTCGACCCGCATGCCGCTGGTGCGCACGCTGGTGAGCGAACTGTTTCAACGCGAGGTGCTGACCAACGCCAACCCCGACGAAGTGGTCGCCCTGGGCGCGGCCATCCAGGCCCACGCCCTGGCCGGCAATGCGCCGGGCGGTGAGCTGCTGCTGCTGGATGTGATTGCCCTGTCGCTGGGCCTCGAGACGATGGGCGGCCTGGTGGAGCGCGTGATCGAGCGCAACACCACCATCCCGGCTGCGCAGGCGCAGGAATTCACGACTTACCAGGACGGCCAGACCGCCATGGCCATCCACGTGGTGCAGGGCGAGCGCGACCTGGTCAGCGAGTGCCGCTCGCTGGCGCGCTTCGAGTTGCGTGGCATCCCGCCGATGGTGGCCGGAGCGGCCCGCATCCGCGTCACATTCCAGGTCGACGCCGACGGCTTGCTCAACGTGTCGGCGCGCGAAACGGGCTCGGGCGTGGAAGCCTCGGTCGTTGTCAAGCCCAGCTACGGCTTGGGCGACGAGCAGATCGCGCAGATGCTCAAAGACGGTTTCACCCACGCCGAGGGCGACATGGCGGCGCGTTCCCTGCGCGAGGCCCAGCTCGATGCGAAGCGCATGGTGCTGGCCACA
>Ga0105049_10011724_pt1 | contig 10045 bp, 7 predicted proteins | sample MAT06_FD_78087 | JGI IMG/M metagenome (GOLD analysis project Ga0105049, IMG submission 78087) | Freshwater microbial communities from Lake Fryxell liftoff mats and glacier meltwater in Antarctica - MAT-06 | ecosystem: Environmental > Aquatic > Freshwater > Ice > Liftoff microbial mat | place...
GCCCGGGGCCGGGGCGGCGTCGAGGCCCAGCAGCGACCGGCCCAGCCGGTCCGCGCGCGGCGGGCCCGACAGGAAGATCGTGCGGCGCGTCCGGCCGGGATGGCGGGCGAAGGCGAAGGCGAGTTGTTGGGTAAAGGAAATCCAACCCTCGATCATGCCGTCGAACACGTCGGACCAGTCGCCCGCAGGGGCCGAGCGGACCACGCGCACGAGACTGGTCGCCGCGCCGGTCGGCTCGACCTCATAGCGGTCGTTGACGCCCTCGAATGTGACCACCCGCCGGGCCTCGTCGGCGGAGGCGTGGGTAATGAAGATGAAGTCGATCTCGTCCTTCAGGCCGTCGGCATCCCAGCCGAACCAGTTCCTGATCAGCTGCGGATCGCGCAGGGCGGCCCAGACGGCGTCGGCGGGGGCGGGCACGGTGACTTCGACGAGGACGTGGTCTTCCATCGGCTTGGCAGCTTCGGTCATGGCGGTCAGTTCCTGGCTGGAGCGGCTCCGGATGTCGCGGGATGGGCCGCGCTGGTCAGACTTGGCAGCGAGATCAAGGTGTCAAACAGCCGTCACGCGGAAGGGCGCACATCCCGCGACGCCCGCTCGAGAACCGTCGCCGGCGACTCTCCCGGGGCCACCTCGGCCACCCCGACCTCGAACTCGACCACGAACGGCGGCCGGTCGGTGCCGGCGTCGAAAGCCGTGCAGCCGATGACGGCGGCGATCCGGTCGGCGGCGATGCGTCCGGCCGGACCCTGGGTCGCGGGCAGGGCCAGGGCGAAGACGTCGGGCGACAGGCGGGCCGCGGTGTCCTCGGTGCGGATCAGGCGCGAAACCATGGCGCCGATCTGGGGCAGGGCCCGGTCGAGCCAGCCGCCCCGGCGGGCCTCGACCACCGCTTCGGTGTCGGACACCCGCAGCACGGCGACGGACAGCGGCCGCCGACGCAGACGGGCCCCCTCGGCCACGCGGGCCAGATGGCTGGCGAACAGTTCGGGCGTGAACAGGCCGGTGGACGGATCGGTCAGGCCGGAACCCCGCGCGCTCTCCAGCGCCTTGCGGATGGCGATATGGCGCCGATGGGCCCGGGCGAGGGCGGCGATCCGCTCGGCGGTCTCGTCCTCCGGCGTGTCGGCGGCGGCCACGTCGGCGAAACCGCGGTTGTACAGTTCGGACAGATTGATCTCGCCCGAGCCGCGCAGATAGAGCACCGCCGGGATGTGATACAGGCGGGTGTTGCGCTTCATGCCCGAGGCGATGGACAGGGCCGGGGCGTGATCCTCGGCCCCCCACAGCACGGCGGCGTCGAACGGGCGCTCGTGCAGATAGTCGAAGGCGGTATAGGGCGTGGGCGCGGCCACGACCTCGCAGCCGCGCGCGGTCAGGGCGTTGGACAGGGCCAGGAAGTGACGGTCCGGCTTGCCTGCTGCCAGCACGCGCAGCGGCGTGGTGTCGGCGGCATGCGCCGGCAGTGGTTCTCCACGGGCCGCAAAAGTGGCCTCACGCAGCGATACCTCTTCCTCGGCGATGGCGGCGCGGACCAGGTTTTCCAGCCGCAGCGCGGCCTGTGCAGCGTGGGGCGCCACCGACATGACGATCTCTGCGAGGCCGGGCTCCCAGTCGGACGCGTCCGGCCCGATGGCCAGCACGGGCAGGCGACGGGGCGAGACGGTCTGCCGCAGCGCGATGATCCCCGCGGCGGCGTCGGGCATCCGGGCGTCGAGTATCACCGTCTCGAGCGGCCAGTCGATCAACACCTGGATGGCGCCGGCCAGCGAGCGGGCCGTGACCGTGCGCCAGCCGAGCGCGTCCAGCCCCTGACACAGGGGGCCGATCAGGCCGTCGTCGGGAGCGACGACCAGAATGCGCGGATCGGAATCCAAGGATGTAATCTCCAGCCCGCGCCCAGCTCCGGGCGCGAGGTGCATGACGGCGGACCATAACGACGGCGGGCGCCGCGAAGCAACGGTCGTGATCCGGTTTCTCAAGTCGTTGGTCCAGGCATCTCAGCCGCTTCGCTTTCCCCGATGCCGAATTGCGTTATGGATGAAGGCTCGGGCGGCTGCGGGGACCGGTTTGCAAGCTAAATCAGATATCGAAGCGGCCGCGCGCTGGGCCACTCCCTTGTTGTGGGGGCGGCTGTCGGTGAAGGCCTTCACGCGCAGCTGGGGCCGCGACGTGATGCTGTATACGGGCGGCGTGTCCTTCTTCGCCCTGCTGGCGGTATTTCCGGCGATCGCGATCCTGATCGGCTTCTACAAGGCCGTGCTGTCCATTGGCCAGGTCAGCGAACAGGCGGCGGCGCTGGCCGACGTCATGCCGGCCGCCGCGCGGGCCATCTTCCGCGCCGAAATCGAACGGCTGGCCAATGCTTCGGCCCGCACGGTGTCGGCGCAGAGTTTCTTCGCCGTGGTCATCGGCGGCTATGCGGCCCATCGTGGCTTCAAGGCCCTGTTGGCGGGTCTGAACCTGATCCACGACGAGACCGAACCGCACGGCTTCTTCAAGTTCAATCTGCTGGCCTTCTTCGTCGCGCTGGCGGCCTTCCTGCTGTTCACCGTGGTGTCGGGCGCGGTCGTGACGTCCAGACTGCTGGAGCACGCCGGCCCCGAAACGGCGGCGGCCGGCGGCGGCGGGATCGCGCTGGACGGCCTGTGGCCGGCGCTGGGCCTCGCGATCGGCCTGACCATGCTCTATCGCTACGCCATGTCGCACCGCGCTCCTGTGGCCTGGGTGCCGTCGATCGCGGGCGGGGTCGTGGCGACGGTCATGTCGACCGTCTCGTCCTGGCTATGCGCCATCTATGTCGAACAGATCGCACCCCTGGGGGCGACCTATGGCTCGGTCGGCGCGGTGGTCGTGCTGCTGATCTGGCTGTCGTGGAACGTCAACGCCATCTTCTACGGCGGAGCCTTCGCCACCGAGATGGAGATCGCGGCCCGGTCGATGGGCGCGCCCGACATCGAGCCCGCCGAGCCACGGTCGGAAACAGTGGTCAGTCTGTCGGAGCGGCGGGTGTCTCGACCGCGATAGTCAGGACACCGTCGATCTCCTCGATCGAAACGACCCGACCGCCCAGGTCCGCCATCAGGAAAGGCACGTCGATCCGTACCATCGGATCGCTGGCCAGCAGGGTCAGGCGGACGTCCGGCCCCGCCAGACGCATCGCCTTCTGCAGCATCAGGCTGGGCGTCGGACAGCGGTGTCCCCGGGCATCGACGATCATCCGCCAATCTGCTTCAGCAGCAGACGCAGCGCCACGCGTACCGACTCCAGCCGGATGACCTCCCTGCCGGGATCGCCGAAGCGCCGTTCGACGTGAAGGCGGCCCTGCGGACCGATGGCGGCGAAATGGACCAGACCCACCGGCTTGTCCGGCGAGCCGCCGCCGGGTCCGGCGATGCCGGTGACGGAGACCGACATGGTCGCGTCGGACCGGGCGATCGCGCCCTCTGCCATGGCGACGGCGACGCTCTCCGAGACCGCGCCTTCGACCGCGATCAGAACCTCGGGTACGTCCAGCATCCCGGTCTTGGCGGCGTTGCTGTAGGTGACGAAACCCCGCTCGACGACCGCAGACGAGCCGGCGATCGCCGTCAAGGCACCGGCGACAAGACCGCCGGTGCAGCTCTCGGCCGTGGCGATCCTGTGGCCATGCTCCGCCGCCGCTTCGATGACCTGCTGGGCGAGGGCCTGGATATCGTCGGGGAACATTGGGGGGCTTTCCGAAGAGGGCGCGAGTCGGTCTAGGGTGCCGGGCGCGCCGGACGGGCGACAGCATACGGGGCGGGCATGAGCGACACCATCAGCGACGCGATCCGGGGATCCGGCGGCGATGCGGCGTCTCCGGGAGCGCCGGCCGACCGCCTGACGCCCATTCTGTTTGCGGTCGCCATCTTCACCTCGGCCTCGCTGGTGTTCGTGGTGCAGCCGATGGTGACCAAGCTGGTGCTGCCGATGCTGGGCGGCTCTCCGGCGGTGTGGAATACCGCCATGGTCTTCTTCCAGACCGCGCTGCTGGCCGGCTACGGCTACGCCCACCTGCTGCAACGGATCGGGTCGATGAAAACCCAGGTGGCGATCCATCTGGGGCTTCTGCTTCTCGCGGCCCTGTTCCTGCCGCTGCAGATCAATGCCGTTCTCGGCGACCCGGACCCGGTGGCGCCGATCGGCTGGCTGCTGACGACGCTGGCGCTGTCGGTCGGCGCGCCGTTCGCCGTGCTGTCCGCCACGGCTCCCCTTTTGCAGGCCTGGTATGCGCGGGTGCGGGCCGGTCACGCCGACGGCAAGAACCCCTATGTCCTTTACGCCGCCTCCAATCTGGGCAGCTTTCTGGCCCTGTTGTCCTATCCGGTCCTGATAGAGCCGCTGGCTTCCCTGTCGGGACAGACACTCGGTTGGACCGGCGGCTATGCCGCCTTCATCGTAATGGTGGTGGTTCTCGCCGGCGTGGTCTGGAGCCGTCGTCTGGATCGCTCGGTCGAGCCGGCGCGGCTGGACAGGAGCCCGCCGATCCCGTGGCTCGAGAAGGGCCGATGGGTCCTGTTGGCGGCGGCACCGTCCAGCCTGATGCTGGGCGTCACGGCCCATCTGTCGACCGATGTCGCCTCGGCCCCCTTCCTGTGGGTCGTCCCCTTGGCCCTGTATCTGCTGACCTTCATCATCGCCTTCCAGGCCCGACCCTGGATTCCGCTGCCCATCACCCTGGTGATCGCAGGAGCCATCGGCGCGGTCTGCGTCGGCCTGACCGCCTTCCGCTCCGGCTTCTGGCCCCTGCTGGTGGCGCTTCAGCTCGGGACCTTCTTCTTCCTCACCCTCATGTGCCACCAGGTTCTGGCCAAGCGCAGGCCGTCGCCGGACCGGCTGACCGAATTCTACCTGCTGATGTCCCTCGGCGGCGTGGTCGGCGGTGCCTTCACCGCCCTGGTCGCGCCTGTGATCTTCAACGACGTCTGGGAGTATCCGCTGATGCTGGTGCTGGTCGGGATCGCCCGTCCTTGGCGGCGCGATCCGGTCCAGCGCTGGGAAATCTACACCTTCGTGGGAGCGGCCCTGCTCTGCGCCGTGCCGCCTTTGATGACGGCTGCGTTCGACGCCGACTGGGACCTCGCCTGGTCCTTCATCCGCAACTCGGCGCTGAGCATGGAGAATGTGACCCTGCTGATCCTGATGTTCCCGATGATCGGCGCCTTCCTGCTGCGGGACCGGATGCCGGTCTTCGTCGTCCTTTTGCTCCTGATCACCCTCTCGGCCCAGCACGTGGCGGGCGGCAAGGCGGCCACCTTCACCGGTCGCAGCTTCTTCGGTGTCATGCGGGTCGAGAATCGACCGGATCCCGGTATGGGCGGCGACGTCAACGTGCTGACCCATGGCACCACCCTGCACGGGTCACAGGCACGGGCGCCGGATCAGGCCTGCAAGCCGACGCTCTACTATGCGCCGGTCACGCCGCTGGGGCAGTCGGCCCTGATGCTCCAGGCGCGGGGCTATCCGGTCAATATCGGCGTGGTCGGCCAAGGCTCCGGCTCGATGGCCGCCTACAAGCGCGCCCAGGACACCCTGACCTTTTTCGAGATCGACCCGCTGGTCGACCAGATGTCGCGGGACAAGCGCTGGTTCACCTATATTTCTGACTGTGCCGAAGGACCGATCAAGACGGTGCTGGGCGATGCGCGCCTGACCCTGGGCCGTGAACCGGCGGGCAGCTATGACCTTTTGATCATCGACGCCTTCTCGTCCGACGCCGTCCCGACCCATCTGCTGACCGTCGAGGCCTTGCGCGGCTATCTGGCCTTGTTGAAGCCGAATGGCGTGGTGGTGCTGCACCTGTCCAACCGAAATCTCGACATCACCCGCCCGGCGATCGCGGCGGCGGCGGAACTTGGGGCCCCGAGCCTGCATCAGCTGTTCCAGCAGCGACCGGGGAAGCCGGAGATGTCCGAGGCCTCGACCGAGGCCTTGATACTCTCGCGGACCGAACTCGGCCTTGCCGACTTCCGCGGCGACAGCCGTTGGACGCAGCCGCAGCCTACGCAGGTGCGACCGTGGACGGACGACTACGTCAATCTGTTCGGATCGCTGTGGCGCAGCATCACCGGGTCGGAGGGCTAAAGCGGAAGCTCGATCGTTGCCAGGGCCTGGGCGGCGAGGCCTTCGCCGCGGCCGGTGAAGCCCATGGCTTCGGTGGTGGTCGCCTTGACGCTGACCGCATCCAGCGGCAGCGACAGCAGTTCGGCGAGGCGTTCGCGCATGGCCTGGCGGTGTGGCTTCACCCTGGGTCGCTCGCAGATCAGGGTCACGTCGACATTGACCAGCCGGCCGCCGCGCGCTGCCAGTCGCTCGACGGCGTGGATCAGGAACCGGTCCGACGACGCGCCCTTCCACTGCGGATCCGTCGGTGGGAAATGGTCGCCGATGTCACCGTCTCCCATCGCCCCCAGAATCGCGTCGGTCAGGGCGTGCAGACCGGCGTCGGCGTCGGAATGGCCGATCAGGGTCTGGTCGTGAGGGATTTCCACGCCGCACAGCCAGACCGAGGTCCCGGGGCCCCAGCGGTGGGCGTCGAAGCCCTGGCCGACGCGGGTCTGGCGGGGGATCAGCGCTTCGGCCATGGCGAAATCCTCAGGATAGGTGAGCTTCATCAGACGGACGCTGCCTTCGACGATCCGGACCCGGCCGCCCGCTCGTTCGACGACGGTCACCTCATCGGTTGCGGACACGTCGACGGGCCAGACGGCGAAAGCGTCTACGATCGTGTCGAGGCGGAAGGCTTGGGGCGTCTGGGCGCGCCACAGGGCCTCGCGCTCGACCGATCCGGTGATGAAGCCACTGGTGGCGCGGCGCAGACTGTCGGCGACCGGCAGGGCGGGCAGGGCTCCGTCGGCGCCGTCCAGCGCCTCGATCAGGCGGCGTACGACGTCTGTGGTCAGAAAGGGTCTTGCCGCGTCATGGATCAGGACCGGCCGATCCCCCCGACCGCCCAACACCCGCAGTCCGTTGCGGACCGAGGCGGCGCGGGTCGCGCCGCCGACGGCGAGCCGCCAGCCGGTCAGTCCGGTCAGGGCCGCTAGGGCTTCGCCCTCCGAACCCTGCGCGACGACCACGACGATGTCTTCGGCCCCACCCGACAACAGGGCCTCGACCGACCAGCGCACGACCGGCTTGCCGCCGAGGTTTCGCCATTGCTTGGCCCCGCCGGCACGGGAGCCGGAACCGGCGGCCACCACGATGGCGGCGAAGGCGGGGAGGGGCGTGGTCATCTCCGGCCTTCTAATCGCCGCCGTTGCGCTTGACGAGGGGCGCGAGACACGGCGGTAAGAGGCCGATGAGCGCAGGACTCCAGATCGGCGATGTGTGGGTGCCCGGTCGGGTGCTGACAGCCCCCATGACCGGCATCACCGACCTGCCGTTCCGGCTGCTCGCCTCGCGCCTGGGCGCGGCCTATGTCGCGACCGAGATGGTGGCCGCCGCCGAACTGGCCCGGGCCCGGCCCGACGTGGTGCGGCGCGCGGCGGTGGGCGAAGGCCTGCCCCTCACCGTGATCCAGCTGGTCGGCCGCGACCCCGCGACGATGGCGCAGGGCGCGCGCATGGCCGAAGCCGCCGGAGCCGACATCATCGACCTGAATTTCGGCTGTCCCGCCAAGGAGGTGACGGGTTCCGCCTGCGGCTCGGCCCTGATGCGGACGCCTGATCTGGCCGCCCGGCTGATGCAGGCGGCGGTCGAGGCGACGTCGCGGCCGGTGACGGTGAAGATGCGTCTGGGCTGGGACGACGCCCATCGCAATGCCCCCTTGCTGGCACGGCGGGCCGAGGAGATCGGCGTCCGGGCGGTCACCGTGCATGGACGAACGCGGCAGCAATTCTATACCGGCGTGGCCGACTGGACGGCGGTCGGAGAGGTCAAGGCCGCCGTCGGGATTCCGGTCATCGTCAACGGCGACATCCTGACCGCCGACGATGCACGCGAGGCGCTGAGGCAGTCGGGGGCCGACGCCCTGATGCTGGGCCGGGGCGTCTATGGCCGTCCATGGCTGGCGGCGCATATGGAGCGGGCGCTCGCGGACGGCACGGTGCTCGAGGAGCCCGATCGGGAAGCGCGACTGGGCATTGTGATCGAGCATCTGCGGGCATCGGTCGACTTCTACGGCCTGCCGCTGGGGCTGAAGATGTTTCGCAAACACCTCGGTTGGTATGTCGAACAAGCCCCATGGCCGGCGGATCCCCTGGAACGGCGGGTCGCCAAGTCGCGGCTCTGCCGACTGGAGACGCCGGCCAATGTCGAGGGAGCCCTGAAGGATCTCTGGTCTTCGGTGACGCATTCCGGCAACCCGGTTGTTGATTTTCCGCCACAGGTGGGCGAAGCTTCCCCGGCATGACGGAAACGCCCGCCGACGCCGCAGAACCTGCCTCTTCCGCAGACCGTCGCGGTGCAGCGCGCTGGTTCGCCGACTGGTCGGAAGAACGTCGCCGCAACAGCTTCCTGGTCGCCTATGCCGTCGCGTTTCTCGTCACCGCCGCCGCCATCTGGCTGGTCGCCGTGGCACCGGGCAGCACGGTCGAAGGCGCGCGAGCGACCTCCAGCCAGGCGGTGCTGATCCTGCTCGGTGCCAATCTGTTGCTGATCGCCGGACTCGCCGCTGTGGTGGGACGCCGGGCGTTGTCCCTGTTCCGGCGCCGAACCGACGCGGGGGCCCGCCTGCACCTGCGGTTCGTGACCCTGTTCTCGACCGTCGCCCTGGTGCCGGCGGTGCTGATCGCCCTGGTCTTCGGCGTTCTGGTCAATCGCGGGGTAGACCAGTGGTTCAGCGGCAATGTGAAGTCGGCCGTGGACAACGGAGCCCTGATCGGCGAGGCCTATCTGGAAGACGTCTCGGACGAGATGGACGGCGACCTTCGCGTCATCTCGGACCAGTTGGGGGGCGCGCGTTCACTGTTCGAGAACCGCATCCAGTTTTCCGACGCCCTGACCCAGATTGCCCAGTTGTTCGGCTATCCGGCCATCTACATCCTCGGGCCTGACGGTCAGGTGCTGGCCAGCGGCGAAGTCGCGGGCGCACCCCCCTATGTGGCCCCGCCCCGCGCCGTGCTGGAGGCGGCGGCCGACAATGAAGAGCCGCCGCAGCAGGTGACCGAATCGCCAGACGCGGTGCGCTCGCTGATGGCCCTCCCGGCCTATGGCGAGGCCTATCTGTATCTGGTCAGACCCCTGAAGCCGGGTCTCATCGCCCAGATGCGCAGCGGCGAAGAATCGATCGTCGCCTATCGCGAGGCCCGGGAAAGCCGCGACCGCATCCAGACGGCTTTCGCCCTGAGCTATATCGAAACTGCCCTGCTGATCCTCGTCGGAGCCGTCTGGCTGGGCATGTCGGCCGCCAGCGCGATATCAGCGCCGATCGGGCGGCTGGTCGAGGCCGCCGACCGGGTCGCCGGCGGCGACCTGACCGCACGCGTGAACGGCGACGACGGACCGGGCGAGATCAAGACCCTGTCTGCGGCTTTCAACCGCATGACTGGCGACCTTGAGGCGCAGCAGGCGGCTTTGAGGGCGGCCAGCGAGGAAGCGACCGGCCGCACCCGCTTCATCGAGACGGTGTTGTCCGGTGTGTCCGCCGGCGTGATCGGACTGGACAAGCGCCGCCGGGTGTCGGCCATCAACGACAGCGCCGTCGAACTGCTGGCGATCCGCGACCCCGACATCATCGGCAGGCCCCTTGGCGAGGTGTCGCCCGAACTGAGCGCCCTGGCCGGACGGGCCGAGGCCCATATCGAGGAAGAGATCGACGTCAGCCTGGAGGGTGAAACCCGCCGTTTGCGCGTGCGAATCGAGGGCGGTGTCGGCGGCGAGATGGTGCTGACCTTCGATGACATCACCCGGCTGGTTACGGCCCAGCGCAACGCTGCCTGGCGCGACGTGGCCCGGCGCATCGCCCACGAGATCAAGAACCCCCTGACCCCGATCCAGCTGTCGGCCGAACGGCTGCGGCGGCGCTATCGCAGCCAGGTCGGCGACGATGTCGAGGTGTTCGACCGCTGCACCGAAACCATCATCC
>Ga0105049_10011726_pt1 | contig 10044 bp, 10 predicted proteins | sample MAT06_FD_78087 | JGI IMG/M metagenome (GOLD analysis project Ga0105049, IMG submission 78087) | Freshwater microbial communities from Lake Fryxell liftoff mats and glacier meltwater in Antarctica - MAT-06 | ecosystem: Environmental > Aquatic > Freshwater > Ice > Liftoff microbial mat | place...
GCCGGCAAGGCGATCCACGGCCGGTTGCCAGCCAGCACGCCTTTCGATGCGGCGGCGGTTGCAGCCGCGACTGACTTTGTGCTTGGCGCGTCGATCGCCGTCAGTCGCGATTTCCTGGAAAGCGTGGGCCTGATGGAAGACGGCTATTTCCTCTATTTCGAAGAAATCGATTGGGCGGTGCGCAATCGCAGGCGCGGCACCGGGCGCTTTGCAACGGCCTTTGCGGCTGGTGCCACCGTATATCACAAGGAAGGCGGCTCGATCGGATCGTCAGGCGTCAAGGGCCAGCGCAGCGTTATGTCCGACTATTGGCTCAACCGCTCGCGGCTGGCGTTCATCAGGCGCCACTATCCCTTGTTGCTGCCCTGGCACTGGCTTTTCACCCTGGCGATCATCGTGCGGCGGTTGTTGCGGCGCCAGCCGGAAAAGGCGCGGGTAATCTTGCGGGCGTTGACCGGCGGCTGATATTACCGCTGTTGCGAACTACTTGCAATTCGCGTGAAAGCCGGCGATAGTGATTCGCAACAGCAGTTTTAGCGCGAGGCCCGCCCGGTGATCGTTTGTGTGTGTAATGCCCTGCGTGACCAACAGGTTCGTGCCGCCGGCCGCGCGTTGCAAAGTGCCTGTCCGCGCACGGCGTATGCGCATTTGGGCTGCAAGCCCAAATGCGGCCAGTGCCTGCCCTATGCGCGAGAAGTGCTGGCAGGCGCCACGCGCTGATTGCGATTTGCAAGCAGCTGCGGTAACAATATCCGCTCGATAGCTGGTGGTCGCGGTATGCTGCGGCAGCCAGCGGACGATAGCAGCGGAAGGATCAACCATGCGCGGCGATGCCAAAGTAATCGAATTTCTCAATGCCGTGCTCAAAGGCGAATTGACAGCAGTCAACCAATATTGGCTGCATTATCGCACCCTTGCCAATCTGGGTATTTCCAAGCTGGCGGCACATTCACGCCACGAATCGATCGATGAAATGAAGCACGCCGATGCGTTGATGGAGCGGATTTTCTTCCTCGATGGTTTCCCGGGAATGCAGCAACTCAACCGGTTGCGTATCGGCGAGACGGTGCCCGAAATTCTGCAGGCCGATCTCGACCTCGAACATGATGCGGTGGCGCTGTTGCGCGATGCCGTTGCCCATTGCGAAACGGTGCGGGATTTTCCCAGCCGGGACCTGTTCGCCAGCATTCTTGCTTCCGAAGAGGAGCATATCGACTTTATCGAGACCCAACAGACGATGATCAGCCAAATGGGGCTGCAAAATTATCTGCAGTTGCAATCGGATCCCGCTGGCAGTTGACCTGTGCCTGGTCGCTGACCGATAAAAAGCCCGCCACCGCGTTCGGTGGCGGGCTGTTTTGTTCGTCCGCTCAGCTGCTGATGGCGCCGCGCGACATCGCAAAAAGCGTCCAGAGGTCGGCAATGTCCTTCATGCCGTTGCTGTCGCTGACCGCGGAAAAGCTTGCGCGGCCCAGCGGCACATTGCCGGCCCGCAGTGCCGCAATGCCCTTGAAGACCTTGGCCTGGTCGGCGTCATTGCCTTTGGCTGCGATAGCCTTGTCAAAGGCGGCGATCGCCTGGGGATATTGGCCAAGACCAATATAGGCGTTGCCGCCGCGCACGGCGGTTGCGGGAACTGCCGCAAGCTTGGGTGCTTCGGTGGCGGCTTTGACGTTCATGCTGGCAGCGGCCTGAACAAGCTTTTGAGCCATGGCGTCGCCGCCGCCGCCGCCGCCCTTGGCGAGCGCACCGGCGGCGATGCCGGCCTGATTGGCGACCAGCGCGAGTTTGGCGAATTCCTGATAGTCTTCGGCCTTGCTCAGCGTGCTGGTGGCACTCATCAGATGATAAAGTGCCAGTTTGGCCTCGGGGCGCATCTGGCTCTGGCGAAAGGCGGTGAGCAACGTGTTCCAGCGCGCCGGTGATGAATCAACCTTGATCAACTTGGTCGTGGTGGCGAGATAACCTGCCTTGTCGCCGGCCTTGTATTGGGCGCCGGCGAGATTTTCGAGATAAATCGATTTGGCGCCATTGGCTTTGATAAGCGCCTGATAGGCCTTTACGGCTTCGCCGGGCCGGCCAAGGCGGGTCTGTGCCTGAGCAATCAGGATCTGCATGTCTTCGCCGCCGGCCTTGCGGGCCTCGGCGATGGCGCGATCATATTGGCCGGCCTGGTAATAGAGCGGCGCAATCTGGCGAGGGCTGGCGCCCGTGCTCGAAAGCGCGGCCGCTGCATCGCCGAAGCGACCGGCGCGGTTATAGACATAAGCAGCCATCTGCGCCGTCTTGGTCTTTTCCTCGGCGGTGTTGGCAGCGGCGGTTGCGGTTTTGATGGCGTTGATCGCGGCGCTGTTGTTCCCCGACTTGGCGGCCGCCGCCGCCTGGTTGAGTGCCTTGCCGACCGCCGATGACACAGCGGCATTTGCCGGCATCGCAGCAAACAGCGCCGCTGCCAGAATCGGGGTGAGCAGACGAGAGAAGGCGGGGGCGTTACGGTGCATGGAGTTCCTCATTAAGAAATGGCAATGATGTAGTTACGGGTAATCGGCAAAGACGCGCCGCACGTTGCAATGGCCCGTGTATGGCCCATTACAACTGGCCCGGGGATGAATGGTTGCCCAACTCCCCCCGGCGGCAGACTTTTCTACCCTTATCGAATCCGGCGCGCTGTGCAACGGGATATAGACAGTATGGTATCGAGGCCTGTCGCGCACACATGTTGCGCAGGACCGCCCAAGCGCCTAATCGCCGCCGCATAGATAACTGGGGAGAATGACCATCCGTGCTTTCCTTTTTCCGGGCCAGGGCAGCCAGTCGGTCGGCATGGGCCGGGGCCTTGCCGACGCCAGCCCGATTGCCCGAGCCGTTTTCGAAGAAGTCGATGATGCATTGGGGTTCCATCTGACGCGCCTGATGTGGGAAGGGCCCGAGGACCAGTTGACGCTGACTGAAAATGCCCAGCCGGCGATCATGGCTCTCTCGATTGCGGCGCTGCGCGTGCTCGAAGCCGAAGGCGGCATGGTGTTGGCCGACAAGGCTGCCTATGTTGCCGGGCACAGCCTGGGGGAATATTCGGCCCTTGCCGCCGCGGGTGCGCTGGGTCTGGCCCAGACGGCGCGGCTGCTGCGGTTGCGCGGGCAATCAATGCAGGCCGCCGTACCGGTGGGCGAGGGCGCCATGGCAGCGCTGCTCGGGCTGGGTTTCGAAGCGGTGCAGGCAATCGCTCGGGAAGCCGCGCAGGGTGACGTGTGTGCTGCCGCCAATGACAATGCCCCGGGGCAGGTCGTCGTGTCAGGACATGTTGATGCGGTGGCGCGGGCGATGGCGCTGGCGCGTACCCGCGGCGCCCGCCATTCGGTGCTGCTACCGGTATCGGCGCCTTTTCACTGTGCGTTGATGCAGCCGGCCGCCGATGCCATGGCGGCGGCGTTGGATGCCGCCGTCGTGAACCGCCCGTTCGTGCCGCTGGTCGCCAATGTTACCGCCGATGTGGTGGTCGAGCCTGATCTGATCCGCCGCCTGCTGGTTGAACAGGTCACCGGTACGGTGCGCTGGCGCGAATCGGTGTTGAAGATGGCCGATCTGGGCGTCACCAATTTCATCGAACTGGGCGGCAAGGTGCTGGGGCCGATGGTCCGCCGCATTACCCCCGATGCAAAGATGCAGAGCGCCGCCGACATGGCGGGCGTCGAAGCCCTGGCCAAGGAACTTTAGGCGATGTTCGATCTGACAGGGATGACGGCGTTGGTCACCGGCGCATCGGGCGGTATTGGCAGTGCTGTGGCCAGGGCCCTGGCGGCGCAGGGTGCCCGCGTCGCGCTGTCGGGAACCCGCGCCGACGCGCTGGCGGCAGTGTGCGCCGATATCGGTGGTGACAGCGTGGTTTTGCCTTGCAACCTGTCGGATGCCGCAGCGGTCGATGCGCTGGTGCCGCGGGCACTGGAAGCGCTCGGCCGGCTGGATATCCTGGTCAACAACGCCGGCGTGACACGCGATAATCTCGCGCTGCGCATGAAGGATGAGGACTGGGATATGGTGATCCGTGTCAATCTGGAGGCGGCGTTTCGCCTCGCGCGCGCTGCGCTGAAGCCGATGATGATGAAGCAGCGTTTTGGCCGCATCATTTCGGTGACGTCGGTGGTTGGCGTGACGGGCAACCCGGGCCAGGTCAATTATGCCGCGTCCAAGGCCGGGTTGATCGGCATGTCCAAGGCGCTCGCACAGGAAGTCGCCACCCGTAACGTGACGGTAAACTGCATTGCACCGGGGTTCATCACCTCGCCGATGACCGATGCCCTGCCGGAAGCGCAAAAGACGGCGTTGACCGGGCGAATCCCTGCCGGGCGGTTGGGGGAAGGCGCTGACATCGCGGCGGGCGTGGTTTATCTGGCATCGCGCGAAGCAGCTTATGTCACCGGCCAGACCCTGCACGTGAACGGCGGGATGGCGATGATTTAGGAGAGTGCCCGGTAGCGGCGCGATACCCGGGCACTTGTCTTGGGGGCCGCGTGCCGCTATCGCCAATCGTCAAACAACAACGCCAAAGTGCAATTGGAAAGAGGGTTCTCATGAGCGACGTCGCCGAACGTGTTAAGAAGATCGTCGTTGAGCATCTCGGTGTCGAAGCCGACAAGGTGACCAATGATGCCAGCTTCATCGATGACCTGGGCGCAGACAGCCTGGATACCGTCGAACTCGTCATGGCTTTCGAGGAAGAATTCGCGGTGGAAATCCCCGATGACGCCGCCGAAAAGATCCTGACCGTCAAGGATGCCATCGACTTCATCGGTGCCAATCAGAAGGGTTGATCGCCGTCTGCCAGGCCGGTGCCTTTTGGCCCTGCCTGGTGCCAGCGTCTTGGCAAACGGCCTTTCGCGACATGCGAGAGGCCGTTTCGCGTACAAGCCGTTTCGCGTATAAAAGGCGATGATTCACGAAGGTCCGCGACGGACGATCTGGGAAGGATAGGCTGCCGATGCGGCGTGTGGTGGTAACGGGCGTGGGGCTGGTCACGCCCTTGGGTTCCGATGTCGAAACGGTATGGGCCAACATTCTGGCATCGAGGTCGGGCGCCGGCACGATTACCCGGTTCGATGCGACCGATTATGCCTGCCGAATCGCGTGCGAGGTCATTCGCGGCGACGGCTCGGGGGTTACGTTCAACGCCGATACGCGTGTCGACTACAAGGTGCAGCGCCAGGTCGATCCCTTCATTATCTATGGCATCGATGCGGCGGGGCAGGCGCTGGAAGACGCCGGATTGACCGACATGACCGAGGAAGAACGCTTTCGGGCCGGTTGTTCGATCGGTTCGGGTATCGGCGGCTTGCCGGGAATTGCCTCGGAATCGCTCGTGCTCCACGAAAAAGGCCCCCGCCGGGTCAGCCCGCATTTCGTCCATGGCCGGCTGATCAACCTTATTTCGGGGCAGGTTTCGATCAAATACGGCCTGATGGGGCCGAACCATGCTGTGGTGACGGCGTGTTCGACGGGCGCCCATGCCATCGGTGACGCCGCGCGGATGATCGCGCTCGATGATGCCGATGTCATGCTGGCCGGGGGTGCCGAAGGGGCGATCTGCCCGCTTGGCATCGCCGGATTCTCGCAGGCCAAAGCGCTTTCATCGGGGTTCAACGACACGCCGACGCGCGCCAGCCGCCCCTATGACAAGGCCCGCGACGGTTTCGTAATGGGCGAAGGCGCTGGCGTCGTGGTGCTCGAGGAATATGAACATGCCAAGGCACGCGGCGCAAAAATCTATGGCGAAGTCATTGGCTATGGCCTGACCGGCGATGCCTATCATGTGACCGCGCCGCACCCTGAAGGTTCGGGTGCTTTCCGTTCGATGGCGATGGCTTTGAAAAAGGCCGGGCTCAACCCGTCCGACATCGATTACATCAACGCCCATGGCACATCGACGCCGATGGGTGACGAACTCGAACTTGGCGCGGTACGCAGGTTGTTCGGCAGCGCCATCGAAACCGTATCGATGTCATCGACCAAATCGGCCATCGGCCATCTGCTTGGCGGCGCCGGCGCAGTCGAATCGATTTTCTGCATGTTGGCGATGCGCGACCAGGTGGCACCGCCGACGCTCAATCTCGACAACCCGTCGGATGGCTGCACCGGAGTCGATCTGGTTCCCCATGTCGCCAAGCCGCGCAAGATCAAGGCCGTGTTGAACAACAGCTTCGGGTTCGGAGGCACGAACGCGACGCTGGTGATACGCGCGGTGTGATCGCGGCTGCGATGGATCCGGTTATGCGGAATCGCCCGACATGAGGCGCAGCCCGTTGCTGGCGTTCATTGCATTGTCGCTGGTCATCGGTTTGCCGATGCTGGTCGCGCCCTGGTTCGGCTGGGGCCGCACGCCTGGTGCCGGCGTTATGTTTACCGTGCCCAAAGGGGCATCGCTGACAGCGGTCAGCAAAGCGATGGACGACAAGGGGCTGATCGATTCGCAGCGGCAGTTTCGGTTGCTGGCCAAAATTTTCGGCGACGACGCGGCAGTTCAGGCCGGCGACTATCGACTGCGGCGCGGCGATGCCTGGGGGCGGTATCTGCAGATGATGCAGCAGGGCACGGTCGCTGCTGAACGCATCACCATTCCCGAAGGCCTGGCATCGGTGCAGGTGGCCGACTTGATTGCCCGCGAGAAACAATTGGCGGGAACATCGAAAGTGCCCGCCGAAGGCAGCGTGCTGCCCGAAACCTATGACTTCACGCCCGGCGAACCCCGGCAGAAGCTGGTAGCGCGCATGGAAAAGGCAATGACAACCACACTTGCAGCACTCTGGGCGAAACGCAGCAAGACCGCCGTGGTGAAAACCCCGTCTGAAGCGATCATCCTGGCGTCGATTGTCGAAAAGGAAACCGGCAAGGCGTCGGAACGCCGGATGGTCGCGGGCGTTTATTCCAACCGGCTGCGTATCGGCATGAAGTTGGATGCCGACCCCACGGTCATCTATCCGATCACCAAGGGGCGTCCGCTTGGTCGGCGGATCAGAAAGTCCGAACTGGCGCGCGATACCGGCTATAATACCTATCTCAAACCCGGGCTGCCGGTCGGGCCGATCGCCAATCCGGGCCGGGCCAGCATTGCCGCCGTGCTCGATCCGGCGCCGACCAAGGCGCTGTTCTTTGTTGCCGATGGCAGCGGCGGCCATGTCTTTGCCGAAACGCTGGCCGAACATAATGCCAATGTCGCCAAATGGTTCGCGCTGCGTCGCCAGCGCGGCGAGATGTGAGGCCGCCGCGTGGCCAGCGCAGCGCCGGGCGGACGCCGCGGCCCCGGTTTGTGCGTGATCGCAGCAGCAGCGGTGCGCCCAAACGCGCCGGGTTCAGCCTGTTTGGCATTCTGGGTCGCATAATCGCCGCGCTGGTGCTCGGCTGGAGCGGCGGGTTCTTGTGGTTCAGCCTGACGTTGCCCGCGCCCGCACCTATCGGCCTGCGCACCGATGCCGTGGTGGTGCTGACTGGCGGCAAGGGCCGGTTGAAGCGCGGACTGGCGGTAATCGAGGCAGGCAGCGCGCGGCGGATGCTGGTATCAGGGGTCGACCGCAACACCACCCGCAAGCAGTTGGCGGCGGCGGCCGGTGTGAAAAAATCACGGCTTGGCACCAGCGATCTGGGTTATGAAGCGGTAGATACACAGTCGAACGCCAAAGAAACCATGCGCTGGGTGGCAAAAAACGGTTTCACATCCATTCGTTTGGTCACATCCGCCGGGCATATGCGCCGCGCCAGGCTCGAGCTGAGCCGGGTGTTGCCAAGCAGCGTCACCGTCGTGTCGGATGCCGTTGCGGTCGAAGCCAAAGCCCCGTCGATCGCGACCGAATACAGCAAATATCTGTTGCGTCGCGCGGCGCTGGCGATGGGCGAAGCATGACGGCCATCGCTTTTCTGCGTTCCTGTCTGTTCACCATTGCCTTTTATCTGGGATCGATCGTGACGGTGACCGGCGCCTTGCTGGCCGGGCTGGTATCGCGCGCCGGGCTTTATCTCGGCCCCAAAATCTGGGCTGGCTGGTTCCTGTGGTGCAGCCGATGGCTGACCGGGGTAAAAATCAACATCGAAGGCGAGATACCGCCAGGCCCTCACCTGTTCGCGATCAAGCATGAATCGGCCTATGAAACCTTCCTGACGCTATGGCTGTTCACCCGTCCGGCGGTGGTGATGAAGGCGGAGCTGAAAACCATTCCGGTCTGGGGGGCGGCAGCGACCCGCCATGGCTCGATCTTTGTCGACCGCGAAGGCTCGGCAGCGATGTTGCGTACCATGATGAAGGCGGCGCAGGCGGCGGTCAGGGATGGCAGGCCGGTGGTGATTTTTCCCGAAGGCACCCGCGTTGCCGTGGGTGCCACGCCGCCGCTCGCTGCCGGTTTTGCCGGGCTCTACAAGATCTTGAAATTGCCGGTGGTGCCTGTTGCGCTCGACAGCGGCAGCGCCTGGCCCAAGGGTTTCGTCAAGCGGCCCGGCGTGGTCACCTTTCGGTTTGCCGCGCCGATTCCGCCGGGATTGGCGCGTGACGATATCGAAGCGCGGGTCCATGCCGCCATCAACCAGTTACAGTCCCCCGAGCGCGGTGTTGCCGCGCCGATCGCCCTGCAGGCCAGTTCATGAGCCGCCGTATCCCTTTATGGCTGACTCTGGTGCCGTTGGCTCTGGCGGTGGGGCTTTACCTTTTGCTCTGGCAGGGCTGGGCGCGCGATTTCGATAGCGAGGTGCACGACTGGTTGCCGGCAACGCCGTTCGAGGTGACCGGGTTCCCCTATCGGCTGGAAGCCCTGATCAGCCACCCCGAGTTGCAGGGCGGCGCCGTAGTGCGCCTGTTTGCGAGCGCGTCGCGCGCACGCATCAATCGCGGCCCCTGGCAGGAGGATCTGACACTGGTTGGTGCCGATTACCCGCGCTTTTCGGCGATCGTCGGGCCCGGCATCGGCGCCAGCTTTTCAGGAAAATCGGCGTTGACCAGCATCAAGGTCGAAAATGGCCGATTGCAGCGCCTGTCCAGCGTCATCGAAGCGGCCAACGCCCGGCTCGGTTTCAGCCCGGTAACGATAGCGGCCGACAGCCTGGAACTGCACCTGCGTGAGCGGCTGCCCGATGCCAGGACCCCGGAGGCGGCCACGCCGCCGCCGCGCGGCCAGTTGGTGATCAGCGGCCAGCGGGTGCGATTCGATCGCGGCGATGCGCTGACCCTGGCCGCCGACATGACCGTCACCGGCCCGGACCGGCTAACCGCCTATGATCGCTGGGCGACGACCGGCACCATCGAACTGACACGTGCCAGCCTGTCCGATGCGCATGGCGAAATTGCCGGCATCAGAGCCACAATTGTGCCGATCGGTCGGCGAGCGCTGCGCTTTGCGGGCACGATCGACACCATCTGCCCGGCAACGATCAGCGCGGCGTTTGCCGGTAAAACGGCTGCGCCGGAACAGCGGCTGCGCACTGCTCTGCGACTGGCCTTTGAAGGCGAACCGGGGACGATGCGACTGGCGGCGTTGCCCAACGATCTTGGCCAGCGGGCGGTGCGCGGCCAGCAACCGGCGTGTCCTGTGATCCGCAAGCTGCAATAGCGACTTTTTGGTCAGACTGTCCGGTCGACCAATACAGCGCGCGAAGCACGGGCGTTCGTCCGGCCGTCGGCTGTGCTTTTGGCAACGCTCTGAAACGAAATGCCGATCACGTGTCGGGAACAGTAAATAAATCCGGGCTGACATTGGCGCCGAACAGGGCAGGGGCAACCCACATAAGCGCCGTAACGTCGCTGCGGATGCTGCTTTTTGTAAGCGCATCAAGCCTGGTCGTGGCATCGGCACTGGCGCAACAGGCCCTGTCGGTCGTCGCGGTTGCTGGCCGCCAAGGGGCACCCGATGACGTCCGATGAAACAATGGGTGGCGCGCAATCGATCATGATCGAAAACGGGATTTTCCCGGGTGGCGCCGATCCACGACGGCCCGGCGCGCTGGCAATTGTGCCCTGATAATACCGGCCCCCCATTTGGGTGTATTGCAGACTGGTTGCCAAAGACTTTATTA
>Ga0105049_10011729_pt1 | contig 10044 bp, 7 predicted proteins | sample MAT06_FD_78087 | JGI IMG/M metagenome (GOLD analysis project Ga0105049, IMG submission 78087) | Freshwater microbial communities from Lake Fryxell liftoff mats and glacier meltwater in Antarctica - MAT-06 | ecosystem: Environmental > Aquatic > Freshwater > Ice > Liftoff microbial mat | place...
CGGGGCTTGTCGGTTCCTGCAGGTCGATTGTGGCTGCGAGCAATAAAGATATGGCTTCGGGAGTCAAATATTTCAATATCCAGCCGCGCAATCTGGTGCGCTCGTCGGTGTCGGTATAATCGGAGATTCTAGCTGAGCCGTCGACCCGCAGCTGATCCTGGCCTTGAAGAAAGGTTTCATTCAACCAAAGGCAGTCGTCGCGGGAGCGTGCCCGGATCGTCGCTTCAAAATCTGGAACATCCAACCGCAGTTTGGGGAATGACTTTAATTCAGCAACTGAATCGAGACGCTTGACCAAAGCAATCCGCGCCATCGTCTCTACTGTACGCTCATAATTCTCATTCATGGCCAACAGCCAGCCGATGACCGGAGCCGGGTATGCCTCGTTCACAAAGCTGGACGACACCGTTACCGGTCGCCCCAATCTGGAAACAGTTTCAAAAAAGTCAGTTACAACATCGCCACCGGCCAGATTGGTCCTGGCGAAATTGCGCAGCATGATATTCTGCGCTCCAACTTCCGCCGCAAATTTGCTGATTTGCTTGCGAATTGCAAACCTGGATTCCGAAGGAATTCGCAACTCCACCAACCTGCGCCCGGCCCGTATATTCTGCTGCAGAGAAGACACATAAAGATCCACCGGGTCGCGCACATAGGCAATGACCGTAATTCGATCAAAGGTCCGGCGCATCCGGGCGATCAAGGGAGAAGGGTCAGCCAGCGACGAGAAATGTTCGCTGGACAAGATCATCGTATGATCGGGGCGGTCTTTCGCGGCTTGTTCCAGATCAAGCCATTGCAGTTCAGCCCAGGCCACGGCTTCGGCCCAGCCTTTGTGCTTGCGCCGCAGGGTGGGATTGAACGCGGTTTCGGATTGAAATGGCAAAGGCAGCGCGCTGGCGGCATTTTCTCCGTCACTGGCGGTCAGAAACCCCTGCTGTTCCAGATTGGCAACATTATTCCGCATGGCGTGCTGAATTGAGGAAGTGCCGGTTTTGTGCGGGCCTATATGCAAGACAGCGTCCATCAGCGCGGTTCCGGTGTGTTACAGGAGGCTGGCGTGGTCAGTACGATCATGGAACCTCTCTGGCGAGTACGGCTACATAGGCCATGATGTCCGTGGTGGCGACTGCAAGGCGCCCTTCATAGTTGGTATGGGGCTTTGCATCGTCAACCGGAAAAGGCACCCGATCTACGCCGCGATAGAGGTTCATCGCTTGCCGATTGCCCAGCCGGAAGCGGCGCAAAACATTCCTTTTGGCTTCCAACGACAGAATGCCGCTGCGGGTCTTTTGCAAATTGTCGGAATTGGCAGCAGCCATTTCGACCAGGTGGATCACAAAATCATGATGTCCGTCCTGCCGAGTCAGATAGGGGTTGCACAACCGTAGATATTCCAGCGCGTCAGGCGGCAGGGACACCTTCTGCAGAATCGACAATTCAGCTGGCTTGAATACTGGCTTTGACGTCAAGCCAAGCGTTCGCAGGAAATCATATTCGATGCCATCTGGCAGGTGTTGTTTGCCAAACAGCCGAAGCCGGATTGCCTCTTTGCCAAAAACCTCCGCCCACCGGTTCAGGATCACCTGTGTTTCAAGGAAAAACAGGCTCGACTCGGTGACGTACTCATCAAGAGTTCGGGTTTCCCGCGTCCCGAAATCCTTGACGAGCTGATTGTAATAACTTTCCAGATAGGAGTCAGAGCTGCGCAAGTAGAAGACAACCGAAACATCAAACCATTCGCGCAGCGCTGCCAATCTTTCAACATTGCCGATCCATTCAAAATCTTCGGAGCTGATTACAACCTGCTCATGAGGTGATGCGACGGCTTCGGCAAGAAAAGCAGGCCAATGGTCCAAGGACAACAGCGCCTCGCCTTGCGTTTCCTGCTTTCGGACGGACCATGCCAATTGGTGATGGGCACCGTATATCCGACCTGCTTTTGGGTACAGTATTCCCAATTGATCAAGAATCGGTTGATTAATAGAGAAACTGTTTTGTAGAAATGTTGTAGCAGTCTTGTGAGAGCCAATATGAACAGTCAACCTTTTTTTCATTGCAAGGACCTCATGGCCTGTCGCCCTTTACCATCGCCGGGTGCATACCGGCCGAATCGAAGTAGGCCCAGAAATAGGCAACTCCGAAATCCTTGAGCTTTTGGTGGTAATAGTGCACGTGGAACGGGAAATCTACTGCTGTTACCGTGTCATCCGGCACTGCGCGAAACGCCCAGTTCCCCAGCGCCTTTTGCATGTAGACCCACAGTTCCGCAGCAGCCTTGAGGAATTTCGGTTTCAGGTCGGGGCGCAGGCTGTCGTAAATCCAGTTCACCGTATTGGCGAAAGATTTCACCAACGGGCCGAAATCGTTCCACCCCTCGCTCAGCCCGCGTTTCAGCATCATGCGGAACATTCCCAACGAATAGAAAAACCGCTCGTCACCCTGTTTGATGTCTTGCCCGGGATGTTGGCGATAATGGTATTTCACATGATCCACCGCCGGGATGTTGCGGGCATGCAGCAGGGTCAGCAACTGGAAGATCTGGTCGTCAAAGGCGCGGATATGTTCGGGAAAGAAGATCTTGCGGTTATCGAGGAAATCGCGGCGATAGACCCGCCGCCAGATCGTCGGCTGACCGATCATCAGATGATTGGCCGGGATCGTGAAATACTCACCCGCGCCGAATTTGCCGCGCCGCAGTTCGGCAAACGCCTCGCCCTCATAGCTGGGCAAATAGGTCGCTTCGCCATCCGTCACGTGAAGATAGTCAAATCCGCCCTGCACCACCTCTGCCCCGGTATAGCGCGCCAGTTCCAGAAGTTCGGGGAACAACTGGCCGTCGATCACATCATCGGCGTCGACAAAGGCGATGTGGCTGGCGCGCGACATCATCCTCCCGTAATTCCGCGCCGAGGCGCAGCCTCCGTTCAGCTTGTGATGCAGCGAAACGCGCGGGTTGCCCGCAAAGGCTTCGCGCACCACATCGCCGCAGCCATCGGTGGAGCCGTCATCCACCACCAGCGCCCGCACATCGGGGCTGGAATTGGCAACGATCCCTTCAACGCATTCCACGATATAGTCGCGGGTGTTGTACATCGACACCACCACATCCAGCCCCGGTTCGCGGCCACTGAATTGCGGCGTGCGGCGCAGTTTCAGCGGGCCACCGGCGCGGGGCAGATAGGTTTGCCGCGCACCGTTCGGGTTGTTGAACATTGTGGAGGAGGAAACATGATCCCACATCTCGCCCACCACCTGATCGAGATCGGCTTTCGCCAGCCCATCCAGCACCGCCTGTTCCAGCCGGGGGGCGATCAGTTTCAGCAGCGTCGGTTTCAGCGCGCACAGGGCATCGGCGGGGATGGTGCGAAAGGCGCGGGGCTCGAAATCGAACGGCACGTCGCCGCTGGTCAGCGCCTCGATCGAGCCGCGTTTGGTCAGGTGCTGGATATAGGGCCGCTCGGCCAGCATGCCGCGCACCGCATCCAGATCGCGGGCCTTCAGGGCGGCACCGGCATCATCGGCCAAATGAGGGTCAGCGGCACCGACAGCCAGATTGACGGCAACAACATTGGTCAGCCCCGCATCCGCGATATTGCGCTGCAGCACTGCGAAGAAATCGGGGTGCGGTTCAAAACACCAGACTGTCCAGCCGGGAAAGGCACTGGCGAACAGCAGGCCAAAAAGTCCGTAGCCCGCCCCTACATCCAGCGCCACGCCGGTGGCGGGCAGCATCTGGGTGGTCAGGAACGGCTGATAGATGTTTTCCAGCCGCCATTCGCTGTCAGCCATCAGAAAGCGGTCGCCCGGCACATCCAGCACCAGCGTTGCGCCAAAGGCGGAAACCGCATGGGCCACCGGGTCGGGCAAAAGCTCCCCGGCGGGCGGTTCCTCGGCCAGTGGCGCGGCACCTTCGGCGCCGATCTCATCCAGGGGCACCGGCAGCGCCTCATCCGCCGGGCCGGGCACTGGCAAAAGGGTGTTCTGTTCGTCGATCAGTGGAACCTCAGACATGGATCAGCGCCTCCAGCGCCTGACGCACCGCGCCGAATTCGCGCGAACCGGCCAGATCCGCCGGTATGTCACGGGGAAAGTTGAAATAGAGCGGCTCGACCATGCGGTACATCGCCTTGGCCGCTTGCCAGTAGTTGTAGCGGTGATGGTGCGAAATCGAATCGCCGCACCATTGCAGGATCTTGGCGCAGGACAGCACCACTGCGGCGCGGTGCAGCGGGTCGTTGAACTGGCTCTGGCGGGCAAACACCTCCAGCGTCAGTTTGGTGACGGCGATGATGTCAAACCGCAGATCGGTGAAGGAGGAGGTGATCTGCGGCCGCATGTAGCGGCGGAAATAGCTGAAACAGGGAGTATCCAGAAAGCTGATCCGCTGCGCCCGCGCCAGAACAGCGGTGTGGAAATAGATATCCTCAAAGAAATGGGTGTTGGGAAAACCGATCAGATTGGATTTCAGAAAGGCGCTGCGTACCAGCTTGTTGGCCGATTGCGGCTCCATCAACTGCGCCAGCGCCATCACATGCGACAGGTCCGGATGGTTGGGTTCGATCATGCCGCCCGGAACCAGTTCGCGCACCCGCTTGAACTTGGGCGCATCATAGAACGGCGTCAGATCATCGCGCACTTCGGACAGCATGCCCTGACACAGCACCAGATCCGGGGCGTCGCGGTCGATAACCTGAGCCATCGCGGCAAAAGCCCAGGCCGGGCGGCTGTCATCGGCATCGAGAAAACAGACATAGTCGCCCGTCACCTGCTCCAGCCCCTTGTTGCGGGCCCCCGACAGGCCATCATTGGCCTGATAGATGATCTTGAAACGCGGGTCGTTCAGGGCACGCAGCACCCCATGGGTTTCGCGTTCCGACCCATCATCGACGATGATGTATTCAAAGTCCTGAAAGCTCTGATTCAGGACCGAATTCACTGAAATCATCAATGCATCGGCTTCGTTGTAGACCGTTGTAATACAAGATATTTTCGGCAATGGACCCAAACCCCCGGGGCAAACAGCGCACCCTCTCCTAGTGGTGATGGCATCCGAGGTCAAGAAACTTGGGCTTTTGCGTCGCCAACAGCGCTATCGCAGCCGCTTTCCCAGCGCCGTCCGCAGGATCAGCCAGACATCAAGGCACAGCGTCCGGCGGTCGCGGTAGATCAGGTCCAGCCGGGCCTTGCGCGGGATGCACAGCCGGATATAGGCGGCTTCGGTCGCTTCCGGTGTGATGCAGCACGCCAGCACCCGCTCCTCATAACGGTGGATATGCAGGGTGGCGAGGCCGGTAACCCCGGGGCGGCATTCCAGCACCGCTGCAAAAAGCGCCGGAAACATCTCGACATAGCGGCGCAACTCCGGTCGTGGGCCGACAAAGCTGATGTCGCCGCGCAGGATGTTCCACAGTTGAGGAACCTCATCCAGCCGGGAGCGCCGCAGAAAGCGCCCCATCGGCGTGATCCGCGACACCTTGTCGCCACCCGAAACCCCGGCGTCGCGGTCGGCTACCGTCATGGTGCGCAATTTCCACAGGGCAAAACCCTGATCCGGGGTCTTCATCCGTTCCGACACATAGAACAGCGGCAACCCCTGCCGCCAGGCCAACACCACCAGCAGAACCAGCAGAACCGGTGCCAGCAGAACCAACAGTACCAACGCCAGGGTGATATCGAACAAGCGCTTGCCCGGGGTCATGGCTTGCCCTGTGGTGCCGCCAATCCCGCAGCCGTCGTTGGTGCCAACCAGTCCTGCTGCGGCATCGGGCACGGCAAGGGGAAGGCGCAGTCTTCAGTCAAACCGTTCAACACCTGCATGCCCTACATAGGTTCGAATGCAGTCAACCACGAATCGCGCCTGATCGTCGGTCATGGAGGAGAACATGGGCAGGCTCAGTTCCCCCGCGAAAGATCGGTCTGCATTGGGATGTGACCCGCTGCCAGCCCAGGCCGGATGCTGATGAAGCGGTATGTAATGTACTGACGTATCAATGTCGTTCTGCCGAAGATATCGGTGCAAGCCATTTCTGGACAGAGACAGACTCACGTCTATGGGGTACAGGTGCCAGGCGTCCCGGGATTTCGGGTCGCGATCCATCGGGGGACAGGTGATCCCCGGCAAATCCGACAGTCCGGCAAGGTAGATTCCGGCCAGGTCCCGCCGGCGGTCTTGCATCCCGGCCAGACGATCCAGCTGAACCAGTCCCATGGCTGCAGCCACGTCGGTGAGATTGCACTTCCAGCCGATTTTCTCGATGCTGTAATCCCACGACAGTCCGCCGCTGTATCTTTCACGCAAGTCCCGCGAGAACCCGTGGAGGCGGATTTTTCGAAGCTCCCGGGCCAGATCGGCGTCTTCGGTCAGGATCATGCCGCCATTGCCGGTACACAGGTTCTTTGTGGCGTAAAAGGAGAATACGGTGGCAAGTGCCCCGCTGTTTCCCACGCATTCGCCATTGACCAGCGTTGTCACCGCATGCGCCGCGTCATCAAGAATGATGCAATCGGCGGGCAGCACACCCCGCATGGCGCGCAGATCGAGCCCTCTCCCCCCGAAATGAACGGGCAATGCGACCCTTGCTCCCGCACCCGCCCCTGCCCAATCCGCCAGATCCGGCGTGTAGGACCCGGGGGCGGTGTCCACCAGCCGGACATCGGCACCAAGCTGGGCGGCCATGCCGGCGGGACCAGCGAAAGTGTAGGTCGGGCTTGCGACTTTCTGCCCACGCACTTCCAGCGCAGACAACAACAGCAGAAATCCTTGGGTGCAGGACCCCACGGAAACAGCGTGGGACGCCCCGAAACTCTTTGCAAAACTTTCCTCGAATTGATTGCAGATCCTTCCGGTGGCCAGGTCGCCGGACAGGATGACAGCCTTTACGGCCTCAGCCTCGGCATGTCCGACATCGGGTCTGGCGAACGGAACTTTGATATCAGCCTCCACTGTGCGGGTGCTCGGCCGCGAATTGGTTCCGGCTTTCTGAGGAATAAAGTCGACCGGAGTTGCGATGACGGCGTTCGATCTTTGCCTTTCATCCAGACAGAATACAACCACATCGTCTTTTGTCGTGTCGCTGCGCGCGGCTGGAGCAAGCAGGGCCGCCAACTCACCATCATGATGCAGGCAAGTTTTCTGAATCGCATGCGCTTTCCTGCGCGGCTCCCGCGACCTGCGTTGAAATTCAGGATGGCAGGGTGCGACGGCCTGCGCCGCCAACCCCTGCGCTGCCGACAGCGCAGCGCCGGATCCACGGGTGGATTACCGCCCACGCGACCCGGATCTCACGCCCGAGTCTGCCGCTTGCACCACGATCACGATCACGATCACGATCTCGACGGAATGTGGCTGTTTCTGCATCGCTTTGCCTATTCACCTTGCAGAAGGCGGGTTTGCGTTGACCTGACCGGTATGGTCAGTATCTTGGCGCAGCGATCTAAGTCCATGCATACCTGAGCCCGGACCCAGATCCTGAACCCTGACCTCTGGCGCGGATGTTGCATGAAGCCGTTTCTTTTTCGTTTTCCCGCGCTGCTCCGGATGTTCTGGCTGCCGGTTTTCGGGGTCATGGTGCTTGGATTGGCCGGGTGCAACCTGCCACGTGGCGCGGCGCTGCAAACCGAGGTGTTGCGGGGGCAAGATGAGGAAACCCGCGACTATCAGATTATCTCTGTCACCAAGGGCAATCTGGACAGCGTGTCGGGCTGGCCCGGCGCCGGCGGCTTTGCCCAACTGGGATGGATCGGCAAACAGCGCGGCCCGGCAACCTCGGTGATCGCGGCAGGCGACGTGATCAACCTGACGATCTGGGACAATGACGAAAACTCGCTGCTGACCCCGCCCGCCGCCAAGGTGGTGGATATCCAGGGCGTGCCGGTGTCATCTTCGGGTACGGTGTTCATCCCCTATCTTGATGAGATCGTGCTGAACGGATTGACCCATGACGAAGCGCGCAAGCTGATCCAGACCGAACTGGCAACCATCCTGCCTTCGGCGCAGGTGCAACTGGCGGTAACGCCGGGGCGGCGCAGTTCGGTGGATGTGGTGGGCGGTGTGGTCAGCGTGGGCAGTTACCCGCTGCCTGACCGCAACTTTTCGGTGCTGTCGCTGGTGTCGCAAAGCGGCGGCGTTGCCCCCGGCCTGCGCAACCCGCAGTTGAAGCTGGTGCGCGGTGACGGTGTTTACGGCATTTCGGTGGAGCGGCTGTTTGCCGACCCGTCGCTGGATGCCACGCTGCAAGGCGGCGACAAGCTGATTGTCGAGGAAGACAAGCGCTATTTCCTGTCGCTAGGCGCGACGGGAACCGAGGATCTGCAGTATTTTCCCAAAGATACCCTGTCGGCGCTCGATGCGGTATCGCTGAGCGGTGGCGTCGATGACAGCCGCGCCAATCCCAGGGGCGTGCTGATCCTGCGGGAATATCCGGCAAAGTCGGTTCGCAGCGACGGCGCTGGCCCGGATCGGGAACGGGTGGTCTTTACCCTCGATCTGACCACGGCAGACGGTCTGTTCTCGGCCCGAAAATTTCAGATCCAGCCAAAGGATCTGGTGCTGGTAACGGAATCCCCGATCAATTCGGCGCGCACGGTGCTGGGGCTGGTGGGTCAGGTGCTGGGCGTGGCAAGCCGGTTGTAACGCCGGGTCAGCCCCGGCTTGGATCAGGCCGCTGACAGGCACGCGGTGCCCCTTTGGCAGGGGTTGCGGTGGCACCACAGGCGATAGAGCGGCAAGTTGTCCGGCCAAGGTTGCGATCCAGCCGCCAGCGGCACTGGCGCGTCAGGGTAGAGGTGCGGCACTTCAGCCACAGTTAGCCGAAGGTGCCGACAAGCAGGATCAAAAGCAGGATCGGCATGGCGCCGGATACCACGCAACAGTGCCGCAGGGAAGCAGGTGCGCCTGTGGGAAGGGGGCAACGATGACGGTGTCCAGGTTTTGTCAAGGTGGCCAATGAGATGGATTTTGAGGTGGATTGGACAGCCGCTGCCATGGATCATTGCCGGGCTGGTCTTTGCCGTTGTGGTGCGGCTGGCCAGAGATGATCCAGGTTCCCCGCTGTGGTTCGCCGAGTATCTGCTACATGGTCTGATGCTGCATCACCTGTGGCGCGGTGGTCCACGGTTGCGGGTTTCCCGGGCACAGGCCGGTTTGGCCTATGTGGCGCTGGTTCTGCTGTTCGGTGCGATTTACGAGGCGAGCCTGACGGTGGATGGCACCGGCATCGGCGGGATGCATGCGCAGACCGGGCTTTCCTACCTGCTGGCCTTTGGTGACTATCTGCTGCTGGCGCTGGCGTCGCTTTGGGTGATCCGCCGCTTTGGTCTTGGGTTTCCCGGCGCATTCTTTCTGGCGGCAGGGTTCAGCCTTTCGGAAGGGCTGATCTTTACCGGGGTTCTGGCGCAGCTGATCGCATCACCGCTTTGGGTCATGGCACCGTTGATGCTGGCCTATTACACCCTTGCCTACTCCGGTTTCATCGCATTGCCATTGCTGTTGCTGCCTGTGGGAAGCTTGATTCAAGGCCCTACCCGGTTGCGCCTGCCGTGGGTCTGGGCGTTGGGCTTTGGGATTTCCTGCGTCACGCGGCTGGTCTGGGGGTTGATCTACATCCCGGCAGTGGAGTGGCTGGTGGGGCTGTAGCCGCTACAGCACCCGCTCTGCCATCAGCTTGTTGAACTCGGCAATCGCCTTGGCCGGGTTCAGGCCTTTGGGGCAGGTCTGCCGTTGCCTCGACGATTTTCACCACCCGGATGCGCCAAGATTGATCTGAACCATGGCCCGCTTGCGCAAACGGCTCACCTTCAACTGGTATGTCGCCCGTCCCACCAAAGGGATAGCTTTCCCAACTCAAGTCATGCCGCGCAGCGGGAGGGAGAGACAATGCACAAGTTCTTGGCCCGTTTTCTGACAATTCCGGTCGCAGTCACTTGTTTGGGATTCCTTCGCGCGATGTCGCTTTCCGGCTGCATCCTGACCGTCGATCCGATCATCAGCGTCTCGGCCGACGAAGATGTTGGCCCGACCCTTTGCGACACATCTTGGCAAAC
>Ga0105049_10011730_pt1 | contig 10043 bp, 12 predicted proteins | sample MAT06_FD_78087 | JGI IMG/M metagenome (GOLD analysis project Ga0105049, IMG submission 78087) | Freshwater microbial communities from Lake Fryxell liftoff mats and glacier meltwater in Antarctica - MAT-06 | ecosystem: Environmental > Aquatic > Freshwater > Ice > Liftoff microbial mat | place...
CGAGGTGTGCAGCCGATCCTCGTTGATGTCATACAAGGTAAGGGTACAATCTTGTAATTCGGGATAGCTGAGAATATCCCCCATCAAATTTTTGGCAAAGACGGTACTGCCTGCCCCAATAAAGGCGACTTTGGTTGCCATAACTCGATCCTTTCTGAAAGCTTTTGGATAAATAGGTCCAGCAGAACATGATGGCGTGCCGATTATGGATTAGCGATTGTCACCATCGCCACCGATGGCGCCGCGTTCCAGGCGCGAGAATAATTTAACGATGTTGGCTTCGGCCACATCTTGCAGCGACAGATCCAACTCGGTGCAGATCTGGGCCAGATACCAGAGCACGTCGCCCAATTCTTGCTTGAGCGCTTCGCGATCCGCATCGCTAATCACGCCGTTGCGGTCGCGGAAGATTTTTTTGACTTTGCCTGCGACTTCGCCAGCTTCGTTGGCGAGACCCAAGGTAGGGTAGACAATCGCGTGATCGGTATGAATCAGCGACCAGGTTTTACGCGATTCGCGTTGATAGGTATTAAAATCATCGATATGCATTGAAAGTTACGATTGTTCCTGCTTTTGTTGTAGCCATGACACAAGGTTCGCTAGATGTGGATGGGAATAGAGCCTATTATACTTGATCGGGCAGGGAAAGTCATAGTTTGCCGATTTTCCTGGGCACGCTTCTGTAATAAAAATATAGCAAAAACGCATAGATAACGCTAACGTTTTCACGATTACTGATGTAGCCTCGCCTACAGTGCGACGACCTTGACGGATGTAGACTAATAGCATATAATTCGCTATAGAAAATATAGCGACACTTGCAAAATCCATACACTGTCGGCAAGCGCTTATGCGCTGGGATCCGCAGTTCATTTTATGACCGTTGATACAGGCTAGCTCGTGTAACGGTCGAGAGAATAAGGGGCAAATTGATTATGACGAATGGTCAGGTATATACCAACGGTGCTGCGCATAGTAAAAATGGGCATGAAACAGTTGAGGATGTGATCATTATTGGCAGCGGGCCGGCGGGCTTTACGGCAGGATTGTATACGGCGCGTGCTAATCTCAACCCGCTATTGATTACGGGCAACGAATATGGTGGACAAGTCAGCATTACCTATGAAGTGGAAAACTATCCGGGCTTTCCCGAAAGCTTGAGCGGGCCAGAACTGGTCGAAAAGATGAAGACGCAGGCTGAGAAGTTTGGTTGCCGCGTTGAATTTGACTATGTGACCGAGATTGTCACCGATCAACATCCCTTCCTGGTGCGCACGGCCAATGGCAAAGAGCATGTGACCAAAGCGATTATTTTGGCAACGGGGGCCCGCCCGCGCTATCTGAGCATTCCGGGCGAGAAAGCCTACACGGGCAGGGGCGTCAGCTATTGTGGCACTTGTGATGGCTTCTTCTTCCGTGGCAAAGATGTCGTGGTCGTGGGTGGTGGTGATAGCGCAGTGGAAGAAGGACTTTTCCTAACCAAATTTGCGACGCGTGTGCGTGTCTTGCATCGGCGTGATCAATTGCGGGCCAGCAAAATTTTGCAAGAGCGTGCCTTCCAAAATGAGAAGATGGAATTTATCTGGAATACAGTGCCCACCGAAATCATTGGCGACGCGCAAGGCAAAGTAACTGGTGTGATTACCCAAAATACGGCTACTGGCGCGGCGGGGCAACTGGACACCGATGGCGTTTTCATTTTTGTGGGCCACATTCCCAACAATGATCTGCTCAAAGGCAAGTTTGATCTGGACGAAGATGGCCATCTGATTACTGACCGCTACACGCGCACCAACATTCCTGGGATCTTTGCCGGCGGCGAGATCATGGACAAGGTCTTTAAGCAAGTGGCGACCAGTGTCGGGCAAGGCTGTTCGGCGGCCATGCAGGCGACGCGTTGGCTAGAGGAATTCGAGTCACACGGCGTGATTGATCTTCAGACTGATCCCCGTCAATTTCCGCATACCAAGGTTGTTACTGCGTAAACACACCGCGTATTGGCGTGCTGCATAACACCATTCTTTCAATGCCGATCATGTGTACACATGATCGGCATTTTGCTTTCTGCGAATCATTCGCTCTGTGCTACAATCAACGCGATGATCGCCGACGAACCACACCCGCACCACGCGCCCGAAGCCCAAGCCGCTCCCAAGGTTGGTTTGGCTCATAGTGCTGCCTTGCTATCGATTGGTAACATTGCCAGCCGGGGGTTGGGGTTGACACGCGAGATCGTGATCGCGCGGCTGTTTGATGCGCGCCTGGTCGGCGCATTTACGATTGCCAGCCAAGTTCCGACGCTACTCTACGATCTGCTGATCGGTGGCATGTTGAGCGCGGCGTTGGTGCCGGTGCTGAGTGCCTACGCCAACCAGGATCCGCGCGAGTTTCGGCGATTGGTCCGCCTGTTGCTAACGGTGTGCACCTGCCTTTTTTCGCTGTTGACCGTTGGTCTCCTCTTGGCTGCACCCCAAATCACCTGGCTGTTGGCCGGTGGCTTTGCCGAAAATGATCCCGAACTATTTCGCTTTACGACCCAACTGATTCGCTGGATCACCCCAGCGATTTGGCTCTTTAGCATGGCCGGTTTGTTGACGGCTGTACTTTATGCGCTGCAACGCTTTACCTGGCCAGCGTTTGCCACGGCCATCTACAATTTGGGGGTTGTCTTGGCCGCGCCTTTGTTGGCCAAACAGATTGGTGTGACCAGCTTGGTCGTGGGCATTGTGGCGGGCGGCTTGGTGCAATGTCTGTTGATGGGCTGGGACATGTGGCGGGCGGGCTTGTCGTTCCGGCCTAGTTTTGCTTGGCGACATCCAGCCTTGTTGCGCATTGTCAAGCTCTATCTGCCGATTGCGGCGGGGCTACTGGTGAGTTTATTTCAAGTTGGATTGGACCGGCGCTTGGCCAGCGGCATTAGCGCCGAAAGCATTGCCTGGATGCGCTATGCGACGACGCTGCAACAGTTGCCGCTGGGCTTGATCAGTGTTGCCATCTCTCTGGCCGCTTTGCCCCGTTTGAGCCAATATTTTGCCGCACAACAGGAGCAAGCCTATCGGCAAACCCTGGGCCGCGGCCTCCGCATGGTCATGTTTTTGATTGCGCCGGCGGCAGTTTGGCTTTGGTTGCTGAGCGAACCATTGGCGCGCTTGATTTTTCAGCATGGTCAATCTTCGCTGGAAGATACAGGACAAATTGTCCAAGCGTTGCATATTTATCTGATTGGGATGCTCTTTGCTGCGATTGACTTTCCCTTAAATTACGCCTTTTACGCGCGCCATAATACGGTGTTGCCGGCGATTGTCGGCGTACTTAGCGTGGGGGTCTATATCGTAACGGCCTTTACACTCTTGGCTCCGTCGGGCTATCTGGGGTTGGTATGGGCCGATACTGCCAAGCAAGCCAGTCATGCGCTGATTATGTTGGGCTTACTGCGCTGGCGTGTTGGCCGCCTTGATGCCCAAATGGGGCGCGGTGTGCTGCAAATCGCATTGGCGGCGTTGGCGATGGCAGGTATCATTTTGCTGTTTTTCTACAGTGTGGACCGGCCAGCCAATCACACCTTGTGGACAGATACCTTCACGCTTGTGGCGACAGGGGGATTGGGCGTGTTAGCCTATTTTGCCGTACTTGCTTTGACGCGCTTTGCGGAAGCCCAGCAATTGTGGGTCTGGGGTAAACATCGCTTGGGCTTTGCGCGCGTTGCATTGCTGAAATAGCCAGGCAACAAACTGTATCTTTTGCCCAAGTAGACGTATAATAGAAAATCGTTCCTGAATGAAGAGTTTTCTCGGAAATTTGTCTTTGCACCTTGCCTACCTTATGGCGCGGGACTCGTTTTCCTGTAGCGTGATTTCAGCACTAGAAAAGATCAGAGAAATGGCAACCAAGAAGAAAACCAATATATCCAAGAAGCCGAACGCGAGCGCCGGGCAGCCGCGTAGCTATAGCGAATTGTACAAGAGCGACAATGTACGTCCGGTCTCGACGGTGGCAACGCCTGTGCGCAGAGTTGTGGTCGCCAAAACACCCGCTTCGGCAACGTCGGCACTAAGCTGGGAGCAGGAATATACCTATGTCGCGCGCGATCTGCGTATGCTGGGTATTGTATCTGCGATCCTCTTTGGCAGCATTATGATTAGCGGCTTCTTTTTCTAGGCCACTTTCACGGCAAATTCTGCTAGGTGCGGCGCGTGTGCGTAGAGCTCGGGGATTTCTCATCTTTGCTTGCTGGTGCCAATAGTGTCCATCCTAGCACGTGTAGCAACCAACTGAGCCATAAATTGCGTGTGAAGAGAAAAAGAACCGTGGTGGTGACTAAGAGGGCACACTTACAGATGCGCTGGGAGAAGCTAGTTTGATAGCGCAGCGCTTCGGGCAGGGCCAAGAGCACCGCCATCCAGGCTGCCCAGTAGCCAGCCTGAGGGGCAAGCAAGGGAAAGGCCAAGAAAATTTCCCACAGCGCGCTGCGCAAAAATGCCCAGTGGAATTCTTCCGCGCCGATAGCGACCAGCGAAACTGGCAACGCGGCAGCAGTGCGTGGCGTGAGATAATTCTGCGAACCGGCGGCCTCTGCCGGCGCGTGTGCAACTGGCGCATTGGCTACCGGAAAGGCTGTAACGCTGCGCACGATAATGAGTACGACAAGCACCCCGCCAATTAACACCAGGCCAAAACCAAAACTGGCAAACCAGTTGATCCCAGTAAGCCCCATCAAGCGCGGCGAAATTCCACCCGTCAACAAGCCAAGATAGGGTATCACGATCCAACGAGCGTTGCACAGAATGGGGCGGTACCGTAGCGGCGTCCGTTGATAAAAGAAGAACAAACAGCTGCCGCAGATCAAGCTGATGCCAAGCCAGCCAAGTGGCCCTTGCCAAAGCGCTGCGGATGAAGGTGACAACTCACTCATGATTTGTCCAGCAACAGAGTAAACGTACCCATATGAACTTTCGGCGGATTGTTATCTTTGTGATCATTATAATGCTATTTGCGATTTTTCGCCCATTCGGCTTTGGGCGCGAGCTCAGGCGCATGTGGGCGCAGCGCGAATTAATTACGCGCTTTCTCACCACGCTAGTCCTGATCTACTTGGCCTATGGAATTTACCAATTGTATACCGAAGGCTGGCTTGAACAATGGTTTGGGCCAGGATTTTTGCGCTGAATCCTGAGCTTGCTACCGCGCTTTGTTTTCTTTGCCCCTAGCTAGGCCAAAAGCACTTTTGAAAATTATATGGGCATACAGACGTTACTTGGGGAGGTAGCTAGCAGGGGCGTGGCGGCTATTGCGGTGGTGTCTGCCAAAGATTTTGTGCTAAATTGGTAGCCAAAGCCATGGACAGTTTTGAGATAGTCTGGATTGGCGGGGTCTTTTTCCACTTTGCTGCGCAGACGACGCATGGTCACACGCACAAAAGTGAGATCTTCGTGTGGACAATACTCCCAAACTGCGCGCAAAAATTCCTCTTTGCTCACGGTTTTATCCGGGTTCCGCATTAGATAAACGAGCATACGATGCTCGTTTGGGGTCAAACTTACTCCTTCTCCGCGTACCGTCACCTGTTGCAATGATTCATTGACTGTAATATCGCCATAGGTGATGATGGGGGTTGGTACAGTGCGCACCTGCTGGTTGACTCGGCGCAGAATCGCACGAATACGTGCCCGCAACTCTTGCAAGTCAAACGGCTTTGTCATATAGTGATCCGCGCCTAGTTCCATGCCCGTGATCACATCATCGGTACGCGAATTGGCAGTGAGGATGATGATTGGCACATCAGTGCTTTTGCGCAATTCGGTACAGACTTCCAAACCATCGACAAAAGGCATGTTGAGATCGAGTAAAACACAATCAACTTGATTTTGCTGAAACATAACCAGCGCTTCGCGACCATCACAGGCTGTGAGCACTTGGTAGCCGTCCAATTTTAGGATGACTAAGAGTAATTTGCGCAGGGGCTCGTCATCATCGACGACAAGAATTTGTGTTTCATTTTGCGCGACTCGGTGGACGCGATTCTGTTCGGCGCGATTGTCCAAACTGCTCATACTCGTTCCTTCTATCTGTCTGCTTGCCCCTAGCGGTAGAAAAGAACATTACCCTAGAATCTTACGTATGGTAGCCGGATTGTGCCTAACCGTCAATTATTAGGTATTGACAATGGCAATGAAACTATCCTAGAAAATCGAAAACACAAAACAGACGCATTTCCCAGTAATGACACCCGGCAGAAAAGGAAGGTAAAATGGAAATTCCAACAATTGCGACAATTCGGGCGGCCCGCCAAGCTTTGGAAGGATTAGTCGTGGAGACCCCGGTGTGGCGTTGGTCCAATCAAGATGTTACGCAAGCCCTGGGCGCGGCAACCCAAGTCTATTTAAAACTCGAACTTTTTCAGCATACCGGCACCTTTAAGCCGCGCGGTGCCTTAACCGTGATGTGCAATCTTGATCATGCGGCTCTGGCCAAGGGTGTTACGGCGGTCAGCGCGGGCAACCATGCGATTGCCGTTGCCTTTGCCGCCCAACTTCTCGGCACAACCGCCAAGGTAGTGATGCCCAAAACTGCTAACGCATTCCGTGTCGCCACCTGTCGTGCCTATGGGGCCGAGGTCGAGTTGGTCGAGAATGTGACAGTTGCCTTTGAACGGGTCAAGCAGATTCAAGTGGAAGAAGAGCGCCACTTTGTCCACCCCTTCGAGGGCTTCCATACGATCTTGGGTACGGCAACCCTTGGGCTTGAATTTTGTACGCAGGTGGAAAATCTCGACGCTGTGATTATCCCGATTGGCGGCGGCGGTTTGATCGCAGGTATGGCAACTGCCATCAAGCAGATGCAGCCCGACTGTTTGATCTTTGGCGTGGAACCAGTGGGGGCAGATAGTATGCACCGCAGTTTTGCCGCAGGATCACCACAAGCGATTCCCGCTGTCCACACGATTGCCGACAGTTTGGGAGCACCCCACGCCGCACCCTACAGTTTTAGTCTCTGCCAGCGTTTTGTCGATGAATTGATTTTTGTCACCGACGCCGAAATTCGACAGGCGATGGCACTTCTCTTTCGCTCGATGAAGTTGGCAGTTGAGCCGGCTGGCGCAACCGCAACCGCAGCCCTCTGGGGACCTTTGCGCGAGCGCTTACGCGGCAAGCGGGTTGGGGTGATCGTATGTGGCGCGAATATCGACCTTGCTACCTTTACCGCCCACATCAGTGCTGCTGAAGCTGAAAGTGCCCAGCAAGCTTGATCTGCCATTTTATTAGCAAAGAATAATCGGCAAAAGAAAAGGGATCTCTTTATCAGAGATCCCTTTTGGAGCCGTTGAGGGGAATCGAACCCTTGACCTGCGCATTACGAGTGCGCCGCTCTGCCATCTGAGCTACAACGGCATGTACATAGCGTTTCCTCACGCTTGGAAACAAGCCTAGTATACCCAAACTCACAGAATAAAGCAAGTTTCTGCCTATTCTGTGAGCGCTTGTGTAAGGTATCCGTGTGGGCTACTGCTTGACGCGTGTGATGTAGCTGCTGTCGCGCGTATCAATGCGAATCAATTCGCCTTCGCTGACAAACATGGGCACCTGCAGTCGTAGGCCCGTTTCGACTTCGACCTGTTTGGTAAGCGCGCTAGCGGTATCGCCGGCCACCGCCGCGTCGGCCCAGACAACCCGCAGATCTACGGTGTTGGGCAGCGAAATGTTGATCGGCTCGCCTTCGTAGGTCTCCAGCACAACCACCTGATTGTCCGTCAAAAACTCGACGATGCCTTCGAGCGATTCGGGGGTCAGGATAATCTGCTCAAAGGTTTCGACATTCATAAAATAGTAGAACTGGCCATCCGTATATTGATACTGAACGGCATCTTTCTCCAACGTGACTTCTTGGACACGCGCCCCATTGTTGTAGGTTCTTTCGACATTGGATCCGCTGCGTACATTGCGCAGCTTGAGGCGAATGGTCGCACCACCGCGGGCAACTTTAATATGTTGATATTCGAGAACGCGCCACAACTGCCCTTCTTCTTCGTAAATGTCACTCTTGCGTAGCGCTTGTACTTCAGCCATGACCCTACCTATACTTTCTCTGTTGATTCATTTGATGCCCGTGATTATAGGCCAAGGATGTATTGACTGTCAATCTGAAGCCCTTCCTGGGATAGAAGACCACTGGGCTTATTGATCAAACTGGCTCAGGGCCAAACGTAAGCGTTCTTCAACCCCCACGGCTTCCTTTGGCAAGCGTTGGACGGCACGCTGGGCCTCGACAATGCTATAGCCAAGCCCGGTGAGGGCATCGATCACTTCGCTGTCTGCATTCGTAATGTTGGCCAAGCCGCTGAATGCACCGTTGGGTGAAGCTACTTTATCTTTGAGATCCAGCACAATTTTCTGGGCAGTGCGTTTGCCCACGCCAGGGATTCTAGCCACCAACTCGGGTTGCTCATTCGCAATCGCCGAGCGCAGCGCATCTGGGCTGAGGGTACTCAGCGCGGCCAGGGCAACCCGCGGGCCAACGCCATTGACACCCAGCAGTAATTCGAACATGTCTAGCTCATCGTTGCTTGTAAAGCCATAGAGCGACAAGGCATCTTCCCGTACTTGCAGATAGGTATGCAGCAAAATTTGATCACCCTGTTGGGCTTGTAGGCTGATCGCTTCCGGTGTAGAGACTTTCAGACCCACGCCGCCACCTGCCGACCCTACTTCAATGACAAGATACCCTTTTCCCTGGTGAAGTACAGTGCCACGTACCGACCGAATCATACGCCTCTTCCTCTCCCTGATCTATATGCCTTGCGATAAGTCTTCTGTACGATACAACAGAATCGGTGTAATTTACAAACCTTTGTGAGATAAATTTGGGGATGGCGAGGGTTTAATCTGGCCTATAGACAAAAACAGCTATCCGGGAAGCGTGATCCCAGATAGCTGTTACGTTATCTTAGCAGCGAGTAATTCCAAGCGAACTAGAGTAGATCTCAGCTGTGAAAAGCGTGCGTTATCGGCAATTCCCAGTGGTGGAAGTCGTTACCGTATACTTTGGGCTGATGTACGAATTGTAGCAGAGGTACGATGAACCGCTACGGCGTGCAGGTCAACAACTGTGTAAGCGGTGACGTACTCTATCCCCAATTGCTGCGTGCCGCGGCTCTACAAATGGAAGTTGTCGTTTAAGCTTAGGCCAGCACAACTTCCTGCTTGGCAACGGGCTGCGTGTTGAACTTGTAGCCAGCGCCACGCACTGTCACAAGATACACCGGGGCCGAAGGCTCTGCTTCGATCTTTTCGCGCAGACGGCGGACGGCCACTTCAACCAAATTGGTGCCGCCAGCTAAGTCGTAGCCCCACACAGTCTGAAACAGGTCATTCTTGCTGACGGGGCGATCGGGCACGCTCATCAAATAACGCAGCAACTGGTATTCGGTGGGCGTCAGATGCACAGTTTTCTCACATACCTTTACCTGATGCAGTTCGTCGTTCAAGACTACATCATTGAAGGACATGACGCGTGTTTCTGCCCGTTCTGTTCCCCAAGCGACGCGGCGCAAAATTGCCTGGAGACGCACTTCAATTTCGCGGAAGGTAAAGGGCTTACAAATATAATCGTCCGCCCCCAAACTGAAGCCATAGACAATATCATCTGGGCGGTTTAACGCCGAGAGCATGACAATTGGCACGTTGCTTTGTTGGCGCAGCTCTGCACAAAGGGTGAACCCATCAATTTCGGGCATCATCACATCGAGCAAAACCAGATCGATCTCATGGGTTTCAAAAAGCTGGCGGGCCTCACGTCCATTGCGTGCCGTAATTACCTTATAACCGGCGCGCTGCAACGAGATCTTCAAAAGTTCGCGCAGGGGATCTTCGTCTTCTGCCACCAGAATACGAATTTCGCGCTGTGCCGCTTTTTTCGTATCTTGCAGCATGGGCGGTACTGTTCCCATACGGGTTGGATAGTTATTGTAGTGGTTGAGGTGTGTATATTCTCGCATTGGTTTTTACTTCCCGCTAAGCTAACGTAATCAGTACGATGATTGACGTCAG